>JACCDN010482364.1_pt1 | contig 72934 bp, 46 predicted proteins | sample 7441691 | NCBI WGS metagenome assembly JACCDN01 (sample SAMN15323439, study PRJNA562643) | freshwater metagenome | isolation source: river surface water | place: USA:Blue River Watershed | collected 2017-08-16
AAGCTTTCATGGCAATTACAACAAAACATAACAGGATTTTTTGAATTGCGGTTAAATGCCTGTAAACGTTGGCTAGACGTTCAAGGTCGTTGATTAAGCGGTTCGACAAAACGACCTTCGTGGGTACGAAAAGGGAAAGCTTTTTATAGCTTTCCCTTTTTTTTGCTGATATTTTATTAGCTCAAATTATTTCACTAGATTTAAAAAAAATAATCAATGAAAAAAATCATTTTATCAATAGTATTAGGTTTTAGCTTTTCATCTTTTGGTCAAGTAGGGATTGGGACTACTAATCCTGCTACTTCCGCTGCATTAGATATTGAATCAACCACAAAAGGATTGTTGATTCCTCGTTTGACCCAAACTCAGCGAGATGCAATTGTTTCACCTGCCACAGGATTAATGATTTTTTGTACCGATTGTGGTTCACAAGGACAGCCTCAATTTTATCTGGGTTCTTCCTGGAATAATATATTAAAAGGAGCTGTTGTGCTCAATGGCACTTCGGCTCCAGATAATTCCATAGGATCTGATGAAGATATCTTTATTGACACTAATTCAATGCAACTATATGGACCTAAGGTAAATGGATCTTGGCCTGCTGGAGTTTCATTGGTTGGGCCGCAGGGAAATGATGGATCAGCCGGAGTTGACGGAATGCCAGGTCCTCCTGGAAATGATGGAATGCCCGGAAATGACGGAATGCCTGGAATGGATGGTATGCCCGGAATGGATGGTGCACAAGGATTACTTCCTGATGGCTATGAAGCCGGTAATACCCCTTTTTGGGACGGTACACAATGGATTGTGTCTAATAGTAACATTTATAATAATGGAATGTTTGTAGGTATTGGTACACAATTCCCTCCAACTCATGCGTTAGAGGTGAACGGGACGGTTTTTGCAAACAGCTTTATAGGAGATGGTTCGCAGCTTTCCAACATTGGCATAGGACAAAACGCAATAAATGGAAGTTTTCATATTGAGAATAATTCAATTACTTGGGATAAAATGGCAGCAGGAAGTGTGATTACTACTGCAATTGCAGATTATAATGTAACAGTAGATAAAATTGCGGACGGAAGTGTAACTAATTTAAAACTTGCAAATGATAGTGTTACCACCATAGCAATTTTAGATGGGAATGTTACCGCATCGAAACTTCAAGACAATGTTGTTACAAACTCTAAGCTTGCATGGGAAAGCGTGGGGTCATCAAATATTATTGATAATACAATTGAAGAATGGGACATAAATAACGGTAGTATAAGTTCTTCAAAAATTAAAGTACCGCAAAATAATTTTCCCAACATGGGTAGTTTATTGGCGATGGGGATATATGATTTGGAGTGGCAGTCTCCAGCTGAAATTTTGGTGGATTTGGTATCAGATCAAAACATTTCTGGATCCAAGTCATTTCAAGATAATGTGCGTGTTGGAACTACTACAGTTACTGACTCTGCGGCACTTGAGGTTGCTTCTACAGTTCAAGGATTTTTACCTCCAAGAATGACATCTACCCAAAGGGATGCCATTGTTTCTCCAGTTACAGGATTAATTGTTTTTTGTACTAATTGTGGCTCCGTAGGTCAACCCCAATTTTACAGTGGTACAACATGGTACAATATGCTTGGCGAAGCAGCAGCAGCTCCACAGCCATAGATTTTTCTTGCTGGGATTTAATTTTTATTATGTAGCATTTTGAAGGATACAACTTCAAGTATACTTGTTAGATCCATTCGGAAATTTTATTCTGTCAAGTATAAAAGTCCACTTAAATTATATTTTTGTCATAAAATAAGTTTCAATATGGTTTCCTATGTAGATCATATCTTCTTCAATGATGTTGTTATGAAAAGGCAATCGTAATAATGAGTTGGATACTCTTGTGGTGGTAGCTAGGGTGTTACACCTCCCTTTTTCTTTACCCATTTTTGAAAGATGCAACGGTATGTAATGAAAAAAGGCTTCGATACCCTGATCCAAAAGGTGATTTTGGAGCTTATTTCTTTCTATTTCATCTTGTAATATTAGGTAAAATTCATGCACATTGGTGCTGACAAATTCCAAAGGCATTAGTTTTAAAAAGCCCATTTCTTCCAAGCTTTTAAGTTTAGAATAATAAGTGGCGGTTATTTTTTTTCGATGATTTAAAAGTAATTCTCTGTTTTCAAGTTGTTCGAATAAAATAGCAGCATTTAATTCGTTTAATTGGTATTTCGAACCCAAATCAACCCATTCGTAATAGGGTGCGTTTCCTTCTTGGTATTCTGTTCGATTGGTTCCAATGTTATAGATTTGGTGGGCTCTTTTAGCAAATTTCTTGTTGTTTACTAACAATAATCCTCCTTGAATTGCTTGGATGTGTTTTGTGATGTCAAAACTGACCACTCCAAAATCTCCGTAACTTCCCAAAGGAATGTCTTTATAATCACAACCAAACCCCATTGCGGCATCTTCAATCAATACTAAATGATGTCGATCGCAAATTGCTTTTAGCTTTTCTAAATTGCATGCATGGCCTCCATAATGAACAGCTATTATTGCTTTTGTTTTTGAGGTAATTGCTTGTTCAATAAGCGTTTCGTCAATGTTTAGGGTAGTAGGGTGGATGTCTACAAAAACGGGAGTTGCACCTTTGTTTACAAAGGCAATTGCTGTTGACACAAAAGTGAAAGACGGCATTATGATTTCGTCACCCGTTGTAATATTTAATAAAGTAGCTATGATTTCCAGTCCGCCTGTAGCAGAATGGGTAAGAAATAACTCACTCGATGGGTATACATGGGATAGTGTTAACAGGCACTGATTAGAAAAATGTTTTTTTCTAAATAATTCGTAGTCTGAAAATAAAAACTCAATGTTTTTTGTATTATTGCAGGACTTATTAATATCATTAAACAAGATTTTTTTCATTGATAAAACTAGCACATATTATTAATCCCGTAAATGTAACTAAATTTTCAGATTTACATAAGGCACAACCCATAACTTTTGAAAGTATGCGATTGGCTAAAGATTTTTCTGTTCATAAAGAGGCTATTACCTTGTGCACTACCCAGTTTGAAGAAGATCATGAAATGATCCCTAGTTTTTTTCATAAATGCAGTAATTTAGAACGATCAGTTTTGGATGTCAATCCCCGATTATCTAAAAGAAAATTACCTTTGATTAAAGATATATTGGAGAAGTTGGAGGAAATACCCAATCAGGATTATTACATTTATACCAATGTTGATATTGCGTTAATGCCTCATTTTTATGATGCTGTTTATCAATACATTCATATGGGTCACGATGCAATTGTTATCAATAGAAGGCGGTTGTCTGGCAAGTATACTTCTGTTTCAGAATTGCCTTTTATGTACTCCGATCTTGGCAAATCACACCCAGGATTTGACTGTTTTGTGTTTAAAAAAGAGTTGCTCCAACAATTTGAATTAGATACAATTTGTGTTGGAATCTCGTTTTTAGAAGTTTCCTTGGTTCACAATATATTTTCCTTTGCTCAAAAGCCGCTTTTTGTGCCCGATGCTCACCTTACTTTTCATATTGGAATGGATGTTCTAGTCAATAGATCGAATGATTTTTACAGACATAATAAGTCTGTTTTTTTTAATGCGATTCATCCCAAAATAAAACCGTATTTCTCATTGAAAAAATTCCCATATGGATCGTTAGGTTTTTTTAATAGAATGCTAAAATGGGGACTCAATCCTAGTTTGTTTTTTAGGAATTATCTATCCTTGGAAGTAAAATCTATCAAAGCAAAACTGGACGAAATTAGATGGCGAATCCTTCAAAAATAGTTTACTGCAACCAGTGTTCTAGTTTTGGTTTTTGTAATTGGTAATCTTCGCGGTTTAATGCCCAGTTAGAAAAATCAATCGAAAGATGGTTCTTTTTTTTGAACCCAAGAAATGCATTATATCGAATCGCATTTTCATTTGATTCGTTCACCTTTGCAATTATTGTATCAAGTTCAAAATGATCAAAAGCTAAATCTAAAATCAATAAAGAGGCTCCAAAAGTAATTCCTGTTCCAATAAAGGCACTTTCGCCAATAAAAAGGCCAACTTCTGCTTGTTTGGTTGCAAGGTTTATGTTGTTCAAATGAATAAGTCCGATGGGTTTTGTAGCTGATTTAATGATAAAATAGCAAGAAGTTTTGGGGTCTAATGAACGAAACCACTTTTGCTGTTGTTCTACAGAAATAACCTCTTTAAATTCCATAAACTCATTTACAAGTGTACTATTTCTCCAGGTCCTTACAGTTTCTAAATGTTTGGTTTCAAGGGCCTCAAGCACCAACCCGTAATTACTAAGCTGCATCATCCGATTTATAAAGTATCTGGTTCAAGTTGTTTTGACTGATCCATATTTTTCGAATGTATTCACCAATAATTCCGAGTGACATCATGATCATGCCTGTCGAAAAGAAAAGGGCCACAATGATCGAAGTGTATCCTAAAGGAACATTATTCACCATTTTATTATAAATGAATAAACAGCCCAAAACAAAAAATACACCAGACATGATTAAGCCAAATCGAGTGATTATCTTTAAGGGAATGGAAGAATGGTATAGGATAATTTTAAAACTGAATTTCATCAATTTCCAATAGGTGTAGTTGGACTCTCCTGCGTGCCTATCGTAATGATTGACCATACAATAGGACTCTTTGGAAGCCATCTTTTTTAGATAATCATCTATAAAAATCACCTTTGAAGTGTTCGTTTTAAATGGTTTTGCCACGTTTGATTTCATCAATCGAAAGGAGGTAACATTGTTGAAATTTAACCCGAAAAATAACAACGTTTTTTGCAAAAAGTAGGTGCCTAAATTTCTAAAAAATGAATGTTTTTTCTTTTTATAGTTTCCGTAAACCAAATCGACTTTTTTTGAATTCAGGGTTTCTATTAACTTTTCAATTTCAAAAGGATCGTGTTGTAGGTCGTCATCAATAGTGGCAATTAAGGAGGCTTTTGCAGCGCCAATTCCAATGGCTGTTGCCGTATGTTGACCGTAATTTTGTGCAAATTTTATCAGTTGATAGTCAAAATTAATTTTTTCGGAATTCAATAACAATAATGTGTCATCCCAACTTGCATCATCAACAAAAATGACACGAATTTTGAATGCGCTTTTTTGCGTCCATTCATTCAGTCGAACAATTAATTCTTTAATTGTTTTAGATGAATTGTAGAGTGGGATAACAACATCTAAGTCTTTCATTGTATTATTCGAAATTAATTTCTTGAGGAATATTGTTATATTTTGGATTAAATTTAATCAAAGCTGAAGCAATAGAAAAACCTACGCCAAAACCTACCAATAGTATCCAACCAGATTTTATTTTTGAAGGATCCCAAGACGTTCCAATCGTTAATGGTATGCTTGCTGAAGCTGTATTTCCAAAATCATACAAACTACTCGGTGTTTTTTCAGTTGGCAGCGCTATTTTATTTGCGATAGCTTTATTTATCAAAGAATTGGCTTGGTGTAAAACACATAAATCGGGATAGTCAACTTCTTTTTTTGCAAATTCTAATAATCCAGTAATATTTTTCGGAACCCATTTCATGGAATAGGTAAAAACATCGATTCCGTTCAATTTCATGAACACATTGCTATCCATTTGCTCAGAATAAATCGCTTTTTGACCACTGCCATCTGTTTGTAAATTAAAATAACCACTTACTGAGCTGTCCTTTGTTTTTTCAATAGCGACGACAGAAGCTGCGTCAGAAAAAATCGGACGAACTGTTCGATCGGATGCATCGGTTATTTGAGAAGAAACATCTCCACAGCACAATAAGGCACGCACATTTTCTTTGTCAAAAGTTGCCATGATAGAGGAGATGGTATGTAGTCCATATACAAATCCGGAACAGCCAGAATTGATGTCATAACATAGGGTGTCTACTCCAAAATGTAAGTCGCCATGCAGTTGGCAGGCCAGAGAAGGAATCGCTATTTTAGGGGTTTGCGTCACGCAAATAATGATGTCTACCGAATCTTTACTCCAATTAATTTTGGGAAGTAATAAGTCAATTCCCTTTTCAAAAAAGTCTTTTATTCCAAATTCATGATTCTTTACAACTCTTCGAAAACGGATGCCAGTATGGGCTACAATAGATTCGCTTTCTTCTTTAGAAATAAGATCGAGTTGCAGATTGTCTTCAATTGCGGTTGGAATTATGGTTTCCATCCCAACAATTTCGACACCATATGATTTAGTTAGCGCCATTGATTCTAGATTCTACCAAATTATAAATATCTTCGATGGTTTGTAATTGAACCAAATCAGACGAAGTAATGAATACATTTGTTTTTTCGGTGATGCTTGAAATATATAAAAGAGCATTCAAAGAGCTCCAAGTAGAAATAGTTCTAAATTTAGTATCAAATGAAATTTCACTGGGTTGCACCATCAATTCATTCGATGTAAACAACAAAAAATCATTTTTTTCTTTAAATACGGACTTCATAGGGTAATTTTGATTACAAACATACAAAAAAACGAGGATTATTATTTGCTTTAAGGGCCGCTAACTGTTTTTGCTATGTTTTTAATAGGTTTTTTCAACGTTTAATTAAATATTTTTCAATAAAAAATTAATAAATTTACATCGAGAAATAATGCGCTCAAAAATTTCATTAAAGCCCCATTTTTAGATGTTGCTACTCATATTTGAACTTACAGTTGAAGACTCAAAATGCAAATAATATACTCATCAAAAACCGATTCTGTCAAAGAATATCTCAAAAAAATTTATGAACATCGTTCGTTGATCATGACTTTTGCTAAACGGGATTTAAAAATCAAATTTGCGCAAACTACTTTAGGAATCCTATGGGCATTACTTCAACCCTTAACTGCTGTTGTAGTTTTTACTGTTTTTTTCTCATGGATAGTCAACTTTCAAACTTCTTATCCTTATGTTTTGTTTGTAGTGAGTGGGGTGTTGATTTGGGGTACGTTTAATTATATTTTTTCTCAAGCAAGTTCGAGTCTATTTCAAAGTCAGGATTTGATCAAAAAAATGAGTTTTCCTAAGATTATTTTGCCTCTATCGAAAGTACTATTAGCCTTAGTAGAATTCCTAATTACTTTTTGCTTTTTAATTGTATTACTTTTCGTATTTCAAATAGAATTTCGATGGAGCATGTTACTGTTGCCATTGGTGGTTTTACCAGCCCTCTTTTTTTCATTAGGACTTGCTTTGCTGCTTAGTTCTTTAGCTTTAAAAAACAGGGATTTATTTCATGTAGTTCCTTTTTTAGTGAACTTCGGAATTTGGTTTACACCCGTTTTTTATCCTGTATCCATCATTCCATCCGAATATAAAAACATCCTTTTTTTAAATCCAATTGCCGCTTCCATCCAATTGTTTCGTTGGAGTTATTTTGGAGATCCATTCAATAACTTTATTTTGATGGGAGCCTTCTTAAGTTTGATCGTGCTGGGATTGGGTTTTTATTTTTTTAAAAAAGCAGAAGATAAAATAATAGATTTATTATGAGAAATATATTTGAAGATAAACAATTAGAAGCGCAGTTTCAAAAAGATGGATTTGTTAAAATTCCTTTTATTTCTGCCGATGAGGTTGCCTATTTAAAGCAAATGTTTTTTGATACATTACCAGAAAGTGGCGGCCAAATTACTTCGTCTGAAATTGCAGTTGAAGATGCGCATTCCATCTCATATGATTTCACTTTTATTGACAAAAATTCAGATTACAAGCGTAAGGTATTTAAAATAATTTCGGATTATTTTAAGCCACACATGGACGGGCTGTTGGCAAACTACCGACCCATTATTGCCAATTATATTCGGAAAAAACCACAATCTGGAGAGGTTCCGTTGCATCAAAATTGGGCCTTTGCCGATGAACGAAAATGCACCACCATTTCTATATGGTGTCCGTTAGTTGATTCTACGGTGGCTAACGGTACTTTGCAATTGGTTCCGGGAAGTCATAAAAGATTTGGCGAAACCCGCGGACCTATGGTGCCGTGGGAACTAGAAGGAATGAAAAAGGAAATCATTGAAAAATACCTTGTGCCAGTAGAGACCAAAGCTGGGGATTGCATCATTCTAGACGATAGTATTTTGCATTATTCACCTGAAAACGCTACAAATGAATTACGCTTGGCCATTCAATTGATTTGTGTACCCAACGAATTCCCTTCTATTCATTATTACATGGACCCTGCTACATCAAAATCTGAAATTTCAGTGCTAGAAGTAGCCGATGATTTTTACATGGAATTTAATCCTTGGAAAAAACCAGAAGGTCAAAAAGTTCTTAAAAAAATACCTTTTACTTTTCAACCGATCGATGAAAAAATGTATTTAAAAAAAATGAAGCAGCCTGCTTTTGATCAACCCCAAAAAGGATTGTTTAACAAGTTAAAGAGCGTCTTAACAAGAAATGATTAAATTACCATTTATAGATAGTGCTTTGCAAAAGGAATTCAATAAAAAAGGGTATGTTGTCCTTCCTTTTTTTACTGAATCGGAAGTGGCGTTGTTGCAATCAAAGTATGACTCGTTAGATCATGATTTAAACTTACCCTTTGAATCCACCTCTTTTTTGGAGGATGTTGAGACCAAAAAAGAGTGTGATCTTTTCGTTTCTTCTATTTTTGAACCGAAAATTAATACGGTTTTTGAACATTACAAACCACTCGGGACTAGTTTTTTAACCAAACGAGTGGGAGCTTTTTCATCGATGCCAATTCACCAAGATTGGACGGTTGTCGATGAATCTGCCTATGCTTCCATTACTTGTTGGGTGCCGTTGGTAGACACGACCATTCAAAATGGCGCTTTTCAAGTTATTGATGGAAGTCATTTGTTTAGTGATGCGCTGAGAGGGCCTTCGTTACCCGTTGCTTTTGAAGGACAGGATTTATCCGGTTTCTTAAAAACGATTCCCTTAAAAAAGGGAGAGGCAATACTATTTAATCATGCATTGATTCACGCATCTCACAGCAACCAATCAGAACAAGATAGGGTTGCAGTTACTTTTGGATTGACACATGAAGAAGCATCATTGCTCATGTATTATCAAAAAGATAATTTAGTAGAGCAGTGGCAAATGCCCGATCATATGTTTTTGGAATATCCGAAAGTTAGATTCGAACCAAAAATGGGTACGTTTTCCAAATCATTTGAATATGTTGTTCCGCAGTTAACGTATGAAACTGTAAAAAATAGAGTGTTTGAAATTAGAAAAAATCATCCAATGAAATCATTATTCAAAAATCCAGACCATCAACAATTCTTCGAAAAAAATGGTTATTTGTTATTGCCAGCTTTGCAAAATGAAGATGTTTTAGCATTGAAAAATCTGTATCATTCACTTGGAATTAAAGATGAAAAAGGATATGGTTTTCATGTCGGAATGGATCATAAAGATAAAAACATCGTAGCTGAAATGTCAGAGGTAATTGCCAAAATTGCATTGCCAAGAATAGAGCAAGAGCTTGAAGATGTGCAACTATTCACCTCTAGTTTTGTTGTTAAAGAACCACATCCGCAAGGTGTAGTGCCGCCACATCAAGATTGGTCTTTTGTGGAAAACGAAGAAGATTACTGTTCGGTTACTTGTTGGATTCCGCTCCAAGACGTGAACATGGATAACGGTTGTATGGGACTATTGAAAGGGAGCAATCATTTCTTTAACAACCATCGTCCGTCTCCATCACCACAAGTTGGAACCCCTTTGAAAAAACACATGTTTACGATTTTCCCCTTTTTAGAGTTACTCGAAATGAAAGCAGGGGATGCCTTGTTTTTTAACAACAAAACAATCCACGCCTCTCCACCCAATATTACAGAAGAAACCCGCCTTGCGATTGGTCTTGGATTTACGCAAAAGGAGGCTCCATTGCGACACTATTACCTCAAACCAGGGACAACAGATACGTTGTTAAAGTACACCATCACGCCCGATTTTTTTATGAAATACGACAATGCGCAACTTTCTGAAATGTACGAAAAAGGCGAGAGCATTGAAGGCTATGGCGAACCAGAGGAAGTGCCTTATCTATTTGAAGATTTGAGTGCAGAAGCATTTACACAAATGATTCAAAATTCGGAGAACGCATACAATGCTACTTTGGTTAGTAGAATGGCTTCATTGTTTAATTATAATATGGATGGTTCAAAACAGGAAGAACAAGTTGAAGATGAGGTTTCAGAAACAAACGAAGTAGTTGCTCAACCACAGACACTTCCTTTTTGGAAAATCTATACTCCATTAAACATCATCCGAGAAATCAAATTAAGAATTAGCAAAAATTAGTATGTTTCAGTTCCCAAATAAAATGAAAAAAGTCTTCAAAGAAGAAGATGTTCAAAACCTATTTGAAAAGCAAGGGTTTGTAATTTTGGATTTTTATACTCCAGAAGAGGTGCAATATTTACTTTCGTTGTATAAAGAACTACATCCCGAAGATGAAAAAGGTTTTTATCCCTCCACTTTTTCTAAGGATAAGAACTATCGAATCACGGCCGATGAAGAAATTAGAAGAGTTGGGTCAAGAAGCATCAATCAGTATTTGGAAGATGTAAAAATTGTTTGTGGAAGTTTTATAATAAAATCTCCAGGGGAGGATAGCATCATGGACGTACATCAAGACATGACCCTAGTGGATGAATCAGAATTTACAGGAATTAATATTTGGTGTCCTTTGGTAGATCTTACCGACGAAAATGGATTGCTTTATGCCTTGCCAGAAAGCCACCGCTTTGTTCCAACCTATAGAGGCGCTTCATTACCTACTTTATACAAAAATGTATATGAAGAGGTACGTCAATATAGTACACCCATGTATTTGAAAGCGGGTCAAGCCATTATTTTTGATCAAAGTATTTTACATTGGTCCAAGCCTAATTTATCCGACCAAGTCCGACCGGTAACCAATACTTATTTTACACATAAAGACGCTCGTTTTCAAATTTGTTATATGGACCAGTCAATCAATAAAGTAGAAGTTTTTGAACAAGACGATGCATTCATGACTGATTTTGAGCAGTTTGGAGATAATATTTATGATAAACCGAAAATTGGTACGAGTAAAGGTTTTTTTGAATACGATTTTCCAGAATTAACAAAAGAAGACCTTATGCAAAGATTTGGAATAAAAGAAGAACCAATTATAATAAGTAGCGACAAGAGGTCTTTTTTTAAAACGTACTCGGTGTCCAATATTATGAATGAAATTAAAAGCCGATTTAAAATTTAACTTGTGAAGTACATCAAAGGCATAGTGATTTATTTTTTTGTATTCATAATTATGTTCGTAATTATTGAATTCGTTTTTAGATTGAGTGGTGAAAAACCCTACAATCCAGTAGTTGCTATTGAAAACATTACACCCAAAAATCCAATAAAAGTTGATGCAACATTAGGGTTTTCTTTACGGCCAGGCACTTATACTTTTCATTATAAAAACGGGTATTCCTTTACTGCTACAAATAATGAATTTGGCGAACGGGTCACCACATCAGGTAAGAGTAATGCTAGTTTGCCAACTATTTCAATTTATGGTGATTCTAATTTTTATGGATTTGGTCTAGAAGATGATCAAAATTGGCCTTATCTGTTGCAACAAAAAAACCAAACAACCCAGGTTGTCAATCACGCTGTTTTTGGACATAGTTTGTATTTGAATTATTTGAAATATAAAACAAATATCGAATCAGGGGAATCGCCTATCGTTGCTATTTTTTTGATTGCATCATATGATTTTGGTCGACAAACAATGAATGCACAAGCGCGAAAAAATTTTTTAGTAAACCAAAAAATCGCCAATGTGTATAAATATCCTTGCTTGGAATTAGTGGACGGAAAATTGCATAAAAAACAACAGCCAATACACACTACTTTTATCTCGGCATTGTCTCGATATTCTAGTTTTTCAAATTTTGTAGAAACGCGTATCAATACAATATTGGACGATAGAATTGATTACAAAACAATAAGTAATTCGGTTATTGATAGTATTATCACTACGAGCAGAAAAAATCATATTGAGCCTGTTTTTGCCTTAATGTACGATGATGAACCGACTCAAGTAATCAAACGTAAATTAGATAAATTAAAATGTAAAAGTGTATTCATTAACTATGATTTGTCGAATAAAAAATATTCATTGTTGCCTTTTGATAATCATCCAAATGCCTACACAAATACCTTATATTGTAAAAAAATAGACAGTCTTATTCAACCCCTAATTCGAAAAAATGCCCGCGCCAAAAATCTTTAAAAATCCATCCCGCCAAGCCCTTTTTGAAAAACAAGGTTTTTTGGTTGTTCCTTCTTTTTTGTTAGAAGAAGAAGTAAAATACATGGACCATCTTTTTGATGAGTTGCATCCGAATTTGCCAGAAAATGGTTTCTTTGCTGGGGTCTATTCCAGTGACATGGATTATAAAAAAAGGGTAAGTGATGAGGTGAAAAAAGTATACCACAGAGCCTACGAATCGGTTTTTGAGAATTACACTCCTTTTGGGGGCGCTTTTTTACATAAAATTTCAGCTCCCGATTCCGATTTATTTGTGCATCAAGACTGGACTGTTGTAGAAGAAAAAGAACACGTGGCTCTTAATATATGGGTACCGCTTTGTGATATTACTCCAGAAAACGGACCCTTGATGGTTTTGCCAGGCAGTCAATATGATGCATTTAATGTACTACGTGCGCCCACCATGCGCTTCTTTTTTGATCATGATGCCAATGCGGTAATCAAACAATTGGAAGCTCAAATTGTAAAAGCAGGAGATGCCGTAATTCTGAATCAATCGTTGGTTCATTATTCCCCTCCAAATGTATCCGGAAAGATCAGAAAAGCCATTACAGCAGGTGTGAAAACCAAAGATGCCCAAATGATATTTCATTTTAAAGAGCCAAATTCGGCTGGAAATCAAATTGAAAAGTTTGAGATGGATGATGATTTTTTTATTCATTTTGAAAACTTTTTTGAAGACATTTATAAGCGACCAACGGTTGGTAAAAGTGTTGGGTTTATTGATTATGAAGTACCTATGTTGTCAGGCGTACCTTTGAATGATTTGATAAAAAAAATGAAAACGGATGCCGGATTTATTTATTTTGAACCAGAAATTATTTCTGAAGAAAAGTCAGAAGTAGTCACAGTCCCTTCAAAAAAATCCATTTGGGAAGTGTATACTCCCGTCAATATTTTGAATGAAATAAAATTAAGATTCAAACAATAATGGTACATCAAAATATATTAATAGATGAACAATTGAACAACCAACTTCAAAAAGAAGGATTTGTTGTTTTGCCATTATTAGATACATTTCAAACAGAAGAACTAACCACTTATTTAAATCAAAAAACTAATTTAGAATCGGGTACTTTTTATGCCACTGCTCATGCCCAAGATGTTGCTTTTAGAAGTGAAATGAGTGATAAAATAGTTTCGGTGATTCAAGATAAGGTGGATTATTATTTTCAAAATCATGAACTTTTAGGAGCTTCATTTATTGTAAAAACAAAGCAACTTGATCAAGTTTTGCAACCACATCAAGATTGGAATATTGTTGATGAATCCAAGCACAGGTCTTATAACATTTGGATTCCATTGGTAGATTTGAATGAAGAAAACGGAGTGATTTTAGTCATGCCTAAAAGCCATTCTTGGATCAAAAATTACAGACATTCTTCGATTCCTTGTTCGTTTCAAGAAGTTCATGAAACCCTTTTTAATTTCATGAAACCGTTGTATTTAAAAGCTGGAGAAGCGCTTATATATGACCATGCGTTACTTCATGCGTCAATGCCAAACAAGAGTCATAACGACCGAATTGCTTGTGCTTGTGGGATAATCCCCAAAGGAGCCGAAATGAAATTTTATTGGAACAACGAAGGGTTAATAGAAGAATATGAAAGTTCCAAGTCCTTTTTTTTAGAAGAAAATGTTTTTACGGGACCGCATGGTTTGACTAAAATAAAAGCTATCGAGAAAGGGTTTGTCTCCGTCGATATAGAACGTTTTTTTGATCTGGCTGGCATTGAAAAACCCCTACCTGTTATTGAAGAAATACCACCGATATTGCCAATTGAAAATACGCATCAACCTTTTTGGAAAGTCTATACATTTTCGAATATTATTTGTGAAATAAAGAATAGAATTGGCAAGTAAATCACGGTTCCTTTCTTAACTACAGACCAGTTGAAAATCATGAAAAAAAGTATATATTTTATTATTATCTTCTTAGTATCGGTACTCTTTTTAGAATTTCTATTAAGGTTATTAGGTTTTAGCCCTGTAGTATTTAGTCAAAAGATTACTTGGAGTCCAGCAATTGGTTACGCAACAGATTCTTTAGGTATCAATCTCAAAAAAGGAAGTTATAAAATTAATATTAATAATTGTTTGGAATATACGGCCACACATTCTGAAGACGGTAGACGTATCACATCCAAGTCATCTAATTTGTCAAAAAATAAAGAAAAGATATACATTTTTGGATGTTCCTTTGCTTATGGAGTTGGTGTCAATGATGAAGAGTCTTTTCCGTTTTTGTTACAAGGTTTGGAAAAAAATCATCAAGTTGAAAATTTTGCTGTGCCGGGTTCTGCTACGATCCATGCTTATTTGAATCTTAAAAAAAAATTAGAAAATGGGGGGCGTCCAAAAATAGTGGTGCTTTCGTACGGAACTTTTCATGAAGAGCGTACAATTCTTACGCGCGGTTTTGAATCTAAACTATATAACGGCATCAAATTTAACAAAGGATTCGTTTTAGATAAATATTTATACCCTAAATGTACCATCCAAAACAACGACGTGGTTGTCAAATCTGTGAATGTTATTCAGGATTTTCAACCCATCCCTTTTGTAGATAAATCTGCAATAGCTACATTTGTTGATCAAACATGGAATCAATTAGACCAAAAAAGGACAGATGGATTTTTAGCTTCTAAATTGTTGATGAAAAAAATAGGGGATTTATCAAATAAATATCGATTTAAATTGATAATTGCTGATATTTCTTATAATGAACACTCAAAGCAAATCGAGTCATTTTGTTCTTCCAATCAATTGAAATACATAAATATTTCTCCGGATTATGCGGTTGGCAATTATTCGTTGGAACCTTGTGATTTTCATCCCAATCAAAAAGCACATCAAATTTACGCACAGAAGTTACATGAATATTTACAACACAATTAATGAAAAGCATCCATAAAATTAAGCAGTTTTTTTCTAAAAAAGAAGTAATACAAAAGCATCGGGTTTCAGATGTGGGCGATTTTTACAACCAATACAACGATAAATTTCTTCAGGTTTATGGAGATATTATTCAGGCATTTCGAACACAAGACGTTAGCATTTTACTCGATTACCAAATAGATGCTATGCAGTTAAAAGAAAACATGACAATTCTGGATGCAGGATGCGGTGTTTGTGGTCCGGCTACGTATTTTTCCCAAAAAACGGGGGTTAAAGTACATGCCATTACCATCAGTGATGAGCAAGTTAAAAAGGCTCAAGAAAACATTACTGCCAAAAATTTACAAGAGAAAGTAATCGTAAAAAAAGGGGATTATCATCAAATGAGTACTGTTTTCCCGAATGAAGCATATGATGTTGTTTATTTTTTGGAATCTTTTGGACATTCGCCTTACCATGAAAAAGCAATGGATAGTGCATGGGATGTTTTAAAGCCAGGTGGTTTGTTGTACATTAAAGATTTATTTAAACGATTACCCTTGGTACCAGAGCATGGGCCTAAGATTGATTTTGAAATTCAAAAAATAAACGAAGCTTACCGTTACAATGTGGCCGATCTTAATGCAATTTTGAATCATGCCCGAAGTAAAGGATTTATTGTAGCGGCTGTAAAAACCATCGATTTAAAAATGGATGAGTTTGAAAATTTAATGATTTCGAATGAGTTTCAAGAATTGACAGGAATTGCCAAAATCGAAAATTGGGAAGACTATGTTTTTCCGATTGATTTTTTCGAATTGTTTTTATACAAGCCACAGTTTGATTTGCAATATGGTTTAGATAAATATTTCCTTCAAAATTTAATGTACATGCAAGTACATGGAAAAAAACAAGAGGAGCTGTAATGAAGGATGTCATTTTAAAAGTCGAAAATCTATCTAAGAAATTTATTAAAAAAGATGGCTCTGAATTTTGGGCCCTCCAAGACATAAATTTTGAGCTAAAAAGAGGAGATTCTTTTGGGATTATTGGTCCAAATGGCAGTGGAAAAAGCACCTTGTTAAAATTGTTAAGCGGAATCCTTAAACCCACTTCAGGGACCATTACATTTTATGGCACCTCTGCAAGTGTATTGGATATTGGCACCGGATTTCACCCGGAATTGACAGGGATCGAAAATATTTTTTTGAAGGGAGAACTGATTGGGAAATCTAAAAAGGAGGTCAATCAAGTGGTGCAAAAAATCATTGATTTTAGCGAGTTAGGGAGTTTCATTAACGAACCCGTTAAAACCTATTCCAGCGGTATGTTTGTGCGACTTGCCTATTCAACCTTGTTTTTTTTAGATTTTGACATGTATTTGTTTGACGAAGTGTTGAGCGTTGGAGACCAATCATTTAGATCTAAAATTAAAGAACAGCAACACACTTTTTTAGGAAACAAAACCTATGTAGCTGTCAGTCATGATATGCCAGAAATCATTGAATCGGTACAAACGGTGTGTTTGTTAAATCAGGGGAAAATCGAATTTATTGGAGACAAAAACAAAGCCATTTCCAAGTATCTTTTTGGAGATAATGAGGCAAAAATGCCTTCAGATAAGGATCCAGTTACTTTGCTTACTACCAAAATTGACGGAATCAGTATTAACAATCATACATCTCAAAAAACGATTAAAAAAGAAGACGAAATTAGTTTTGAATTTGAATTAGAAAATAAGTGCGAAGACGAATTAATCATTACTTGTAGTGTATTAACAAGTTCGGGTATCCGAATTGCTGCCGATTCCCATCGGTTCCGACAAGAAGTTTCTGTATGTAAAATAGAAGAGAAGGGTAGGGTTACCATTCAGTGTACTTTGCCTAAAAACTTATTTAATAAAGGCCATTTCCTTCTTTTTTTTAATTCAAATTGCAAAGATAATTTGACCGAAGAATGGGTCATTGCGCCTTTTTTCACCTTCGAACTTGAAGCGCAAAACAACACCTGGGAAGAGAATGAGTTTTTTAGTAATTTCACGACTCCTTTTCAGCCATTTTTTGATTGGAAAATCACAAAAAACCCGTCTTAATTCTATTTTTTTATGCTCAGTTGAGCAAACAGTTTCACCTATTTTATTTATATTTGTAACGGTTTGCCTCACAACAAATCTTCATTTTACAACCTACTGTTGTAACAAATATTAAACCTATGAAATTCAAGGACAGCTTGCTACAAGAGCAGATAGATGCGATAGGATTTGTCAAAGTTCCCCTATTAAATGCAGAAGAAGTCAAGGATATTAAACAATATCTATTGAACCAAACCCCGCTGGAAGAAATGACGAAACAGTACGGGTTTACTTCAGCAGTTTGGATATCAAATAGCGACACAAAAACACATCTCGATGCCAAGGTGCGAGGTATTGTTCATGCTAAACTTTCTACAATTTTAGAAGATTTTAAAGCCTTAATTTATTCAGCAATAGGGAAAGGCATAGGTGAAAAATCTGAATTATCACTTCATCAAGATTGGAGTGTTGTAGATGAAGAAAAAGATTATTCATTATCGCTTTGGATTCCGCTATCCGATAGTACACTAGAGAATGGAGCTATTCATTTTTTAGAAGGAAGTCATAAAACGCATCCTAGTATTCGATGTGGATCAGTATCACACGAATATGGTGACCCCGAGACGATCATCAACCAAATGAACTGTGTAGAAGTAAAAGCAGGCGAAGCACTTATTTTTTACTCTCGCGTTTTGCATTATACCCCAAACAATTATTCTAACCAAATGCGCTTTGCCGTTATTTCATGTCTTGTTTCTGAAACTGCCGAGATCGTTCAGTATTATAAAGTAAGTGATACCCAATTGGAAGTGTATAAAATGGAAGAAACGTTTTATAATAAATACGATAATTTTCTTGAACAGATCGATCAAAAGCCAAATGGAATTAAAATAGGTGAGGTCGCATATGTGCCTTTTAAATCGTTAATTTAAGATAAGAACCAAAAAATAAAATTTGAAAAATCCAGTTTTTAAAGACTCTACTATTGAAAAACTATTTCAAAAAAATGGTTTTGTAGTGTTACCATTATTGTCGAAGTTGGAAGTAGAAGAATTGCTCGCCTTTTATGAGGCGAATCCAAATGATGTAACTGCAGGTTTTCACGCCACTCATTTTTCCAAAAACAGGCCCTATAAAAAAAGAGTTCATCAACAAATTATTGCAACTTTCGAATCAGGTTTATCTAAAGTACTATCAGAATACAACTTGATATTTGCCAATTTCATGGTCAAAGAGATAGGAAATAATAGTTTGATGCCTTTACATGCCGATTGGACGTATGTCGATGAAAAGCAGTTCCAATCTTTGGGAATTTGGTGCCCCTTGATTGATACAAACCAACAAAACGGAAGGCTAGGAGTAGTTCCTTTTTCTCATCGTTTAAAAGAGAACAACAGAGGACCGAAGATTCGATCTCCTTTCGTTGATCACAATGATTATATTATTGATCACTATGGCAAATTACTTAATGTAGAAGCTGGCAGTGTTGTGATTTATGACCACCGATTGTTGCATTTTTCACCGGCTAATTTTTCAAATACTAAAAGAGTTTCAGTTAATATTACGGCAACGCCAACACATGCAGAAGTTTCTCATTATGCCTATTTTGAAAACACAAATAAGATCAACAAATACAATGTTTTAGGCAGTGATTTTTTCTTAGAATACGATCATTTTGAGGAGCCAGATTACGGTAAATCAGTAGCTACTTTTGAGGCACATATTGAACCTTTAGATCTCAATTACATTGAGGGTGTGTTGCGACCTAAAAATTTCTTTACCACGCTAAAAAGTTTCTTCAAAAAGTAAATTTATTATTTATGAAATTTAAAAATAGTTTTTTTCAAGAGCAATTTGATCAAAATGGATATGTTACAATTCCTTTGTTGAATACAGAAGAGATATCCTCGTTAAAAGAATACATTACCCACCAAACACCTGTTGTTGAAATGGCAAATGAATTCGGATTTTTTCAAGGTGTTTTTATATCGGATAGAGAAGTAAAATTAGCCTTAAATAGCTATATAAAAAGCATCATTCGTCCTAAGCTTTTGGATATTATGGATGATTTTAAGGTCGTAATCTATACGGCACTAGCCAAAGGGAGCAACGAAAAATCTCAATTAGCATTGCATCAAGATGCTAGTTATGTAGATGAAAACAATGATTACTCCATGTCACTTTGGATTCCACTTTCGGATAGTAATTTAGAAAATGGAGCCATTCATGTATTAGAAGGAAGCCATACAACTTTTCCTACCATTCGTTGTGCTACCATGGTGCACGATTATGGTGATTCAGAGGCCATAAAAAGTAAAATGAAATGCATAGAGGTTAAGGCAGGTGAAGCACTTCTATTTCATTCTAGATTGTTGCATTATACCCCAAAAAATACTTCTGGCAACCTTCGAATGGCGGTAATGACTTGCTTAATTCGACCAGAAGCCGACATTTTGCAATGGTATAAAAAAGATGAATCAACGCTTGAAGTATTTAAGATGAAAGATGATTTTTTTCTCGAATTTGGTAATTTTATGAAAGAAAAAGACCTCAAACCAAAAGGTGAAAAAATTGGCGAAGTTGAAATTCAGCCCTTGGTGCTTTAATGAAATAAAGTCTATAAAAGAATTACTTTGGTTCTGCAATCATGTTGCAGACTGTGGGTCCTGGAGTTGGGACTATAGTATTTTTTTCAACACCGTATTTTTTGCATAATACTTCAAAAGTAACCCGATCCATAGCGCCATAAGGATCCTCTCTCCATTCTATAGTTTTCCCTGTTTCGGGTCTTTTATCATTGTTTTTTAAGAATGTTTTGCCAGTCAATAGGTAACTATCTTCGTGTTCCATGATTTCAAATTGACCACCATATTCATAAGAAGATTTGGTGTAAGATTGCACGCGAGCTTCTTTAGGAAACAATCCGCAGATGACCGAAATTCTCGGTTTCCCCGAAATATTTCTGTACGAATGATGCAACGTTCTGTTGTCGAATAAAAATGCTTCACCCGCCTTCATTTCGATTGGTTTTAAGTAATTTTTCAAGGTATCACGAATGCCGTCGAAAGGGGTGGGGAAAGAAATGCTTCTATAGGGGGAAAAAAAGTGTTTGCTATGGGGTACAACTCCAAGACAGCCATTGTCTTGGTTTACATCCTGAAGAGGAATCCAAACGGTCAATGCTGAATAGTTCCATTCATCCAATGAAGTAGTGTCTTGGTGGACATAAAATTCGCTCTCGGGGCCCGAAGTTTTTACAACATAGGAATTTAATAAAATTTTATAATCTTGAAATAATGGATCTATTATTGGTTGAAGGATCTTATTTATTTCCTCATGAATCATTTTTCTATAATCTGTATTTTCTGAAAAAATACTGAAAAAAACACCTCCTTTTTCATTTTCAAGGGTATGGTATTCATTATACAAGGCCTGTAGTTGGTCAATGGCTTCTTTTGGAATTAGATTTTGCAAGCTAAAGCCTTGTTCATAAACTTGTTTTCTAATCCCCTGGTTTTTTATAATAACATGCTCAACGGGTTTCCAAGGATTATTAGTGAAATCAACCATTTTTTTTGTAATTTTGACAAATTTAATAAATAAATGTTATACCCCATCATAACACGAACCAAACAATGGTGGCAACCAAAAGCAGGTAATTTGCTTTCGGCCGTTTATCTGGCTATTTTTGTTTATAACATAACATTTTCTCAAGGATATTTATATTTTATTCCTTCCATAGTTACCATACTTGGAATAGGTTTGTTTGGTTATTTTTTTAATGATTACACAGATCTCGAGTCAGATCTTAAAGTGAACAAAAGCAACATGCTTCAAAAGTTGCAATCCACGCAACGCTTCTTCTTGTTGTTTGGGGCTCTTTTTTTAGCACTATTTCCTTGGTTGTTTCTCCCATACGACGATTTTAGTATTCTTTTATTGGCTGCAGAATTTTCTCTTTTGTTGGCTTATGCTGTTCCTCCCATTCGATTAAAAGAAAAAGGATTTATTGCATTGTTAGCAGATGCTTTATACGCCTATGCCATTCCTTTTACACTGGCATTTCACACTTTTCATTGTATTGCAAATACATCTATCGAATTATCTCAATACGGGTTTATTTTTGCGTGGCAATTGATGGTCGGATTGGTCAATATCCTCATCCATCAGTTGGAAGATTTTGAAAATGATATTCAAACCCAAACCAAAACATGGGTCATTTATTTGGGAAAAAACAAATCCAAAAAAATACTCTTTTTCATCATTTTTCCATTGATGATACTAAGTTTTCTTTTGTTTTGTGTTCAACTCAGCAGTCAGGTTTGGGTGTATTATTTTATTTTCCCACAGGCATTAATACTCTTTAAATTCATTAGAATATTTTCAAAAAAGAAATACGCGGACTTTGTCACATCGAAAAGCACGGGTGATCTGCAACAAGTCAATGTGCACTTTCATTATTTTATGCCTTATTATCACTTAGCACTTCTGGTTTTTGTAAATCAGAAGTATATTGGTTTGTTAATAGGTCATTTTTTGTTGTTTAATTTTTCAGAAATTTATTGGTGGATAAAAGAGGTAATTTATAGATGCTTTTTAAAATATTGGATCATAGAAATCCCGTCAAAGGTGGTTAACTATTCGATTTATTGTTTTAGAATTTTTATTTTAAGAGAGACCAAACAAGAGGCAAGAAGGGAATTTTATGAAGCCTATCAGCAAAAAAAGACAGATCAACATCTCAAAAAAACGCAACCCAATGTTGTATTAGTTAGTGCAAATGATAGTAAGTACACAGAAACTTTTATAGCTCAGCATGAAAAAGCATTACTGGATTCAGGTCATTATGTCCATCGTTTTTTTGGAGGTTATTTACCTACTCACGAACAAAAAAAAGGACATTTTATTTCAAATAATCCGACCGTACTTAAATTTTATGAATGGCTCACCGTATTCTTTGGATTTGAGAAAGATCATTATTTAAAGAAGGAGATTATCAACTACTTAAAATATAACAACATTGATCTTGTAATTGCAGAATTTGGTCAATCTGGAGCCGAAATGTCTGCGTTGTGTGAAGCAGCTCAAATCCCTATAATTGTAATTTTTTATGGCTATGACGCGCACCATCAAAAGGTAAAAGATCATTACAATGTAAAATACGAATCACTTTTCACCTATGCATCTGCTGTCATTGGCGTTTCAAAAGATATTGTTGAAACACTTGAAAATTTGGGTGCTCCCAAACAAAAATTAGTGTATTTACCATGCATGTTTGATTCGGATCGCTTCACATATTCAGATCATTCAAGTAATGAATATAGATTTTTGGCTGTTGGTCGATTTTCAGAGACTAAAAGTCCGCATCTCACTATTTTAGCATTTCATGAGGTGTTAAAGAAACTCCCTCATGCTCGATTAATTTACATTGGAAAAGATGGTGGTGGCGAATTATTTGAGTCATGTATCATATTGGCGAAAGCCCTACAAATTGATCATCAAATTGATTTCAAAGGAATATGTACCCCAGATGAGGTTCGAGAGGAAATGAAAAAGGCCCGCATTTTTGTGCAACATTCATTAACGACTCCAATTCATGGAGATAAAGAAGGAACTCCTGTTGCAATTATGGAAGCCATGGCTAGTGGATTGCCTGTGATCGCAACAAAACATGCCGGAATATTGGATTTAATTCAATCGGGGAGCAATGGCTATTTGGTCGAAGAATATGATTATTTGCAGATGGCAGAAAAAATGATTGAGTTGATTCAGAATGAGGCTCTGATTGCATCAATTGGGCTAAAAGCATCTGAAAGTATTCAATCAAATGATTTATTGTTGCATAACAAAGCTTATTTTTTGGAACAAGTAAATAATTGTAAGTTAAAAAATGAATAAGAGTGTAGTTAACCCCTTTTTGTATAAAGATGATTGGAAGTATTATTCCAAAATCACTTTCTTGTATACACTATTTTTAATGGTTAATTATTTCTTTTTTCAGGCCGAGGTTTCTAAATTGTTTTATGATTTGTTTCTATTTCATTTTGATGCCTCACTTATAGAATTTACAAACTGGTATCCTAATTTTGGACATGCATTATTTATAGTATTTTATGGGTTAAAAATTAGTGCATATCTCTTAATATTCTATTTCATTTATCAGATTTCGAAAAGAATCATTCATCAATTTCGGAATCCTAAAACCAATACGAATGCTATTTCAAAAGCTTATATAGTAAATCAAACAAGCATTTTTATCATTGTATTAGGTTATTATGTAGGGTTGTATTTTTTATCAAAACATTTCTTTTCTCATGATTTCTCCAATTTTCAATTGGTGATTTCCCGTGGTTTTTTGATTCATTTAGGGGCACAAATTATCCGAATCCTATTAACCAATAAGAACCAAGTAATTCAGTATTTAAAAGAGTATTTCTTTACGCCACAATTACCATACAATATCGCAATTCTCCGCATCTTATTTTTTGCCTATTTAGCTTTTATTTATTGTTTTAAATTTGCAAGCGTATTGCCCATTGTTTCATTAAAAACAAAAGTGGGTTTGCCTTATATGGGATGGTTTATTAATGTACTGCCTATAAATGCAGACTTATATACCTACTTTTTTTACATAGGAATAGTAAGTTGTTTTTTTATTGTATTAGGGTTTAAAACTAGATTTTTTCTTCTGCTAAATGCAGTCTGTGTATTCTATTTAATTGCAACTCCTAATTTTTTTGGAAAATTGTGGCATGAACAATTGGTCATTTGGATCTCGTGGTTCTTTATGTTTTCAAATTGTTTTGATGTGTATTCTATGGATTCGTGGATTAAAAAAACACCCATAACCAAAAGTCCTAATTATACTTTTCCGGTTCGTTTTGTATGGGTTCAATTAGGTATTATCTATTTTTGGGCTGGTTTTTATAAAATATGGGACGGAGGATTTGAATGGACTTTTGGACGATCCATGATCAACCAAGTACAACTTGAATGGATTCAAAATTATGATTCACTACCTGCATTTCGAATTGATTTATACCCTTATTTACTTTATTTTGGAGGGCTGGTTGTGATCTTGTTTGAACTATTTTATTTCTATTTGGTTTTTAAACCTAAATTAAGATGGATTGCCGCTTGTGGAGGCCTGTTAATGCATAATTTAATAGGGTATTTTATGAATATTTCCTTTTTTACATTACTACAAGTTTTCTATGTTTTTTATATAGATTTTAATGTGTTTTATAAAAAAAATGCAACTAAAATTGTTCAAAATATGCAAATATCACGTGGGCCATTGTACGCTGGAATTGTACTTTTAAATATTAATTTTATCTTTGGAATGTTTCACATAGATAGTTACCCATTTTCATCCTATCCTTCGTATTCTGCTATCATACCTGATACATTTAAAATGATTCATTTTCAACCCAATCATTTGAACCAATCGGTTCATGCTATCGGGAAGAAAAATTATTTTAGATGGGAAGATTACGGCTGGTTAGAAAATAAATTAATTCAAGATTTTGAAGAAGGCAAACCGGTTCAAAAACGATTGGAAGATTACTGGCAAATCTGGAGAAACAAAAATCCACAATTAAAAATTTGTGATACCATTCAAGTGTATTTGGTTGAGCGACCAGTTGCTCCTGAAGGCAAATATGAATTGAAGAACGTAGATAAAATGGGTATAATCATACAAAAATAATAAGCATAAAATGAAAAAAACGGTTGTTTTAGGAGCGGGCGGATTTATAGGATCTCATTTAGTAAAAAGATTAAAAAAAGAAGGACATCATGTAATTGGTGCCGATTTAAGGTATCCTGAATTTTCAAACACAGAAGCAGATGCATTTTTTATTGGTGATTTAAGAGATCTTGATTTTGTATCCCAAGTAATTGGGGAGGAGGTAGATGAGTTGTACCAATTGGCTGCCGATATGGGTGGTGCAGGATATATTTTTACAGGTCTTAACGATGCCAATGTGATGCATAATTCATCACAAATCAATCTAAATGTTGCAAAAGTTGCAACCGAAAAACGCGTAAAAGCACTTTTTTATTCTTCGTCTGCCTGCATGTATCCAGAACACAATCAATTGGATCCAAATAATCCTAAATGTGCCGAAGATACGGCCTATCCGGCATCTCCTGATAGTGAGTACGGTTGGGAAAAGCTTTTTAGCGAACGTTTATTTCTTTCGTTTCAACGAAATTATGGTTTGAATGTCAAAATTGCACGTTTTCATAATATTTATGGAGAAGAAGGCGCTTGGAATAATGGCAAAGAAAAAGCACCTGCTGCATTGTGTAGAAAGATTGCCGAAGCAGTAGATAATGGTTCCATTGAACTCTGGGGAGACGGACTGCAAACGCGTTCGTTTTTATACATTGACGATTGTTTAGATGCGGTATTAACGTTGACACGTTCTGAATTTTCGGGGCCTTACAATATTGGTTCTGAGGAAATGATTAGCATCAATGATTTTGCAAAAAAAATCGCACGTATAGCAAACAAAAACATAGATTTAGTTCACATTGAAGGGCCTACCGGTGTAAGAGGAAGGTGTTCAGATAATAGAATGATCTTGAGGGATCTGAAATGGGCTCCAAAATATGATTTGAATCAAGGAATCACTTGGATGTATCAATGGGTAAAAAGTCAGGTTGACTTACAAACAAATTAATTCGGTTTATCGTCTAAAGGATGCCAACTTCAAAAAAAATACTCGGAATTTCTGCTTTTTACCATGATGCTGCTGCCGTACTTTTGGTAGACGGGAAAGTTATAGCCGCTGCTCAAGAAGAACGGTTTACTCGAGTAAAACATACAGAAGTATTTCCTGTACAAGCCATAAAATACTGTTTGGAAGAATCGGGGCTCTCATTGGACGAATTAGATGCTGTTGTATTCTATGAAAAGCCATTTTTAAAGTTTGAACGACTGCTTCAAACCTATTATTCATTTGCTCCGAAGGGATTAATGTCTTTTCTAAAAGCGATGCCTGTATGGCTTTCAGAAAAGTTATTTATAAAGAAAAGAATTTATGAAGCACTCTCGGAAGTTGAATCCTATGATAGAAAAAAAGTAAAGTTACTCTTTTCATCTCACCATTTATCACACGCGGCGAGCTCTTTTTTTTGCTCTCCCTTTGAAAAGGCAGCTATCGTTACCATTGATGGAGTAGGCGAGTGGGATACCGCTACAATTGGAATTGGCAATCAAAATAACATTACCATTGTAAAAGAAATGCACTTCCCACATTCGGTGGGATTGCTGTATAGTTCTTTCACTTATTTTTTGGGATTCAAAGTAAATTCAGGAGAATATAAATTGATGGGGCTGGCTCCATTTGGTCTAAAAGACGATTCAGAAACCAAAGAATTTATTTCGATAATTAAGTCAAAATTGGTGTCAATTAAAGAGGATGGTTCGATTTGGTTGGACCAAAATTATTTTGAATATGCTTATGGATTGCGAATGGTCAATGACCAGAAGTGGAGCCAAATATTCGGCTTTTCAAAACGAAATGAGACCGATGAAATTTTGCAATGTCACTGTAATTTGGCATTGGCGATTCAAATGGTTACAGAAGAGATTGTACTGAAAATGGCAAATGAGGCGATTAAAATAACCGGATTGAATGCACTCTGTCTAAGTGGCGGTGTGGCTTTGAATTGTGTTGCTAATGGAAAAGTATTAGAATCAAACCCAGCATTTCAGCTATATATCCAGCCTGCTTCAGGAGATGCCGGAGGTGCTTTAGGAGCCGCCATGGCTGTTCACCATATGTACTTCGATCAGCCTCGAATCATCGCAAAAAATCAAGCCATACAAGGATATGATTTCGGCCCAAGTTTCTCGGAAAAGGAAATTATGATGATGGCCAAAAAGCAGAAAGCAGTTTACCAAAAAGCAGCTGATACAAAGGAGTTACTAGAGGACGTTGCGCAATTTATTGCTGATGGAAATTGTATAGGTTGGTTTCAAGGTCGAATGGAATTTGGTCCAAGGGCCTTGGGAAATCGAAGTATTTTAGCCAATGCTTGCCTTCCAGAAATGCAGAAAAAGTTGAATATTAAAATCAAAAACAGAGAAGGTTTTCGACCGTTTGCGCCAAGTGTATTGGCTGAAGATGCATCTCGCTATTTTAAAATAGATCAACCATCACCCTACATGCTTTTTACCGCAGAAGTACAAGATGGAGTGAAGTTGGACTTGCCTTCAAATTATGATGAAATGTCTTTTTGGGATAAATTATACACGCAAAGAAGTCAATTCCCTGCTATTACCCACTTAGATTATTCTGCTCGAATACAAACGGTTCATAAAGAAACGCAGCCTCTTTTCCACGATTTATTGACTGCCTATAAAAAACGAACAGGAGCAGGTGTTTTAATCAATACTAGTTTTAATGTGAGAGGCGAACCCATTGTATGCACGCCAGAAGATGCTTTTAAATGTTTCATGAACACAGACATGGATTATCTGGTAATTGAAAATTTTATTTTCGACAAAAAGCAACAACCTGATTGGGATCAAAAAGAAAAATGGAAGCTTGTTTTCAAAAACGATTGAGAATGGTTAATTTTGTTAATTAATTTAAAAAATGGAATTTATTATAGATTTATGGGGCTTTATGAAAGAGCGAAAAAAGTACTGGTTAGTTCCCATGATACTTATTTTGCTTTTGATAGGACTTCTACTCGTTTTTAGTAGCGGTAGTGCGATCGCTCCATTTGTATATACCTTGTTTTAATGAGTCAGATAAAGACATCACCAGAAAAAACGATGCTTACCCTTACGGTAGGCTTTTTGGCGTTATTTGGGTATACTCATAACCATTTGTTTTTTTGGATGGCTTTCATCTTGGGCGGTATCGGAATTTTTGTTCCTTTTTTATCGAAAAGGATAGATCTGGTTTGGATGAAATTAGTACTTATTTTGGGCATGATTTTCCCAAAAATAATGCTTACCTTATTGTTTTATTTGATTCTATTTCCAATAGCAACACTGTCAAAAATTTTTAGTAAAAATCGACCTTTAGTTTTAGAAAACCCTAGTAAATCTACGTTCACGGAGGTGAATCAAAAATTCAGTCCTCATTTTTTTGAAAAAATATGGTAGCTAATTCTCATCATACACCAAATAAAGATAATTCCCCACTTATATCTTTTGTCTTGGTTGGTAGAAATGATAATTATGGCGGGGATTTTAAACAGAGACTACAAACGTGCATAACCACACTTTTTCAGCAGTTGGTAGATCATGGTGTTTCTGCTGAAATTCTATTTGTAAATTACAATCCCTTACCAAGTCCAGTCATTACCGATTTTATTAAATGGCCAACATCTACAGATAAAGTCATGATTAAAATCATCACAGTTTCTTCAGAGGCTCATCAAAAATTTGTTGAAACATCTGGGGTAGATGATGTTCCCGTTTTAGAATATCCAGCTAAAAATGCGGGAATAAAAAGAGCTAATGGCACCTACATCTTGGCAATGAATCCAGATATTGTTCTTGATGATTTGTTTTTCGAAACCATTTCTTGGTTCAATAAGAATCATTATTACAGAGCCAATAGAGTAGATTATTATTTGCCAGCGGGTGAAAAAATTCATTCAAATATTTTAGATTACGCAAAAAATAATGTCACGAAAGTATGGGTTAAAGCGATCTCAAAATCAGTGAAAAGAGGCCCGATTTCTAATTTGAAATTCAGATACATCGTTTTTCAAAGTAAGTTGGAAATCCTTAGATACAATTGTATAAAAGCATTTAATTTTGTGTGGTCACAAAAGCTTCATCCCAAAGCAGAGTATAAGTACCATTGCAATGTGAGTGGTGATTTCATGTTGATGCACCGTCAAAATTGGGATATTCTGTTGGGGTATCATGAAAAGGCAGCTATTGCTTTGCATATTGACTCCTTAATGGTTGTTCAAGCCGCTTGTTTAGGTTTGCAAGAAGTAATTTTACCATTTCCTATTTACCACCAAGAACATAAACGTAGGTATGATGCTACCACTGAAAATTTGAAGTACCGAGCTGCCTATTTGAAGTTTCAAAAAGACGCACAAGAAATGATAAAAAAGAAAGAGCCCAAAATTTACAATTCCAAAGACTGGGGATTTTCTTCAGTTCAATTAGAAGAAATTCTACTATAATTATTTTATGAATCACTACTTATCTATTGTAGCTACAACCAGAAACGACAACCACGGGGGCGATTTACTTAAAAGAACAGCTGCCTTTGTTACGGGAATCTATGATCAATCCATGAGGTGGAATTGCCCTGTTGAGTTGCTGTTGGTAGAATGGAATCCACCTGTAGGAGCACAATTATTACATGAAGTATTACCCAAGCCTCCCAAAGGTTGCGACGTGACGTTGCGTTATGTCATTGTACCAAAAGAAGTACACGATACATATAAAAATGCTCAAAATATCCCGCTGTATCAAATGATTGCCAAGAATATCGGAATCAAAAAATCGGAGGCTAAATTTATTCTTTGTACAAATATTGATATTTTATTTTCTGATGATTGTTTTAAATTTTTTGCAGATAAGAAATTAAGAGAGGGATCGTATTACCGTGCCAACCGATGTGATATTCCAAAAGAAGTGATGGAACTTGAAACTTTTGAAGAGCGTATTGATTATGCTTCCCAAAACATCATAAAGCGAATGGGAAAATCCCAGAATCATGAAACCTTAATTTTGCCCTCTTTTGTATATCGTTTTCCACGACTCACAAAGTGGCTCAATAAGTCCATGTTGGTTTTTTGGAAAAAAGTTAAAAAAGATCAATTTCCGCATTTTACAGTCGATTTTGATGCCTGTGGAGATTTTACTTTGATGTCTCGAAACGATTGGGAAAAAATACAAGGGTATCCAGAGTTAGATATGTATTCCATTCATATTGACAGTATGGGGCTTTGGGCCGCTAATGCCCTCGGTTTAAAACAATATATTCTACCTTATAGTGCTCCTATTTATCATATTTATCATGAAGATGGCTGGGAGTCAGATGACGCGATTCGGACCATAAAATTCTTAGAAAGCAAACCTTCTTTGGATTGGAGTATCGTTTTTAAGGCAGGAAATCAAATTATTAAAAACAAACAAAGTTGGAATTTAAACAAACCCAATTGGGGGTTGGTTGATGTGGAATTGCCAGAATATAAATTTTCAAAGGAAGCTTAAAGAATATGAATAAAATTGCCATCATAGGTATAGGAAGATTAGGACTTTGTTTTGCACTGAATCTTGAAAAATCAGGATATCAAGTGTGGGGTGTTGATACCAATTCACACTATATTGATCAACTTACAAACAAGACTTTCCATTCTGCGGAACCCGAAGTTGAAAAATATTTGTCTAAATCGATTCATTTTTACCCTTCAACCAATCCAGCTATTATTTTTCAAGAAGCGTGTGAATATGTCTTTTTATTAGTGCCAACGCCATCGCAAGCCGACGGTAGTTTTTCGCATCAATTCATCGATGAAGTGGTTTCAAATTTAATTGAAAAAACACCCAATGATCAAAAAATCCGCCATTTAATAATTGGTAGTACGGTGATGCCAGGTTATTGTGATGCATTGTCTGAGAGGATAAAACCATTTGGTTATACAGTAACATATAATCCAGAATTTATTGCCCAAGGCAGTATCATGAAAGACCAGCAATACCCGGATCAGATTTTAATTGGAGAAGGACACCCAGATGCAACTCATTTTTTGAAAGAAATGTATTCAAAAATGTGTCAATCCCATCCGGAAGTCCATGTCATGAATTTGAAAAGTGCCGAAATATGTAAATTGGCTACCAATTGTTTTTTGACAATGAAAATATCCTTTGCAAATGCTATTGGTGATATTGCAAGCGAAACAGGAGGGGAGCCAGATAAAATTTTAAAAGCAATTGGATCAGATAGTAGAGTAGGACCTAAATATCTTAATTATGGTTTTGGATTTGGGGGTCCTTGTTTTCCAAGAGACAACCAAGCATTGATTCAATTTGCGGCACAGCAAAATATTCCATTACATTTATCTGAGGCAACCATTAAAGTAAATAAGGAACATCTAGATTATCAATTAAATCACTATTTAGCGCAAGAACAAGAGAGTTATATTTTTGATTATGTTACTTACAAAAAAGACACAGATATTATTGAAAAATCGCAACAATTAGCAGTCGCTGCGGCATTAGTAGAAAAAGGAAAGAAAGTAATATTAAAAAATAGCCATCATATCAAAGAAAAATTAGAGCATTTGTACCCAAATTATTTTATTTTTGAATCTTAATTAATACTATTTTGAAAAAAGAGAGCCAATCAAAAGCAAAAGCATCAACTTCAAGTACCCTGTCCAAAGGAATATTTTGGGTATTGGGCTTTGCTTTTTTACTTTTTTCAAACACTTTGATTAATGGATATAACATGGATGACAATATTGTCACTCAAAATCATCCGTTAACCTCCAAAGGGCTAAGTGCTACCAATGAAATTTTTACGAGTAACTACTTTAATGATGCAATGGGAAATTCCTTTGGATACCGTCCCATGGTCCATTTTTCGTTTGCGTTAGAGAAATCACTCTTTGGTGAGAGTGCCAAAGTGAGCCATTTTGTAAACTTGGTTATTTATCTTTTAATTTTATTTCTATTTTATAAATTATTGATACGATGGTTGGGGAAAGAAAAGGAGGGATTTGCCTTGGTTACAACCTTGCTTTTTGCAATTCACCCGATACATTCTGAGGTAGTTGCTAGTATAAAAAACAGAGATGAAATGCTGGCATTTCTTTTCGCGATTGCAGCAGGGATTTTTATTCATAAATTTTGTGCAACCAAAAAGTGGTTTGCATTGCTTGGAATCGCACTTTTTTTCACTTTGGGATTATTGTCCAAAAAAAGTATATTCCCCTTGGTGTTTGTTTTTCCATTGGCACAATTATTTGTTTCCAAAACACCCATTAAGTTGGTTTTGATAAGCACAATAGCTTTATTGATTCCGTCTGCAATCATTGTGGGTGAAACGGATGTTATAAAATCGCTGATTGTGTTTTTCATTCCTTTCGCTGCAGTTTATTTCGCGCATTTGTTTCGGGTGATTTTGTTTGAAAGTACTGTGCTACTTTTTGTGTGGAATAAAATAAAGAGCTCCCAGCTTATTTTTGTATCTATTTTCACTTGGGTACTCATTGGGTATGGTTTTTATTCTAAATCGGATCTTTATTTTATAATAGGAGGTTTGCTTATTTTGACACAATATTCCAACCTAGTTTTTCAATTCGTTAATTTTTCCTTACTACTCGCTTTCTTTTCTTACTTAAATAAAACGTTTGTTCCCTTAGAGTTAACTTTTTTCTTTGGATTGTATTATTTGATTTGTGAGAAAGGAAAAATCAAAGCTTGGATGATCTATTTGTTGATTGCTGTGGCAGTAGGTTGTAACTTGATTGTTGAAATCAATAAAGGTGCCTCTGTTTTCGCACTTATTTTACCGTTAAATAAGTTGCTTTTTTTAGGGCCATTCTTTTTGTTTATTCGTAAAAAAACCAAAGTGAGTTGGGCAATTGTGCTACTGTTGGCGCTAGTTTTTGGAATCTCGAAATGGTATGTTATTTTCATAGCTGCAATTGGTCTTTTGTTGTTAGAATTAATTAAAATTGATTACATCAAGAACATTAAGAAAGCGTTTTTAATTGGAGTGATCGCACTAGCAAGTATGGTATATTTTACCATTGAAAACAATCAAATCTTGCAGCCAACGCCTCCTAAAATTGAACGCGTTGAAACAATTCAGCCCTCACAACAAATTACAAATACAGTAATAAAAGAAGGTCGAAATCTAGAATATGTTGAAAATACATTAGTAGCTGCACATAGTTTTGAAGAGACAGTTGGAACCGGAATGATGGTTTTGGGTGAATACATAAGATTGATGGTTTTTCCAAGAGAACTTTCTTTTTATTACGGTTTTTCAAAAGTCGGGACATCTACTATGTATTCAATCAATGTGTTGCTGATTTTTTTGGTTTACCTCACACTATGCATAGTGGCTATTGTTAAGATCAAATCCCGACCTATTATTATGGTTGGAGTTGTTTGGTTTATTGGTTCCATCTTGTTGTTTAGCAATTGGGTCGAATTAGTAGCAGGAATGATCGGAGAACGATTGGCATTTACAGCCTCTGCAGGTTTCATTCTTTTTGTCGTTGCTATCATATATTGGTTAAAGCCCACTATTGATTTTAGAAAACCACAAAAATTAGAAATAGTATGCCTGTTGATAGGAATAGCTTTATGTGCTCGAACTTTTGTAAGAAATTCTGATTGGAAAGATTCCATTACCTTAATGAGTAAAGACATCTTGCATTTAGAGAATTCAGCTCAAGCCAACAATTTGTTAGCGATGGCGTTGATGAGCGAGACGCAAACCAATACCAGCCTAGATGAATCAACAGTGAATCAGTACAGAAAGAACGCAGTCAACTATTTTAATAAGGCCATTTTTACCTACCCTAATTTTTTCAATTATCATTTTGATTTGGGTAGATCATTTATATTATTAAATGACAACAAGAATGCAAAAAAAGCCTTTTTCAATGCCTACAAAATCCAACCAAATAATTTACTGGCCATTGAAGAACTCACCAAAACTTCTTTTGATTTGGGTGAATTTTCTGACACAGTTTACTATGGTAATTTATATATAGATGCCAATCCTGCAAACGAAAACATTCATGAATTAGTAGCGTATATTTGTTTGTTAAACAAAGACCTAAAAAGCGCAAATACCTATGCTAAAAGAGGTTTAAAATTCTTTCCTTCCAATCCTAACTTGAACAAAATCATCGCAGACACGCAATAGAAAAGTATAGATATTTTTTTCTTAACGTTTTATTTACCCCCTTGTAGAATAAATACTACATTTTTTTTACTACTTTTGCCAATTATTTAGTTAAAAATTGCCCCCACTTATGAAAACTAAACTACTATTGAGCCCTATTTCTGGGTTCAAACAACTATTATTAATTTCAATAGTATGTTTCCTATTCGGTTCAAATGCCTATTCTCAAGTCTGTAATGTCGGATACGGAGGAGGTTATACATCCCCTTCTGGATGTCAATTGAACTCAAGAGCAATAGGAGCCGGAGAGTATGGTACCATGTCGTTAGATTCTGGCGTTTCTTACAACTTCAGTTTGACTTCTGCTGCATTGGTCTACAACTCTAATGGAGTTTGTATCAATACCTATTATTCAAATGGTGTATGTATTAATGGCGGTTCTTATGGAACCTCTGCGAACTATACGGCGCCATCTTCCGGAAGTTACAATGTAGGAACTAACAGAATCAATAATGGTTTTACCGGAACTTCTGCAACCTTATCTTACCGACCAATACAACCAGCACGTCCTGTTTCTATATCAGGTACGAATGTTTTGTGTGTTGGATCAACAGTAACATACAGCATTCCATCAGTTAGTTATGTAAAAGATTATACTTGGCAATACTCAGTAGATGGCGGAAATTCATGGTCAACAGTTACAGTAAATGGGGGAACATCTGCAACTATTACCTGGCCAAATACCGTTACAAATAATGCATTTGTACGTGTAAAAGCACAAAATGGACCTTGCGAAAGTACTTGGACCTCTCAAAATGTTCAATTATTAGCACAACCTACTGCGCCTACTACCGCTACAAAAACTCCTAACGTGGGAGAAGTCTGTATCAACGCAAACGTAGGTATAGGTGTTGCTTCGGGTGGTGTCAACCAAAATTGTACCATAGAATATAGATATACCATTGATGGTGGGTTATTGTGGTCGAATGCATCCACAACTCCACCTACTGGCTTAAGTTCGGCAGTAAGTGGAACCAATAGAATTCAAATTCAGGCAAGAAGAATGAATTGTACCACTTTTGGATGTGCCACAACCGATTGGAATACCATTGCTACCTGGAATGTAGATATTACACCCCCTACTGTAGTTACTAAAAATATAACCGTAAACTTAACATCTGCTGGGACCTACGCACTTTCTAATACAGCTGTTGATAATGGGACTACTGACAATTGTACCATTAGTAGTTATAGTGTGTCTCCAAATAGCTTTACATGTGCTAATGTAGGAGCCAATACGGTCACTTTAACAGTAACAGATAACGCAGGGAATAGTTCTACAGCAACTGCTGTAGTAACGGTTGTTGATAATACACCACCTGTCGTTGGAATTCAAAATATCATTGTGCAATTAGATGCAAACGGAGAAACATCTATCACACCCGCCATGATTAATAATAATTCATCGGATGCCTGTGGAATTGATACTTTAGAATTAGACATTACAGAATTTACTTGTGATGACATTGGTACAAACACAGTTACTTTAACTGTAACCGATGTAAACGGAAATGTTTCTACTCAAACTGCAAATGTATTAGTACAAGATAATATACCTCCAGTAATTGTAGCGTTAGACATTACATTAGAGTTAGATGAAAACGGAAGTGTGAACTTAACACCAGATATGATCGATGGAGGTTCTACAGATAACTGTACCGTTACCTTATTTACTATTCCAAGTTCTTTCAACTGTAACAATATAGGAGAAAATACCGTTTTAGTTATCGCAACCGATTCAGGAGACAACGTACGTTTCAGTTCTTCATTGGTTACGATTGTGGATAATATTCATCCAACCATTACTGCTCCAGCTAATATTACGATATACGCGAATTCAACCTGTTTGGCTACAGGATTGGATTTAGGAACTCCAGTTACTGCAGACAATTGTCATGTAGATACTGTAACCAACAATGCACCAAGCGCTTTCCCTTCTGGTAACACAACGGTTGTATGGACGGTAACAGATACCAGCGGAAATACAACGACCGCTAATCAAATAGTTACTGTAATTGATAACACAGATCCAACCGTAACAGGTCCTGCTGTTGTAACAGTTAATGCGGGTTCTAGTTGTGGTGCACTTGCTTCGGCAATTAATTTTGGATTGGTAGCAAGCGACAACTGTAGCGTAGCTTCTACAACAAATAATGGCCCAACAACCTTCCCATTAGGATATACATCTATCACATGGACGGTAACAGATGGTGCTGGAAATACGGCAACGTTGAATCAAACAATTCAAGTTGTTGATGCAACAGGTCCTTCTATTGTACCTGCTGCCAATGTGGTAGTAAATGCGAACGCAGCATGTGGTGCAACAGGGGTATCATTGGGAACTCCAGTGGTAACAGACAACTGTTCTGTAACAAGTGTAATTAATAATGCTCCTACAACCTATCCATTAGGTGTAACACATGTAACATGGACCGCTGTAGATGCATCGGGTAACGTTACAACCGTTATTCAAGATGTGACAGTACAAGACGTTACAGCACCAGTAATTACATGTGTTTCTGCTTCAACAATAAACAAAAACAATACAACAGGACTTTGTGGATATAAAGTAGTTGGTAATGAGTTCAATCCAACAGCTACAGACAACTGTTTGAGCCCGGTATTAACACATAATTTTTCATCTTGGCCAAACGCTAATAGTTTAGCAGGTGCAACCTTCCCAATTGGAACAACCACTGTAGTATGGACTGCTACCGATGCTTCGGGTAACACAAGTACTTGTTCTATTACTATCGTAGTTACTGACAATGAGGCTCCTCAAATTTTAAATTGCCCATCTGCACTTACTTTGTCAATCGGTCAATACTCTTGTGGATCTAATCCAAATTGGACGGCTCCAACAGCAACCGATAATTGTGGTACAGCTACAATTGTTCAATCCGCTGGACCTTCTCCAACCGCTAGTTTAAGTCCTGGTTTATATACAGTACAATATACAGCTACCGATGCAGTTGGAAACACAAGCACATGTGGTTTCTATGTAAATGTGATCGCTTCATCTTTACCAATATTAACTTGTCCTAATTCAGTAGTAAACAAACCAACTTCACCAAATTCATGTCAATGGATTTCACCAGTTGGAAGTTTAAAACCAATTCAAGCTATGGGTAATTGCCCAGTAGTTACTTGGAGTGTATTAAATCCAGACAATACAACATCTACTGGAAATACAGATGTTAGTGGATACCAATTCGAAATTGGAACCAGTACAGTAACTTACACAATTACAGATAATTTAAACAATGTAGTTACTTGTAGTTTTACGGTATCCGTAATTGATTTACAAGTACCATTAATTACAGCTCCATCAAATTTAGCATTGAACCCAACTTCTAGTTGTGGTGCAACAGGTGTAAATTTAGGAACACCAATTACATCTGATAATTGTGGAATTGCTACACTTACCAATAATGCTCCAACAACGTTCCCATTGGGTACTACTACGATTGTTTGGACTGTAACAGACGTTAACGGAAACACCAACTTAGCGACTCAAACGGTAACGGTTAGCGATACGCAAGCGCCAACGATGACGTTAGCATTAGGAAATAATATTACGAAAAGTAATAATGTTGACGAATGTGGATATACAACTGTAGGAACCGAATTTAACGTTACTGCTACAGATAATTGTTCGATGGCTACTTTAACACACAATTATACTGCAGCACCATCTAATACAACACTTGCTGGAGTAGAATTTACAGTAGGAGTTACAACTGTAATATGGACCGCAACCGATGTTAATGGTAATGTTGCAACATATACAGTAACTATTACAGTAAATGATACACAGGTACCTGTGTTTACGGATTGTCCTTCAAACCAAGTATTAACAGTTGGAATGTACACCAGTAATTGTGGTCAATTAGCTTCAAGTTGGAGTGTGCCACATGCAACTGATAATTGTTCTACACCAGTTATTACCCAAGTTACAGGACCAACACCTACAAGTACACTTACTCCAGGAATGCATAGAATTACCTACATGGCAACTGATGCATCGGGTAATTTTAGTTTATGTACTTTTTATGTTAATGTGATCAATACTACAGACCCTATTATTGTTTGTAGAGAAAATACAGTTCAGAATGTAGATGCAAACACTTGTTCTTGGACTGCTCCTGCGGGAAGCTTAACACCATTTCAAGCGATTGGAAATTGTATTTCTGTAGCATGGGATGTTCAAAATCCGAATGGAACTCATACAACAGGAACAACCGATGTAAGTGGGTACGTGTTCCAAGTGGGTACCAGTACAGTTACTTATACAATTACGGATGAAGATGATAATGAAGAAACTTGTAGCTTTACCGTGAAAGTTATTGATAATTTATCACCTTCATTAATTGCACCAAGCGATGTTACTTTAAATGTTACAACTACATGTACGTTGTCTAATATTAATTTAGGTACTCCAGTTGTTTCAGACAATTGTTCAAATACAGTTGTTACAAACAATGCACCAACAAAATTCCCAATTGGGTCAACTACGGTTACTTGGACCGCTACAGACGCAATAGGGAATAGTACTACAGATACACAAGTGGTAACAGTAATTGACGCAGTTTTACCTACTATTTCTTTTGCAGGTGGACATGTAATCAATAAAAACAACTCACTTGGAGTTTGTGGATATGAAGTAAAAGGATCTGAATTCAATCCAAATGCATTTGACAACTGTTCCATTGTAAGTTTTACGCATAATTTCACTGGAAGTGCCTCTTCAACTTCATTAGAAGGAGCAATCATTCCGATTGGAGTAACAACTATAACTTGGACTGCTATTGACGCTGCTGGTAACACAGCGACTTATATTCAAACGATCACAGTTACAGATAATCAAGCACCGATCTTTGTGAATGGATTTAATAATCAAACAATCACTATAGGATCTGATTCTTCTTGTACTGATGGTACATTATGGCCAATTCCAGTTGCAACAGATAATTGTACTGTAACGGTGCAACAAACTTCTGGTCCAAACAACGGAACTCAATTAGCTATTGGAACCTATACGATTAGTTACCTTGCAACAGATGCTTCAGGAAACACGGCTACAACAGGATTTACTTTGATTGTAACAGATTCAACAAATCCGGTAATTTATTGCCCAGGAAATATCACGATCAAATCGGATGCAGGAGATTGCACATGGACATCAATTCCAGGTAGTTTAACTCCTATTGCCTTTGCAAAATGTCCAAAAACACTTACTTATGTTATTACGAATCCTTCTGGAACAACTGTTTCAGGAACCAATAGCATCTCTAGTTACGTTTTTCAAGCGGGCTTAAGTACAGTTACATACACCATTACTGATGTAGATAACGTTTCAGTTCAATGTACCTTTACGGTAAGAGTTAACGACATTCAAAAACCAACGATTTCTGCTCCAGCAAATCTAGTCTTAAATGCAAACGCATCGTGTGAGATTAATTCGGTTAATTTAGGAACTCCAACTACTGCTGATAATTGCGCAGTTGCGACAGTTTTTAATGATGCTCCATCTACATTTAATGTAGGAACTACTATTGTAACTTGGACAGTTCTAGATGCTTCAGGAAATCAAGCAACAGCTCTTCAACAAGTAGTTGTAGAAGATACAACAGCTCCAATTATAACATGTGCTTCAGTAAACCCAATTGTAAGAAATACAAATTTTGCTAACTGTGGTTATGAAGTACAGGATACTGAATTTGATTCAGTAGCAGAAGAAAATTGTACTTTGGTGAGTTTGACTCATGATTATGCGAATTGGACCAATCCATACAGTTTAAAAGGAGCTACTTTCCCAGTAGGAACAACAGCAGTTGTTTGGACTGCAGTTGATGCTGCAGGAAATACATCTACTTGTACAATCAACATCACCATTCAAGATAATCAAGCACCGGTATTTGTTAATTGCCCAACTAACTTTACATACAGTCTTGGATTTGATTCTAACTGTACGGATGGAACTTCATGGCCAATACCAGTAGCGCAAGATAATTGCTCTGTGACGGTTGCTCAAACAGCTGGACCAACATCTGGAACAGGATTGACGGTAGGAAATCATACCATTCAATATACTGCAACAGATGCTTCAGGAAATACAGCAACTTGTTCATTTACAATTTCTGTAATCAATTCTGCTATACCAAGTATGAATTGCCCTAGTAATTTAACGGTTAATGCAGATCCAAATCAATGTACTTGGACTTCACCAGCTGGTTCTCTTTCACCAATTGCTTTCGGAAAATGTCCGAAATTAGTAACATGGACTTTAACAAATCCGAGTGGAGATATTTTCAGCGGAGTAAATGATGCAAGTGGTTCGATATTCCAATCAGGAACTTCTACCATAGTTTATACTATTACAGATGTAAACAATTTAACTGCAACTTGTAGTTTTACTGTAACCGTTGTTGACAATGCCAAACCAACATTGATTGCCCCATCTAACATTACTGTAGATGCAAATAGTACTTGCGGTGCAACTGCAAGTGTATTAGGAACTCCATCTGTATTCGATTTATGTTCAGCAGTAACAGTTACCAATGATGCACCGAATGTATTACCATTAGGTGTAAATGTCATTACTTGGACTGCAACTGATGCAAGTGGTAATTTTGTAAATGCAACACAAATAGTTACAGTTAAAGACACAACGTTACCAACAATTACAGCAGCTGATATCACAGTAAATGCTAACAGCAACTGTGGTGCTACGATTTCAAATCTTGGTCAAGTAATTACAGATAATTGCTCAATAGCTTCTATTACGAACAATGCACCTACTTCTTTCTCAACAGGAGAAACAATAATCGTTTGGACGGTTGTTGATGGTAGTGGCAATGTGGCTACTAGAACACAAAAAATAACAGTTATAGATGTTACAGCACCGGTTATCGAACCAATCGAGGATGTTACTTTCAATGCTACTACCTGTTTAACAAGTGGTATTTCATTAGAACTTCCTACCATAACGGATAACTGTACGATTGCTTCTGTAACCAATAATGCACCAGTTAATTTCCCAATTGGAACAACAGTCGTAACTTGGACTGTAACCGATGCAAGCGGAAATGTAACTACTGCAACTCAAAATGTACTCGTGGTAGATGCTATTTTACCAACAATTACAGTACCAGCCAATATTACTGTGAATGCGAATAATGGATGTGTTGCTTACAACGTAAATTTAGGAACACCAACAACATCAGATAATTGTGCGGTTGCAAGTGTTACCAATAATGCTCCAACAGTTTATACCGAAGGAGTAACACAAGTAATATGGACTGTGACCGATTCAAGTGGAAACGTAACGACAGCTGTTCAAACAGTAACTGTATTAGATAACGTAAACCCGGTAATTATTGCTCCAGCTCCTGTGACGGTTTCTGCTACTGCAAACTGCGCTGTTTCAAATGTTGCGTTAGGAACTCCAGTAACTACCGACAACTGTTCTGTTGCAAGTGTTACCAATAATGCTCCAGCAGTATTTACTCAAGGTACAACTACGGTAACGTGGACTGTAACAGACGGAAGTGGAAATACGGCTACTGCTACTCAATTAGTAACAGTGGTAGATACCATCTTGCCATCTATTATTGCTCCTGCAAATATTGTCATGACAACCAATACAGGTTGTACAGCAACAGGAGTTCAATTAGGTATTCCGGTTGCTTCAGACAATTGTACGTTAGCTTCAGTAACAAATAATGCACCAGCTACCTATCCAATTGGTACAACAACGGTTACTTGGACAGCTACGGATGCTCAAGGAAATATCAAAACAGCTACTCAAACAGTAACTGTAAACGATACGGTTCTTCCAACCATTTCAGCTCCAAGTAATGTTACCGTAAATGCAACAAATGCATGTGTAGCCTTTAATGTGGTGCTTGGTTCACCAACAACGGCAGATAATTGTTCGGTTGCTACGGTTACAAACAATGCGCCAGTTGTATTCCCATTAGGAAACACCTTGGTTACATGGACCGTAAAAGATACGGCAGGAAATACGGCCATTGCTTTCCAAACAGTTACAGTTGTAGATGTGACAAGACCGGTATTAATTGTACCAGCTCCTATCATTGCAAATGTAAACTCTGGTTGTGGTGCAATCAATGTTCAACTTGGAACACCAATTGCAACAGATAATTGTGAAGTAGTAAGTATCACAAATGATGCACCAGCATTTTTCCCATTAGGATTAACAACGGTTACTTGGACAGCAACCGATGCGAGTGGAAACATCAAAACAGGAACTCAAACCGTTAGAATTCAAGATACAGTGGCTCCAACTATTGTAACAGCACCAATCACGGTGAACGCGAATACTACATGTGGTGCTACCAATATTAATTTTGGAATTACTACAGCAGATAATTGTTCAGTAGCATCTGTTACAAACAATGCGCCTTCTGTTTTCCCAATAGGGATTACAACCGTTACTTGGACCGTAGTAGATGGAAGTTCAAATACAACTTTAGCGACACAATTAGTAACTGTAGTTGACACAGCTATTCCAACAATTACGGCTCCAGCAAATGTGACTGTATTTGCAAACAATGGATGTGTGGCATACAACGTAGCTTTAGGAACACCAGTTACGGCTGACAATTGTACGATAGTTAGCGTTACAAATAATGCACCAACTACATTCATACTTGGTTTAACAACCATTACATGGACAGTAACCGATGCAAGTGGTAATTCAGCTACAGCAACTCAGAATGTATTAGTGAAAGATGTAACTAGTCCAATAATTAGTACTCCTGGAATAGTGATTGTTTCAACCAACTCAGGATGTGAGGCTACCGGAATTGTATTATCAACTCCAAATGCATCTGATAACTGTAACTATACATTAACAAATAATGCTCCTGCTACTTACCCATTAGGTAACACAACCGTTACATGGACCGCAACAGATGATAGTGGTAATACAACTACTGTGAATCAAACAGTAAAAGTGGTAGATACTACGTTACCTTCAATTGTAGCTCCAGCCAATATTAATACAATTGCCAATTCTTCTTGTAATGCAACAGGAATCGTGTTAGGATCACCTATCATGTCAGACAATTGTTCGATCGCAACTTTTTCAAATAATGCTCCAACAGTTTATCCTTTAGGTGTAACCGTAGTTACTTGGACAGTAATTGATGGTAGCGGAAATACGGCAACAGCAACTCAATCGGTTACTGTAGTCGATACCATTAAGCCAACCATCATTGCACCTGCAGACGCGAGTGCTAATGCAAACAATGGATGTGTTGCCTTTAACGTGAACTTAGGTACTCCAACTGTATCTGATAACTGTTCGATTGCTTCGGTAACGAACAATGCTCCAAATACATTCCCGTTAGGAACAACAACGGTAACATGGACCGCAACAGATGCGAGTGGAAATGTTAAAACAGCTACTCAGTTAGTAGTAGTGACTGATGTAACGAATCCATCGTTAGTGGCACCTTCAAATGTTACGGTTAATGTAAATTCAGGATGTACTGCTACGGGTCTTTCATTAGGAAACCCTATAACTTCAGACAATTGTGCTGTAGCTTCAGTTACAAATAATGCACCGACTGTCTTTGGTATTGGAACAACTATTGTAACATGGACGGTAACCGATTCAAGTGGAAACACAACAACCGGAACACAAACGGTTACAGTAATTGATTCTATTTTCCCAACGATTGTAGCACCAAGTAATATTTCTACTGTGTCTACTTCAGGTTGTACAATCACTGGTTTAGAATTAGGAACTCCAATCACATCAGATAACTGTGCTGTGGTTTCAGTTACAAATAATGCACCAACCGTATTCCCAATTGGAAGTACAACCATCACATGGACGGTTGTTGATGCTAGCGGAAACACTTCGACTGCAGTTCAAACAGTAACTGTTGTAGATACTGTAGCGCCAACTATTACAGCTCCTGCTAATATTGTAGTATCTGTAAACAGTGAATGTTATGCACTTAATATCAATTTAGGTACACCGGTTACAGCTGATAACTGTTCGGTTGTAAGTATATTTAATAATGCACCACCATCTTATCCTATTGGAAATACCATAGTTACATGGACAGTAGTCGATGGTAGTGGAAACAGTACCAATGCTACCCAAACGGTAACAGTTAAAGATTTAGTAGTGCCGGTTATTTTCCCTGCAGCTTCTGTAACGGTTACAACCAATACCGATAGTTGTACAGCTACGAACGTAACCCTAGCGCATCCAAATGCATTAGACAATTGTTCTACTACTTTGGTGTTCACAAACAATGCACCGCTTTCTTATCCTATTGGTGATACAACCATTACTTGGACGGTTGCCGATGGAAGTGGAAATACAGCTACAACGACCCAAGTAATTACGGTTGTAGATGCAACGTTACCAACGGTACTTACTAAAAACAGTATCGTGGCATTGAACGCTAGTGGATCAGGATCAGTAACAGCTGCTATGGTTGATAATGGTTCGTTCGATAATTGTGGTATTCAATCTATGGTGGTTTCACCAGCTACTTTCAATTGTCAAAATATAGGTCTCAACACCGTGACATTGACTGTGACAGATATCCATGGAAATGTAAAAACTGGAACTGCAAACGTAACAGTTGTTGATTATATTTTACCAGTTGCTGTTGCTCAAAACATTACGGTTGCTTTAGCAGCAAATGGACAAGCGGTGATAACACCTGCAATGATTGATAACGGTTCATCAGATAATTGTAGCGCTGTCACATTAGAATTAGATGTAACAAGCTTTAATTGTAATTCAATAGGAGCAAATCCAGTAGTATTAACTGTAACAGATGCATACGGAAATACTTCGATTGCTCAAGTTGTGGTGACGGTTGTAAACAATGCGATCGATACAGACAACGACGGATTGAAAGACAATTGTGATGATGATGATGATAACGATGGATTATTAGATGCAAACGATAATTGTCCGTTAGTTTCAAACAATGATCAAGCAGATAATGACAACGATGGATTAGGAGACACTTGTGACGACGACGATGATAATGACGGCGTTCTTGATGGTGTAGACAACTGTCCAACAACGTATAACCCATTGCAAGAAGATAGAGATCAAAATGGTCTTGGTGATGTGTGTGACTTAGTTGAAATTGATGTAATTGAAGCAATTACCCCTAATGGTGATGGTATCAACGATACATGGAAAATTTACAATATTGAAAACCATCCAAACTCAATTGTTAGGGTTTACAACAGATGGGGATCTCAAATTTTCTTTGCACACAATTACCAAAACAATTGGGACGGTAGTTACCAAAACAATGTAGACACTCTTCCAGAAAGCAGTTCTTATTTCTACCAAATCGATTTGGATGGAGACGGAGATATTGAAAAAGAAGGTTGGTTATATATCACAAGATTCTAGACATAAATATATTTTATAAATGAAAAATTTAAAAAAATTCGGATTAAGTTTATTTATTCTTTCTATTGGCGGATTAAGTTTTGCTCAACAAGAGAGTATGATAACCATGTATAATGATCAAATGAATGTTGTAAATCCGGCTTATGCTGGAGTTGACAACCAGTCAAATTTATCGATCGGTTACAGAAAACAATGGGTAGGAATTACAAACGCTCCCGAAACTCAAATGATAGTTTTTGGAACTACATTGGGTAAAAACCTAGGAATGGGTGTTTCTGCTACCAATGATAAAACCTTCATTGAAAAACAAACTTTTGTTGGAATTGATTTTTCATATAAATTGAAAGTAGATGCACAAACCGATTTGTATTTAGGTTTGAAAGCAGGAGGAAATTTTTATCAAGTAAATACATCGGGGTTAAACACCATTAACATCGATGACCCAGCCTTGGTTTCATTCAGTTCTTTTCGTCCAAATATTGGAGTAGGGGCTTTGTTGAAAAAAGAGAATTTCCACATGTCGTTATCTTTTCCAAAATTATTAAACACCGTACGATCTAACACAGAAACTGCTCAAGTGTATGTGGCAACGAATAGATCTCACATGTATTTTTCGGGTGGATACGATTACCATATAGGTTCACAAAAAGACATGACCTTGAAGCCTTCTTTTATGTTAAGATATGTAAATGCGGCTCCGGTTGTAATAGATTATAATTTGAGTTTGGATTTCTCTCAAAAAGTAGAATTAGGCATCCTGTATCGTTCCAGTAAAACGGTAGGAGGAATTGCTAAAATAGCTATTTTCAAAGATTTATTTTTTGGATATGCCTATGAAATGCCAACAAGATCCGACCTAAGTAATAGAATGAATACCCATGAATTTTTGTTACATTATAAGTTTAAATAAACCATACAAGTATAAAATATAGATTTCAATTTAGATTGTAATAAATAATTAAATTCCCCCACAATGAATAAAAGTAGTAAACCAACTATTAAATTAGCCACCCTATTTCAAGCAATTACTTTGTTTGTAATGGCTTTTAGTGTTAATTCTTCACAAGCGCAAAGCTGTGACCCAAATTCGTTATATGACGTTATTGTTAGTGCTTACCATCAATCTGTTGCTCAAAAAAGTGATGGTTCATGGTCGGGTTGGGGAGCATTAATGTCAAATACTGGAGGTTCTGTTTTAAGTCCTCAAGATATAAATGTGGCAAATTATCCTGCATTAACAGGGATTCCAATGCTTGCTAGTACAGCTAGTGCTGGTTCGGGTGCATCAGAACAATCTGTTCTTTTAACAACGACCGGTTTGTTTGCATGGGGAACAGAAGGAGTAACAATTCCAAACACTATCACATCAAATACTACATTTCAAAAAATTACTATTAATAGTAAGACGGATGGTTTGCCAACTGGGGTTTCCCCGTCAGATGTTGTTTCGTTAGTTGCCATAAATAAAAATTTGATCATACGAACACAATCTGGTGTTGCTTATATATTAAGTTCAAACACATCAAATACAACTACTGCTAAATTATATGGAGATGGTAGTACAGCCATTGATAATAACTGGCACCAAGTAAAAATCAATTCAACGACAGCTTTAACAAATATCATAGCTTTAAGAGGTCAAGTATCTAATGATACTAAGGGTGGATTTATGGCGTTGACATATGATGGTACTACTTATAAAGCATTTACTTGGGGAATGAGTGTTTATAAAGGTGATGGATCAGCACTAACTTCTTTTAATTATGCCACTCAAATGTCTTTGCCAACTGGTATTACACCAAAAATGATTGCAATTACAGGAGGGACAAAAACTGGAAGTTCAGGTGATAATTCATTTTTTGTTTTGTCAACAAGTGGAGATTTGTATTCTTTAGGTAATAACGACAAAAAACAGTTAGGGGATTTTACCGCATTAGATAAATTGTCATGGGTTAATGTTAAAAAGACTGCCTCATTAAACATGACCAATGTAAAATTCATTAGTGCGCAAGAACATGACTCTGGTTTTCCAGCTTGTGGTGCTATTACTACAACAGGTGACTTGTATTTATGGGGTCAAAATGGTGGTAACATGTTGGGGTCTGGTCCAACTGCAGATAATGCATTGGATCCTTTCTTGCCTGGTGGTTTTGTTTCAGGTACTGATATTGCAAAAGTTTTAGAGATTGGAGGACATACAACAGTATATTTAAAAGAGAACAGTGCTAAATTCTGTTATGTTGGACACAAGACTGCAGGAAGTATGGGTGACGGTACGCCAGATGATACAAATCCTTACTTATTTGATTGTGATGCAACACCTGTAATCAATATTTGTGGTTCTACAGGTTGGGACTTAGGTGATGCTCCTGTAGTTTATGAAAATGGTGGAGGAAGTAATTATGCACAACATTTTTATATTGAAAACAGCACAAAAGTGTTTTTAGGAAGTTCAGGGCCCGTTGGTAACGACGATACTCCTCATAGTGTAATTATTGCTACTGACAATAATGCTGCAAATGGAGATAGTACAGAAGAGAATGGAATTGCTTCTTTTCCAACGATTCTTAATACAGCTACAAGTTATTCGTTTGATGTTTCTTTATTAAATAATTCAGGAGTTACTGCAAATTTATATGTTTGGGTTGATTGGAATAACAATGGTAAATTTGAAGCAAGTGAATTTAAATCTACCACTGCCACTACAAGCGCATCTTCGCAAACAAAAACATTGTCATATACTGGGTTGACTGGTTTAACAGATGGAAGAAGATACGTTCGTGTTCGTTTGAGTACTTACACAAAGACTGATAATACAGGGACAACAAATGTAGATGAACGTTCATTGGGATTATTGATGGATGGTGAGATTGAGGATTATTCTTTATTTATAACAACTTCAAATCCAAATCCAAACATTGCTCCAGTAACAAATGATGTTACCAATACAGATTATATCCCTAAAACTAATGGTGCTACTGATATTGATAGCTTTGCAGGATCTGATTCTGACGGAACAATTGTAGCTTATAGAATTAAAACTTTACCTACAAAAGGGACGCTATACAAGCAAGTAGGATTAGATTTAGTGTTAATTTCTGCTGATGAAGCGATGGAGGTTTCTACTGCAAATGGATTAAAATATGATCCTTCAGGGACTGCAACGGGTAACGATACTTTTACTTACGTAGCAATTGATGATGATGGATTTGAGGATCAAACTCCTGCTACTTTCACAATCAGACTTTCTAGTCCAGGAGTTAATATTTCGGGTTCACTTTCTGCTTTTTCAGCCTGTATTGGATCTGTTTCTGCAGAACAAAGTTTTAATGTAGATGGATCAGCATTAACGGCTGATATTGTAATCACTGCTCCAACGGGTTATGAGATTTCTACTACCTCTGGGTCAGGGTTTACAAATACGACAACCCTAACACAAACAAGTGGTACGGTTGCCTCAACCACTATTTATGTTCGATTAAAATCAACGGCTACTAATGGGGATTCTGGAAACATTACTCTTGTTTCAGGATCAATTTCAGAAAATTTAGCAACTGGAACATCAGTTATAACGGCCTTACCAAATGCTGGTAATTTGAGTGGAAATCAAACAATAAACACAGCAGAAACCACAACATTTTCATCTAATGGATCTTCAGGTGGATCATGGAGTAGTTCAGATACTAACGTTGCAACAGTAGATTCTATGGGTATAATTACCGGTGGAGCTGCAGGCACAGCAACAATAACTTATACAGTTACAGGAACAGGAGGTTGTGCCAATGCTACAGCAACGAGAACAGTAACAGTTAGCGCTGCTACCCTAACTCCTTCGTTTTCAATAACAAGTTCATTAACGTCATTCTCGGCTTGTTCCGGAACAGCTTCTGCTGAGCAAAGTTTTACAGTAGGTGGTACTAACTTAACAGCTGATATTGTATTGACTGCTCCAACGGGTTATGAAATTTCATTAACATCAGGGTCGGGATATGCGTCTTCTTTACCTTTAACACCTGGTGATGGGGAAGTTACTGCAACAACCATTTATGTTCGATTAACCTCTTCTGCTTCAGGATCACCTTCGGGTAATATTACCGTTGCTTCAACAGGAGTTACCACACAAAATATTGCGGTTTCGGGAAGTGTTAATGGCATTCCTAGTGTAGCAATTGAAGAAACTAATACAAATATTTGTCAAGGAGGATCGGTAACTTTGAATGCTGTATCGAATGGTGCTTCACAAATTTATGGTTCGGCATATGGAACAACATCTACTGGACCTGGGTTGGATCAAAACTGGGATGTGGTTGCTTTACCTCAAACTTTTTTAGCTTCTTCTAATTATACAAATTTAGGAGTAACTCTTCCTTACCCAGCCAAAGTTATTTATTCGGGATTACCAGGTAATTTTGTAAATCGAAATGGATTTGTGGATGGTAACAATACCTATTATTGGATCGCTCCATACCCAGCAGGGACATCTTTACAGGGTGGTAGTTATAACTGGATTGTAAGACAAGAATTTCAAGTTACCGAGACGGGCACCTATGATTTTAACTTTACAGGAGCTGGAGATAATGATATTTCCTTCTTTATTGATGGAACCATAGACACTTCAAGTGCAGAATTACCTACCATAACCGGAGGAACACAAATTGGCGCTACCCACAATACCTTTACATCAATTGGTACCATGACAGGATCGGTTGCATTGACACCAGGAACGCATTATGCCTACATGGTGATGCAAGATTACGGTGGTTTAACTTGTGCTTTGATTTCAGGAGCAGACGTTACCGGACAAAATACATTTGCTTGGTCTAAAAAGGCAGCAAGTGAATCAACTTTTACCACGATTTCTGGTGCAAACAATGCAAGTTATACGCCAACCAATATCACGGAAACTACCACATACAAAGTAGAAATAAACAATGGTAGTTGTACAAGTACTAGTGAAGTTACCGTTACGGTTGATCCAACTTCGGTTGCAGGAACCATTACAGGTGCTGCATCTGTTTGTACGGGAACCAACAGTACTACTTTAACTTTATCGGGTAATACAGGTAGTATTCAATGGCAATCATCTACAGATAATTCGACTTTTACGGATATTGTTGGTGAAACAGGAAGCACTTATACGGCTACCGATTTAACAGCTACCACATATTACCGTGCGGTAGTTACAAGTGGGTCTTGTGCATCTGTGAATACGGATTCAGTAACAATTACAGTAATTCCTCTTCCAACAGTAAATGCCGGGACTGATTTTACCATCTGTCAAGGATCTACAATTCAACTAAACGGGAGCAATACAAATGGAGCTATTGTTTGGGTAGCGGGTGGAACAGGTACCATTTCAAGTACAACCATTGCTAACCCAGTATATACACCTAATGCAGCAGATATCGCTGCTGGATCTGTAGCTTTTACAATGATTTCAAATCCACCTTCACCATGTACGTATGTATATGATACGATGGTTGTAATAATCTCACCAGTTTCAACACCAACTGCAGATGCGGGTTCGGCTACAGACACCATGTGTTCTACTGCTCAATACCAATTAGCAGGTAGCGCAACCAATCAAGCTTATGTTGTTTGGACTACTTCAGGTTCAGGTTCTTTTGATGATTCTGCTTTAACAACCCCAGTCTATACTCCGAGTGCAGCTGATATTACAACAGGATCTGTTACTTTAACCATGACGGCTACTGGAACTGCTGATGAAACATGTACTGCATTAACGGCAACAGACTCTATTACGATTACTATTTATGAGCCACCAACAGCAGATGCAGGTGATTTGACTCAAACGATTTGTTCTGGTTTCCCTGCTACCATTTCGGGTACTGCAACGAATGGAACGATCGCTTGGACGACCGACGGAGATGGAACTTTTGATTCAACTAGTACAGCTACACCAATATATACTCCTGGTTCGGGAGATATTTTAAATGGCGCAGTGAATTTGACAATAACTACTACAGGTTTAGGAGGTTGTGTAGCTGCAACGGATGCTACTTCAATTCAATTTACGGCTGCTCCAACCGCTAATGCTGGTTCAGATGCAAGTATTTGTTCTACATCGGTATTTACTACCAATGGTTCTGCTACGGTTGGAAGTACACTGTCTTGGACTACTTCAGGAACAGGGTCTTTTGCCAATGGAAATTCATTAGATGCAGTCTATACACCAAGTGCAGCTGATATTACTTCGGGTTCTGTTACTTTAACATTATCTGCTACAGGAGCTGGAGCTTGTTCTAGTTCAAGCGTAACAGATACGGTAGTAGTTACGATCGATCCTGCACCAACTGCAGATGCAGGTGTGGCTTCAGCAGCTATCTGTTACGGAAATACACTTTCTATTACAGGAACTTCTTCAAACGGAACGGTAGCATGGACAACAACAGGTTCGGGTTCATTTGATGATGTAATTTCAAACACACCGGTATATACGCCAAGTTCAACAGATAACAGTAATACAAATGTAACGTTAACAATGACCGTGACAGGTACTGATGCTTGTTCTTCAGAATCAGTTTCTGATTCATTTGTATTGACCATGTCACCTCCAGCAACTGCTAACGCAGGACCGGCTACGGCACTTATTTGTGCTGGAAGTACTTATACTTTGAGCGGAACTGCTACAAATGGTGCTATTGTTTGGACCACATCTGGAACGGGTACATTCAATAACGCAACGATTGCAACTCCAACATATAGCCCAAGCGCAGCAGATATTACTGCGGGAACTGTAACATTAACAATGACAGTATCGGGTACAGGAGGTTGTGGTGTTGTTTCAGATAATTTAGTATTGACGATCTTTAAAGTTACGGCTACTTCAACTCAAACGAATGTATCTTGTAACGGAGGAAGCAACGGAACGGCAAGTGTTATTGCAGCTAACGGAACAGCTCCTTATACGTATTTATGGTCACCTTCTGGTGGAACCCTTAACGAAACTTCTGGATTAGCAGCAGGTACTTATGTTTGTGCCATTACAGATGCAAATGGATGTACAGCTACTTCTTCTATTACTATTACGCAACCTCAAGTATTGGATGCGACCATCACTAAATTTGATGTAACTACCAATGCGGGTATTGACGGTTCAGCAACCGTTACTCCAACAGGAGGAACTGCACCTTACTCTTATTCTTGGTCTCCATTAGGAGGTTCAAATGCAACAGCATCAAATTTATCTGCAGGAACTTATTCTTGTGTGATTTCTGATAGCAAAGGTTGTTCAGTTACAAAATCAATTACAATCTCTCAACCTTCTGCCTTTTTAGCTACTACATCACAAGTAAATATTCTTTGTAATGGATTAGCAACGGGTAGTGCAACTGTAGTTGCAACGGGTGGAAGTAATGTTACTTATGCATGGTCTCCATCTGGAGGTACTGCTGCAACTGCAAGTAATTTAACAGCTGGAACGTATACTTGTACAATCACTAATGGTGACGGAACAGTATTAACAAGAACAGTAACGATTACCCAACCAAGTGCCTTGACTGCTTCAACAGCTCAAACCAATGTATTGATCTACGGAAACACTACAGGAGCTGCAACAGTGTATACATCTGGAGGGACATCTCCATATACTTATGCTTGGAGTTCGTTATCAGCAACAACATCTTCTGTATCTAATTTAGCAGCAGGTTCGTATACTTGTACTATTACAGATGCTAACGGATGTTCAATAACAAAATCATTCACAATTACTCAACCTGCAATATTAGCAGCTTCTACATCTTCAACTAACGTTTCTTGTAACAGTGGAGAAAATGGATCGGCTACAATTTCAGTTACAGGTGGTGTAACCCCTTATTTATATGTTTGGACGCCTAATGTATCTACGGGTGCGACAGCTTCGAATTTAGCTTATGGTACTTATTCTTGTATTGTAACAGATGCTAATGGAGCTACATTAACGAGATCATTTACGATCACCCAACCAACTGCATTAACTGCAACAACTTCTCAAGTAAATATTTTATGTAATAGCGCAACCACAGGAAGTGCTAGTGTGGTTGTTTCAGGAGGTACTTCTGGATATACTTATGCATGGAGCCCATCTGGAGGAACAGCTGCTACAGCAAGTAATTTAGCAGCGGGTACTTACTCATGTTTGATTACCGATGCCAATGGATGTACCATCACAAAATCATTCACAATTACACAACCGAGCCAACTTACCGCTAGTACATCTCAAACGAATGTTGCTATCAACGGAACATCGACAGGAGTTGCTACTGTAACTGTAGCTGGTGGAGTAACGGGTTATACTTATGCTTGGAGCCCATCAGGAGGAACCAATGCAACCGCAAGTAATTTAGCTGCAGGATCTTATACTTGTACTATTACAGATGCGAATGGTTGTTCAATAACTAAAACATTCTCGATTACCCAACCATCAGCAATGGTGGCTTCAACCTCACAAACCAATGTGGCATGTAATGGTGCTACAACAGGAACCGCTAGTGTTTCTGTAACAGGTGGAGCGGGATCATATACCTATCTATGGGCGCCAGTAGGAGGAACATCTGCTACAGCAACCAATTTATTAGCAGGAGTTTATACTTGTACGATTACAGATGCTAATGGTGCATTGTTAGTGAAAACATTCACCATCACCCAACCAACTTTATTATCTGCAAGTACAACACAGACGAATGTCTTAATCAACGGTAATTCAACAGGATCTTCAACTATTTCAGTATCTGGAGGTGTTTTTCCTTACACTTATGTTTGGAGTCCATCAGGTGGATTCATTGCAACGGCTAACGGATTAGCAGCAGGAACCTACACGGTAACTGCAACAGATTCCAATGCATGTACAATAACAAAAACTGTTACCATCACCCAACCTGCATTTGCATTGACAGCGACTACAAGTCAAACCAATGTTTTATGTAACGGTGGATCTACTGCAGCTGCAAGTGTTGTTGCAAGTGGAGGAGTAGGGCCTTATACTTATTCTTGGTCACCATCCGTAGGGACAGGAGCCAATGTGACTGGTTTAACAGCAGGTACGTATGTTTGTACGATTACTGATGCAAATGGTGCCTCAATAGTGAAAACTTTTGTAATTACTCAACCAACAGCTTTAACAGCAAGTACCTCACAAACTAATGTAGCATGTAATGGTGCTACAACAGGAAGTGCTAGTGTTACTGTTTCGGGTGGTGCTTCAGGATACACCTATTTATGGTCACCTTCTGGCGGAACAGGAGCAACAGCTTCTAACTTATCAGCAGGAGCTTATTCTTGTTTGATCACCGATGCAAACGGTTGTGCCTTAACAAAAACATTTACAATCACGCAACCAACGGCGTTAGCATCTATTAATTCACAAACGAATGTGGCCGTTAATGGTGCTTCAACAGGATCTGCTGGTGTTTCGATTACTGGCGGTGCTTCTCCATACAGTTATGTTTGGAGCCCATCAGGCGGAACAGGAGCAACAGCTACTAATTTAACAGCAGGAACATATACGGTAGTTGTTACAGACGCCAATGGATGTACATTGACTAAAAGCTTTACGTTGACGCAACCTACTGCCTTAACAGCAACTACTTCTCAAGTAAATGTAGTGTGCTTTGGTACAGCAACAGGAAGCGCAAGTGTTGTTGCTGCCGGTGGTGTGGCACCATATACCTATTCATGGTCACCAGCTGGAGGTATTGCTGCTACAGCAAATAACTTAACTGCAGGAACTTATATTTGTACGATTACTGATGCTAACGGTGCGATCAATACCAAAACGGTAGTGATTACTCAAAACCCATTTATCCCAACACCAACTGCAAATGCAGGACCTGTTGCAGACGGTGTTTGTGCAAGCGGAACGTATACAACTTCAGGAGTTGCAACGAATGGAACCGTTCTTTGGACAACATCGGGTTCGGGTACTTTTTCTAATGCTTCAAATGCAGTGACCGTTTATACACCAAGTGCAGCTGATAATGCAGCCGGTAGTGTTGTATTAACCATGACAGTTACAGCCACAGGAACTTGTAATACACCAATCGCTTCAGATTCATTGAATTTAACAATATATCCTGTATCAAATGCAGGTATGATATCTGGTGCATCAACGGTATGTTCTGGAACAAATTCAACAACCTTAACTTTGTCTGAAAACACAGGGGCTATTCAATGGCAATCTTCAACAGACAATGTTAACTTTACTACGATTGCAGGACAAACTTCAGCAACATATGTAGCAACGAATTTAACCCAAACAACTTACTACAGAACAATTGTTACGAGTGGCGTTTGTTCGTCAGCAACTTCAGCAGTTGCAACAATTTCTGTAAGTCCTTCATCAGTTGCAGGATCTATATCGGGAGCATCTCAAGTGTGTTTCGGAACCAATAGTACAACTCTAACCCTAACAGGAAATATTGGAAATGTAGTATGGCAATCATCTACTGATGATGTGGTCTTTACAACAATTCCAGCTGCGACAGGGTTGTCTTATACTGCTACGAACTTGACTACTACGACATATTTTAGAGTAGCTGTTTCAAGTGGAGTATGTAATGCTGCAAACAGTGCTTCAGCAAGTGTGGTTGTTAATCCATTACCAGTTTCAAATGCCGGACCTGCTACTGATGTAATTTGTGCTTCAACAAATTATACAACACAAGGTGTGGCTCAATATGGAGCAGTAACTTGGACAACAGCTGGAACTGGAACTTTTGCTTCTAACTCATCTGCTGTAACAACTTATTCACCGAGTGCTGCAGACATTGCTGCTGGTTCAGTTGTATTAACAATGACTGTAACAGGAACAGCAACAGGATGTACTTCAAATACATCTTCAGATACCATAACGCTTACGATTACATCGCCAAATGCACCAAATGCACCAGCGGCTCAAACATTTTGTAGTTTGAACAATCCAACAGTTGCTAATTTAGCTTCTCCAGGATCAAATATTAAATGGTATGCAACAGCAAACGGTGGAGTAGCATTAGCGACTACAACAGCATTGGTAAATGGTGCTTCTTATTTTGCAACTCAAACGGTTGGAGGATGTGAAAGCATTACTAGAACACAAGTGAATGTTACGTTGCTATGTGTAATTAATGCGGTAGCAGATACGTTCAATTTAAATAACGGATATACTGGAGGAACAACTCCTTCCGTATTATCAAATGATACCTTAAACAGTGCGATTTTATCTCCAGCAAATGTGCAATTAACGGCTATTAATGTACCAACTGGTTTCACTTTGAATGCCAACGGAACCATTACAGTTCCATCAGGAACAGTAGCTGGAAGTTACCAAATTGTTTATAAAATTTGTGAATCTACTAATACAACCAATTGCAGTCAAGCTATTGCAACTGTAGTTGTGTTGCCACCGGTAATTTTAGCAGTAGCTGATAATTATGGACCAATCAATGGTTTCCAAGGTGAAACAACAGCGTCTGTATTAGTAAACGATATTTTGAACATTGCATTGGTTAATCCAGCAGAAATCACGATAACTGCTATTACGCTTCCAGCCTCTTTAGTATTGAATGCAAATGGTACTATTACCATTCCAGCAGGTACACCAGCAGGAATTTATGAAGTGGTTTATAAAATTACAGACAATTTAAATCCAACTAACTCTAGTCAAGTGACTGCAGTTGTAACTGTAAATCCTTGTTTATTTTTTGCATCAAATGATTGTGATGGAGACGGAGTTACAAATGGTCAAGAAATCCTTGATGGAACCAATCCAAGTGATTTATGTTCTATGAATTATGCAAGTCAAACCATTGCGCCAACCGCTGCTTGGAATCAATTAGATTGTGATGGTGACGGAGTTACCAATGGTCAAGAAATATTAGACGGAACTAATCCAACAGGTTTATGTTCATTTGTATTAGCGAATCAAACAGTTGCTACCAACGCAAATTGGAATAATTCTGATTGTGATGGCGACGGAGTGAAAAATGCAATTGAAATTTTAGACGGAACCAACCCTTCTGATAACTGTTCGTTCAATTATATCCATATCACAAACACACCTTCTACTCAATGGAATGCTGCTGATTGTGACGGAGATGGAGTTACGAATGGTCAAGAAATTTTAGACGGAACCAATCCATCGGATGTTTGTAGTTTCAATTCTGGAAATTTAACAGTAGCAACATCAACGGCATGGAACAATGCTGATTGTGATGGTGATGGAGTGAAAAACGGTCAAGAAATTATTGACGGAACAGATCCACAAGATTTATGTTCTGTAGTAATTGCTAGTCAAACAGCTGCAACATCAACGGCATGGAACAATGCGGATTGCGATGGTGATGGTGTGAAAAACGGTCAAGAAATTACGGATGGAACGGATGTTTTAGATGTTTGTTCATTCATTTATACTCACCAAACCTTGATTCCATCAAACACATGGAAAAACAGCGACTGTGACGGTGACGGTGTAACAAATGAACAAGAAAGTCAAGACGGTACGAATCCACAAGATTCATGTTCTTTGGTTGCTAGCAGTCAAACGTTAACTCCAACTTATGCTTTCAGTGGAAGTGATTGTGACGGTGATGGAGTAACCAATGGTCAAGAGATCATCGACGGAACTGATATGTTGGATCCATGTCAATCTAATTGGGAAAACATTACGGTAGCATTAGCGCCTGCATTTTTAGCAGGAGATTGTGATGGAGACGGATTAACTAACGGAGAGGAAATAGGACCAGATCCATTAACCCCATTCGATTTTGATGCTGACGGTACACCTGACTATTTGGAATTCAACAATGCAGATACTTCTAGTGAGGATGAACTTGAAATATTCAATGCCGTTACACCTAATGGAAATGGAGACAATGATGTATTTGTCATTAGAAATATTGAATTATATCCAGACAATACACTTACGGTATTCAACCGTTGGGGAACAATTGTATATGAAGTAGATCATTATGGATTAAACGGTCAGGTATTTAAAGGAACCAAAGCCGTGGGAGGATCATCAGGAGATGATTTACCAATAGGAACTTATTTCTATACTCTACGATATGTAAATGCTCAAGGGGTAACAAAATACCGTTCAGGATATTTATATTTAAATAAATAGCATGTATGAAAATTCAACAATTATTTGCAATAAAAAATAACATTATGAGACACCTATTTTTGACAGTATTGATTTGTACTAGCTCACTAATATTTGGGCAACAAGAACCACAATATACACAGTATATGTACAATTCAAATAGTATAAATCCAGCGTATGTTGGGTCTAAAGGATTTGCCTCAGTATATGGTATGTATAGAGCTCAGTGGGTAGGTCTTGAAGGAGCTCCAAAAACAGCTATTCTATCTATGAACAAACCTATTGATGGGACTAACCTTGGGTATGGTGTATCGGTAAGCAATGATCAATTGGGACCAAGTGAAGAATCGCAATTTGCTGTCGATTTTTCTTATACTTTGTTTTTAAACGACGACAATCGTTTTGCCTTCGGTTTGAAAGCTTCTGGAAACTTATTAAGCATTGATTATACGAAGTTAAACACGTATACACCGGGTGAGCTTATTTTGCAAAACAACATCAACAATCGTTTTTCTCCAAACATAGGAGCGGGTGTTTATTATTACAATAAAAGCAGTTATTTAGGTCTTTCTGTTCCAATGATTTTGGATACGAAAAGATACGATGATGTAGTTAGTTCTGCAGTAAATCAACGTTATCACGCCTATTTAACTGGAGGAAAGGTATTTGATATTGATTACAACATTAAATTCAAACCAGCATTTGTTGTTAAAATGGTTGATGGTGCTCCGCTTCAATTGGATCTTTCGGCTAATTTTTTATTCAATGAAAAATTTACACTTGGTGCTGCATATCGTTCCAATGCTGCATTGAGTGGTTTAGTAGGTTTTCAATTGAGTAAAGCCATGTTTGTAGGGTATTCATATGATAGAGAAACCACAAAACTTGTTCGATATAATTCGGGATCACATGAATTTTTTATCATGATTGATTTATTTAACAAAACACAAAAAGTAGATACCCCAAGATTCTTTTAATAAGTGAGAAGTATGAAAAAAATAATAATTATCGCCTGTTTTATCCCTTTTTTAGCTGTCGCACAAAAGAGAGCTATGGTGTCAGCGCAATCAAAATATACTAATTTAGAATATGTTGAGTCCATCAAAATTTATGAAAAATTAGTAAAGAGAGGTCACGGTACACCCGAAGTATTTGAAAAATTGGCGAATGCTAATTTTGATAATGCCAATTATGTTGCAGCCAACAAATGGTTTGAAAAACTTGCAGAAGTGACTCCATCGATGTCGCCAGAGAATCATTTCAGATTTGCCTCTACGTTGAAATCAGTTGGTAAGCTTCAAGAAGCAGAGAATCAAATGAAATTATTCGTAGCAGCTCGTCCAAATGAGGCAAGAAGTATTTTGTGCAAAAATAAAAATACGGCTAAGTCAGTGTTTGAGTTTTCAAAAGTTAAAGGTCTTTCTATCAACTCAAGCGCTTCAGATTTCGGAGCTTTTTTGAAGGGAGATACGCTTGTTTTTTCAAGTGCACGTCCGCACAGTTTATCCAATCAAGATTCACCAAGAACAGGTCAACCTTTTACAAGTTTATACCAAACGAGTAAGTCAGAAAAATCGGAGTATTCTACACCAATGTTATTTTCAATGGGTGCGTATTCTAATTTTAACGAAGCAACACCTGTGATTACGAATAATGGTAAAACCATGTATTATACTCAGAACATTTTGGTTGAAAAATCAAAAAACAAAGTAGTTAATGAAGGGTATAAATTATATAAATCTTCACTTGTAAATGGAAAATGGGTCAATGAAGGTTTTATTTCGTTTTCTCAAAATGATTCTGTAAAAATGGCGCATCCTTGTTTTAGTAAAGATGGTAAAACATTATACTTTGCTTCAGATATGCCAGGAACTAAAGGAAAATCAGATTTATTTAAAGTTGCAGTGAATGAAGATGGATCTTTTGGACCCATAGTCCCTATTCACAAAGACATCAATACAGAAGCTAGGGAAACATTTCCTTTTGTAACTTCTTCAAACATGTTGTTTTTTGCATCTGATGGTCACCCAGGAATGGGAGGATTGGATTTGTTTTCATTAGATTTAAACAACCCCAATGCAAAAGTAATTTCGCTTGGCGCATCTATTAATTCTGCCTTTGATGATTTTGGATTGTTGGTAAGCGATGATTTATCGCAAGCCTTTTTTACAAGTAATAGAGCAGGAGGTAAAGGAGACGATGACATCTATTCGGTTGTAGTTCGTGAAATTCCATTGACGATCGAACAAAAACAAGATGCCATTGAAAAAGTTGTGGTTTCTGGAACAATCAAAGACAATGCGTTGAATGAATTTTTACCCAACGTAAATGTTGTGTTGGTTGATGCAACAGATAAAGAAATTGCGAGAACCAAGACAGACGAAAAAGGGAAATACACATTCACCAATGTTTTACCCAACACCAATTATTTTGTGAATGTAAATAAGTTTGACAAATTAGTTCAAAAAATACCAGTTACAGTAGCATCCTCAAATGTATCTTCAGAGGTAGCGGTTAGCAAAAACCTAGTAGTTCCTAAAGTTGATATTACCAAAGCGCCTACAAATGTTGGAGTGGATGTGGCATTAGCTTTAAAAATTGATCAAATCTACTTTGATACGAATAAATACGATATCAGACCCGATGCTAAACTTGATCTTGATTTATTGGTTGCTTACCTAAAATTGAACGCAACCGTTAAAATCGAAATAGGCTCTCATACAGACAGTAGAGATACCAAAGAGTACAATATGATTCTTTCTCAAAAAAGAGCTCAATCTACGCTTAATTATATCGTAAGCGAAGGTATTGATGCTACGCGATTAATTGCAGTTGGATATGGAGAATCAAAACTTGTAAATAAATGTACAGATGGTGCTAAATGTTCCGAAGCACAACACCAACAAAACAGAAGAAGTACGTTTATAATCAAATAAGTTACTTCTATTAGATATAAAAAAACCGGAAATTATTTTCCGGTTTTTTTATGCTTGCAATTATTTCACAAAGAACTCGATTTGTTCCACACCAATTTTTTTAGCTAGGATTGTTTTGTTTTTGTCCAATACATAAATGACTGGTGTAGTCACCACATCATATTTCTCAACGATGTTATTGTAATGAGCTCCATCATACAAATTGATCCAGTTTAAATTGTTTTTTGTGATGTAATCTTGATACCCTTTTGCATTGTGTTGGGTATAGACACTTACAACTTTTACTTTTTTATCTTTACTGATCAAGTCGTCATATACTTTCTTCAGCTTCGGAATCTCTTTCTGACAATGTCCGCAATCAATATCCCAAAAAACCAAAACGACGTATTCAGAATTCACCGCATAGAGTTCTTTGAAAAGTTTGTCAATTTGTGGCTTGTTTCCATAGAATTTTTGCGTGAGTTCCTCGCTGGTTTTACAGTTTTCAAATCCCATTGGGATCACAACATCTTTGTCTTTTACATCTATTAAGAATAAATTCGGGGCTTTATTTCCGATAAGTAAAGGTTTTACTTTGTCTGCTTTTCTAATGACCGATTCGATGACGTATTTTTCAAAAAAGTTAGCGACTTTACCGGTTTTAAAATACGCATCGGCCATGTGCACAAATACCTTGTCTTGTCCTAATATTTTTGAAGTTTCATATTGGTTGGTAAAAAAAGCAATCAAATATTTGTATATCAAACTCTCCTTTTTGGGTCTGACTAAGAATTTATCCACTTCCACAATCACAGAATCGGGTGTTTGCTCGATAACGTTTGTAAAGTATCGTTTGAGTTTTGGTACAAAAAACGGATTTCTAATGGTACTCTCGTCGTCCAGATTGATACCTTCCCAAAATGCTTTTTTATACGGTTGGTAGGCTTGTTTTTTATCGGTGTAGGTTGCTGCGAATTTTTCGTAATTCACCTCTTTTTTCAAAGCCATCAATTGTTTTAAATAACTGCCGGGATATTGACTTGAGATGCTTTCTTCACGTGCTATTACTTCGTCATTGGTTGCGGTGTATTTTTTCTGAATGAGATCGGTAGAATCTTTTTTTGACATTCCTTTGGCAGCTTCACGGGCTTTGTCAAAATCCACTCTTTTTTTAGAAATATAAGCAACATAGTCAAAAAATTCATTTTGTAATGCATTGCTAGACGATAAGTTCTCTATCCCCGTTTCTTTATTGACCCCTTTTATTTTGGTGAATTGCGAATTGGCATCTACATAAAAATCAAAATATTTTTTCTTGTCCTGACTGATCAATGCAAAAATCCCGGTTTCCAGGTTTTTTTTGCCTTTGAAAACAATTTTGCCGTTTTTTACGGTTTTACAAGTGTCTTTGATGAGGTTGTTTTCAAATTCTTGAATCGTTAAATACACCAAAGTGTCTTTCAATCCTTCAATTTCAATCGTGATTTCGTGCTTGTTTTGCGCTGTTACAAGGCCAGTAAATAAAAAGAATAAATAAAATAATCGTTTCATGTGCTTTGTATTTTTAGCAAATATAAAAAGGATCCTTTTTTTTTCAACAGAATTTAGCATTTAATGCATTTGAAAGTAGATAAAAAAATAATTTTTCAAAGAAAATTTACATAAAGAGTTTACTATTAACAAATTAAATATTATTTTTGATTTGAATACTAAATTATTATCCATCTAAAATTTTATATCTTGAAAAGAAAAACCCCATTCCTCACACCATTTCTCCTAGTTTTTTTATTATTCAACGCATTCGTTTTTGCTCAAAAACCAGACGAATTGAAAGAACTTGAAGCCAAATTAGCAACTGCAAAAATTGATACAGCAAAGGTCAATCTAATGTATAAAATTGCTAAAGCTTACAGAGGCATTAATCCTATTTTTTTTGATTCCAATCTAAAAAGAGGTCTTGCTTTAGCTACAAAAATCAAATATGTTAAAGGCCAATCTGACTATTATAAAATTTTAGCTTATAAATTTTTGTCAGAAGGAAATCCGAAAGCAGGACTAGCAAATGCTCATAAAGGTTCTGCCTTGAGTTTGTCTTGTCATGACACGATAGGGTATTTAAAGAACATGTATTTTGAGGCAGCATCTTATATGTATCTTGGCGAGCGTGAACAAGCAAAAATCCATTTAGATAAAGCCATTACATTTTTAAAAAACAAACCGTTTTATTCCAGTAGAGGAGAGTTATATACGTTATTCGTTCAATATTATTCACAATTTGATTTAGCTAAATCATTTGAATATTTGGTATTGGAGTATGACTGTCTAAAAAAAGAGAACAATCCAAAACAAATGTTAGCTGTTTATAATGGGTTTGCGGGTTACTATTTATCGGTTTCTGATATCAAGGAATCTATTGTATTTTCTAAAAGAGCTTTGGCGGAAGCAAATAAAATTCGTTCTAATAGTGAATTAAATAGAGCTAATGCAATGACTAATTTGGCAAGGGTATTAATAGATGATGCACAGTATGAAAAAGCTAAAGTTTACGTAAGTAAATCATTGGAAATCAGTCAAAAGATTCAAAATCCGAAGCTAATGTTTAGCAATAATTTACAGCGTGCTATTATATTTATTCATGAGGCAAGATACCGAGAAGCACTTGATATTAGTGAGCAACTAGTTGAAAATGCTTTTTTGCCTGATTTTTATTTTAGAGCAAATTTAATAAAAGCTTCTGCTAATAATGGGTTGAAACAATATAAAGCTGCTTTAAAATCATTAACTGAGGTAGATCAGTCCATTCTGAAAATATTGACACCATCTGTTATTATCGATTATTATGATCAATTAAGCATTAGTTATTTTGGATTAGGGGATTATAAATCGGCCTATATAAATATTAAAAAGAAAAATGAAATTGAAAGCAAATTTTTAGATGATAAAGGCTCCATGAGAACCTTAGGGCTTCAGATAAAATTTGAACTAAGCCAAAAGAATTATGCCATCCAAAAATTACAATTAGAAAAAAAAATAGCCAAAGAAAAACAACTCAAACAAAGCGCAACTCTTAATTTGTTGATTGGAGGATCTGTTCTACTTGTCATTTTAATCGCTGTACTTGTTTGGGCTTACCAATTTAGAAAAAGGGGGAATTTTATTTTTGGCTTGTCGCGAATTCAACTTCAAAACGCCATTCAGGAAAAAGAAGTATTGGTTAAAGAAATTCACCATCGTGTAAAAAACAATTTTCAATTGATCTCTAGTATGATGAACATTCAAGCCATGGATAAATCAATTGATGTGGAAGAATTTGTAAAGCGTACCACTTCAAGAATTGTTTCCTTATCGAGTATTCACGAAAAACTATACATGAAAGACAATTTGTATCAATTGGATGCTAATGATTACGTCAAAGAAATGGCTAATTATGTACAATCATCTTTCATGGATTCTACAACAAACATTGATTTTCAATTTTCTGATGACGTCGTTATTTTGGATCTTGAAACCATCATGCCTTTGGGATTGATCATCAATGAATTGCTTACCAATAGTTATAAATATGCATTCAAAGACAGGTCGCAAGGGATGATTGAAATTAAAATCAAACAGTTGTCATCAAACAAATACCAACTAACTTATGCTGATAATGGCGTTGGGTTACATGATGGAAAATCATTTTCAAAAAGTATTGGCATGAATTTAATTGAGGCTTTGAGTAAACAATTGGGAGCCGAGCCAAAAATGAATTTTGAAAACGGAGCTCATTTCGAAATTATATTCAAAAAGAACGATTAAAGTAAAGTAATATAAATGCCAAACAGATTATGAAAAGTAGCCAAAAGATATTAGTTGTTGAGGATCAAACCATCATTGCTTTAGATATTAAATATACGTTAGAGGCAGAAGGATATGTTGTAGATACCAATTATAAATCGGTAGAAAATGTCTTTGAAATCATTGAAAACGACCCGCCCAATTTAGTACTGATCGATATTAATTTAAATGAAGAACGAACTGGGATCGACATTGGAAATTATTTACTTAAAAAAGACACCCTCCCGTTTATTTACATCACATCCAATTCAGACAAGGTAACGCTCGAAAAAGTAAAGGGAACAAGGCCCTACGGATTCATCGTGAAACCATACAAAAAGGAAGATTTGATTTCGACTGTGTATTTGGTTATGAATAATTTTCAATACCGAAGAATCGATTTACTTCGAACAGAGAAAGTCGAAAAAATTGACATTCCCATTCAATTGAAGCAGACCTTAGAATATATCGAACAACATGTAACCAAGAAAATAGACGTTGCGCAACTAGCGGTACTTACGAGATGGGACACGGCCCATTACTCCCGGGTATTTAAACAGTACATGGGATTGACGCCCTATCAATATATTTTAAAGAAAAAAATAGAAGCCTCTCTGGCAGTTATCGTATCTACTAACGAACAATTGCAATTTATTGCAGACGACTTCGGGTTTTCTAGCTATAGTAATTTTTGCAATGCGTTTAAAAAAATCATCCATTCCTCTCCAGAAAGTTATCGTTTCGAGAAACAATCGATCAAAAATCGAGATCAAAAATAACGCAACTTATTCATTGATACGTCAATAAATTGGCATAAAAAATGTTAAAATTGTCATATTTTATCAATTTTCGATTGTTTGCGTCTGTTTTAGATATTTCCGCTTTCAAATAGAGTCCTAATTTTACACTTAGATTTATCCCTGCTTGTTCCTTTTTGTCAAAACGGTACAAAAAAAATGGGTTCCGTTTTAGTACGACAAACCCGAACAAATAAATTGAAGTAAACGGATTATGGATTTTAAAAAAATTAATTTTAATAATCGAAAAACGATACACAAGATGTTTATTGCATGCATTGTGTTGTTTCAAGTGTTTGTTTTAATTATTTTTTACAACGAAGTTTTCAATGTGTCAAAATTAGATTTGATTGCCGATGAAGTCAAGTCGAATCAAAAAATGGCCGACATTTTTCAAACAACGATACAAGACTATGAATTGGCTCAAGCGCATCTTGAGTATTCACTTTCCTCTCGAAACACCGCCGATCTAACAAAATTTCATACTTATATAAATGAAATAGATAGAAAATGGGAAATACTTTCAAATTACACCCAGAAAAACGCAAACTGGAAAACCTTTCAAGTACATAGTGGGAATCAGCTTGGTTTGAAAAAGGGTCATAGACTCTCTGCCTCAACTAATCTTGAGCAATTACAAAAAAGGGGTGATCTGTTTAGAAAATCTCAACAGACTTTTTTAAATTTCTCAAATACTACTTTTGAGCGATTCAACAAACAATACAGCATCAATAAATGTATTAATAATTATACCGTTTTTGCACTCATACTATTGGGGTTTGTCATTTCCATTCTATTGACTTACTTAACCAAATTTGCCTACGAAAATGAAAATCGATTGATGTTGCTCACGCAAGCAAAAATTCAGCAGAATCTCAGTTTTAAAAATAGAATCATCGGAATGATTTGCCACGAAATAAGATCGCCGTTAAGTATTATTTCTATTCACAGCAAGTACTTAAGTTCAAAAATAAAAGACAAGGAAATTAAGAAAGTATTTGATTCGGTGCTTTTTACTACCCATTCGTTGCATATGTTATCTAATCAAATATTAGAGTATTCTAAAAACGAACAAAAACAACTTACGATCCAAGCTACTACTTTCCCATTGGTAGAGCAATTATCTAATGTTATCCAATCCCTTCAGGTATTGGTAGCAGATAATGGGAACCAACTCGTTTATGAGCATGACTTTGATAAAGAAATAATGGTGCATTCAGACGTCACCAAAATCCATCAATTATTATACAATATTGTTGGAAATGCCAATAAATTCACGACACAAGGAGTAATTACAATTCAATGTGCCGTGAAAGAGGTGCAAACGGGTTGCATTCAATTGTTTCTATCAGTAAAAGATTCTGGGAAAGGAATTTCGAAAGAAGACCTTCCGCATGTTTTTGATCAATTTTATCAAGGAGTCACACAAGGTAACATCTGTAATTTGGGAGTGGGTCTTGGGTTGAATTTATGCAAAGAATTGGTAGAATTGTTTCAAGGAAAAATAGAGGTTACAAGTGAAGTAGGTAAAGGAACTACGGTTTCGTTTAATTTACAATTGCAAACTAATTTAAACTAAAAAATCAATACCATGGCGACTTTTTTAATTGCAGATGATCACAGTGTTGTACGAGGTGGATTAGTACTAATTATCAAATCCCTATTCAAAAACGCCACTATTTTTCAAGCGAGCTCTTTCGACGAAATTGAACAGACAGTAGCCGAAGAGTCGATCGATTTTTTGATCTTGGATATTCATTTTCCGGAAGGAAATTCACTACAAGTAATTGCCAAGGTAAAAAGAGATGAGCCCAAGATCAAGATCTTGATGTTTTCTAATTATGATGAAGATATTTATGCGCTCAGATACATCAAAGCAGGAGCCGATGGTTTTTTGTCAAAATTAAGTTCTTCAGAAGAAATGGAATCGGCTTTGCTAAAAATGGTTCAAGAGGGAAGGTACACCAGCCCAAGAATCAATAATAAAATCATAAATACCCTGGTGTTTAACAAACCAGGAAATCCCATTGAAGAATTGTCCGATAGAGAAATAGAAATTGCGACCATGTTGGTAAACGGAATGGGCAATCTCGAAATTTCTAATCTATTGAAATTAAAAGCAACAACTGTTAGCACCTACAAAACAAGAATCTTCGAAAAATTAGGAGTGCATAATCTCTCTGCTTTGATTCATTTATTCAATCTTCACAACGATTAGTTTTTCTTGCTTTGTACACTTCTTATTTGTCCAAAGATTGATTTTTTATTACTTTACTCAAATAGGCAACATCCACCCCAATAAAAGAGGAGATGTGTTTTTGACTTAGTCGACTAAAAATTGCTCTGTTTTTATCGTATAAAAAATTGTATCGGGTTTCTGCATTCATGAAACGCAAAGCACAAGCAATTTCTTGGTAGGTGCATAGTTTAATGATCAATTCATTCATCGCAAAAAGAGCAGCTTTGTGGTAGTTTTTTGTAATAAATTCTAAAGACGATTTTTTTATAGTGACAACTTCACTGTCTTCAATCGCATCAATGTAATGTTCACTTGGAGTTCCATTATGAAAGCTTCCAATGGAGGTAATAAAGTCACCTTCTTTTACAAACCAAGTATTTACTTCTTTACCGTCTATTATTAAATATACTCTTAGCAGTCCTTTTTTTACGTAAAAGATATCTTTGCAGATTTGCCCCTCTCTTAAAATAATTTCTTTTTTCCTTACTTTCTTTTTAAAGAGTAGTCCAACTATTTGTTCTAATACGGGTAAATCTTTATTCTGGAAAAATTTTTCGGACTGAAGTGTTTTTTCAATGATATCCATATATACTATTTTTTGGCTTGTTTATGTAACTACTCTTTTAAAGAAAATGGATTCTTTTTAGGTATTACAATTTACAGTAATAATAGCAATGGTGAGTTAAACGACGCGTGGTTTTTTTTCTACATTTCATGTAGAATTTTTACTACAATAACCTAATTTACAGATAGTTATATTTTTTATTTTTGAAAAAAAACCAAAATGATGCTGCTTTTTTTTGATGGTTTTTATGAAATTATTAATTTAAAATAAATTCAATTTATACAATTCTTAATTAATTAGTGTTATTTATAATAATTATTTTTTATTGATTTAAAATTAAATTTTTTTGATAATAAAATAAATAATTTAATGAAAATATCGTAAAAATAACAATAAATAATAAAGTTGTAAAATGACAATTTTTCACCCGTCTTTTAATAATAATTTTACTTCAGTTTGATACTGATAACACATCAAAAGGCATTAGTAAGTCATGTAGTTGTTAGGTAACGAACAATAAAATTTTTTTGTTTTAGTAGTTAAAATAATCAGGTAAACTGAAAATCACTTCGTTCTGAAATAGATTTTAAGTATTGTACATAGGTGTGGGGCATTTATTATACTGTTTACCTGATTTCTCCTTTTTATTCCATTTTTAAATAAAAATCGCGCACTATTTTTTGATATTCTTCTGTGTAATCATGGCGCGCTTTTTCTATGGCTATTGTGTCAATTGTCAATTCGCTATTATTTCGAGAAAAGGCCAATAAACTTCTTATTTCTTCCGTATTTATATTTCCTTTAACACGTAAAATTGAAAATGGAAATAATTCAAATTCAGCACAAATTTTAATAAACGCCTCTTCTTCTTTTCTTGGAATAATTGTGGCAAAAACGCCCTCCTCAGAAAGTAAGAGGTCCGCAGATTCGATCAATAACTCAAAAGGTAAATTGTTTTCAGAACGAGCCATGGCTCGCGCATCATTCTCAGAATCGTGTTGGTCTTTGTAGAAAGGAGGGTTGGATACAATTAAGTCATATACATCCTCAGGATCATCCATCAATTCATCAATACCTGCATGGTAACAAAACAATCGATCTGACCATGGGGAATTTTCAAAGTTGCCCACGCATTCTTCATACGCATTGTCTTCTATTTCTATGGCATCAATTTGTGCTGCCTGACTTCTTTGTGCAAGCATCAATGCAATTATACCTGTCCCGGCTCCAATGTCTAATATGTTGCTTGGATGATGTGTAATCGGGCACCAAGCGCCTAATAAGACACCGTCTGTTCCAATTTTCATGGCCGACTTGCTTTGACTAACTGAGAATTGTTTAAAGACAAACAAATTTTGCTATCTAAGAGGTTATAGATACATGTCTATTAGTCCGTCAGGTAGATCCATGACGACTTTTTTGTTTTCACGATCAATCTTTACTAAAAAAGCATCAATCATAGGAATCAGCAGTTCTACGGAACCATTCAAAACTTCAAATAAGGGCTGGGCCGTACTGTCATTGATGGATTCAATAATGCCAAAAACACCTAATTTCAAATCTTCTATTTCGAATCCAATCACTTCGTGGAAGTAAAATTTATTTCCTTCCAGTTTGGGTAACATCGATAAAGGTAAGTATATCTCACATCCAATGAGTTTGTCGGCTTCTTCTTCAGAGTCGACATCTTCAAATTGGACTCTCAAGAAATCCCCTTTGTGTAGTGAGCTGTTTTCAATAAAAAATGGAACCAAGTTTTTGTTGAATTCAACAAAAACCGATTCCATATTTTCATATAATTCGGGTTCATCTGTGTCTAAATAAAGAAGCACCTCACCCTTAAAGCTGAATTTTTTTGCGATTTTGCCTAGATAGAAACAATCTTCTTTACGCATAATCGCTATAAATTATGCTTCTGTTTCTTCTGTAGTTTCATTCTCTGTTGCAGGAGCTTCCTCAGCAACAACTTCTTCAGTAGCAGCAACTTCTTCAGCAACTGGAGTTTCTTCAACTACAGCTTCTTCAGTAGCAACTTCTTCTACTTCAGCAACAACTTCTTCTTCAGAACTAGCTTCTTCTTCTACAACTTCTGCAGCTTTTAATGCATCAGCAGCAGCTTTGATACGTTTCTCATTCGCTTCTTTTTCAGCTTTTAATGCTTTCGCTTTAGCAGCTTGTTGTGCTTTTGATAATCCGTCTTTTTTAGCGTCAACTTTCGTTGCTTTTGATTCTAACCAAGCAGCTAATTTTGCATCCGCTTGTTCTTGAGTCAAAGCTCCTTTACGAACTCCTCCATCAAGGTGGTGTTTCAATAAAGCTCCTTTGTAAGAAAGAATAGCTCTTGCAGTATCCGTTGGTTGTGCTCCGTTATGAAGCCATTGAACCGCTTTTTCAAGGTTTAAATCAACAGTTGCAGGATTCGTGTTTGGGTTATAGATACCTAATTTTTCAAGGTATTTACCATCTCTTTTTGATCTAGCATCAGCTGCTACGATCCAGTAAAAAGGTTTTTGTTTTTTACCGTGTCTTTGTAATCTAATTTTTACTGACATAATCTTTTGATTAAATTGTGAGGTACTCGACCTCGATTAATTAAGGGTGCAAAGATATAAAAAATTCTTATTCAAACAACTACACGTGCTAAAAATACGTTTTTTTTCATTTTTCATTTGATAGTCCAACAAAAAAACTATTTTTGTAAGGAATATAATTAATTATTACAATGAGAAAAATAGCTTCTTTACTGTTAATGGCCGTTGTACTTGTTTCATGCTCAGATATTGTTCAATTCAATAATCCGGGTCTTCAAGCATACAAAGACAATGTTTTATGGAAAGCCAACCAAATGTCTGCTCAAGAATCAGCAGCTACCGGACAACTTACTATTGTTGCCAATAACATAGGTGAAACTTTAACCATGGATGTAGCATCTTCTGATGTAGGAACCTATTACTTCGGAACTGAAAATCCTGCGACCAACGCATCATTTAATACATTAGTTGCCGGTGCTTCAACTGTTTTTTCAACAGAACCAATTGAAGGGGCTGTCGCTGCAGCTCAAACGCCATTGATAAATGTAGGCGCTAATTATACTTCAGATTGTACACTAGTAAACGGTGAATATGTTTGTAATACTTCACATGAAACTACTACTACAGGAAATGGATCGGGACTAAAAGTGGCCATCATTACTGCTGCCGGTAAAGTGACTCAAGTTAAAATTGCTTCGCCAGGAAATTTTTATGCTCCGGGTGATATCATCACGATTTCTGGAGGAAACAGCGCAGCAAAATTCAAAGTTCTTAACACCATGGGAAGTAATGGCGAAATTGAAATTACAGAAAACGACGGAAAAACCATCTCTGGGACATTTAAATTCAATGCCGTGCAAAACGTGATTGATCCACAAATTACGGATCTCCTTAATTTTCAATACGGAACGTTCTACAAGGTGCCTATCACGGTAGTTCCTTAACAAAATACACTTGTAATCAAGTAATTAAATCCAATCGTAATTGATTGGATTTTTTTTATTTCTGTTAATTAAATCAAAATAAAGCATCCGTCCATTTAAATAGCCTACCTTTGTAATCAAATTTTTAAAATAAATATATGAACATTTTTGTTGGAAGCCTTCCGTTTAGCATAGACGAAGCAGATTTAAGAGAGTCTTTTGAAGTATACGGATCGGTAAGTTCTGTTAAAATTATTACGGATAAATTTACTGGAAGAAGTAAAGGATTCGGTTTTATTGAAATGGAAAATGACGAAGAGGCACAAAAAGCAATTACAGAACTAAACGGAGCTACTGTTGAAGGTAGAACGATAGTTGTAAACAAGTCAGAACCAAAACCAGAAGGAGAAAGAAGATCTTTCAACAATGACCGTGGAGGTTATAATGGTGGTG
>JACCDN010055351.1_pt1 | contig 72544 bp, 57 predicted proteins | sample 7441691 | NCBI WGS metagenome assembly JACCDN01 (sample SAMN15323439, study PRJNA562643) | freshwater metagenome | isolation source: river surface water | place: USA:Blue River Watershed | collected 2017-08-16
AAATTGGCAGCGCTAAATACTTGCTTGCAATCGACTGCATCAAATAAGTAGTTTTGACCACAAAACTCGCAACGTGATTCCACTTGACCTTGTTCATCGAGGATTGAGTTAATTTCCGATTCGCCTAGCATCTTCAACATATCAGCGACCTTCAGGCGTGAGCAGCGACACGCAAACCGAATGTTGCGAGGATCAAAACTTCTGACGCCGTGATGGTGGGATTCTTCCAAGAACAAGCGTCTCATCAGATCTTTGGGTGCGATCGTCAGTAGTTCAGCATGGCTCACGGTATCAGAGAGGGCTTGAAGACGTTGCCAGGATTCTTCTGTTAGGTTGGCATCTATCTGTTGCTGACCGCCATGGTCGGGGAGTCGCTGTATGAGCAAGCCCCCACAGCTACGCTCATCACTGGCTAGCCAGATACGTGTATCTAATTGTTCTGAGTTCTTCATGTAAAGCATGATGGCTTGCGCGATACTCTTTACTGCTTCATGACCATCGTGCAATGCCACAATACCTTGATAGGGTTGCTGACCGGGCTGTCGGTCTGCGGGGTCGAGCGTGATCACTAGTTGACCGCCACCCTGTGGGTTGAGAAGCTCCTTCAAAGAATAATCACTCTGGGATGCCCAGTTGTAATTCTCGTCAAACTTAGCAGTAGCGCGCATACTCAGATCAGCATTACATTCCATCACTAGAAGTTGGATGGGGCCATGTCCTTGTGCTTGAATGATTAAGCTGCCATTAAATTTTAGGGTGCCGCTTAATAGAACTCCGGCAGCGACTAAGTCTCCTAGTAATTGTCTGACTGGAGCAGGGTAGCTTTTACGGGCTAAAATGGTTTGCCAGCTTTCTGAAATGCTCACAATTTCGCCTCGTACGGGGCAGCTGTCAAAAATAAAGACCTGCAGTTGATCTTGAGTCGTGGTATTTGTCATAGCGCTATTGTAGAAAGTTTTTGAAAACCATCGTGTTTGCTAAACAGCATCCTTATTTAACAGCTATAGCATTAGCGCTAGGCTCCGCCATTGCCTTAGGTTTGGCACGTTTTTCTTATGCCTTATTACTGCCACTCATGCGAGATGATCTGAATTGGTCTTATCTCATTGCGGGCACCATGAATACCGCAAATGCCTTAGGCTATTTTATTGGCGCAATGAGTTCACCAGCCATGATGAGACGTATGTCTGCATCACGATTTTTTATCGTAGCCTGTCTTATTACGGGATTTTTTATCTTTTTATCAGGTACGACCGATGATGCGACCTTACTCTTTACATATCGGGTTCTTGCCGGAATAGCTAGTGCTTGGATTTTTGTCTCTGGAGGTGTTCTAGCTGCTCAGTTAGGACAACTACATAGCCAACAATCAGGACTCATATTGGGTATTTTTTATGGTGGACCGGGCTTAGGTATTTTGTTATCGAGTGTTTTGGTACCAGGGGTACAAGCTTATGGTCAGGTACATCAGTGGTCTCATATATGGCAAGGTTCCTGGTATGCCCTAGGTTTGTTATGTTTTGTTTTAACCATATTTGTTACCCGTCCTGTTGCTTCAATACCCACCGTGCCTGCTAAAGCTGCTGGTCAAGCGCATGCGCCCTTGATGAGTTATGTTTTTATGTTGATGGGATATTTCATGTTTGGTGTCGGGTATATCGGTTATATGACTTTTGTGGTTGCCTTACTCAAACAACTGGGTATCGATGAGCTAACTTTGTATGTGTTTTATGGAGTGCTTGGCTTAGCCGTGATGTTTTCTTCTCGTATTTGGGCGGGTTTACTTGATCGCTACCGCGGTGGTCAATCACTGGCCATATTGAATACCTTATTAGGCTGTGCATCATTAATTCCAGCGGTGATTGCTATGCAGGAGCTGTCATTAAATTCACTAGTGCTAGGACTCATCTTTTTATCAGGCATCATATTCGGAGCAGTCTTTCTCTCAGCGGTTGCCTCTACGACTGCCTTTGTTAAGCATAACTTACCGGCAAGCGAGTGGGTTGCTGGCATCACTGCTTTCACGAGTATTTTTGCCATTGGTCAAGTCTTAGGCCCCACTGTAGTAGGCTGGATTTCAGATGGTCAAGGCGGTCTAGAGTTCGGCTTACTTTTATCAAGCATCGCCTTATTAATTGGCGGGGCTATTGCCATCTTGCAAAAAAGTCTTTTGCCGCATCACTAGTGAACTGATGGCATTCAGGCTTGCCCTTTAGGTAATGCGATAATACGAGCTATGACAGTTAGAACACGTTTTGCCCCCAGTCCCACGGGCTTTATTCATTTGGGAAATCTTCGTAGTGCCTTATACCCTTGGGCGTTCGCTCGCAAAATGGGTGGCCAATTTATTCTCAGGATTGAGGATACAGATCAAGAGCGTTCCAGCCAGGAAGCGGTTGATGTCATTATTGAAGGTATGCGCTGGTTGGGGTTGGATATTGATGAGGGGCCGTTCTATCAAATGCAGCGCATGGAGCGCTACCGTACTGTGATTGCCCAAATGCTGCAGGAGGGTTTGGCGTACCCTTGTTATATGAGTGAGGTTGAACTTAATGCTCTGCGTGAGGCGCAGATGGCTAATAAAGAGAAGCCCAGATACAACGGTCTATGGCGTCCTGAGGAAGGGAAAACTCTGCCACCCATCCCCGCAGATATTCAGCCAGTAATTCGTTTTAAAAATCCGCTCTCAGGCAGTGTGGTTTGGGATGATGCCGTAAAAGGTCGTATTGAGATTTCTAATGAAGAGCTCGATGATCTAGTGATTGCCCGACCTGACGGTACACCGACTTACAACTTTTGTGTTGTGGTTGATGATTTGGATATGAAGATTACCCATGTGATTCGGGGTGATGATCATGTCAACAATACCCCACGCCAAATCAATATTCTTAAAGCGCTCGGAGGTATACCGCCGGTATATGCGCACTTGCCCACGGTGCTGAATGAGCAAGGTGAAAAAATGAGTAAGCGTAACGGCGCCATGAGTGTGCGTGATTATGAGCGTGGTGGATATATGCCTGAGGCAGTTCTCAATTATCTAGCGCGCTTGGGTTGGTCACACGGGGATGCTGAGGTATTTACTCAGGAACAGTTTGTTGCTTGGTTTGATCTTGATCATCTAGGCAAATCACCTGCGCAACATAACCCTGAAAAATTACTATGGTTGAATCACCACTATATTCAGCATGCTGATCCCGTGGACTTAGCTCAGCGTGTAGAACCGTTTGCCAAGCAATTGGGCATTGAGTATCACCAGGGACCTGATTGGGTTGGGGTGGTCAAATTACTCAAAGACCGCGCGAATACTTTGATTGAAATTGCTGAGGGTGCGCAGCTTTTTTATCAAAAAAACATTTCTCATGATGCTGCTCAATTAGCGACCCATCTGAAGCCTGAAGTGATTCCTGCTCTACAGGAATTTATGCAAAGGTTCGAAGCCTCTGATGGGACTCAGCTAGCGATTGCAGCAGCCATGAAAGAAACCTTAAGTCAGCACGGTCTTAAAATGCCAGCTCTAGCCATGCCGATTCGTTATGCGTTGTTTGCCACGACACAGACCCCTGCAATTGATGCGGTGATGGCTTTGATGGGTAAAAAAGAGACCCTGGCCAGATTGCAAAATTGCCTAAAAATAGGGTAGAATAGCAGTCTTGATTGCTTGAGCTTCTTGTAAGATCAAACATTAAGGGGCTATAGCTCAGCTGGGAGAGCGCTTGCATGGCATGCAAGAGGTCAGCGGTTCGATCCCGCTTAGCTCCACCAGTTGCTAAAGCATCAAACGCAGTAAAGTCCAGGGTCCCCATCGTCTAGAGGCCTAGGACACCACCCTTTCACGGTGGGTACCGGGGTTCGAATCCCCGTGGGGACGCCAAAGTCAACTGGAGCGGTAGTTCAGTTGGTTAGAATACCGGCCTGTCACGCCGGGGGTCGCGGGTTCGAGCCCCGTCCGCTCCGCCAACAAAAAGCCCTTGTTTAAACCACAAGGGCTTTTTTATTTTTTGTCAGCATTTTGTTGTGTTGAGCGTTGTATGCTTAGTAAACATTGGAGAAGCTATGAAAATTCATTCCTTAAAGCAAAAAATCTCTTTATTGACCGCGGCTAGCTTGATGATGGGTCTAGTAGGCTGTGCCTCGACACCGTTGACGCCCAGTATTGCTGTTATGCCAGCTCCAGGGAAGCCTTTTGATGTCTTTCAAAAGGATGATCAAGAATGTCGTAGCTATGCTCAAAACGCAGTGGGCACGACGACTGATCAAGTGACTGCGGCTAATGCTGCCAAAACTGCGGTTGTGGGCGCTGCCTTGGGCGCGATTGCCGGTTCGATTGCGCAAGGGGGTAGTTCTAAAGATGCAGGCACAGGTGCTGCTGTGGGTATGGTCGGTGGTGCAGCAGTTGGTGCGATGAAGGGTAATGAGACAGCAGCAGAATTACAGCGTCGCTATGATATTGCTTATCAGCAGTGTATGTATAGCAAAGGGAACCAAGTCCCTGGTTATGCCATTCAGAAATCTACTGAACCAACGCCACCAAAACCAAGTAAATAACCATCAAGAAAAAGGCTGTTTTGCAACAGCCTTTTTAATCTAATGATCATCTGGCTTTAGGTTGTGACCGGAGGATGTTCTTTTTCGAAGCGCTGAGCTGTTTTTCGAAATAAGACAATCAGGCAAATCGCCGCAAGCCCTAAGCTCATACTATTGGCTAGCCAAAAACCTTGAGCACCTTGGATCATCTCGGGTACATGACCTAAGACATTAAAGCCAAGCATATAGCCACCGCCTAAACCGACACCCCATAATGAGATGGCGTAAATCCACATCGGCCAAAATGCCACCCGATAGCCTCGCAAAATAAATGCAGCTGTCACTTGTAAGGCATCAAAGACCTGGTAAAAAGCAATAAATAAAAAGAGCGGTAATGCTACAGTTTTTACGTCCTCAGGCGGCGAATACAAATCCAATAAAAGATAACGCAAGAACCATATGCCAATACCTACTGAAACGCATAAACCCGTTGTAAAAACCAAGGATGAGTAGCCAATTTCCTTGGCCAGGCGAGGTTGATCAGCCCCAATTGACTGAGCAACTAAGGTCGAGGTGGCAATAGATAGTGAGAGTGGCAGCATGTAGAGCACCGTACCCAAATTCGCAACAATTTGGTGGGCTGCCAATGTTTCTGTGCCTAGGCGTGCAATGAAGAGGGCCATAAATGCAAATGAGGTCACCTCGATCAAATAGCTCAGACCAATCGGTGTACCTAATTTCAGCAAAGTCCAAATGCGGTGACCATTCGGGGCGCTCCAATGGGCATATACGCCAAAAATTCTGTAATGCTGACCCCGGTAGACGATCAAGGCGGCAGCAATGAACCATAACCAATTCACAATCACGGTCGCTAGAGCACAACCGGGCCCACCCATGCTATCTATACCCCAAGCTCCATAGATGAAGAGTGCGTTGAGCGGGATTTTGAGGACTAAACCACCGATTTGTAGCCAAGTAATCACGGCAGGTTTTGAGATGGCATTATGAAAGGCAACTAAGACTCGCATTGCCATACTAGCGGGCAGCCCCCAGGCAATGATTTGTAAATACAGGCGCGCTTTTGCTTCTACTTCAGGGCTCGTATTGGCGATGGCTAGTAGCCATCCAGGATTTAGGAAGACCAAAATACCTAATGCACTGAGTAGCAGTGACAGCCACCAAGCTTGGCGTATTTCCTCACCAATTTCACTATGGCGCTTGGCACCAAATAACTGTCCTGCAATCGGGGCTAAGGCCGATACAACGCCGGTTAAGCCCACGTAGATACTGATAAAAATGGAGGTACCCATGGCTAGGGCAGCTAAGTCATCTGCGGAATAACGTGCGACCATGGCCGTATCGATGACGCCAAAAGCAATCACAGCTAGCTGACCGATCAGCAGTGGCCCAGCTAATGAAAATATGCGTGGTACATCACGTTGAAGTCTAGCGATCATAGCCAACGACTCGATACAACCTGAGGCGTTCACTGCGATCGCTGACGCGCCGATCTTCCCAGATTAATTCAATTCTTAAACCTAACTGTTCGGCACGTGCCTTTGATGCTCCTGGGCGATTGCCCAACCAGAGATCACAGTTCGCATCATCTTTTAAACGTAGATCGGTAAAGTAGTTAAATGAGGCTAACTGACCGTCTCCAAGATGAGTCGTATTGATGCAGCGATAGTCATGAGGAGTCGCTTTCACTAGACGCTCTGCAACCTGTCGATAAGTTTTAGCGTAGTTAATTGTTGGTAACCACAGAGTCATTAGTAATACCCAAGTCAAAGTAGTGCCAGCAGCTGAGATAACTACTGCACGCCAGATTGCTTTGGGGGCACGAGAGGTGCGCCAACGAACAATAGCAAGCCAAAGTAAGGTCGCAATAATTGCTACGAGGAGTCCAAGCCAACTCAATTCAGGAACAAAACCCGGTACCTTTTTAGCGATATTTCTTGCCAGAGAGGCTGGGGTTTGAGTCATCATTGCAAACCACATGACCCAAATAAAAACGCCCACAATCGTAAATGTTAGTAGGGCAAACCAATCGATAAAGCTAATCACACTACGCTTGATGATAGGTAGACTAAAGCAAGCCAAAATCACCATGGGTGGAATGACTAAAGAAAAACTTTGGTCGCTGGGGACGACTTGGAAGATTTGGTAAAAAAATAAAAAGACAAGTAGACCGAGCGTTAAAGCCATGTGAGGGTTGCGAATTCCACCCAACGGATAATTGGCACCTTGACGCCAGTAGCCCAAACTCCAAATGGCTAGGGGCCAAACTGGCCAGCTAAAGAGAATTAAATTTCGAGCCACAAAGCCCAAAGAACTCTGTGAGGGTAGCGATTGAAAATTTTCAGAGCCCCACCAAGCTTGCATGATGAGGCTCATTTGCTCTGAGGATAAACCAGCCATAAGCCAACTGAGAGGCCAAACACTTAAGCCACCCAAGGCAATCAGGCATGTCATCAACAGCCAGCGCTGGTGTGATTTTATTTCGCACAATAGGACAGATACTAAAAGACCTAATAAGACAAAAAACAGAAGCCAAAGTGGACCTGATAAGCCGATAACGGCTAATCCGAGACCAGTCCAAAAGCCCCCTTGTGATGGCATATCCAGGCCACGAACAGTTCCGTATAAAACCATGGAAATACCCAATAATTGCGCTAAGGCCGGTGTGGTTTCATGTACTTTGAGAGTGAGGCCCACGCATGCCAAAAAGATCATCAGTGCGCTATCAGCGAGTGTGCGGCCATAATCTTTCGGCTCTGGTTGACCGCCCAAGGCAAAGGCGACAGGTTGTACCTCTTTGCGGCGACCTAAAAGATAGCTAGCGTGCCAAAGTGCAGCGCAACTTAAGAAGAAGCAAAACGCTGAATACAAACCAGATGCAGGGTGAGCGCCCAATAAGCCACCGAATAATTCGATGAATAAGGCGCCTAGCCAGTAAGGTAGGGGGCCGGTGACGATTTCGTAGCGACCCTCAAGATGGGGTAAGACCCACTGTTCTAGTGGGCTGTTGACTAGATGCCACATCATGCCAAAGCCAACCGCATCATCAGTTTTCCATGGGTCGCGACCAAATAAACCAATCAGCCCATAGATAGCGGTGATGGCTACCAAGAGGTAGCGAGGCATGGTAGATGTCGCAGCAGCGGTCAGTCGTATTGCCGGCATAGGGATAAGTGTAATCTTTCAAGAAAAAAAGGCAGCGAAGGCTGCCTTTTAATCCAAAACCTCTTGGTAATTAAGCTGTCTTTTTTGCGCCCGCTTTGGTACCAAACTTTTGGCGGAATTTTTCAACGCGACCAGCCGTATCCATGATCTTCTGTGTACCTGTGTAGAAGGGGTGTGATTCAGAAGAAGTTTCAATCTTAGCCAATGGGTACTCTTGACCATCTTCCCACTTAATAGTTTCTTTGGTCAAAATGGTTGAGCGTGTTTTAAAGCTGAAGTTGTTCGATACATCAACAAAAACAACTTCACGGTAATCTGGATGAATGCCTGGTTTCATAATTTCCTCGCTGGAGGTAGCCGCTATCTATCGATTCAATAAGATAGTACTTGCCTGATTAAAAAGGGGATTATAGCAAAAACCCTCTCCCAAAGTCCAATTCTGAGCCTAAGGCAGATAGACCACCCAGCCCGCAAAAAAAGTCTATAAAAAATATAGGCTTATAAGTGATGGCTGGGCTAGAGGAGTTTATCCGCCGCGGCGCATGAGTTCAAAGAACTCAGCATTGTTTTTGGTGCTCTTGAGCTTATCCACAATGAAGTTCATCGCTTCGATTTCATCCATATCTGAGATCAGCTTGCGCAATACCCAGATCTTTTGGAGTAAATCGGGTTTGATCAGCAACTCTTCACGGCGCGTACCTGATTTATTGAGGTTGATCGCAGGATAGACGCGACGTTCGGCTAAGCGACGTTCTAAGTGAACTTCCATATTGCCGGTGCCCTTGAATTCTTCATAGATCAAGTCATCCATACGACTACCGGTTTCAATCAGGGCAGTAGCGATAATGGTGAGTGAACCGCCTTCTTCGATATTACGTGCGGCACCAAAGAAGCGCTTCGGTCTTTGTAGAGCGTTCGCATCCACACCACCCGATAAAACCTTACCTGATGAAGGCACGACGGTGTTGTATGCACGTGCTAAGCGGGTGATGGAGTCCAAAAGAATAATCACATCTTTTTTCATTTCAACAAGACGTTTTGCCTTTTCAATCACCATCTCCGCGACTTGGACGTGACGGACTGCGGGCTCATCAAATGTGGATGCGACCACTTCGCCACGAACAGAACGTTGCATCTCGGTCACTTCTTCTGGGCGCTCATCGACGAGAAGAACAATCAAAATTGCATCTGGATGGTTGGCAGAAATTGCATGAGCAATATGCTGCATCATGACTGTTTTACCTGATTTGGGCGACGCCACAATCAAGGCGCGTTGGCCAAAACCAATAGGTGAAATCATGTCAATAATGCGGCCGGTTAGATTTTCTTCGGCCTTAATGTCGCGCTCCAAAAGCATGGGGCGATCAGGGTGTAAAGGCGTTAGGTTATCAAACATGATGCGGTTTTTAATCGCATCAGGAGGAATACCATTAATTTTGTCTACTTTGACTAAAGCAAAGTAACGCTCTCCCTCTTTAGGCGTTCTGACTTCACCCTCAATGGCGTCCCCGGTATGAAGATTAAAGCGTCTGATTTGTGCAGGAGAGATATAGATATCGTCAGGTGATGCCAAATACGATGATTCTGGCGATCTCAAAAAGCCAAAGCCATCAGGCAGAACTTCTAATACACCGTCACCGAAGATGGTTTCGCCACCTTTGGCGCGTTTTTTAAGGATGGCAAACATCAATTCTTGTTTGCGCATACGTTGGGTGTTTTCGATTTCTAAACCCGCAGCCATTTCGAGGAGGGCGGATACATGAAGTGCTTTAAGTTCGGTTAGATGCATATTTTTTGGGGCGAGTGCCTAATGAAAGAAATTGACTGGAAGAGAACTCAACAGAACGTTGGGTTGATTTGAAACTGAATTCTACACCTGATTACAGATTGTGCGTCAAGTATTCAATGAATATAGAAATTAGAAAAAATAAAGGCTCACCTAGTGAGCCTTTATTGGGTTTAGATATTGCTATCTAGAAATGCTGTTAATTGTGATTTGGCCAAAGCACCGACTTTTTGTGCTGCTACGGTGCCGTTTTTGAAGAGGATGAGTGTGGGAATGCCGCGAATACCAAATTGTGCAGGGATGGCTTGGTTTTCATCCACATTCATCTTGGCAATTTGTACCTTGTCGCCATATTCTTTGGCCACCTCATCTAAGATCGGGGCAATCATTTTGCAAGGACCACACCATTCAGCCCAAAAGTCGACTAGAACTGGTTTGTCTGATTTCAAAACATCTTGCTCAAAAGATGCATCAGATACGTATTTAATTGCTTCGCTCATAGCGTTTTAATCCTTATGATGTTGTCCTGTAGGTTTAAACCTTATTTTTATTGGTTATCAAATATATGTACCAATAAGCAATATATTATCAATAAGCTAGACCTTCTGCATTGAATAAGTCATGAACTTGATACGCCAATCTCTACTTAACCCGTCCGCACAGGCTTTGGATGCGCTAGCCAGTGAGATTTGGGGGGTCATTCAGGAAACTGAATCCACACCCGAGGTGGTGCTTTGGACTTCTGGGCCGGCCATGGGCCTGAGGCAGGCTTTGGCTAGACAAAGACCAGCCACTTTGCAGCCTGACTTACTTTTTATGCCTCGTGTGCAAGGCTTAACCGAGTGGCTCTTAGAGACTCCACAGTTAAGGGACCTGCCTGCGACCAAAACAGATTTACAACGCATTATTGATGTTTATCAAATGCTCGCAGAACGAGCGGATTTAAGAAAGATGCTAGTCGGGCAATCGGAGGCCGCGCGGTGGCAATTAGCGCAGAGCATAGTGACTAGCTGTGATCTATTAAGCGATGCATGTCTGAATGAAGCCTTAGAGCCATCAGAAGATTCGCTACGTCTGGTTATTGATGAGGTTTATAGTGGTTTGGCCAAGCAAGCACTTGGTTTAGAGGTTGATCTTTTGCTGTCATTTTGGCGGTTTATGACCACGCCGAGTGATTGGCCGGTTCGCTTACGTTATGCAATGCGATATCGAGCTAATCATCATGCCGGCTCCACGATCTTTATTAGGAGTGGTCTTGGATCTAAAGGATTCATGCAGAGCTATCGCAGCATGTTGGAATCGATCGCTCAACGTCACCCCGTCATGGAAGTGGTTTATGACTATTCAGCCATAGCTTTATGGGAGGAGTGTTTAAGGGATCGTGATCAGGACGGTTTGACTCAGGGGCATCATGCTCAGAACGTGCAACATAACCGTGAGCAATTTTTTAAAGAGACCGCCCAGCGTCAAATCGTCAAGGCAAGGAACTTCGAACAGGCCGCGGGGCTAGCCGTGCAACGCTTGCAAGAGTACATGCTGGCGGGGCATCATGAATTAGCCCTGGTTGCGCAAGACCGCTTGGTTGCACGTCGTGCCCGCGCCTTGTTGGCGCGTTTGGGCTCGACGGTCAGGGTGGAAGATGAAACGGGTTGGAAGTTATCGACAACGCGCACTGCTGCTACTTTGATGGCCTGGCTGAACATGGCGCGTATGGCACAACAAGGGCCCAAAACCATTGACCTGATTGATTTTTTAAACAACCCCTATATCGACTGGTCATTATGGGGTTTGAGTGTTGAAGAGGCTCAACTAGCTATTGAGTTTTTTGAAGATGAATGTTTACGTCAGGATGTCAAGCTGGGTTGGGCGCCCATGTTTGCTGCCTTGATGCGTGCTCAGGTAGATCAAGATCAGCCTATCTGGAAAATCTTACAAGGTATAGAAAAGTATTTAAAAAATTGGTGTGCTGTGCCCCGACGTACGGGTGCTCAATGGTATGCCCTCTGGCATGAGCAATGGCAGCAGATGGGTTTACTACAAGCCTATGAAAAAGATGCTGCTGGACATCAGTTATTAGATCAGCTCAGTGAGTTAGGCGACTTGCTGACTCAGCCTCTGTCCTTAGCCGAATTTTTGGGCTTGGTATCCAATCGCTGCGAAGAGGGTAGTTATGTTGAAGAACCCGGCATCGCGGAATTTACCGTGAGGATGATCCCGCTGAGTGCGGCACGTTTGAGACGTTTTGATGCTTGGGTGATGGTCGGGTGTGATCAAAGCCATCTGCCATCGATCAATGAGGCGCCGATGTTTTTTTCGAATCGTTTGCGACAGTTGATTGGTGCAAAAACCATCGAAGATGAGTTTGCTCAACAGGCGCGAGACCTAAATGAACTGATGATTTCTCATCCCACATGGACCATGTTATGGCAAGCCAAAGGTGCTGCAGGCGAGGATTGGCAGCCTGCGCCTTGGTTGCAACGCCTATACAAAGAGCGCCTGGCAGAGTTAGACCGATCCGCCAGTCTAGAGTGGGTTCCAATCTCGCCTATGCCTCAAGGCATGGCAAGTGCCCATATGGTCAATGATGCTTTGATTCCTGAATCGATTAGTCCGAGTGCCTATCGTTTGTTACGTGAGTGTCCCTATCGATATTTTGTTGAAAAAATATTGCGGCTAAAAAACCGCGGCGATCTAGATCAAGAAGTAGATTTGAGCGTTGTAGGACAAGTTTTACATCAAATATTACGTGACTTCTATCACAGTCTGAAGACCCAACCTATTCAGAGGGTAGATCGCCAGTCACTATTGATTGAGCGTTTAAAACAATTTTCGGAAGATGCATTTGCGCCCTTGTTGAGCGCCGATGGCCGTTGGCTAGCGACATGGATTGCTTGGCGTAACCAAATTCCATCGTGGATCAGTTGGCAACTGGCGCGAGAGGCTGAGGGTTGGCAATTTTTAGATGCTGAACGTTATGTGGAATTCTCATTACCTCATAGCAAAGGCAGCATTCGTGTGCACGGATTTATTGATCGTATCGATGAAAACCAGGCGCACGAGTTATCCGTCCTCGACTACAAATTTAGCAAGTCTGGAAATATTAAAAACCGTCAAAAATATTTCAGAGATGATCCTCAGCTAGCTATCTACGGTTTAGCTTTGGCTTGCGACCCCTCTCTGTCAGAAAAGCCTGTGCGTGAGGCAGCCTGGGTTTCTCTGAAAGAGGCGACTGGTGCTATACCTGTAGCAGAGTGGCGCAGTGCTATGGATGAAACCTATATGCAGTTACAGGCTGATATTAACGCTGTAGTCGAAGGGGGCCAGTTACTCGCCCATGCACCCGATTCGATTTGTCAGTATTGTGAGGCGCGTGGGGTATGTCGCAAGGGAATGTGGTCATGAGCTCGACGACCCACTTATCAACGCAAGCGATGACGCAGCGAGCCTGTGATCCACTGTGTTCGGTGGTGGTTGAGGCCTGCGCCGGTAGCGGTAAAACTTGGCTCTTAGTTTCTAGAATTGTTCGTTTATTGCTGGCGGGCATATCCCCTAGTGAAATCTTGGCCATCACTTTTACGCGTAAAGCAGCTGAAGAGATGCGTGCGCGTCTTAATCAATGGTTGCGCGAATTTGCTGTGATGGATGATGCGTCTTTGGTGCGTGAGTTGGTCTCTCGAGGTATGTCTTCTGAAGAGGCTTTCATGGCAATGCCTCGAGCACGTGAATTATTTGAAGTGGTCTTATCAGATCCGCGTGGTGTGACGATTGATACATTCCATGGTTGGTTTGCTAAGTTGATTTCAGGCGCGCCTTTGAGCGCCGGGGTGGTCCAAGGCTTACGTTTAAGACAAGATGCACAGCGCTTGCAGCAAGAGTGTACAGAGGATTGGTGGTCATTATTGATGACTGAGGATAAAGCCGCTGTGCGCCTGGCTTATGAAGATTTGGTTATGCGCCTCAATGATGGTCAGGCTAATCAATTGCTGTTCGGTAAGGGTGGTTTTTTATCGATGAAGGCCGAGTGGCGCCGTTTGCTCAAGATGGCGCAGAGCCAGGCTAGAGATCTTGAAGAGTTTTTATTTGATGGGGCGGACTCGGTTTGGTTAAATAAATTAGATCCATTGATCAAGCATCTCTCAGACCCGCAGGAATTGCAAAATTTAATTCAGTTAGAAAAGTTCTTTGCACAGGGTAGTGTGCGAGAAAGAGAATTTGCTGCAGCGATCAGTGAAGGTATCCGATTATTTAAGGATGGAGCTCCTAGTCCCGTGATAGCGAAGGCTCTGCACTTTGCGTTTTTAGACGCCAAGACTTTTGAGCCTAAGCAAAATAAAGTCACCAAAGAGTTAGAGAAGGTCTTGCAGGCCAGAACTGATGGCGCTGCCATGATTGCGGCGATAAAAGATGCTAGGCAGGGTTGGGGTGAGGTTTTGCAGTTTTACCATTCTTGGTATGCCGCACAAAATCTCATTGAAGTGACGAAGTCTTGGAGCATCGTTGGTCAGGATTTGTTAAGACACTACCAAGCTCAAAAAGAGGCATTGCGTGTGCAGGAGTTTTCTGATTTAGAGGCCTATGCTGCAGAAATGATGTTACGAGCAGACGTGGGGCCCTATATCCAAGCGCGCTTGGATGCACATTATCGGCATCTTTTGATCGATGAATTTCAGGATACCAACCCCTTGCAATGGCAAATCTTGCTTGCTTGGCTAGATGCTTATGAAGGGGCTGACCAGAATCGACCTAAAGTATTTTTGGTGGGAGATCCTAAGCAGTCTATTTATCGATTTAGGCGGGCTGATGTCCGGCTTTTCCAGGCGGCCAAAGAGTATCTCTGTGAGTACTACGAAGCTAGCTATTTACCTTTGAATGTTACGCGCCGCAATAGTGATGCTGTCCTTGCGGGAGTAAATCAAATTTTTCAAGCGAGTGTCTTGCCTGAGGGATATCCGTTCCAGGCCCAGTCAAGGCATCCGGATGCTCATGCAGTAGATGGGCAATTCCTTCGTTTACCTTTGATTCCCTATCCAGAATTAGAGACTCTCGAGCATCGCCAGGTTCTACTAGAAGCTTGTAGCCGACCGAATCAGATTCGTCTTATGCAGACGTATGAAGAAGCTCTTCAAGTAGGTCAGGTCATTCTCGGCTTGCGGCGTAATGAGGGTGTTGCATGGGAAGATGTCCTAGTTTTAGTTCGTAGCCGTACACATCTTGCTAGGATTCAACAAGCTTTTCGTGAGTTAAAAATTCCTCATGATGGGGCTAATCAAGGGGGCTTATTAAAAACCCTAGAGGCTGACGATTTAATCGCTTTACTGACTGTATTGCTCAGCCCGAAAAATAATTTGGCTCTGGCGCAGGTTTTACGCTCCCCGATTTATGCGTGGTCTACAGAACAGTTGACTGCTGCTCATCTTGAGATGCGCCAAGCTGATATTGATCATTTATGGAGCTATTTAGAAGCGCACCAAGGTCCTGTTTACGAGCAATTAACAGCTTGGCGTCATCTAGCTCAGTTCCTGCCGGTACATGATCTGCTCGATCGCATCTACTTTGAGGCTCAATTGAGGCAAAAATATGCACAGGCTTGTAGTCCTCTACTGCGGGCTAAAGTGTTGGCTAACCTTGATGCCTTTTTGTCACTCGCTCTAGATATTGATGGGGGTCGTTATCCCAGTTTGGCTCGATTCATACAAGAGTTAAGAATCATCAAGCGTGGGGCTGAGCAGGAGAGTCCTGATGAAGGTGATGCTCATGAGGATTTTGCCGAAGATGTCGATGAGCCACTAGAGTTACCTTCACGCGTGAGAATCATGACTATTCATGCAGCCAAGGGTTTGGAGGCAGATTACGTGTTTTTACTCGATACTAATACGAAGCGTACCCATCAAGACCACACTGGAACACTGATGCAATGGTACCCTCAGGATTTGGGCCCGCGGCATCTAACTCCCTTCTATTCCAGTGCGCGTAAAGACCCATTACGTGATCAACTAAGATCTGAAGAGGAACGTATCGCTGAATTTGAGCGCTGGAATTTGCTCTACGTGGCAATGACCCGGGCTAAGCGTAGTTTTTATTTGAGTGCTTGTGCCAATAAAGGTGAAGTCGGTTTAACAGATGGTAGTTGGTATCAAATTGCCTCAGCTGTGGGTATAGATGAATTACCCATGGCTCATCAGGGTAGCCAGATAGAAATCTCTGATGAAATCAAAGCACCACAGAGTATTGAAGATTTCACAATTTTGCTCAAAGCGCAGAGCCCAGTGCGGATCATCGATCCAGCACCGATAGTGCTTGATTTTCAGTTACAACGACAACAGCAGATGATTGGTACGCATATGCATCGTATGCTTGAGTATTTGGCGCGCTATAAGTTGTTAAGTTCTGACAAGATCCCAGAATTAGAGTCTCTTTTGGCGTGGTTGTCGATTGATAAAAAGTATGGAGAGCCTGCCTATCAGGCTATGCGACGACTTTTACAAGGCTCAATGGCGCAAAAAATCATGAGCCGTGATGATGATCTGCGTTCTTGGGAAGAGTGGGATTTTGTCGATGCTCAGGGGCAGTTAATCCGAATTGATCGTTTGATTGAGTTTTCGGATTCTTACTATTTACTAGACTATAAGTTGACGGTGCCTGCGGTGGGTAGTCCAGAGTTGCAGACGTATGAGAAACAGTTGGGTCGTTATTACGATGTGATTACCCGAGATTTGTCGAATAAACCTATTTTTGTCTATCTACTAGGGGCTGATCAGCAGTCTTATCAGTGGCGGCCGGATGCTCATACATAAAGATCAATACTCTATTGCTAGGGGAGAGGGACGAGCCAAACCCTCGGCACTGGAGGTAATTGGGTTTGGCTGCTTCGTTCCCGACCTGACCAGGTTGCCAAGCCGCCATGCGAGGAGGCCCGTCCATTGCCATTCTACTGCCTTTAGCTTGTAGAATGCTAAATATGTCAGCTCTCGCATTAGCCCGTAAGTGGCGTCCAAAAGATTTTTCAACCTTGGTTGGCCAAGACCACGTCGTCAAAGCCTTAAGTCATGCCTTGGATCAGCAACGCTTGCATCACGCCTGGCTATTTACAGGTACACGAGGTGTGGGTAAGACAACTATTTCTCGGATATTGGCTAAAGCCCTTAACTGCACCGGGGTCGATGGTCAGGGTTCGATGACCTCACAACCTTGCGGACAATGTCAAGCTTGTCTGGAAATTGATGCCGGACGATTTGTTGATTACATTGAGATGGATGCGGCGAGTAATCGTGGCGTGGAAGACATGGCGCAATTACTTGAAAAAGCGATGTATGCCCCGAGCAGTGCGCGCTTTAAGGTGTACATGATCGACGAGGTTCATATGCTGACGGGGCATGCATTTAATGCCATGCTCAAAACGCTCGAGGAGCCTCCTGAGCACGTCAAATTTATTTTGGCAACCACCGATCCACAAAAAATTCCTGTGACAGTTTTGTCACGTTGTTTGCAATTTAATTTAAAGCAGATGCCTGTCCCAGCGATTGTTGAGCATCTTGAAAAAATACTGAAAGCCGAGCAAGTGACTTATGAGCTACCGGCTTTGCGTATTTTGGCAAAAGGTGCGCAAGGCTCTATGCGTGATGCACTTTCTTTGACCGATCAGGCCATTGCTTATGCTGCTGGCCCAGTGACAGAGTCTGCGGTACGCAACATGTTGGGTACCCTGGATGAAAGCTTTCTTTTCAAGATTTTGGATGCGCTAGCGGTCGGTGATGGGGCGACTTTGTTGACTGTTACTCAGGAGATGGGGCAGCGTAGCCTCTCTTTTTCTTTGGCCTTGGCAGATTTGGCGAGCTTATTACAAAAAATTGCGACTGCACAACTGGTCCCTTCGGCAGTTTTAGATGAATGGCCTGAGGCTAATGAAATCCGCCGCATTGCTGCAATTCTCAAAAAAGAGGATGCGCAGCTCTATTATCAAATTGCGATTACTAGTCGTGCAGATTTATCCTTGGCACCTGATGAGGAGACTGGTTTTTCAATGGCTCTTCTGAGAATGTTGACTTTTAAGCCGGGTGGTGGTGATCAGTCGCAGCGACCTAGTTTAGGGGCAGGCAAACATTCTGGCTCCATACCAGGAGCGACTCAAGCTAAGCAGGGGCAAGCAGTGCCTCAGGAGTCTGCTGCCACAAAAGGCGTTCAGCAGCCAGCACAAAGGTCATCGCAGAACCAGAATCAAGTCAGTGTGGCGAGTCAGGATGTCGACTGGCAAAGCTGGATGCGGGCTTTACCTGTGAGGGGCTTGGTGCAGCAGTTGGCATTTCAGACTGAATTACAGTCATGGCAAGATCAGGGTGCATCGGCTAAGGCTGTCGTGAAAGTGGCGATGCCGCAACTGGCGAGTACTGAAAACGTTAATCGTTTACAGGATGCATTGGGTATTCATTTGAATAAGACTGTCAAAATTCAAGTGGAGACAGGTAAAGTCAGTCAATCTATTGCTGCTGTTGAGGCAAAAATTAAACAAGAAAAGCAGGAAGACGCTGAACAAACTATTCAGAGTGATGATTTCGTGAAAACTCTAGAGGCGGAATTGGGAGCCAAAGTGATTCCTGGTTCCATTCGACCCCTACAATAAATTTGGAGATTGAATATGTTTAAGGGAAATATTGCAGGGCTTATGAAGCAAGCCCAACAAATGCAAGAGAATATGAAACGAGCTCAGGAGCAATTATCTCAACTGGAGGTGGTTGGTCAAGCTGGCGCAGGAGCTGTGAAGGTCACGATGACGGGCAAGCACGAAATTAAAAGGATTGAAATCTCCGAAGCAGCGATGGATGATCGTGAAATGCTAGAAGACTTATTGGTAACGGCCTGTGCAGAAGCTTTTAAGCAAGCTGAAGCGGTGGCGAATGAAAAACTATCGGGGGCTACTGCAGGTATGCCAATGCCCCCGGGGTTTAAATTACCCTTCTAATTGATTCGATACGCCTCATGGTCAACGATCCTCAAGATGCGCTCGCTCGCTTGATACAAGCATTAAAAGTGCTACCAGGCGTTGGTCCCAAGTCAGCCCAACGTATTGCCTTTCACCTTTTGCAGCATGATCGCTCTGGGGCTCAGTTGCTTGGACAAAGTCTACTGGATGCCGTCCAGACCATGCAACATTGTCAACAATGTAATACGTTTTCAGAGACTCCGGTTTGTACTACCTGCGCCGATGGGCGTCGTGACCCGAGTATTTTGTGTGTCGTTGAGACTCCCGCTGATCAATTGATGGTTGAGCAAACCTTAACTTACAAAGGCCTTTATTTTGTTCTCATGGGACGACTATCACCTTTGGATGGTTTAGGTCCTGATGAAATTCATTTACATCGTCTTTTGGCACGCATTGATCAATCACAAGGCGTGATTCAGGAAGTGGTTTTAGCGACCAACTTTACAAGTGAAGGTGAGGCCACTGCCCATTACATCGGTGAGATGATGAAGGCGCGTGGTATTAAAGTCTCACGCATAGCTAGGGGCGTGCCTGTGGGCGGTGAGTTAGAGTACGTGGATGCGAGTACGCTTGCTCGAGCATTCATGGATCGTCGCTCAGTGGGATAATTTAACTTTAGAGAGGGAAACTATGCAGCAACCATGGTGGAAACAATTATTAATTGGTTTGGCTTTATTTTTAGCGGGCTACTTCATGTTTGGTGGTGGTCAGATCGGACAAGATAGTAATAAGCAGAGTCAATCTAAGGTTATTCAGAGCGTTTGATGCACATACTCATTGCTAACGATGATGGTTATTTAGCACCTGGCTTGTTAGCGCTTGTCGATGTCTTGCGTCCTCATGCGCAGCTCACCATCGTTGCTCCTGAGCAAAATCATAGTGGTGCATCGAACTCCCTAACCTTGTCGCGTCCTCTATCTGTACATTCTGTGACAGGAGGGGAGCGTGATGGTTTCATTTATATCAACGGTACGCCGACTGATTGTGTTCATATTGCTCTGACAGGTTTGCTAAAAACAAAGCCTGACTTGGTGGTTTCTGGCATTAATCAGGGCGAGAATATGGGTGAAGATGTGCTGTACTCTGGCACTGTAGCGGCTGCTACTGAAGGCATCATGTTTGGTATTCCGGCGATTGCTTTTTCTCAAGTGGATAAGGGTTGGAACAATTTGAGTGATGCCGCAAAAGTGGCGCGTGACATTGTTTTGCAACAAATCAAGCAGCCCATGGATTCGACTTTAAGTGCTACTCAAAAGCCGACACTTCTTAATGTCAATATTCCTAATTTACCTTATGAACAATTGCGTGAGAGATATCGAATTACCCGCTTAGGTAATCGCCATCATTCACAAAGTGTCATCATTCAGCAGAACCCTCGCGGTGAACCTATTTACTGGATTGGGCCACCTGGAGAGGTTAGAGATAACACACCAGGGACTGATTTTCATGCGATTGCTGAGAATTGCGTATCCATGACACCTTTGCAATTAGATCTTTCGCATCTGAATAAGCAAGCGGAACTGATTGAGCGTCGCTGGCATCCTGGCCATCTCTAGGAGTCGTCTTGGTTAAAAAGGACCCCCGTCTAGACAAAGCCCGCCTTCAGCTTGCTGAGAAAGTAGCTAATGCGGGTGTGCGACACCCACAGATTTTGGGTGCGATAGCCACTGTCCCTAGACACGCATTTATTGATGAGGCTCTGGATTCTCGAGCGTATGAGGATTCTGCTTTGCCAATTGGCCATCAGCAAACGATTTCTAAGCCATCTGTCGTGGCGCGCATGATTGAGTTGCTCTATAAACCGAAAAAAGATCTCGGTAAAATTCTCGAAATAGGCACGGGTTGTGGTTATCAAGCCGCTTTATTGAGCTTGCTAGCGCAAGAAGTCTATTCCATTGAGCGTATCCGGCCATTGCATGATCTTGCACGTGCTAAGTTACGACCTTTTCGTATTCCTAACTTACGCCTCATTTATGGGGATGGCATTCGAGGTTTGGCGCAAGCTGCACCTTTTGATGGGATTATCCTAGCGGCAGCCGGTTTAGGTATTCCTGATCCGTTGCTTGATCAATTGGCGATTGGAGGACGCTTGGTTGCCCCTGTTGCCAAGAGTGAAGAAGAGCAACAGTTGGTAGTGGTTGAGAGAGTCAGTTCGCAACGTTATCAAAGAACCGTGCTTGAAGAAGTGTTTTTCGTACCATTACAATCAGGAACTATCTAAACAGTATGTCGAATGCAGCGATGAATTTACCTAAACAGCTAGCGCTAGTTTTCATGTTGGGCACTCTTGTAGCCTGCTCTAGCACACGTATGTCTCCTGCGCCGGTGGTTGATCGCACCTCTTCTAGAGCAAGCTCAGTCGAGCCTGCGCCCCCTGGTTTTTATCGTGTCAAGCGTGGCGATACGCTATTACGAATCGCCCTAGATCATGGACAATCTTATCGAGATATTGCTGAATGGAATAATTTGAATGATCCTAATCTGATTGAGGTGGATCAATTAATACGAGTAGTGCCGCCTAAATCAAGCGCCAGGTTAGAAATACGTAAAGATAAACCTGAGCCACGTAAAGAGCCTGTTAAGCCTATTGCTGATGCCAACAAAGACCTCGCGAGACCAAAACCTGAACTGAAGTCTGAGCCCAAGCCAGAAGTAAAAGCACCCACGGTGGCAGATACAGCCCCTAAAGCCGATACGCTAGCTTCGAGTAGTTTGCGTTTAACTTGGCCATCTAAGGGCGAAGTGGTGGAGCGATTTGATGAGGGTAAAAATAAAGGAATAGGGATTGCAGGTAAAGAAGGTGATCCTATTCTAGCGGCTGCCGATGGTAAGGTCGTCTATGCTGGTAATAGCTTGAGGGGGTATGGTAATTTGGTGATTGTCAAACATGACAATACTTATCTGACTGCCTATGCTCACAATAAAACCCTGCTTGTTAAAGAGGGTGAAATGGTCAAGCGTTCACAAAGAATCGCTGAGATGGGTGCAACTGATGCGAATCGTACGAAGTTGCACTTTGAGTTGCGTAAAAACGGTAAACCTGTCGATCCCACTGCTTACCTTCAATAGGAGCTTGGATGCCTAGCCACAAAGCAGAAGAGTTTCCTGGAAATGATTCTGAGCTAGACGATTTGTCACTGGCTTCAGAGGATTTGCCACAAGAAGCTCTGAAGGAAATACTCCAAGCAGAGTTATCGGCTGATCTAGTTCAGTTTTACCTGAATCAAATCGCCAGCAAACCCCTGTTGACGCCCGAGCAAGAGCTGCACTACTCAACTGCAGCAAAGCAAGGGGAGTTTGCTGCGCGGCAAATCATGATTGAGCATAACCTACGCTTGGTGGTGAGTATCGCTAAAGCGTATATGAATCGTGGTTTGCCATTACCTGACCTGATTGAAGAAGGTAATTTAGGTTTAATTCATGCGTTGGAGAAGTTTGAGCCGGAGCGGGGTTTTAGGTTTTCAACTTATGCCACATGGTGGATACGTCAAAATATTGAAAAAGCTATCATGAGCCAGGTGCGCACGGTTCGTTTACCTGTGCATGTGATCCGTGAAATTAACCAAGTATTGCGCGCTCGTCGTTACCTAGAGCAGGTGTTGGCGAGCGAAGGTCGCTTACCGGATGTGAGTGATATTGCCAGTTTGACAGGCAAAACGAGTGATGAGGTCACTGATATTTTGCAAACGGCAGAGCATGCCACATCCTTGGATGCGCCACGAGATATGGAGGCGCATAGTTCCTTATTAGATCTTTTGTCAGATGACCGTGCCTTGGCTCCTGAGCATGAGGTGGAGCGTCAACAAATTGAACAATTAATTCATGATTGGTTAAAAGGTTTAAAGGAGAATCAGCGATATATCGTGACACGCCGATATGGCTTGGATCAGAAGGAATCAGCGACTCTCGAAGAGTTGTCAGGTGAACTAGGCATTACTAAAGAGCGTATTCGCCAAATTCAGATGGAAGCCCTGGTGAAGTTACGACGCCATTTGGATAGTCACGGATTAGACCGTGGACAAATATTGGAATAAAACAGAGAGAGATATTTATGACGACTGTATTGGTGTTTGACATTGAGACAATTCCTGATGCCCATGGTATACGTCGTCTAGAGGATTGGCCTGCAAGTATGTCTGATCTTGAAGTGATTCAAAAAGCTCAGGCACAGCGCTTGGAGAAGTCAGGTACTGACTTTATGCCTCTACATTTACAGCAGATTGTCGCCATCTCGTGTGTGATTCGTCGCACCACACGAGAAGGGCAGCCCCAGTTTAAAGTGGGTAGCCTAGGCAATGAGCAGAGTACTGAAAAAGAGTTGGTGCAAGCTTTTTTTGATTTGATTGAAAAATATACGCCACAACTGGTGTCGTGGAATGGCAGTGGTTTTGATTTACCAGTCTTGCATTATCGCGCCCTCATTCATGGAATCAATGCCTCAAGATATTGGGAGATGGGCGAGAGTGGTGAGGTTGATAGTCGTGACTTTAAGTGGAACAACTATATCAGTCGATATCACATGCGACACATTGATCTCATGGATTTACTAGCTAAATTCTCCGGTAGAGCCAACGCACCCTTAGACGCATTAGCCAAATTATGTGGGTTCCCGGGCAAGATGGGTATGGATGGTTCACAGGTATGGCAGGGCTTTTTAGATGGAAAAATTAAAGAAATCAGAAACTATTGTGAGACTGATGTTGTGAATACCTATTTGTTATACGCTCGTTTTCAAAAAATGCGTGGCGGATTTTCTGATTTGGAATATGAAGAAGAAATCAAATTTATACAAGCTGAGTTAAGCAAAGAGTCCAAGACGCCGGCCGGTGGCTTCTGGACAGAATACTTGGCAGGCTTTCAAAGTCATTAAACTCTAATTTTTCCATCATACAGATCATCTTGAAACCTGTTTTTGTTGAATCCATTGATTTAGATGCACAAGGCGTTGCACGCCTTGTCAACGAGGATGGTTCGCCAGGTAAGGTCATTTTTATTGACGGCGCATTACCAGGTGAATGGGTCACTTATCGTAGCTATCGTAGTAAAAAAAGTTATGAGCAGGCCAATCTTGTAGAGGTACACAAACCGAGCGCTTTAAGAGCGCAACCTGCTTGCTCATTTTTCGGCCGCTGTGGGGGTTGTTCTATGCAGCATCTTGATCCTCGTGCGCAATTAGCGATCAAACAGCGCGTGCTTGAGGATAATCTTTGGCATCTTGCCAAAGCAAAACCAGAAGTTCTCTTGCGACCCATAGCCGGCCCCACATGGCAATATCGTTATCGTGCGCGCATGTCGATTCGACATCTCGATAAAAAAGGCGTGCTGATTGGGTTTCATGAAAAGAAGAAAAGCTTCATCGCTGATATGACGTCTTGTCAGATATTGCCTAAAAAGGTGTCTGACTTGTTGCCTGCCTTGCGCGAGCTGATTGCTCAACTTTCTATTTCTGATCGTATTCCTCAGCTAGAGATGGCTGTCGGGGAGTCCGATTCTGGTGAATTACTCATTATTTTGGTTTTAAGACATCTAGAAGCTTTTTCAGATCTTGATCTAATTCATTTGAAGGGTTTTCAAGAAAAACACGGTGTCCGTCTGTGGTCGCAGGCAAAGGGGCCGGATACGGTCAAGCCGCTTGATGGGCACTATGACAAGCTCTGCTATCGCATGCCCGAGTTTGGTATTGAGATGCCATTTAAGCCGACTGATTTCACGCAGGTAAATCATCAAATTAATCGTGTCTTAGTTGGTAAGGCTGTACGCTTACTTAATCCTCAAAAGAACGAGCGTGTACTTGATTTGTTCTGTGGTATTGGCAATTTCACATTACCAATAGCCACTCTGGCTCATGAGGTTTACGGTATCGAGGGGAGTGAGTTGTTAACTCAAAGAGCCAAAGAAAACGCAATAGCCAATGGCTTGGGTGATCGCGTGCATTTTTCTTGCGCTAATTTATTCGAGGTGACACCGGAGATAGTCAAATCCTGGGGGCTGGCATCTAAATGGTTGATTGATCCACCACGAGATGGTGCGGTAGCGCTGGCTCAGGCATTGGCTAGTTTGCACCAATCGGAGAATCCAAGTGATCGAGCTTATTTGCCGCAAAGAATCGTATATGTGTCGTGTAATCCAGCAACCCTAGCTAGAGATGTTGGTATTTTGGTGCACACGGCTGGATATCAGTTAAAGCAGGCTGGGGTGGTCAATATGTTCCCTCACACTTCGCACATTGAGTCTATAGCTATTTTCGAACGCAATGAGCGTTCATAAATAAAAAGCCAGGTTTCCCTGGCTTTTCTTGTATAGACAAACTACTCTGTCTGATTGTTAATTACTCGCGGTCTCCGCCAAAAATACCCAAGAGTGCCAACAAGTTGCTGAATACGTTGTAAACGCTCAAGTAGACGCTCAATGTAGCAATCACATAGTTGGTCTCGCCACCGTTGATGATGCGTTGAATATCAACCAAGATAAAGGCTGAGAAGATTGCGATAGCCAGAACGCTGATTGTGATCATCAAGGCGGGCATCTGTAACCAAATATTGGCAACTGCGGCGATGATGAGCAGAATGACTCCAGCAAACAACCATTTACCTAGGCCTGCGGAAAGATCCTTTTTGATCGTGCCGGCTAAGCTTGCCATACCAGCAAAGATGATGGCTGTACCACCAAATGCCGTCATGATCAGGCTGGCGCCATTACTAAATCCTAGGATGGATCCCACTAGACGTGAGAGCATCAAGCCCATAAAGAATGTGAAGCCCAATAGAAGAGCTACACCAAGACCGCTATCTTTGTTGCGCTCAATGGCCCAGAAGAAGCCAAATGCGACCGCCATGAAGACGATAAAGCCTATAAATGGATTGTTTCCAAAGAATGAAAATCCTGTTGCAACACCAATCCATGCTCCTAATACGGTTGGAACCATAGACAAAGCCAAAAGGGCATAGGTGTTACGTAACACCCGGTTACGGACTTGAACGCTAGTAGTCGCGCTGCCGTGCCCAAAACCATAAGTGTTTAAATCGCTCATGTTTACTCCTTAATAAAACCCACCATGGGTATGCTCTAAGTATAGACATTTCCTATGAATTTCAAGTCTTTTTGATAGTTGATAGCCGATTGTGGGATTCTTAAGTGGCTAAAAACTGAAAAGAGACGCTGATGCACCCTTGTGCCCTTAAATTTCCTTTGTAAATCAACGATTTTAGGAACTCAAATTTTAGAGTAGAAACCCTTAAAACTGTATAATCATGGGTTTTAAACCTATCTATCTTGGAGTTTTAACATGGCAATTGAGCGCACCTTATCAATCATTAAACCGGATGCAGTCGCGAAGAACGTGATTGGTCAGATTTATGCGCGTTTTGAAGCAGCGGGTTTGAAGGTGGTGGCCGCTAAGATGGCTCATCTTTCTCGCGCTGAAGCAGAGCAGTTCTACGCTGTGCACAAAGAGCGTCCTTTCTTTAAAGACTTGGTTGATTTCATGATTTCAGGTCCAGTCATGATTCAAGTTTTACAGGGTGAAGGTGCGATTGCTAAGAATCGTGAGCTCATGGGGGCTACTGACCCTAAGAAGGCTGATAAGGGTACGATTCGTGCAGATTTCGCTGACAGTATCGATGCGAATGCTGTTCATGGTTCAGATGCACCTGAAACTGCAGCAGTGGAAGTAGCATTCTTCTTCCCTGGCATGGAAATTTTTGCCCGTTAATTACTCTTGACTCAGCCACGCATCAACTTATTGGATTTTGATTCTGAGGGCCTGACTCAATACATAGCAGGCCTTCAAGAGAAACCTTTCCGAGCAAAACAGTTGATGCGTTGGATTCATCAAAGGGGTGAGTCCGAAATTTCTCAAATGAGTGACTTAGCGAAGGCTTTTCGCGAGTCTTTAGCAGAGAAAGCCCAAATCCAAGCTTTACCCATTGTGTCTGATCAGCGCGCTAGTGATGGCACGCGCAAATGGCTCTTAGATGTCGGTCAGGGTAATGCGGTGGAGATGGTTTACATCCCTGAGGATGATCGAGGTACTTTGTGTATTTCGTCTCAGGCAGGGTGTGCGGTGAACTGTAAATTTTGCTCAACAGGTCGCCAAGGTTTTTCCAGAAATTTAAGTCTGGCGGAAATCATCGGTCAGTTATGGCTTGCCGAACATAGCATGCGTCGCGACCCTGATGCTGTTAAACGAATCGATTTGGATAATCAGTCTGAGCATGAGGGGCGCATCATTTCCAATGTGGTGATGATGGGTATGGGCGAGCCCTTACTCAATTATGGACCTGTGGTTGGGGCAATGCGCTTGATGCTCGATGACAATGCTTATGGTCTCTCGCGTCGTCGTGTCACCTTATCGACCTCAGGTGTAGTACCTATGATGGCTCGTTTGGCCAAGGATTTGCCAGTTGCGCTAGCCGTTTCTTTGCATGCGCCGAATGATCAATTGAGAGATGAGTTGGTGCCTCTGAATAAAAAATATCCACTCAAAGAATTAATGGCTGCGTGTGTCGATTATTTGCCTTATGCGCCACGCGACTTTCTGACCTTTGAGTATTGCATGCTCGATGGTGTGAATGACACTGATGAGCATGCTAAGCAACTCATCGCGCTCGTTAAAAGTATTCCTTGTAAATTAAATTTAATCCCCTTTAATCCATTTCCTGATTCGGGTTTATTAAAGTCAAAACCAGAGCGAGTTCAAACATTTGCTAAGCGTCTTTTAGATGCTGGCATTGTCACTACCGTTAGAAAGACGCGTGGTGATGATATCGCTGCCGCCTGTGGTCAGTTGGCGGGGGATGTCAAAGATAGAACTAATTTACGTGGCAGAATGCAAAGCATCAAAGTTGGAGACATTGGTAGAGGTTTATGAGTCAAGAGATTGTCCGTCGTCGCTCTTTACAAGCCGTGATTCGTTGGCAAGATCAGGTCGTCACCGTAGGTGGCGATGCGCCTATTCGAGTGCAGTCGATGACCAACACTGATACCGCTGATGTGATTGGTACTGCCATTCAAGTCAAGGAATTGGCAAAAGCGGGTTCGGAGATTGTTCGTATTACCGTCAACACGCCAGAGGCTGCCAAGGCTGTTCCAGAAATTCGTGAACAGCTCGATAAGATGGGGGTTTATGTACCGCTCGTGGGCGACTTTCATTACAACGGTCACACGCTATTAAAAGACTACCCAGCTTGCGCGCAGACTCTCTCTAAGTACCGAATTAATCCAGGTAATGTCGGGCAGGGGGCTAAGCGAGATCTGCAGTTTGGTCAAATGATTGAATTGGCTTGTCGCTATGAGAAGCCGATCCGTATTGGGGTCAACTGGGGTAGCTTAGACCAAGATTTATTAGCTAAATTGTTGGACGAAAACGCGCTTCAAGCTGCCCCTCAACAGTTGAATGAAGTGATGGCTGAAGCTTTAATTCGTTCGGCGTTAGATTCTGCTAGTCGTGCCCAGGAATTAGGCATGCTAGCTCATCAGATTACTTTGTCATGTAAGGTCAGCGCTGTGCAAGATCTGATTCGAGTTTATCGAGATCTTGCCAAGCGTTGTGACTATCCTTTACACCTGGGGCTCACTGAGGCCGGGATGGGAAGTAAAGGGATTGTGGCTTCAACAGCGGCTTTAGCTGTGTTATTACAAGAAGGCATTGGCGATACGATTCGTGTTTCTTTGACTCCTGAACCAGGGGCCCCTCGCGAAAATGAGGTCATCGTAGCTCAGGAAATCTTGCAGACTATGGGTTTGCGTAACTTCACGCCCATGGTTATTGCCTGTCCTGGCTGTGGTCGGACGACGAGCACGTACTTCCAAGAATTAGCTGCGAAGATACAGAGTTATTTACGTCATCAGATGCCTATCTGGAAATCTGAGCATCCAGGTGTTGAAGCGATGAATGTGGCAGTCATGGGCTGTATTGTGAATGGCCCAGGTGAAAGTAAGCACGCCAATATTGGTATTTCTCTACCAGGCACTGGAGAATCTCCAGCAGCCCCAGTATTTGTAGATGGCGTCAAAGTTAAAACCTTAAGGGGTGAGACAATTGCTGAAGATTTTCAAGCCATCGTTGATGACTACGTGAAAAAAACCTATCCGAAGAAATAAAAGACATATGAGTCAAGATAAAAATAACAAAATTGTTGGCTTGCGTGGCATGAATGATGTCTTGCCCACTGACGCACATCTTTGGCAGCATTTGGAAGCTGCGATCGAAGGTTTGGTGCGTGCCTATGGCTACACTCAAATTCGGACACCGATACTCGAGCAAACCGCGCTATTTAAGCGTGGTATTGGTGAAGTGACTGATATTGTTGAAAAAGAAATGTATTCCTTTGAGGATAGTTTGAATGGTGAGCAGTTGACCTTACGTCCTGAGGGTACCGCCGCTGCTGTACGTGCTGTGATTGAGCATAATCTTCTTTACGATGGCCCTAAGCGTCTTTGGTACACCGGGCCTATGTTTAGACATGAACGCCCGCAGCGCGGTCGTTATCGTCAATTTCATCAATTGGGGATTGAGGCCTTAGGCTTTGCTGGGCCTGATATTGATGCTGAGATTATCTTGATGTGTCAGCGTTTATGGGATGACTTGGGTCTTGTGGGTGTGCGGCTTGAGCTCAACAGCTTGGGACAAGCTGCGGAGCGACACGCTCATCGCCAAGCGCTGGTGGCTTACTTTGAAAATCATAAAGATCAATTGGATGAAGATTCGCAAAGACGTCTACATACCAATCCTTTGAGAATTTTGGATACCAAAAATCCTGCCCTCAAAACTTTGGTTGAGGACGCGCCAAAACTGATTGACTATTTAGGTGCAGAGTCTTTGGCACATTTTGAGGCAGTGCAATCCTTGCTGAAAGCCAATAATGTGCCATTTAAGATTAATCATCGCTTGGTTCGCGGTTTGGACTATTACAACTTGACCGTATTTGAATGGGTGACCGATCAATTGGGAGCTCAAGGAACCATCGCTGGTGGCGGGCGCTATGACCCATTGATTGAGCAAATCGGGGGTAAGAGTGCCCCTGCTTGTGGTTGGGCCATGGGGATGGAAAGAGTATTGGAGCTCATGAAAGAGCAGCAGGTATTGCCTGAGGTGGAAGCTACATGCGATGTTTATGTCTTACACCAGGGTGGGGAGACACTCACTACGGCCATGGTGTCTGCTGAGCGGTTGCGCTCAGTGGGTATTGATGTTGTTTTACATTGTGCGCCTGATGGTCAGGCAGCCAGTTTTAAGTCGCAAATGAAGAAGGCGGATAATAGCGGTGCAGCCTTGGCACTGATTATTGGGCCCGATGAGCTGGCTCAGAATGTAGTGCAGCTGAAGAATTTAAGAGCGCAAGCGCCACAGGAAGCCATTGCAATCGATCAGTTGGTTGATGTGGTCATTGAGCGTTTAGTTTCATTAGACGAGTAGTTCATCAAAAGAGTACTTATTGGATACCTTATGCACTTTAATTTAGAAGAACAAGAACAGTTAGCAGAGCTGAAGGCTTGGTGGAAGCAGTATGGTAAATGGTTGCTTGCGATAGCAGTAATTTTGGCTCTGTCCTATAGTGGCTATGTATCTTGGAACTGGTGGCAAAACCGTCAGGCTGTGGCGGCAAGTAAGTTGTATGAAACATTGTTGCAGTCAGCTGTCAAACAGGATTTACCGGGTACTTTGAGAGCTGCAGAGGACTTGCAAAAAGGGTATTCGGGAACAGCTTATGCAGGTATGGCTGGCCTTGTGACAGCGCAACTTGCAAATGCTGCTGGTGATTTAGGCGCTGCTCAAAAACAATTGCGTTGGACTATGGAAACAGCTCAATCAGATGCGCATCGTGATTTAGCGAGAAGTCGTTTGATTTCTATTTTGATTGACCAGGGTGATTTTGCGAATGCCGAAAAGTTAGCTGATCAGTCTGCCTCTAAAGCTTTTGCACCACTCATGTTGGAACGCAAAGGGGATGTTTATTTAGCTCAGGATCGTCAAGATCAAGCTCGTGAACAATATCAAAAAGCTTGGGACTTGCTGAGTAAAAACGCAGACGCTGCCGACGAGGCTAAACGTTTATTGAGAATCAAATTAGAGGCTGTAGGGGGCCGTTCATGAAAAAACTCACATCAGCTTTATGGGCTGTGACGCTGACGAGTCTTTTATTAGGCTGTTCTAGTCCTAAAAAACGTGTACCAGCAGACTTGGTCAAGTTTGAAGAAAAAGTCACCATCAGCCAGGTATGGTCTAAGAGTGTCGGTAAATCTGAGCGACACATGATGCAGCCTGTCGTTGTTGGTGATTATGTTTACACAAGCGCGGGTAATGGAACCGTCTCAAAACTGGAAGTGCTCACTGGTAAGGTGGCATGGGAAGTGAAGGCCCCTGGAGAGTTATCGGCTGGACCAGGAAGTGATGGCTCAGTGACTGTGGTCGGCTCTAACAAGGGTGATGTATACGCTTTTGATGTGGATGGTAAGTTGATCTGGCAGGATAAGGTTGGTGCTGAGGTTCTCACAGAGCCACTTTTGATGATGGGACTCGCCATCATTCGCACGACAGATAACCGTTTCATTGCTTATGATGTCAAATCTGGTAAACGTCGTTGGACTTATGTAAGAACACAGTCACCTTTATCCATTAGAGCCAGCTTCGCCATGGTGCCTGTTGCTGCAGACGCCTTTGTGACCGGTTTTTCAGGTGGCAAGATGGGAGTCATAGCCGCTGCCTCAGGTGGTTTGCTATGGGAAACCTCAGTCTCTTTCCCCAAAGGCTTTTCTGAAATCGAACGCATGACTGATGTGGTTGCTGCACCGACTCTGGTCGGTCGTCGACTCTGTGCAGTGGCTTTTCAGGGAAGAATCACTTGCGGTGATTTAAATACAGGTAACTTGCTCTGGGCGAAAGATTTTTCTAGCTATTCCGGTACCGCTCAATCGCAGGATTTTGTCTTTGCTGCCGATGAAAAGTCTCATGTGGTCGCTTTCCGAGCCAATGACGGTGTGGAAGTCTGGCGTAATGAAAATATGACCTTCAGAGATGTGGGTGCGCCACTAGCCGTGGGACGTTTATTGATCATGGGAGATCAGCAGGGCTATATTCATCTCTTAGATCAATTGAATGGTCAGACTGTGGCACGGACACGTGTGGATAGCAGTGGTGTCGGTGCTAGACCTGTGGTGGCCGGAGGTCTTCTGATTGTGCAATCTCGTGGTGGCAGTCTAGCTGCTTATCAAATCAAATAAATTAATAGACTGGCCTACGTTTCATGAAACCTGTCATTGCCATAGTTGGCCGTCCTAACGTCGGCAAATCGACACTCTTTAATCGTTTAACCAAGAGTCGTGATGCCTTAGTGGCTGATTTTGCAGGTCTGACACGCGATCGACATTACGGTAATGGCCGCATGGGTGATCGTGAATTTATCTGTATTGATACGGGTGGCTTTGAGCCTGTTGCTAAAACTGGCATCTTGGCTGAGATGGCTAAGCAAACCAAGCAAGCGGTCGTTGAAGCAGATATTGTGATTTTTTTGGTGGATGCTCGTCTGGGGATGGCGCCACAAGATCGTGTGATTGCCGATTTTTTACGTAAAACGGGTCGCCCTGTCATTCTAGCTGTGAACAAAGCAGAGGGCATGACCCATGCGGTGGTTGCAGCAGATTTTTATGAGTTAGGTCTTGGTGAGCCTATTTCTATCTCTTCAGCGCATGGTGATGGTGTTCGCGCCATGATTGATGAGGCCTTGGATAGTTTGAATCTTCCAGAAGAAGATGAAGATGAAGCTCAAGAAAAGGCCATGCGCATTGCCGTGGTAGGTAGACCTAACGTCGGTAAATCAACTCTGATTAATACTTTAATTGGTGAAGAACGTGTGATTGCCTTCGATATGCCAGGTACGACACGGGATGCTATTGAGGTACCTTTTACACGGGGTGGTAAGCCTTACGTCTTGATTGATACGGCGGGTTTACGTCGCAAGGGTAAAGTTTTTGAGGCGATTGAGAAGTTTTCAGTGGTTAAGACTTTGCAAGCGATCGCTGATGCCAATGTGGTTGTTTTAATGTTAGATGCTCAGCAGGATATCTCTGAGCAAGATGCCCACATTGCAGGATTTATTGTCGACGCAGGTCGTGCGCTTGTTATCGCGGTGAATAAGTGGGATGGTCTTGATGATTATGCGAAAGAACGGGCCAGGCTCGAAATCGCTCGAAAGTTGAGATTTTTGGATTTTGCCAATGTGCATCCGATTTCTGCCAAGAAAGCATTTGGTCTTAAAGAATTATTTAAAGATATAGACTCTGCCTATGCTGCGGCTATGGCTAAATTACCTACGCCTAAATTGACCCGTATTTTGGGTGAGGCGGTAGAGTTTCAACAGCCTAAGCGTTCAGGCATGTCCCGACCTAAGATGCGATATGCCCATCAGGGTGGCTCTAATCCACCGATTGTGGTGATTCACGGCAATTCATTAGACGCCGTGACTGATAGTTACAAGCGTTACTTGGAAGGGCGTTTTAGGGATGCCTTTAAGCTCAGGGGTACACCGTTGCGCCTTGAGTTCAGAACGAGCCATAACCCTTACGCTGACCCTGATAAATCGCAGAAAAAGCGCCGCCGATAAATTTTTGAGTGGTTTGGGTACACTTTAGGGGTAATATTTTTTTAATAGCAAGACTCCACACCATTAACAACAAAGAAGGAGCAGGCATGAATAGTAATAAAGGCCAATTGTTGCAAGATCCGTTTCTGAATGCGCTACGCAAGGAGCACATTCCTGTTTCTATTTATCTCGTCAACGGTATCAAACTACAGGGCAATATCGAGTCATTTGACCAGTACGTCATTTTGTTGCGTAATACAGTGACTCAAATGGTCTACAAACATGCGATTTCGACGGTAGTCCCAGCACGTGCTGTTGGATTTCGTGTAGACGAGGAAACCCCAGCTTCCTAAGCCTATGCAGCCTGCAAGAGCCGCGTTGGTCGGTATAGATCCCGGCGGTAAACCAGACTTCGCTGAAAGTATGGCTGAACTCGGTCTGTTAGCCAGCAGTGCTGGTTCAGAACCGGTGATGACGCTTATCGGAAAGCGTGCAAAACCAGACCCTGCGTATTACATGGGCTCAGGTAAAGCGACCGAGTTACGCGAACAAATGGACGCCCATCAGGCCGATATTGCTATATTCAATCATGCCTTAAGTCCAGTTCAGCAAAGAAATTTAGAAAGACATTTAAAGCGCCACGTTATTGATCGTACGGGCTTGATCTTGGACATCTTTGCGCAGCGTGCGAAGAGTCATGTGGGTAAAACTCAAGTTGAATTAGCGAATGTGCGCTATCAAGTTTCACGTCTCGTGAAGGCTTGGAGTCACCTTGAGCGGCAAAAGGGTGGTATTGGTATGCGTGGGGGTCCAGGTGAGACTCAAATGGAGTTGGACCGACGTATGCTGGAGAATAAAGCGAAGCGCTTGCAAGCCGAATTGGCTAAGTTACAAAAACAACAGGCGACTCAGAGAAGGGCGCGCGAACGTCGTGATGTTTTTTCAGTTTCATTGGTCGGTTATACCAATGCAGGCAAGTCTACGCTTTTTAATGCCTTGACTAAAGCCGGTACCTATGCGGCTGATCAGCTTTTTGCGACCCTAGATACTACCTCGCGCAAAATTTATTTACCAGAAGCGGGTCAGGCGGTACTGTCCGATACCGTCGGTTTTATTCGTGATTTGCCGCACCAGTTGGTGGAAGCCTTTCGTGCCACTCTTGATGAGACCGTGCGTGCTGACTTGCTGTTACATGTTGTTGATGCCTCGAGTTTTGATCGACAACAACAAATGCTCGAGGTAGATAAAGTCTTGGCTGAAATACAAGCTGATCAATCCCCGCAATTAATTGTGGTTAATAAGATTGATCGCGTGCCTGCTTTGATGGCGCGCGGCCCAGTTTTACGCTACCACAGGGACGGTCGGCCAGCCGCCATCTATGTATCTGCAAAAGATGGGATTGGTTTAGATCTTCTGCGTGAGACCCTCGCAGAGATTGCAAAGAACACTGCTAGAATGAAGCCAAGTGAGGAGACAAGTAGCGTGGCTGATTTTGAGCAGGAAGTGCCAGTGAAACGCTGGGAGTCTCTTGATTTTTATCATTCCCGTACAGGGGTATATTCGCCACATGATGCGTAAACTAATTGAAATCTTTTCCGTGAATGATCCGGGCTGGGGTAATAATCACCAGTCTGATCCAAAACGTCCTGAAAATAATAATGAGCAAAAGCCTGCTGACGATCAGCGACGCAGACCGCAGCGCGCCGACGGCCCACCTGATTTAGATGAATTGTGGCGTGATTTTAATCAGCGTCTCAATCAAATCTTTAAGGGCAAAAATGGGGGTGGCGGTAATCAACCCCCCAGAAAAGGTCCTGGCGGCGAGATGATGAAACCCGGCATTGGTGCCGGTGTCATTGTTGGGGTTGCGTTTGCGGTTTGGCTCTTCAGTGGGTTTTTCATGATTCAAGAAGGTCAAACAGGGGTTGTGCTCCAATTTGGTAAATACAGCTATTCAACCAATCCTGGTATTAACTGGCGTTTACCTTGGCCGATTCAATCGCATGAAGTTGTCAATATTTCCTCTATTCGTTCTGTGGAAGTCGGACGTGCTGCTGTGATTAAGGCGTCTAATTTAAAAGATTCATCGATGCTCACAGAAGACGAGAACATTATTGATGTTCGCTTTGCGGTTCAATATCGTCTGAAAGATGCGACTGAGTATCTCTTTAATAATCGTGATCCCGATGGTGCAGTGATTCAAGCTGCTGAAACCGCTGTGCGTGAAATCGTGGGTAAGAGTCGTATGGATGACGTACTCTATGAAAATCGCGAAAAGCTTGCAATTGATTTGAGTTTGTCTATTCAAGCGATTTTGGATACCTACAAAGCAGGTATTTTTGTTACCAGTGTGACCGTGCAAAACGTACAGCCACCTGAGCAAGTTCAGGCTGCATTTGATGATGCTGTCAAAGCAGGTCAGGACCGCGAGCGTCTGAAGAATGAAGGCCAAGCTTATGCCAATGACATTATTCCAAAGGCCAAGGGTGCTGCCGATCGTCTGATGCAAGAAGCCGAAGGTTATAAAGCGAAAGTTGTTGCCACAGCTGAAGGTGATGCGACTCGATTTAAGCTCATTCAAGCCGAATATGCTAAGGCTCCTCAGGTCACACGTGAGCGCATGTATATCGATGCGATGCAGGAAATCTATAACAATGTCACCAAGGTGATGGTCGACTCTAAGTCAGGCACAGGTAATTTGCTTTACTTACCACTTGATAAATTGATTCAGCAAGTCACCCCGGGCGCAACTTCCCAGGTGACGGGTACAAGTCCAGTGATTAATCCACCATTGAACTCAACTAACCCTATCAGCACCGGTTCAGTAAACAATAATAATTCCGCGAACTCAAGTTCGACGACAGTTAGAGATAGCGGTCTAAGAAGTCGTGATCGTGAGCGTTAGGAGACCATATGCCGAATAGAATTTTTCCTCTCATCATTGGCTTTTTTATATTTCTAGGTCTTGCTTCGTCTACTATTTTTGTAGTGGATCAGCGCCAATATGCGGCAGTCTTTGCCTTTGGCGAGCTCAAGCGAGTCATCGAGGAGCCTGGTTTACAGTTTAAGTTGCCGCCCCCATTTCAAAGTGTTCAGTTCTTTGAAAGACGTATTTTGACGATTGATACGCCAGATGCTGAGCGTTTCATTACTGCGGAAAAGAAAAATCTCCTGGTGGATTCTTATGTGAAGTGGCGGATTGTGGAACCACGTAAATTCTTTATTAGTTTCCGTGGTGATGAGCGCATGGCTCAGGATCGACTCAATCAACTGGTGAAGTCAGCCTTGAACGAGGAGTTCACCAAGCGAACAATTCGTGAAGTCATTTCTTTGCAGCGTGACCAGGTGATGCAGAATATTCGCAAGAAGGTTGCCGAAGAATCTGCTGACATAGGCATTGAAATTGTCGACGTACGTCTAAAGCGCATCGACCTCTTGCCAGAAATTAGTGATTCAGTGTTCCGTCGTATGGAGGCCGAGCGTAAACGCGTGGCGAATGAGTTGCGCTCAACCGGTTCTGCTGAGTCTGAAAAAATTCGTGCCGATGCCGAGCGCCAACGCGATATCATATTGTCTAGAGCGTATCGCGACGCACAAAAGATTAAAGGTCAAGGTGATGCCCGCGCTACTGCTCTGTATGGAGAGTCGTTTGGCCGTGACCCGCAATTTGCTCAGTTTTATCGAAGCCTAGAGGCTTATCGTGCAAGCTTTAAGACCAAGCAAGATTTGATGGTGATGGAGCCAAATTCTGAATTTTTGAAGTTTTTAAGAAGCAGTCGTCCACAATAGTGGGGCTGAAAAATGAATGAATCGTTGGCTATTACCCGAGCAGATTGCAGACATTCTGCCTGCGCAAGCTCGTAAAATTGAAGACTTACGTCGTGGCATGTTAGATCGTGCTCGTGCCTATGGGTACGAGCTCGTGATGCCCCCGATGTTGGAGTATCTGGATTCTTTGATCACTGGAACCGGACAAGATCTCAATCTCAAAACATTTAAGTTAGTCGATCAGTTATCTGGCCGAACTCTAGGTCTGAGAGCCGACATCACTCCCCAAGTAGCCCGTATCGACGCACACATTCTGAATCGTGACGGTATTACACGTCTCTGCTATGCGGGCCCAGTATTGCATACCAAAGCTTCTCCCGGTAATGCCTCGCGCGAACAATTACAGTTTGGTGCCGAGATTTATGGTTACCCTGCCTGGGAAGCTGATCTCGAAGTTCAGCGTTTGCTCAATGAGTTGTTAGGGTGGGCTCAAGTTGGCTCAGTCACCTTTGATTTGGGTCATGCCGATATATTACCTAGCTTATTACAGGGGCAGTCTTTGACTGTTGATGAGCTAGAGGCAATTTATGAATCACTGCAGAGTAAGGATATTAGTGCGCTTCAATTGGCCATCGCAAAACTGCCTAAAGAGATCGCCCAGGCTATCCTAGCTCTTAATGAATTGAGTGGTGAGGCTAAGTCAGTTTTGGCTGAGGCTAAAAAGCGCTTACCTCAGCGCTGTGTCGCCGCTTTGGATGAGTTATTGCGCATGAGTGAGGCTCTAGGGTCGCTGAGTGATGCACCGCAGGTTAATATTGACCTGGCGGATATGCGTGGCTACCAGTACCACAGCGGGGTCATGTTTGCTTGCTACGTGGCTGGCTCACCTTCGGCTATCGCTCGAGGCGGTCGTTATGACCATGTGGGCCAAGCATTTGGCCGCTCCCGGCCAGCAACTGGTTTTTCCTTAGATATCATTACATTAGCTTCATTATCTAAATTGAATTCTAAGAAAAATGCGATTCAGGCACCTTTGTCTGGTGATCAAACATTACAAGACGCCATACAAAAACTACGAGTTGCTGGGGAAATTGTTATCCAAATGGCTCCTGATAGTTTGGTAGACGCCGAGGAGTTTGTCTGCGATCGAACTTTGGTTCTCGAAAAAGGTGCTTGGGTAGTCCGTCCAAGAGCGTAAAATGCACCTTTTGTGATTTTTTCAATTAATCTTAAATTTAAGCGTTTATGTCTGTTCAAAAAAATGCCGGTCAAACCGGCCGTAATGTTGTTGTGATTGGAACCCAGTGGGGTGATGAAGGTAAGGGCAAGATTGTTGACTGGTTGACCGATCATGCAAGTGCGGTGGTTCGTTTCCAGGGCGGACATAACGCAGGTCACACACTCATTATTAATGGTCAGAAGACCATTTTGCGACTCATTCCATCAGGCATTATGCGCCCCGGTGTGATTTGCTACATCGGTAATGGCGTGGTTTTATCGCCCGAGGCCTTGTTCAAAGAAATCGGTGAACTTGAAGCGGCTGGCGTTGATGTGCGCTCACGTTTGCGTATTTCTGAAGCAACTACTTTGATCCTGCCTTATCACGTGGCTATTGATCATGCTCGTGAAGCCAAACGTGGCCAGGCTAAGATTGGTACTACAGGGCGTGGTATTGGCCCCGCTTATGAAGACAAAGTGGCGCGTCGCGCATTACGCGTTCAAGATTTATTCTTTCCAGAGCTGTTCTCGCAAAAGTTACAAGAAAACTTGGAATACCATAACTTTGTATTGACGCAATACTTCAAGGCACCTGCTTTGGATTTTGCTCAAGTCAGAGATCAAATGTTAGGCTATGCAGCGCAGTTAAAGCCTCTCGTTGCAGATGTGTCTAATGAATTAGATCAAGCTCAAAAAGCGGGTAAAAGTTTGTTATTTGAGGGAGCCCAAGGCGCCTTGCTCGATATCGATCATGGCACCTATCCATTTGTGACTTCCTCGAACTGTGTGGCTGGTAATGCCGCTGCGGGTGCTGGGGTAGGGCCAGGCAGTTTGCACTATGTATTAGGTATTACGAAGGCGTATTGCACACGAGTGGGTGCAGGTCCTTTTCCTAGTGAGTTATATGATCATGACAATCCAACGCGTCAAGACCCTATTGGCAAGCGTTTGGCGGAAATCGGTAAAGAGTTTGGTTCCGTGACGGGTCGTCCGCGTCGTACCGGCTGGTTGGATGCTGCTGCATTACGTCGCTCTATTCAGATCAGTGGTGTTACTGGACTGTGCATGACAAAGCTAGATGTTTTAGACGGTCTAGAACAAATTCGTTTATGTGTCGGTTATGAACTCGATGGCCAGCGTCTAGATGTATTGCCAAGAGGCTCAGACGCGGTTGCCCGCTGTGAGCCAATTTATGAGACTTTTGCAGGTTGGAGCGAAAGCACCATGGGCGTGCAGCGCTGGGAAGATTTGCCTAAATCTGCTCAAAGTTACCTCAAGCGTGTTGAAGAGGTCGCGGGTGTGCCGATTGCGATGGTCTCTACTGGCCCTGATAGAAACGAAACCATCCTGCTACAGCATCCCTTTGAGAATTAATCTCATGGGAAAAAATAGCGCTCAAGGGCGCTATTTTTTATGTACGCATTGTTACTGATCCGTTGACCAAGTCTTCACACAGAAAAAGCTTACCAGACCACGTGTTGTCAAAGCTTGATTGATCAATAGTGGTGCCCAGGAAGGGACTCGAACCCCCACACCTTGCGGCGCATGGACCTGAACCATGTGCGTCTACCAATTCCGCCACCTGGGCATGAAGCCCAGAGGCTTACTATGCAGAAATTGTATCTGATTTACTGATGAATCAGGTATAGTCATCTGAAAAGATGGCAGATTTCATATACTTATTAGACAATCAGGTATGACTAGAAAAACGACAAAAACCACGCTATCTCTGACCGAAGCAAAATCCCGGAAAGTTCCAGAAAAGATTGGTACCGTACAAGGTCATCGTGATGGTTTTGGCTTTGTGATTCCCGATGATGGTGGTGAAGATATTTTCTTAAATGAACGCGAGATGTCGCGCGTGATGCATAACGATCGTGTCTCTATCAAGATTTCTGGTGTAGACCGTCGTGGTCGCCCAGAAGGTCAAATTCTCGAAGTTCTGACCCATGCTAATCAATTTGTGATTGGCCGATTGCTCAATGAAAATGGGGTATTGATTTGTGCGCCTGAAGATAAGCGAATTGGCCACGATATTTTGATCCCACCGCGTGGTCAAGCTAATGCACGTTTAGGACAAGTTGTATCTGTAGAGATTATTGATTACCCCGACAGTTATCGTCAGGCGGTAGGTCGGGTCGTTGAAGTATTAGGTGAAATCGATGATCCAGGCATGGAAATTGAGATAGCTGTCCGTAAATATGGCGTCCCACATGAATTTTCCAAAGCGACTGAGAAAGAGGCTGCCGCCTTACCGAATGAGATTCGTGAAGAAGACCTTGAGGGACGCGTAGATTTGCGTGATGTACCTTTGGTAACCATTGACGGTGAAGATGCGCGCGACTTTGATGATGCGGTCTATTGTGAACCGATTCAGTATGGTAAGGCCAAGGCCTGGCGTCTGATTGTGGCGATTGCTGACGTGTCTCATTACGTCAAGCCCGGGCATCCTCTCGATGCTGATGCTATCACCCGGGCCACGTCTGTTTATTTTCCCCGACGTGTCATCCCCATGTTGCCCGAGAAGATTTCCAATGGGCTGTGCTCACTCAAGCCTGAGGTCGATCGTCTGTGTATGGTTTGCGATGCAGTCATTGATCAAACGGGTGAGGTGAAGGCTTATCAGTTTTACCCTGCGGTGATGCACTCGGCCCAACGTTTTACCTACAACACAGTTTGGGAAATTCTAAGTAACTCTAACGGACCTGAAGCGGCGCGCTTTAAGCACTTAAAAATTCACTTGGATCGTCTGTATGCTTTATTTAAAGTTCTCAAGACGGCGCGTGATAAGCGTGGTGCGATTGATTTTGAGACGACTGAGACCCAGATTATTAGTAATGATTTAGGAAAGATAGAGCGTATTGAACCTAGAATTCGTAATGACGCTCATCGTTTGATTGAAGAATGTATGTTGGCAGCTAACGTCTGCGCAGCTGACTTTTTAGAAAGAAATCAACATTTAGCTTTATTTAGAGTGCATGCGGAGCCATCTGTTGAAAAACTGATGACCTTGCGCCAAGTATTGAGAACGGCAGGCTTAACGCTGGGTGGTGGTGAAAAACCCAAACCCAAAGATTTTGCTAAGTTAATTCTTGAGATTAAACCCCGACCTGATGCCAGCATGTTGCAGTCCGTCGTCTTACGTTCGATGCAGCAAGCGGTTTATCAACCCGAAAACCTAGGACATTTTGGGCTGTCTTATGCGGCCTATGCTCACTTTACAAGTCCGATTCGGCGTTACCCTGATCTTTTGGTGCATCGAGCGATTAAAGCGATATTGCAGAAGAAAAACTATGTCCCGAGTATTCCACAGGAAGTTGTTCTGAATCTGGCGATGCCTAAGAGTGGTCCGGGACGAGTCAATGCCGCTAATGCCAAAAAGACTCAAGACGAACAAAAGACTACATCGGCCAAGTCTTCTAAAGCAAAACGTGAGGCGGGTGCTGCAGTAGCTGCCTGGGCTCAGTTAGGAGTGCACTGTTCTTCGAACGAAAGGCGCGCAGATGAGGCCTCTCGTGATGTCGAGGCATGGTTGAAGTGTTATTACATGCGCGATCACCTAGGCCAAGAATATGCGGGCACGATTACTGGCGTTGCTACCTTCGGACTCTTTGTGCAGTTAGAGAGCTTATTTGTCGAGGGGATGATCCATATTAGTGAACTAGGGGGTGATTACTTCCAATACGATGAGGCGCGACAAGAGCTCAGAGGTGAACGTACAGGCATTCGCTATCGTTTAACGGACCGTGTACACGTTCAGGTCAGTCGAGTGGATTTAGATGCAAGACGTATTGAATTTACCCTGGTCAAGCCCAATCAAGAGCGCAACAATCCTTATGCGACTAGTCGTGTGTTCGAGAAAGAGCGTCATGGATCACGACAAGCCAAGCCGTCGACCAAGAAATCAGTCAGTAAAAAACTTCCCACATCTAGTGCTGAATTAGCATCTTCAAATGCGATGAGGGGAGCGAAAAAAACAGCTGCGGCTAAGGCTGGTAAAAAGCCCAAAAAAGCAAGTAATGCTAAATCAAGAGGGCACGATACAGGCGCTAAACGGGGACGTCGTTCATGAAAGATAGCAGTAAACAACAAATGCTCTTAGGTTTTCATGCTGTCATAGCGCGACTACGCCAGGATCCTGAATCGATTAAGACTGTTTATGTTGATCCAGCAAGGCGGGATCGTCGTATGCAGGACTTTTTAAAAACGGCTGAGGGACCTCTAGGGCGTCGTTTACACCAAGCCGATACCGAACGTTTAAGAGTGTTGGCGGGGAGCGATCGCCATCAAGGCGTGGTGGCTTTTGTCGAACCCAGCGCCAAGATACAAACCTTAGCTGAATTGATAGATACGCTTACAGGTCCTGCTTTGCTATTGATTCTTGATGGTGTCACTGATCCGCATAATTTGGGAGCCTGTTTAAGAGTTGCTGATGGCGCGGGTGTTGATGCTGTGATTGTTCCCAAAGATCGCTCTGCTCACCTCAATGCGACTGTGAGTAAGGTGGCGAGTGGTGCTGCAGAAACGATGCCTCTGATTGCTGTAACCAATTTAGCGCGCGCCATGCGTGAACTTCAAGATGCTGGAGTTTGGCTCATTGGTACAGATGATCAAACCACACACTCTCTTTATGATGTCGATTTAACGGGCCCTGTAGCCTTAGTCATGGGTGCAGAAGGAGAGGGAATGCGCCGCTTGACTAAGGAAACATGCGATCAATTAGTTAGCATCCCCATGATGGGGGGCGTTGAAAGTCTCAATGTTTCAGTTGCTAGCGGCGTCTGTTTATATGAGGCCAGAAGGCAGCGACTAAAAAAGAGCTAAGCCTAGGGCCTTAGTTGTTGAGTAAATCCTCAAGTTTGACGATATCGGCACAAAATAAGCGGATACCTTCGCTGAGCTTGTCATTGGCCATGGCATCGGCATTCAAAGCATAGCGAAAGTCTGCTTCATTGAGCTTTATTTCTTCTAAAGAGCAAGATTGAGCCTCAGCCACGGTCAAACTTGGACTCAGATCTCTTTGAGTCTTTTGGAGTTCTGCCAGTAACTCTGGGCTGATAGTTAAAAGATCGCAGCCCGATAGCTCTTGAATTTGCCCGATATTTCTGAAGCTAGCCCCCATCACTTCAGTGCTGATGCCAAACTTCTTGTAGTACTGATAAATGCTTTTCACAGATTGAACACCGGGATCCATTGCAGTACCACTCATATTGTCTTGCCAGTCGGGGTTGTTTTTCTTGTGCCAGTCAGTGATGCGGCCCACAAACGGAGAGATAAGTTGTGCTTTTGCGTCGGCACAAGCGATCGCCTGAGTCAGGCTAAACAAGAGGGTCATATTGCAAGCGATGCCTTCTGCTTGTAGGCTGCGGGCAGCCTGTATGCCTTCCCAGGTGGATGCTATTTTGATCAAAACCCGAGAGCGAGAAATACCTTTTTTCTCGTAGAGCGCAATAATCGAGCGTGCTTTTTCTATAGTTGCCGCTGAGTCAAAAGACAGGCGTGCATCGACTTCTGTGGATACGCGTCCTGGCACAATGCGCAAAATTTCATAGCCAAACTCTACCAGTAGGGCGTCAATCAGCTCGGGTAGTTGGGCTAAAGAGTGCTCTTTTTTTACCTGAGAGATCAGATTTTGATATTGAGGCAGTTGTGCAGCCTTGAGTATTAAGGATGGGTTGGTGGTGGCATCTTGAGGTTGAAATGCCTTCATTTTTTCGAAGTCGCCTGTATCAGCAACCACGGTTGTATATTTTTTTAATTGGTCTAGAAGTGAGCTCATAGGTTTATTTTAGAATGCTAGATATTCATCAATAAGAATGTAGCAGATTCTATTTAAAGGGGCGGCCTTCATGTATACGCAAGACCAGTTAAAAGCGATGGTGGCAAATGCTGCGGCTCAGGAAGTGATGCAACTGGCCCCTGGCTCTGTTTTAGGTGTTGGTACGGGCTCGACTGCTAATTTATTTATTGATGCGATTGCGCCTCATGCGAAACACTTCAGGGGAGCGGTTTCTAGTTCTGAGGCGAGTACCGCACGCCTTAAAGCGCATGGTTTTCAAATCTTGGATTGCAATCAAGTCAAAGAGATACCCATTTATGTTGATGGGGCTGATGAAATTGATCCGCAAGGGCATATGCTCAAGGGTGGCGGTGGTGCTTTGACACGAGAAAAGATCGTCGCACAATTGGCAACAAAATTTATTTGTATTTGTGATGCCTCTAAACAGGTCCAAGTACTTGGTCAGTTTCCTTTACCCGTCGAAGTTTTGCCGATGGCCAGTGAGCAAGTCAAACGCGAGTTAGAGAGCTTGGGTGCAACAGTCAGCCTTCGGCAGAAAAAAGAGGGTGGTGGGGTTTTTGTGACTGATAACCAGGGCTGGATCTTGGATGCAAGCCATCTTACGATTGCCAACCCTGTGACTTTGGAGTCGCAAATTAATCAAATACCGGGTGTGATTGCTAATGGCTTATTCGCTAGGCGTAAGGCAGACCTACTTTTGGTCAGCACCCATGCGGGCGTACAAAAAGTTGCCTACTGAGTTCAATGGTTCACATAAATAAAAACGCCCGACGGGTTCGGGCGTTTTTATGAAACTTCAAATGAATTACTTGTTTTCAGGCACATAACCGGCTGCCACATCAGCGCCGTCACCGTAGAAATACTTTTCTACCTGCTTGAGTAGGTATTGGCGCGCACGAGCATCAGCCATATTGAGGCGATTCTCATTGATTAGCATCGTTTGGTGCTTAATCCAGCCAGCCCATGCCTCTTTCGAAACTTCATTCCAAATACGCTTACCGAGCTCGCCTGGTAAGGGGGCAAAATCTAGGCCCTCTGCTTCTTTTTTCAATTTGATACATTGAATCATGCGTGCCATGCTGTTTCCTTTAAATCATTGACGTGTGTATTGTATTAAGTTCTATAAGTGCTTGCTCATGAAGGCTCAGAGTGTTTTCATGAGGACCATTGACTTGCGTTCCCAGTTATAGAGTGCCTGACGCTCTTCTGGAAGATCGTCTACGCTGGCTCTGACAAAGCCACGTTTTAAGAACCAGTGTTCGGTACGAGTTGTGAGTACGAAAATTTTCTTTAAGCCACTTGATTTCGCGCGTGCTTCAATACGTTTTAAGAGGCGCTCACCGTCACCGGCTCCTTGCGACTCTGGGTCAACTGCCAAGCAGGAGAGCTCGCCAATGCCATTTGGATAAGGGAATAGGGCGGCACACCCGAACAGTACTCGGTCGTGCTCGATCACTGAGAAGTGCATGATGTCACGTTCAATCACATCGCGACCACGAGCGACTAAGATACCTTCTTCCTCCAGGGGTTCTATGAGTTGCAAGATGCCGCCGACATCATCGAGGGTGGCTTCACGCAGGTGCTCAATATCCGAAGCAGCAATCATGGTGCTGATTCCATCATGGGTGAAGAGTTCTTCTAAGAGTGCACCATCGCGATCGTGGGGTAGCAAGTGAACGCGACCCACACCTGCCTTAATGGCACGATTAGTATGTTGTAGTAGAACTTTTAGATCGGCATCCTCAGGCTTTAAAGCCTGCATATGTTGTTCTAGTTGCGGTAAAGACAACTCGGTGATGAGTTCTTTTTGGCCATCGTTATTTAATTCATACAGACCGTTATATTCCGTCAAGAAAATCAACTTATCGGCACGTAGGGCAATCGCTGTAGCTGTAGCTACATCTTCATAGGCTAAGTTGAAGGCTTGCCCTGTGGGCGAAAAGCCCAAGGGGGACATCAGCACGATCTTGTTATTCAGTAAAGAGTGGGCGATGGATTCGGAATCTACTTTACGTACTAAACCGGTATGCATAAAGTCAGTACCATCGACGATGCCGACGGGTCTTGCAATGATGAAGTTACCCGAAATAACAGAAATACGAGACCCGGCCATGGGGGTATTCGGTAAGCCTTGGCTAAATGCGGCTTCGATATCCAAACGAATTTCCCCGGAGGCTTCTTTGGCACACTCGAGGGCTGCGGGGTCAGTAATACGATAGCCACTCATCGCACCTGTGCCATAGTGACTTGGAACTTTACGTAAATCCAGTTGTTCTTGGACCTGAGGGCGTGAGCCGTGAATCAAGACAATACGCATGCCCATGGCATGAAGCATGGCCACATCTTGGATGAGGGCTTCAAGACCGCCTTTTTGCACCAACTCTCCGGCAAAGCCAATCACAAAGGTTTTTCCTCGGAAACTATGGATGTAGGGGGCTACATCGCGTAGCCAGGCGACAAAGGGAAAATTATTTTGAGCTGGATTGTTTGGCATAGTGGAAAATTATAGGGTGCAACCGGATAAAAATACCAAACTTTTAAAAATAGATTTTCCCGAAAATCTACCCGTTAGCCGGGAACGTGAGGCTATTAGCCAAGCATTGAGGGAGCATCCTGTAGTGATTGTCTGTGGTGAAACGGGCTCGGGAAAGACCACCCAATTAGCTAAGATTTGTCTGACCATGGGTCGAGGGCGTGCTAATGGCACGGGTTGCCTGATAGGCCATACGCAACCACGCCGTATTGCAGCAACTGCCACTGCAAAGCGTATTGCGCAAGAGTTAGGTAGTCCTTTGGGTGAGGATGTCGGTTATCAAGTTCGTTTTAGTGATCAAACGAGTCAGACGGCTTCGATCAAATTGATGACTGACGGTATCCTCTTGGCCGAAACCCAAAAGGATCCATTACTCAAACAATACGACACTCTGATTATTGATGAGGCTCATGAGCGCAGTCTAAATATTGATTTCTTACTTGGCTATCTCAAACAGCTATTGCCAAGACGCCCTGATCTCAAAGTCATTATTACCTCAGCGACGATTGATGCACGCCGTTTCAGTGAGCATTTTGCTCATCAGGGGCAGCCAGCGCCTGTGATTGAGGTGAGTGGTCGTTTGTTTCCAGTGGAGCTTCGTTATCGTCCCTTGCTTGAACCGGGTAAAAAAGAAGCCCAGGAAATCCCTGAGGCCGTTGTGGCCGCGATTCATGAACTATGGTCAGCAGGCGCCCATGGTTTGGGGGATGTGTTGGTGTTTTTACCTGGTGAGCGAGAAATCAGGGATTGTGCAGAAGCTTTGCGTAAAGATCCTATCTTGAATCAGCGCTATCAAGCTGAGATTTTGAGTTTATTTGCTCGTCAATCGATTGCTGAGCAAGAGCGAGTTTTCCGCCTAGGTTCCGGCCGTCGTATTGTCTTGGCCACGAACGTGGCTGAAACCTCTTTGACTGTACCGGGTATTCGCTACGTGATTGATACGGGTCTAGCACGTGTGAAGCGGTATTCGTATCGGAATAAAGTAGAGCAACTCCAAGTAGAGCCCATCTCGCAAGCTGCCGCCAATCAACGTGCCGGTCGTTGTGGTCGAGTCGCTGATGGTATTTGTATTCGTCTGTATGATGAGGCAGATTTTCAGGCAAGAGCTGCCTATACAGACCCCGAGATATTACGCAGTTCATTAGCCGCTGTAATTTTGAGGATGCGAGCTTTAAAACTCGCACGTATTCAAGACTTCCCTTTCATTGACCCACCCCAAGGTAAGGCCATCGCCGATGGGGTGCAATTACTAGAAGAGCTTGGTGCTATGGAGTCTCAGGGGCCTCGTCAAGGTGCTTTGACGCCCTTGGGCAAACAGTTGGCCCGACTGCCTTTGGATCCTCGTTTGGGACGGATTTTATTAGCCGCTAAGGAACATCAGGCTTTACGTGAAGTGTTGATCATTGCCTCTGCACTCTCTAGCCAGGATCCCAGGGATCGACCCATGGATCGTCAGGAGCAAGCTGATCGTGCGCATCGACTTTTTATCGATGAAAAGTCTGAGTTTTTGGGTGAGGTCAAACTATGGGATTGGTATCAAGAGGCATTGGAGCACAAGCAGAGTCATCGGCAGCTTGAGCAACTTTGCAAGACGCACTTCATTTCACCCCGGCGCATGCGTGAATGGCGTGATGTCCACGGCCAATTACATAGACTGTTGTCTGATATGGGCTGGAAGGAAAATCAAACCCCTGCGACCTATGAGCAAATTCATTTGTCATTACTCAGTGGTTTATTAGGGCATGTGCTCAAGCGTGCCGATGAGGATAAAGCAGCAATAGCTCCTTTTGAAGGCGCTCGAGGTGTCAAGCTGCATCTGTGGCCTGGCCAAACTTTGGGTAAAAAAACAGGCCATTGGTTATTGGCAGCAGAGTTGGTGGAGACGAGTCGTTTATTTGCGCGAAAGATTGCAAAAATTGAGCCTCAATGGATAGAGAAAGTAGCAGCTCACCGTATACAAAAGCAGTGGAGTGAGCCTTATTGGGATCCTAAGCACGGCGAAGTGATGGCTCATGAGCGAGGCAATCTCTATGGCTTGAGTATTTATCATGGTCGTAAGGTGCGCTTTGGTCCGAGAGATCCAGCATTAGCTCGGGAAATTTTTATCCGTCAAGCTTTGTTAGAACAGAATTTATTTCCTGAGCAAGAAGCCATAGACTTACAAAAAAAGCTAGGTGCAGAATTTAGTTTTTATTGGCATAACAAACAGCTGATAAAAGAAATCGAAGCGCTAGAGCATCGCTCAAGACGTCAGGATGTCTTGGTTCATGATGAATTGATTTACGCCTTTTATGATCAGCACATACCGCATGATGTTTTTGGCCGAGTTGATCTACAAAGTTGGTTAAGAACAGACAAAGATCGCACAAAGCTACTGCGTTTGAGTAAAGATGACCTGATGCGTCATGAAGCAGCTGGGGTGACTATTGACCGTTACCCTAAGAGTTTGGAAATGTCGGGTAACCGCTTTGATCTGACTTATCACTTTGAGCCTGGTAGTCCGAAAGATGGTGTGACTTTAATTGTGCCGCTAGCATTTTTAAATCAGGTGGACGCGCGACGCTGTGAGTGGTTGGTCCCGGGTTTGTCTGAAGAAAAATCCCAACTATTGCTGAAGTCCTTACCGCAAAAAATCAGACGACATTGTGTTCCTTTGCCACAATTTGCGAAGGATTTTTTAAATGAGCATCTTGATAAAAATACCTTTGGTCAGGGGGATTTTCTAGATGCATTGATTCAATATATTCGTCAAAGAACTCAAGTTCAAGTCCAGCGTACTGACTTTAGACCCGAAAATTTGCCACCTTACACTCATATGAACTTTCGCTTAGTAGATGAATATGGTCGGCAAATTGAGTTAGAGCGAAACTTAGCTCAATTACGTTCGCAATATAGTCAGCAGGCTAGGGCAGAATTTCAGGGGCTGGCCGAACAAGGTGTCGTCAGCCAGCCAACGCAGAATACGGTACATGTAACTAGCGAGCAGACGGTAAGTCTAGATGTTTCTGAACCGATCACGACGTGGTCTTTTGGCGAGCTACCAGAGTTATTGGAGATTAAAAAAGGTCAAAAGCGCTTATATGGTTATCCGGCTCTCAAAGATGCTCAGTCTCACTGTGATTTAGAAGTATTTGATGATCCTGAACTCGCTCGTGTAGAGCACTTTAAGGGCCTGCGCCGCCTTTTTGCACTGCAGATGAAGGATTCTGTCAAAGCACTACAAAAGCAGCTCGCTGGTTCTCGAGAAATGGGCCTGTTGTTTATGCAAATCGGCTCTGTTGAACAATTGGCGCAAGAAATATTAAACATGGCGATCGAGCGTTCATGCATGCAAGACCCGATGCCTAAGAACCAGGTCAGTTTTAACGAGCGTGCTATGCAAGGGCGCGCTAAGCTCGGTCTGATTGCGCAGGAGATTGCTAAGCATGTTTTGTTGTCATTGCAAGCGCATGCTGATGTGCATAAACGTCTAAGCCAGATTAAAGCGATTTCCCCGAGTGCGCATGCTGATATGACCCATCAACTTCAAGGATTGATTTACCCGCAATTCTTGATAAATACCCCTTATGAATCTCTAGTTCATTTACCACGCTATCTTAAGGGAATGAATATACGCATAGATAAGCTACGTAATAATCTGGTGCGTGATGCTCAATTACAAAAAGATTGGTTCAGCCTCTTTCAGCCTTGGCAAAAAAAGCTACAAGGACAAAAAGCTTATGGGGGGCAAGTGGACCCACGTTTATTAGAGTTTAGATGGCAGTTAGAAGAGCTCAGAGTGGCGTTGTACGCTCAAGAGTTGAGAACGCCGACACCCATCTCAGTCAAACGCCTACAAAAAGTTCTTGATTCCATTCAGTGATCATGCTCTTCATGATCTGCTTGAGATAAATCAATATTGCTGTTGTGGAAACTGAGGTTTTGCTAACAATAAGCCTTACAATTTCAAGGACTTAATGATTACTGGCACTTTTATGAAAATGACTTATCGCATCCTTTGTCTGATTTTGGCTCTCACTTCTACGACTGTCTTTGCTACCCAAGCAAAGACCGCGATTGTTTTAAATTCTGGTGAGGCAACAGTCAGCCTGATTGATATGTCAAGCCGTCAGGTTACGAAGACCTTCTATGTAGGCAAAGAACCTCATCATTTGATGATCACGCCTGATCAGAAGTCAGTGCTAGTGGCCAACGCGGCGGGTGATGATATTGTTTATTTGGATCCAGTCACGGGGGCGATACAACGCCGTGTACCGAATATTATTGATCCTTACCATATTGGTTACTCACCTGATAAGAAATGGTTTGTTGCCGCAGGTAATCGTTTAGATCGTGTCGATATTTACTCTGTACAGGGCCAAGAATTAAAGTTGGCGAAAATTGTGAAGGCGGCTAAAACCCCTAGCCATATTGCTTTTACATTCGATAGCAAAATTACCTTTGTCACTTTACAAGATTCTAATGAGCTTATTGCGATTGATTTAGCGAAACAAGAAACCTTATGGAAGATGCCTATTGGTAAGATGCCAGCGGGTGTGTGGATGACCCCTAATGAAAAATATTTACTCATTGGCTTAACAGGGTCTGATGCGGTACAGGTAGTTGACTGGCGCCAGCAAAAAATCATTAAAGAAATTAAAACAGGGCGGGGTGCACATAACTTCCGACCCCTAGGCGATAAAAAACATATCTTTTTGACTAATCGTGTTGATGCAAGCATTAGCATTCTTGATATGGATAAGTTGGAGAAAGTTGGAGACATTAAAGGTTTACCAGCAGGACCTGACTGTATGGATGTCACCGCTGATGGTAAGGAGTTGTGGGTTACTTTTCGCTTTAGTAAAAAGGTCGGGATCATTGATATTGCGTCCAGAAAGCTGATCAGTACCATTCCCGTCGGAAAAAGCCCGCACGGTATCTTCTTTCATCCCAGCGCCCCTTGGGAGTAGTCGCACGAATGCTTAAGCAAGCGCTGGCCACCATTCTTTTTGCGTATGCCACTGTGGCCCATTCTGGGACCTGTCAGAAGCCTATTTATTTAACATTTGACACCGGTAATATGGCTGTAGCAGACCATGTTGCAGAGGTTCTCAAAAAACATCAAGTCAAAGCTACTTTTTTCTTAGCCAATGAAAAGACTCCGCGAGGCGACTTTTCTTTAGATGATAGCTGGGCAGCATACTGGCGTGAGCGAGTAAAAGAAGGACATGTCTTTGCCAGTCACACTTTCGATCACACCTATTGGCAATCCGATGTTGGTTCACAAGTTCGAGTGAAGTCGCAATTTGGTGAGTTCGCCGGCAAAGTTCGGCTTGTATCGCAAGAGCAGGTCTGTCGTGATATTAAGGCGGTCGACGAACGCTTCAAAAAAATGACGGGGCAGAATGTGAGCCCAATGTGGCGTGCGCCCGGTGGCAAAACCTCGCCACAGTTATTGCAAATGGGTTTGCAGTGTGGTTTTGCCCATGTGGCATGGTCCGCTGCCGGTTTTTTAGGAGATGAGTTGCCCTCTGATAAATACCCCAATCATGGGCTACTTGAGCGCGCGCTCAAGAACATTCGCCAAGGTGACATTTTGATGGCCCACCTCGGTATTTGGTCCAGAAAAGATCCCTGGGCACCGGCTGTTCTGGAGCCCCTCATTGTGGGTTTGAAACAAAAAGGTTTTTGTTTTGAATTGTTGAGTCCTCAACAGCAACATCCAAAGATTTCTAGAATAATGTAGTGATGTGGGATTTATTCAATCTGTACTACGCTCGTTTTGAAGAGTTCTTACTTCAAGAGATTGTGATGCCTGTCTTGTATTGGACGGGTGGAATGGGTTATGCCGATGATGCGGTTGGTGGGGTGGACTGGTTTGTATTGGGTTTGATTCAAGTACTCATCATCGCGTGTTTGATAGCGCCACTTGAAAAAATATTTCCTGCAGAAAAAATTTCTGCTGAGCACACAAGTGCTCGTCGTATAGCTGTGGCTATCGATATTTTTTACACCTTGATTCATCGTTTGGGTTTGTTTAAGTTGGTCTTATTTGTTTTATTTTCTTCTTGGTTTTTTGCCTTGGAGGCTTATTTGCATGATGCGCGCATTCAGACGATGAATGTTGAAAACTGGATACCTGGTGTCACGTCTATTCCCTGGGTAAGCTTTTTAATTTATCTTGTCATCATTGATTTTTTTGAATACTGGTATCACCGCGCATCCCATCGCTGGAATTGGTGGTGGCAATTACATGCTTTGCATCACAGTCAAAGACATATGACTGTTTGGTCTGATAATCGTAACCATGTGCTCGATGATTTGGGGCACTCCGCCTTTTTTGCTTTCATCGCCTTAGCGATCGGTGTCGAACCGATTCAATATATTGCATTGGTAGCTCTAAGCCAATTGATTCAGAGTTGGCAGCATGGTAATTTGGATTTTGATCACGGCATATTGAAGTACATGATTATTTCACCTCGTTTCCACCGTTATCACCATGCAATTGATTTGGGTTATGAGGTACCAGGCAAACCCGGTGTGCTGGGGGGATGTAATTTTGGTGTCTTATTCCCTTGGTGGGATATGCTCTTTAAGACAGCTATTTTTGACAATAGGCCATATCCGACAGGTGTGCGGCAATTTGAGGCCGCTGCCAATCCTATCGTGCACCAATGGCAGGGAATGCGGCATGCTTGGCTAGCACTGAAAAGGGTGTGGCAGTCTTGATTCGTAGTCTTTTTTTAGCCCTAGGTACATTTTTTACGCCACGCATGATGTGGTTAACTCTAAAACCAATATTACTCATTGGTGTGATTTGGGCTGTGGTGATTTTCTTTATTTGGGAAGCGGCACTCCTTTTTATTCTCCAACTGATGACGGAATCCACTTTAGGTACATGGCTTAATGATGCTGTGAGTCAAACCAGCCTTCAAGAATGGCGAGCTGTTATGGCGCCATTACTGTTAATGGTCTGCTTGATCCCCTTAATTGGTATCTCGCTTCTAATTTACATATCAATCACCACAGTACCGCATGTGATTGACCATTTATCCCGGCGCAGTCGTTTTCAGCACCTCTTATCCCATGAAGAAGGTGGCTTGGTTAAAAGTCTCTGGGAGACGGTGAAAGTGACGCTGATTGCCCTGATTTTATTGGTGCTGAGCTTCCCCTTATGGTGGTTCCCGCCGATGGTTGCTGTCATTCCTCCACTCATCTGGGGCTGGTTGACCATGCGCTTGATGTCATTTGATGTATTAGCTGACCATGCCAGTCATTCAGAGAGATTAGTGTTAATGTCGCGCTGTAGAAAGTCTTTATGGGTGATGGGTATCTTGTGCGGATTGATGGGCGCTTTACCGACTTTCTTCTGGGCTGGTTCAGTATTGACTTTCGTCTTTTTCCCGATAGTCTCTATTTTTGTCTTGTGGATCTATTCTTGCGTTTTCATATTCTCGTCACTCTGGTTCGCTTATTATTTATTACAAGAGTTACAAGACTTAAGACTATCTCAAGGAATTCAGATACATGCCTAATATGCGTCGTTTTCGCCTCATAGTGATTGGTGATGAAATTCTCTCTGGACGTCGTCAAGATAAGCATATGGCCAAGTTGATTGAGCTCTTATCTGAGCGGGGATTGCAACTCAGTGGAACTGAGTATGTGGGTGACGATCCTGAGCAAATCACGGCGACTCTAAAAAGAAGCTTTGCTTCGGGCGATATTGTGTTTTGTACGGGTGGGATTGGATCGACTCCAGATGACCATACGCGACAGTGTGCCGCACAGGCTTTGGGTCTACCCCTTCACTTGCATTCAGAGGCTAGAGACCTTATTTTGAATCGAATTCGTACCTTGGCAGCAGATGATCTTGCCAAAGCTAGCTTAGACCTTGTTGAAAATAAATTACGTCTACAAATGGGTGAATTTCCTGTCGGTAGTGCCATCATCCCCAATAGCTATAACCAGATTCCAGGATTCAGTATTCACGAACATTACTTTACCCCCGGTTTTCCAGTGATGGCTGAGCCGATGATGATTTGGGTTTTAGATACGATCTATCCAGATTTATGTCATCGCCAGGAGTTTGCGGAGAAAAGTTTTATCGTTCCACTGGCTATGGAGGCTCAGTTAACGCCACTGATGCAAGAGATCGAATCTCGGCATGCTAGTGTCAAAGTATTTAGCTTGCCCTCGGTGGGCGATCCCGCACGTTCAGGTATATTTGCAAAGCGCCATATTGAATTAGGCGTTAAAGGATCCCCCGAAGAAGTGCGCTTGGCCTACGATGAGCTCAAGGCAGGAGTTATTTCCTTGGGCAACGAAGTTCATGAAGTGCACAAATAAGGTGAATTTTCACCATTTATTCCTATTTTGGTGCAAGTATGCACCAAAATAAAGCATATAATCGTAGCTAGCCTATTCAGATGCCATACAATCGTGAGCATCACGATATATGAGATTGGCATAGTTCGTGCATATGTGGAATCAGGTAGTTCAATGTAAATTGAATTGTGAGTCATATAGGTTTGTTTAACAGGAGAATTGCATGACCAAGAGCGTCGCAGATGTAATGAAGCTGGTGAAGGAAAAGGAAGTTACTTTCATTGATTTCCGTTTTACTGATACCAAAGGTAAAGAGCAGCACGTATCCGTGCCTATTTCAGCGTTTGATGAAGACAAGTTTGAAAGCGGTCAAGCTTTTGATGGTTCTTCAATTGCTGGTTGGAAGGGTATCGAAGCGTCTGACATGCTCTTGATGCCAGATGCGAATACAGCTTATATCGATCCATTTTATGAAGAGCCAACATTGGTGTTGACTTGTGATGTGATCGAGCCATCAGATGGTAAAGGTTACGATCGTGACCCACGTTCAATTGCGAAGCGCGCTGAAGCCTATTTGAAGTCTACAGGTATTGGTGATACGGCTTACTTTGGTCCAGAGCCAGAGTTCTTTGTTTTTGATGGCGTGACATGGGGTAATGATATGCAGGGCTGTTTCTTCAAGATTCAATCTGAAGAGGCACCATGGTCATCAGCGACTGAGTTTGAGCACGGTAACACAGGCCACCGTCCAGGTAAGAAGGGTGGTTATTTCCCAGTAGCTCCAGTAGATACATTCCAAGATATGCGTTCTGAAATGTGTTTGATTCTTGAATCACTCGGCATTCCAGTTGAAGTTCATCACCATGAAGTGGCTGGTCAAGGCCAGAACGAGTTAGGTACGAAGTTCAGCACACTCGTTCAGCGCGCTGATTGGACAATTTTGCAAAAGTATGTGATTCAAAACGTAGCGCATGCTTATGGTAAGACTGCCACATTCATGCCGAAGCCTGTTGTTGGTGACAATGGTTCTGGTATGCACGTCCACCAGTCTATTTGGAAAGATGGTCAGAACTTGTTTGCTGGTAACGGCTACGCAGGTTTGTCTGAATTAGCTCTCTATTACATTGGCGGTATTATCAAGCACGCTCGTGCATTAAATGCGATCACAAACCCAGGTACCAACTCATATAAGCGTTTGGTTCCAGGTTTTGAGGCGCCAGTGAAGTTGGCATACTCAGCACGTAACCGTTCTGCCTCTATTCGTATCCCTTATGTTGCAAATCCTAAGGGCCGCCGTATTGAGACACGTTTCCCAGATCCTTTGGCTAACCCATACTTGGCTTTCTCAGCATTGATGATGGCTGGTTTGGATGGTATTCAAAATAAGATTCATCCTGGAGAAGCAGCTGACAAGAACTTGTATGATTTGCCACCAGAGGAAGATGCAAAGATCCCAACAGTTTGTAACAGCCTAGACCAAGCTCTTGAGAACTTGGATAAGGACCGTGAGTTCTTAACACGTGGTGGTGTATTTACAAACTCAATGATTGATGCATATATCGACTTGAAGATGGAAGAAGTCACACGTTTCCGTATGGCTGCACACCCAATCGAGTTTGATATGTACTACTCACTCTAATTGAGTCATATGAAGGGGGCGCCTGAAACACTAGGCCACCCTGTGAAAGGGGCAGCTCAGGCTGCCCTTTTTTCTCCCTACGCTGCATGGGATCAATTGCCTAATGCAGTTCTTTTGATTGATCAATCTCAGCAATTAGTTATTTATGCCAATCCTGCGGCTGAGGTCAGCCTTGATCTTTCTATCAAGGTATTAGAAGGTTTAAGTTTGTATGACTTATTTGGTCACATACCTGAACTCTCTGAAATGCTTGAAAAGCTTGACCCAGACCACTCAGAGGTGCGTCGTCAGGATTTGCTTTTGGGGCCAGGTCCGGCTCGGCCTGATCATGATGCTTTTCATGCACATGTTGTCGTTGCGAAGTTAAATCAACCTCAGGTTGTATTGATTGAGTGGTTACCTTTAGATCAACAACTTCAAAGTGAGCGCGATAGCCGTTTGAAGCAGCAAGTCGAAGCCAATAAAACATTAATGCGCAATCTGGCGCATGAAATTAAAAATCCCCTGGGCGGTATTCGTGGCGCAGCCCAGTTGTTGGAAATGGAATTGCCCGACAAAGCCTTACATGAATATACGCAAGTCATTATTTCAGAGTCAGATCGCTTGCAGTCATTAGTCGATCGACTCCTGGCTCCGCACCGTAAGGCTCATGTCGATGAATACTTCAATATTCACGAGGTTCTCGAAAGAATTCGCAGTTTAGTTCTGGCGGAGTTTTCGCACGGTCTTGTGATTAAACGTAACTACGATATTTCTTTACCTGATTTTTTAGGCGATAAGGAAGCCCTTATTCAAGCGGTTCTAAATATTGTGCATAACGCGGCCCAAGCCTTAAGAGTGCAAATAGAGCAGGGTGATGCGGTCATTGAGTTAAGAACGCGTGTAGCCAGAAATGTCACGATTGCAAAAAATAGGCACAAACTGGCATTAGATTTGCATGTAATTGATAACGGACCGGGTGTACCCGAAGAAATTAAAGACAAGATCTTTTTCCCTCTGGTATCCGGAAAAGAAGGTGGTAGTGGTTTGGGTTTAACTCTCGCCCAGACTTATGTCCAGCAGCATCAGGGCTTTATTGCATGTGAAAGTAAACCGGGTTGTACTGATTTTCAGATACAAATGCCATTTAGAAAAAAATAAACGAATAACAATGAGGTTCTTATCATGAAACCAGTATGGATAGTAGACGATGATCAGTCGATCCGCTGGGTGCTAGAAAAAGCACTGCAACGCGAAAATATGCCTTATAAGAGCTTTAGTAATCCCCAGGATGTCTTGGATGCTTTTGATCGTGAAGAAGAGCCTCAGGTCCTAATTTCTGATATTCGTATGCCAAGAGGCAATGGTATCGATTTATTACAACAGGTGAAGGCAGAGCACCCTAATGTTCCTGTCATCATTATGACGGCCTATTCAGACCTGGATTCGGCAGTATCTTCATTCCAATCCGGTGCGTTTGAGTACCTCACTAAGCCTTTTGATGTCAGTAAATCTGTGGAATTGATTCGACGCGCTGTTGATGAAAGTTTACGTTTGCAAACGCAAAGTAAAGAAGTTGTCGAGCGTATGAAAGATAACACGGAGATGTTGGGTCAGGCACCCGCAATGCAGGATGTATTCCGTGCAATTGGTCGCTTATCTCAGTCTAATGTAACCGTCCTCATCACCGGCGAGTCTGGAAGTGGTAAAGAATTAGTGGCTCGAGCGTTACATAAACATAGTCCGCGGGCGGGTGGACCATTTATTGCGCTGAATACCGCGGCCATTCCCAAAGATTTATTAGAGTCTGAGTTATTTGGACATGAACGAGGGGCGTTTACGGGCGCACAGACCATGCGTCGTGGCCGCTTTGAGCAGGCTGAGGGAGGGACTCTATTTTTAGACGAAATCGGTGATATGCCATTTGATTTGCAGACTCGTCTGTTACGAGTCTTGTCTGATGGACATTTTTATCGTGTGGGTGGCCATGATTCATTGCGAGCTAATGTTCGCGTGATAGCTGCCACTCATCAAAATCTAGAAGAACGAGTTGCCCAAGGACTGTTTAGGGAAGACCTCTTTCATCGTTTGAATGTCATACGCTTACGTTTACCTTCTTTACGTGAACGCAAAGAGGATATTCCACTCTTGGCACGTCACTTCTTACAAGTTTCGGCGAAATCTTTAGGTATGGAGGTCAAGCGCTTATCTGATGAAGCTATGACTCTGATTACTCAGTTGCCATTCCCAGGCAATGTGCGTCAGTTAGAAAATTTATGTCATTGGCTAACGGTTATGGCTCCTGCTCAAGTGATAGGCCCACAGGACTTGCCGCCCGATGTATTAATCATGGGGCATGAGAGTAAGGTTACTGATTTGGGAAGTGGTATTCCTTTGGCTACTCTATCTGCGGGAGATTGGGAACAAGGTTTGGCATTGGCGGCGAAAAACTTACTCCAAGCGGGCGATGCATCTGTTTTTGATCTGCTTGAAAAGAAGTTCGAAAGGGCGGTATTGACTGCTGCACTTGAAATTACACGTGGCCGACGGGTTGAAGCTGCAGAGCGATTGGGTATCGGTAGGAATACGATTACTAGGAAACTACAAGAGCTCGGTATTGATAACTAATTCAAGAATTAGTTGATAATATGATTTTGACTCGACGGGTGCGACAACCTTGATTCGTATTGCTAGTTGGAACGTAAATTCAATTAAGGTGCGCATGCCGCATCTTGTGCAGTGGCTAAAGCATTGCGAAAAAGAGCAAAAGCCGATTGACGCTGTTTGCTTGCAGGAGTTGAAGCTGACCGATGATAAGTTCCCTCATCAAGACTTGGAAGAAGCGGGGTATTGGGCTGTCACTGCTGGTCAAAAAACATATAACGGGGTAGCCTTGGTGGTTCGTCGAGCTGCTTTGGCTGCAACAGCGACGGATCCTCAAACGACATTTCTGAGTTTGCAGAAAAATAACCCTGTATTTGCAGATGAGCAGCAACGCATTATTGCCGCCACCATAGCATTTAAGGGACGTGCGCCAGTACGACTCATTTCTGCTTATTTCCCGAACGGTCAGGCCCCAGGTAGCGATAAATTTAATTACAAGTTGTTGTGGTTGTCAGCACTTGAGGAGTGGCTAAAAGCTGAATTACAAAAGCATGAAAACATAGCTTTACTGGGGGATTACAACATTGCTCCGGAGGATGCTGATGTTCATGATCCAACAGCTTGGCTTGGACAAAATTTAGTATCGCCACCCGAGAGAGAGGCCTTTAAACGCTTGCTTGAACTGGGCTTTCAGGACGCATTTCGCCTGTTTGAGCAAGCGCCGAAGACATTCACGTGGTGGGATTATCGAATGATGGCGTTTAGACGCAATGCAGGTTTACGCATTGACCACATTTTACTGAGTGCACAACTAGCTAAAGAATGCCTGGCCTGTGAGGTAGATAAGCTGCCACGCACTTGGGAGCAGCCATCAGATCATACGCCCATCATTGCTACATTAAGCTAAACCACCGTGGCGTAGCAGTGCGTCTATTTCTGGCTCTCGACCTCTGAATGCCACAAAGGATTCAGCAGCACTGCGACTACCGCCCACTGCCAATATCTCTCTTTGATAGCGCTGGCCGACTTCAGCATTTAAGATTGAACCGGTCTTTTCTGCAGCTTCTTCGAAGGCTGCATAGGCATCTGCTGATAGAACCTCTGCCCATTTGTAGCTATAGTAGCCTGCTGCGTAGCCACCAGCAAATATATGGCTGAAAGTATAGGGCCAACGTGAGATATCAGATTGAGGAATGACGTGAAACTCGTCATTGATTGCCCTCGATAATTGCAAAACCGCACTTTGATCTGCTTCATGGGGATTAAAGCTGGAGTGCAGGCGCCAGTCAGTCAGTGAGAAGACAAGTTGTCTGAGCGTACCTAGCCCGTTTTGGAAATTTTTTGCCGCAATCATCTTCTCGAATAAATGACGTGGCAGACTTTCACCGCTATCAATATGAGCGGTCATTTTTTGCAAGACTTCCCATTCCCAGCAAAAGTTTTCCATGAATTGACTGGGTAACTCAACCGCATCCCATTCAACGCCATTGATACCAGATACGCCCAAGGTATTCACCTGAGTCAACATGTGATGTAGACCATGGCCGCATTCATGGAACATGGTGATGACATCGTCATGGCTGATTGTAGGTTGTTTAGTCACGCCGTTGATAGTGACGGGAGCAGGGAAGTTGCAAACCAAGTAAGCAACAGGTGTTTGAATTTTTCCATCAGGCAACAAACGACGGCCTCTTGCGTCATCCATCCAAGCCCCACCTCTTTTACCAGGTCGGGCATAGGGGTCTATATAAAAATGGGCTACAACTTCCTCTTGCTGATTGATAACTTTGAAGGACTCTACGGTGTCATGCCATACGGGTAAGGCATCTTTTTCAATACGAACGCCAAATAGCGTTTGTACTACCATGAATAAACCCTTAAGTACTTGGGGTAGCGGGAAATACTGCTTAACTTCATGTTCTGAAAAAGAGTATTTAGCTTCTTTTAATTTTTCTGATGCATATGCCACATCCCAAGGCTCGAGCTTACTTAGTTGTAAATGTTCTTTGGCAAAAGCCGTTAACTCAGACCAGTCTTGACGTGCAAATGTTTGTGCTCGTTTGGCAAAGTCAGTTAAGAATTGATCAACCTGCTGAACTGTTTTGGCCATCTTGGGAGCGAGGCTTAGCGCAGCATAGTTAGCGTAGCCCAACATTTTTGCTTCCTCATCTCTGAGACGTAGTTGTTCTAAAACATTCGCTTGGTTATTCCACTCAGCTTGACCTTGACCATACTGAGGACCCAATTCGGAGGCACGGGTTACGTAGGCCTCATACATTTTTTGACGCAGGGTACGATTGTTTGCGTACTGCTGGACTGGAAAATACGATGGGAAGTGAAGACTAAATGCCCAGCCACGCAGTCCTTTTTCTTGGGCTAATTGTGCTGCGCTCGCTAGAGCATCTTCTGGTATTCCTGCGACATCCTCAGGCTTATCTGTTGCGTAGACGAATTGATCTGTGGCATCGAGCACATGATCAGAAAATTCTTTTGCTAGTGTGGCTTGACGTTCTTGAATTTCTGAAAACCTCGGTTTTTCAGTATCGCTCAGTTCAGCGCCCCCTAAACGAAAATCACGCAAGGCATTTTCAATCACCTTTTTTTGCGCGGTATTCAAGCTTGAAAATGAAGCACTTTCTTTCAGGGCTTTATATTTTTTATAAAGCTCTAAGTTTTGTCCCAAGCGACTCCAAAATGCAGTCACTTCAGGCAGCATCGCGCCGTAGGCATCCCGTAACTCAGGACTATCCTTGACACTATTCAGATGGCCAATGACGCCCCAGGCACGGCCTAATGCCTCGGTCGCTTCTTCAAGCGGTTCTACTAAGTCATCCCAGGTGTTTGCCGTATCAGAAGCGGTTGATTTGGCGACCGCAGCTTCTGCTTTGGATAATAGCTCGCTAATGGCGGGTTGAATATCCTGCGCGCAAATGGCCTGATAGTTCGGCAGACCATGACCGATGGCTAGTAGTGGGTTCATGACTAAATTATGCATCTAAGTGCAAAAAAAATCAGTTCAATCTAAGAATTGAACCACAAGCCCAAGATGGATTTAGCTGCGCTCAGCAGCCTCCAAGGTGTTGAGTAATAACATGGTGATGGTCATCGGCCCAACGCCTCCGGGTACGGGAGTGATGGCACCCGCTTTGTATTTCACTTCGTCAAAGTCAACATCGCCGCACAGCTTGCCATCGAGTAGACGATTAATACCCACATCGATAACTACAGCTCCCGATTTAACCATCTGGCCGGTAATCATCTTAGGCTTACCTGTAGCCACCACTAAGATATCGGCTTCTTTGGTATGCGCTGCTAGGTCTTTAGTTTTACTGTTACAAATCGTGACTGTGGCGCCAGCTGCTAGTAAAAGCATAGCCATGGGTTTTCCCACGATATTAGATGCACCAACCACGACTGCACGTGCGCCTTTAATAGGGTAGTCAATGCTCTCTAGCATCTTCATACAACCATAGGGCGTACAGGGTTTAAAGAGCGGAGCTCCAATCATGAGTGCACCGGCATTGGCAACGTGAAAACCATCCACATCTTTCTCGGGTGCAATCGCTTCAATGACGCGGTGACTATCAATATGAGCAGGCAGAGGTAGTTGCACCAAAATACCGTTAATCTGAGGGTCGAGATTGAGCTCATGAATTCTCTTTAGAAGAGCGGTTTCACTGAGCTCGGCTGGATGACGTTCCAAAATTGAATACATACCAACTTCTTCGCACGCTTTCACTTTGTTGCGAACGTAGACTTGGCTGGCAGGATCTTCCCCGACGAGTAATACCGCAAGACCTGGTTTTTTGCCTTTGGCAATTAACAGTGCTGTACGCGTTGCAATCTCGAGTCGAATCTTTTTGGCCAGTTGATTGCCGTCAAGCAGTTGGGCAGGCATTATTGATTGGTCTCCGAGAGTGCTAGACGCAATAGGTCTGCGACCGTATTGACATTAAGTTTTTCCATAATATTGGCACGATGAGCTTCGACTGTTTTTATGGAGATATTGAGATCGTCAGCAATCTGCTTATTCAGGCGACCGGCAACGATTCTCTCTAATACTTGTTTTTCTCGGCCAGTTAACTTGCCTAGCAAACTTTGAGTATTTTTCTGTTGGTCAGCCTTCGCATAATCTACGCGAGCACGCGTCAACATTTTTTCTACCAGTGTTTTGAGTTCACTCTCTTTAAAGGGTTTTTCAATAAAGTCTACCGCTCCCTTTTTCATCGTAGAGACCGCCATAGATACGTCGCCATGGCCAGTAATGAAAGCGATGGGCATTGGGATGCCTTCTGCTAATAGACGTTCTTGAAGTTCAAGTCCTGACATTCCAGGCATACGAACATCAAGAATTAAACAAGCGACGGTGTCTCTATTATCGTTTTGCAGGGATTGCAGAAATTTTTCGGCACTAGGTTGGCATTTGACTGTGTAGCCATTACTTTCTAGTAACCAAGTTAATGAGTCTCTGACAGCCTCATCATCATCTACAACATAAACGATTTCAGTTTTATTATTCATAGCCGTTAATTTCTAATAGGAAGTAGTATTGTAAAGGTGCAGCCGGGTCGACTTGGATCTTTTTCGGTCGCGTTATTTTCCACCCACAAGCGACCGTGGTGGGATTCAATAATAGAACGACAGATATTCAGCCCCATACCCATGCCGTCAGTCTTGGTGCTAAAGAATGGTTCATAGAGGCGCTCTATGATTTCTAAAGGAATTCCAGGGCCTTGATCACTGACTTGTATGCGTAACATGTCTCCTTCAGGAGTTTCAATCACACGCACTTCAATTCGAATCAGCTTCCTTAAATTAGATTCAATAGTCTTAACTGCATCGGTGCCATTTTTAAGTAAATTCACCACTACTTGTTGTAGCAAAATGGGATCTGCGAAGATCTGGGGTAAATTCGTTTCATAAATGCTCTGAAACCTAACACCGTATCTTTGAGCTTCGATTTCTGCTAAGCCAATGGAGTCATCAATAATTTCTTGAATGTTGACTAATTTACTTTGTGGCTGGCTACGTTTAACAAATCCTTTAATTCTGGAAATGATCGTTCCTGCTCGGTGGGCTTGATTGGTGGCCTTTTCAATCGCCGGTAAGATATCCTTTTCAATATCGTAGTCATTTCTTGATTTCAGACGATTGGCAATCCCAGTGCAGTAGTTGCTAATGGCAGCTAATGGTTGATTAAGTTCGTGAGCCAATGAGGAGGCCATTTCACCCATCGTCGTCAAGCGACTTGAAAACTGCATTTTTTCTTCTTGTTGTCTTGCCATTTCCTCAGCTTTTTTGCGAGTGCTGATATCGGTGGCCACAATTAACTGGGCGAGGTGGCCATCAATCCAGGAAATGTAACGACGACGAACTTCAAACCACTGTTTAGTCTTGTCGATGAAGACTTCGCGTGAGTCTGAGTTAATCGGGGTGAGGGCGGATGCGGGTAGCCCTGCAAAGCCATCAACTCCATCCATATCGAGAGCATCTACATCGGATGGTTCGATTTCATGTCCAGCAAGGTCTAAGTGAGTTTTAGGGTGGTTACCGAAGTTCTCTCGGTAATATTTATTGGCAAAAAGTAATTGACCGCTTTGCAGTGATATCACTGAGACCGCAGCATCTAGACTTTCAAGCACGGTTGTAAAACGCTCATGGGCAAGAGCTAATTCCTGACGAGCTTTGATTGGCTCAGAAATATCGACGATGGAACTGATCCAGCCTGATTGCTCACCTTTTTCATTGATTAGCGGTGACACAAAAGTCCGGGTATTGATCCGTGTGTGATCTTTACGCTCCATGACAGCCTCGAAACCTGTGCTGGGGGCTTTACCCTGCAGGGCAATTTGCATCTTTTTGATGAGTTCAGCTTGATATTCTTTTGGCCAGAAGGGGAAAGGGGCTTCCATACCCACTAATTCATCTTTGCTCCAACCTGTCATTTTGGAGAAGGCTGGATTCACATAGGTAATGCGGCCAGTCATATCGTGTGCTCGTATACCAATCGTCATGGATTCTTCCATGGCCTTACGGAAATTGGTTTCCGTCTGAAGTTCCCGTTGCACAATATAGCGACGTCTACTTTCACTCCAAACTGACCATAGACTCCACAAAACAAACGCCGACAGACCAATGACTAGCCACAGTAATGTACGATAGGTGAGGTTAGTGGGTGGTGGATAGCTGTCTACATGTAAGCTCAGACCTACCGAAGGTCGATCTAGGGTGACTGTATGTTCCAGAGATTTTTCGGGGGTGCGTCTTGGATTGGAGATGGCTACCTCCTGACCGTACGCATCGAGTAACTTAAATCGATAGATGCCGTTCAGTTCACTGGGTATGGTGTGTTTAACAATGCCCTTAACTGAATAAAGAACAGCGACCGCGCCGATGACATTACCAAATTGAATAATCGGTGTGATGTGCCAAAAGATGGCTTCTCTTTCAGCGCTGTGATTATTTTGTGTGTCTAGTTTGAGTTTGAGTATGCGACCGTAGTCAGGCTTATTCGTTTCTACAGCCTCGGTAAAGAGTCGATTTAACTCTTCGTCAATGATTTTTTTAGAACCACTTCGGTCGAACCATTCTCGACCGCTAGCATTGACAGGAATACTCCAAAGTCTATTCTGTTCACGGTCAATCCAGCGAATGTGCAGTATTTCAGGGCTATCCTGAATCAAGCGCGTGGCTGATTTCAGCATGGCATCTGGATATCGCATCTGATTTACTGAGTTGCTAATTTCGCGGCTGAGCTCTAATAGCTTTTCTTCATTATTCAAAAAGCGATTTTGAATGCGCTGTTTTGCGTAAGCAGTCTCGCGATAGAGCGTGTATTCCTGTTGGCTTTTATTTTGGTAATTGAGTGTCCAAAGAATTAAGGTCATAGCCAGCGTAAACAACACGATGGCCAAAATTGGGGTGAACAATAGGGAATAGCTCGACGATTTGTATTTGATCGCTCGCGGCAGTATGCGATCGATATACAAATTGATAGTTTCAGGAATAGATCTAGCCAAGGTTCTTTAGGGTTAACAGCAGTACTAGGAAGTTTAATTCTTTCGCATCATGAAAGTTATGACAGTGTACCTTTCTATTGCTTAGCAACATATTTTCATATTATGAGAAATGTATTCGTTATATGAAAAATTTCTTGTTAGGCTTTTGAAGCATACATAGAATCCAAATAACAAATATGGCAGGGGTCAAAAATCCCTGAGTATTGATTAGCCCAAAGGAGACAAAGATGGCTGCTGTACCCGAGCAAGTGATCCAAAATCAAGCTGTAAATGACCAAGACCCTATTGAAACCAAAGAGTGGCTAGATGCATTACAAGGCGTCATTACTCATGAGGGTGTTGATCGCGCTGCATATCTCATCGATGAGCAAATTTCATATGCTCGTGTCAACGGTGTTGTTCAGCCGTTTCATGCAGAAACACCCTATATCAATACGATTCCAGTGGAGCGCCAGGCTAAGTTGCCAGGTGACCCTGAAATTGAACACAGAATTCGTTCTTATACACGTTGGAATGCCATGGCGATGGTTTTGCGCGCCAATAAAGATACCAACGTGGGTGGACACATTTCATCTTTCCAATCCGCAGCGACTCTCTACGATGTGGGTTATAACCATTTTTGGCACGCTCCATCAGCGCAACATGGTGGAGACTTGGTCTTCGTTCAGGGACACTCAGCGCCAGGAGTCTATGCTCGCGCTTACATGCTAGGACGATTGACAGACGAGCATCTAGATAATTTCCGACAAGAGGTAGACGGTAAGGGTATATCGAGTTATCCGCATCCTTGGCTGATGCCAGATTTTTGGCAATTCCCGACAGTCTCAATGGGACTCGGTCCGATCATGGCGATTTATCAAGCGCGTTTTATGCGTTATCTGGAAGATCGTGGTTTGGCCAAAACTGAGGGTCGCAAAGTTTGGGCTTTCTTAGGGGATGGAGAGACAGATGAACCCGAGTCTTTGGGTGCGATTGGTATGGCTGGTCGTGAGCATCTAGATAACCTGTGCTTTGTCATTAACTGTAATTTGCAGCGCTTAGATGGTCCTGTTCGCGGAAACGGCAAAATTATTCAAGAACTCGAAAGCGAGTTTCGCGGTGCCGGCTGGAATGTGATCAAGGTTGTTTGGGGCACCCATTGGGATGCACTCTTTGCGCGAGATAAAAAAGGAATTTTGATGAAACGCCTTGGCGAGATTGTCGATGGCGAATATCAAACTCTGAAGGCGAAAAACGGTGCTTATGTTCGTGAGCATGTATTTAATACTCCAGAGCTGAAGGCCTTAGTTGCTGACTGGAGCGATGAGGATGTTTGGAACCTTAATCGTGGTGGTCATGATCCTCATAAAGTTTATGCAGCATTCCATGCAGCAACTCACCATAAGGGTCAGCCGACTGTGATCTTAGCGAAGACCATTAAAGGCTACGGTATGGGTAGCTCTGGTGAGGCGATGAATATTGCCCACCAAGCTAAGAAAATGAGTGATGATGATATTCGTGCTTTCAGGGATCGTTTTGATATTCCTGTGCCAGATGATCAATTAGCTCAGTTGCCTTATGTGAAATTCCCAGAAGGTAGTAAAGAATTAGAGTACATGCGCTCTAGACGTATGGAGTTAGGGGGCTATCTGCCGCAGCGTCGCTCTAAGGCAGAGTCTCTTGAAGTGCCAAAACTAGATACTTTTGCGCCATTACTAGAAGCTACTAGTGAAGGTCGTGAAATTTCAACCACGATGGCATTTGTGCGCCTTCTAAACATTGTGATCAAAGACAAAGTTCTCGGCAAGCGCGTGGTGCCTATCGTGCCCGATGAGTCTAGAACTTTTGGTATGGAGGGCATGTTCCGTCAATTGGGTATTTGGAGTCAGGTAGGACAGTTGTATACACCGCAAGACCATGATCAATTGATGTTCTACAAGGAAGACAAACACGGTCAAATCCTACAAGAGGGTATCAATGAAGCCGGTGCTATGTGTGACTGGATTGCTGCTGCTACTTCTTATTCAACACATGGCGTCCCCATGTTGCCGTTCTATATTTTCTATTCAATGTTTGGTTTCCAGCGTATTGGTGACTTGGCATGGGCAGCGGGTGACATGAGAAGTCGTGGCTTCTTACTCGGCGGTACTGCAGGTCGAACCACCTTGAATGGCGAGGGCTTGCAACATGAAGATGGTCATAGCCATCTCTGGAGTGGTGCAGTACCTAACTGTATCAGTTATGACCCCTGTTTTGCCTTTGAGTTAGCGGTCATTATTCAAGATGGTATGCGTCGTATGATGACCGATCAAGAGGATGTCTATTACTACATTACTCTGATGAATGAGAACTACGCGCATCCTGCAATGCCTAAAGGTTCTGAGCAAGATATCCTTAAAGGAATGTATCGCCTTACTTCTGTTGGTGATAGCAAAGCTAAACAGCGTGTTCAGTTATTAGGTAGCGGCACCATCTTCCGTGAAGTGATCGCTGCAGCTGATATGTTGCGTGATGATTGGGGTGTGGCTTCCGATATTTGGGGTTGTCCAAGCTTTACAGAGTTAGCTCGTGATTGGAATGCGGTCAATCGCCATAATCTCTTACATCCCACTGATAAGCCTGTCTTGTCGCATGTAGAAAAAATGTTAGTAAGTCAAGTCGGCCCGGTGGTTGCAGCGACTGACTATGTTCGTTTATTTGCAGAACAAATTCGTCCTGCGATTCATAATTTAGGTAAACGTTACACAGTCCTGGGTACGGACGGCTTTGGTCGTTCTGATACGCGCGAACGCTTACGCCACTTCTTTGAGGTTGATCGTCGTTGGGTCACGGTAGCCGCTCTGAAAACTTTGGCAGATGAGGGTCAAATCAAGCATCAAGTAGTTGCTGATGCGATGAAGAAGTATGGCTTAGATCCTAATAAACCTAACCCTATGACTGTGTGAGGTCGGATATGAGTCAATTAATTGAAGTCAAAGTACCTGACATTGGTGACTACAAAGATGTGCCTGTCATTGAGGTGCATGTAAAACCTGGTGATACTGTCAGCAAGGAACAGTCACTGATTACGCTAGAGTCAGATAAGGCGACTATGGATGTGCCGTCTTCTCATGACGGTATTGTTAAAGAAGTCAAAGTCAAGGTGGGCGACTCCATTTCTGAAGGTGGCCTCGTTCTATTGCTGGAGTCTGTGGGCATGCCTGCGGCCCCAGTAGCTAATGCAACTGCTGCGCCCACACAGGCGACTGGTGCTGCTAATACCACCGCTCAATCGATTAGTGTTTCTGTGCCTGATATCGGGGATTATAAAAATGTTCCTGTCATAGAAGTGCATGTAAAGCCTGGTGACACAGTGACTAAAGAACAGTCCCTGGTCACCCTCGAATCCGATAAGGCCACCATGGATGTTCCTTCTTCACATGATGGTTTAGTTAAAGAAGTGAAAGTCAAAGTAGGTGATGCTGTTTCGCAAGGCGATTTAGTGGTTGTATTGGAATCTTCAGTACAGGCACCAGTCAGTCAACCAGTAGATAAAGCACCATCTTCGACCGCATCGAATACTTCTGCACCTGTCTCACAATCAGTGACAAAAACGACTTCGCTTGCCGCTCCTGCTACTGCCGCAACAAGTCCAGTGATGAGTTCTTCAGGGACGAGTCATGCGAGCCCTTCAGTTAGAAAATTTGCTCGCGAACTGGGAGTTGATGTCGCTAAGGTCAATGGTTCTGGTCCTAAAGGCAGAATCACTCAGGAAGACGTCCAGGCCTATGTAAAAAATATCATGACAGGTCAAGCCGCATCTCCGGCAGGAGCTCAGGTTTCAGCCGGTGGTTTAAATCTCTTACCATGGCCGAAGATTGATTTCAGTAAATTTGGCGAAACAGAAGTTCAGCCTTTATCACGCATTAAGAAGCTATCAGCTGCTAATCTATCCCGTAATTGGGTAATGATTCCAGCGGTGACTTATCACGAAGACGCTGACATTACTGATTTAGAAGCTTTCCGTGTGCAAACGAATAAAGCCAATGAGAAAGAAGGCATCAAAATTACTATGTTAGCTTTCTTGATCAAGGCTGCTGTCAATGCGCTGAAGAAGTACCCAGAGTTCAATAGCTCTTTAGATGGGGATAATTTGGTACTTAAGAAGTATTTCCATATTGGTTTCGCTGCTGATACGCCTGGTGGACTGGTGGTTCCTGTGGTTAAAAATGCTGATCAAAAAGGGATTGTTGAGATTGCAAAAGAAACGGGTGAGCTTGCTAAGCTCGCTCGTGAGGGCAAGCTAAAACCTGATCAGATGCAAGGAGCATCATTCACGATTTCATCTTTAGGAGGCATCGGTGGTACTTACTTTGCACCGATTATTAATGCTCCTGAAGTGGCCATTTTGGGGGTGAATAAAGCATCCATGAAGCCAGTTTGGGATGGCAAACAATTTGTACCACGCTTAATTTGCCCACTCTCATTAACTGCTGATCATCGTGTGATTGATGGCGCACTTGCGACCCGTTTCAATGTTTATTTATCAGAGTTGCTGGCTGATTTCCGCCGTGTGGTCTTGTAGGAGAAATAATGGCTATTGAAATCAAAGTACCAGACATAGGCGACTTTAAAGACGTGCCTGTTATTGAGGTGTTGGTTAAACCTGGTGATAGCGTAGAGAAAGAGCAAACTTTATTGGTGCTCGAGTCTGACAAAGCAACGATGGAAGTACCTGCTGATCAGGCTGGAAAAATTGTCGCCGTTCATATTAAAGTAGGTGATAAGGTTAGCCAAGGAATGGCTATTGCTAGTCTGGAGCCTTCGATGGCAAGCCCTGTCATTTCACCTTCTCCAGTAGCGCCAAGCACGAAAAATGAAGCATCCACCCCTGTATCTATTCCTGTAGGTAATTATCAGGGACCTGTAGATCACGAGTGTGAGGTTTTGGTGCTGGGGGCTGGCCCAGGCGGCTATAGTGCTGCATTCCGTGCTGCTGATTTGGGTCAGAAAACCGTCATTGTTGAACGTTACGCGACTTTAGGTGGAGTTTGTCTCAATGTGGGTTGCATACCCTCAAAAGCTTTATTGCATACTGCCGCGGTCATGGATGAAGTCAAAGCAATGGCTCATCATGGTATTAGTTTTGGCGAGCCTAAAATTGATTTAAGCCAGTTACGTAAGCATAAAGAAGGTGTCATTAATCAGCTCACCACGGGTTTAGCTGGTATGGCGAAAGCTCGCAAAGTGACAACGGTTCGCGGACTGGGAGAATTTATCGATTCGCATCATCTCAAGGTTCAATTAACCAGTGGAGAGGGGCGCGATTTAACCGGTCAAACTCAGGTGATTCGTTTTGAGAAAGCCATTATTGCAGCGGGTAGTCAGTCGGTGAAATTACCATTTCTGCCAGATGATCCCAGAATAGTTGATAGCACGGGTGCCTTAGCGCTACAACAGATTCCGAAGCGTATGCTGGTCATTGGTGGGGGCATTATTGGTTTGGAAATGGCCACCGTCTACAGCACCTTGGGTGCACGTATTGATATTGCTGAAATGATGGACGGTTTGATGGCTGGAGCCGATCGTGATTTGGTTAAGGTTTGGGAAAAAATCAATGCGCATCGTTTTGATAAAGTGATGTTGCAAACCAAAGCCACCCAGGTAAAGCCCCAAAAAGAGGGGGTACTAGTGACCTTTGAGGGTGCCAATGCTCCTGATCAGCCACAGTTATATGATTTGGTCTTGGTTGCTGTGGGTAGATCCCCGAACGGTAAAGTCATTGGCGCACAGCATGCTGGAGTGCTTGTCAATGAGCGAGGTTTTATCCCTGTTGATCAACAACAAAGAACGAACGTGCCTCATATATTTGCGATTGGTGATGTGGTCGGTCAACCGATGCTGGCTCATAAAGCAGTTCATGAGGGGCATGTGGCAGCTGAAGTTGCAGCCGGTCACAAAGCTTATATGGATGCAAAACAAATTCCGTCAGTCGCTTATACAGATCCTGAAGTCGCATGGGCTGGTTTGACTGAAGAGCAATGTAAAGCACAAGGTATTGAATACGAAAAAGGTTTATTTCCTTGGGCAGCCAGTGGTAGGGCGATTGCAAACGGTCGAAGCGAAGGCTTTACAAAACTCATCTTTGATAAGAAGACTCATCGAATTATTGGGGGCGGTATTGTCGGCACCCATGCGGGAGATCTGATTGGTGAAGTTTGTCTTGCTATAGAGATGGGTGCAGATGCTGTAGATATTGGTAAAACAATTCACCCTCATCCGACCTTAGGTGAGTCGGTGGGGATGGCTGCTGAGGTAGCGCATGGTAGCTGCACTGATTTACCACCACAAAAGAAAAAGTAGTTGAAAAAAACCCCCGCCGAGGCGGGGGTTGAAATGGTACTTGCAGATAAATCTGACTGGGTACCGAGGAGACAATCTGTACTACTTCAATTCGTTAGCGCTATCTTGGCGCAAATGCCTTGCTCAGAGCTTACTTACGACCACGTGTTGCTTTAGTAGCGGTACTGGCAACGGCGTTGAAGTTGTTTTGGGCTAAATCAACCGCCTGTTTGATTGATTTTTGCGTTGTTTCGTAGGCATTGTTAGCTGCAGCCATGGCTTGTTTAACAGCTTGAACAGCAGCTTCAGAGCCCGCTGGGGCGTTCTTGGT
>JACCDN010234520.1_pt1 | contig 72246 bp, 66 predicted proteins | sample 7441691 | NCBI WGS metagenome assembly JACCDN01 (sample SAMN15323439, study PRJNA562643) | freshwater metagenome | isolation source: river surface water | place: USA:Blue River Watershed | collected 2017-08-16
CACCATTCGATTTGCCAAAAGAATTTTTAATCAAATGGTTACAAACCGTTGGTGAGAAACAATTAAATCCAGAAGAAGCTGCTGTAGAATATGCGCGTTCAGAAAAAGGATTGCGTTTCCAATTAATCGAAGGAAAAGCTTTGGCGCAAAGCAACATTCAAATCACTTTTGAAGACTTAAAATCATTTACATCAAACGCGATTCGTCAACAAATGGCTCAGTTCGGAAATGCAAATCCAACAGATCAAGAAGTGGAAGGAATTGTCGCAAGAGTGCTTTCAAATCAAGAAGAAGTAAAACGTCTTTCAGACCAGGTAGTTGCTGAAAAAATGTTGCAACTTTTCAAAGAAAAAGCCAACCCAACAACCAAAGAAGTTACTTACGAACAATTTGTAGCTGCAATGTACAACGAATAATTTTTGAAATAAAAAATTTAGTATATTTGAGCGTCAGAATTAATATTTTGACGCTCAATTTTTTTAGAAGCTATTCCAGCTATTCGTTCCAATCTTTTTTGAAAAAAATCAAAAAAGGATTTTCACTTCTATCTGGGCTAAAAAAAGCAAGGGTAATGAGAAATTAGTTAATCGTATGCCTAAAAACTCGGAAAAGTTGAGATCCTGAACTATAAAAAACACAAAAAATGAACTACGGTAAAAACACAAGAGCATCGCTCGAAATGTCGAAAGAATTTAAAAAATACGCTACCAAACACCAAGGCGTAAACGCAATGTACTTTGATAAAATCGTTGGAGCAATGAACCCAACCAACATGACGCCTTACATCATTGAAGAACGTCATTTAAACATTTCGCAATTGGATGTTTTTTCTAGATTGATGATGGATCGAATCATCTTTTTGGGAACAGGTATCGATGACCAAATAGCCAACATTGTTCAAGCACAATTGTTGTTCCTTGAAAGCGTAGATGCATCAAAAGACATTCAAATTTACTTAAATTCACCAGGAGGAAGTGTATATGCTGGTTTAGGTATTTACGATACCATGCAATACATCAAGCCAGATGTTGCAACAATTTGTACCGGAATGGCAGCTTCTATGGGTGCGGTTTTACTTTGCGCAGGAGCACCAGGAAAACGTTCGGCTTTACCTCATTCAAGAGTAATGATTCACCAACCTTCAGGAGGCGCTCAAGGGGTTGCTACCGATATGGAAATCAACTTAAGAGAAATGTTGAAGTTGAAAGATGAACTGTACAAAATCATTTCAACGCATTCGGGTCAAACATTCGAAAGAGTATTCAAAGACTCAGAACGCGATTATTGGATGATTGCAGACGAAGCCAAAGAATACGGAATGATTGACGAAGTACTAAGAAGATAATTAATTCAAAGTTTATCGTGTAACTATCGCGTAAACCTGAAACACATAAAATGGCAAAAGAAAAATTTGAATGTTCCTTCTGCGGAAGAAAAAAAGCAGAAACCAATTTATTAATTGCAGGAATCGATGCGCACATTTGTGATAATTGTATTGAACAAGCGCACGGTATCGTTCTTGAAGAAATGAAATCGAATGCATTGACAAAATCTGCATCCGATCTTGTTTTACGCAAGCCAAAAGACATTCGCGCTTTCTTGGATGAATATGTGATTGGTCAAGATCAAACCAAAAAAGTGATGTCGGTTGCCGTTTACAATCATTACAAACGATTGATGCAGCAGCAAACCAATGACGAGGTAGAAATTGAAAAAAGCAACATCATCATGGTGGGGCAAACAGGAACCGGAAAGACCTTAGTGGCAAAAACAATTGCCAAAATGTTAGATGTTCCTTTGGCTATCGTGGATGCAACCGTTTTAACCGAAGCGGGTTATGTTGGAGAAGACGTAGAAAGCATCTTGACGAGGTTGTTACAAGCCGCAGATTATGATGTTGAAAAAGCAGAAAGAGGGATCGTATTTATTGACGAAATAGATAAAATTGCTCGCAAAAGCGATAATCCATCCATCACGCGTGATGTTTCTGGAGAGGGAGTGCAACAAGCATTACTTAAATTATTGGAAGGTACTGTTGTGAATGTTCCGCCAAAAGGAGGACGTAAACATCCCGATCAAAAATTTGTAGAAGTAAATACCCAAAATATTTTGTTTATTGCCGGGGGTGCTTTTGATGGTATTGAGCGAATCATTTCGAAACGATTGAATCGTACGGCCGTTGGATACAGCACTTCAAAAAATACGGATAACATCGACAAAGATAATTTGTTGCAATATGTGATACCAAAAGACATCAAAGATTTTGGCTTGATTCCTGAAATCATTGGTCGTTTACCGGTTCTTACGCATATGGATCCTTTGGATAAAAGCACGTTGCGTTCGATTTTGACAGAACCTAAAAATGCCTTGATCAAGCAGTATACAAAATTGTTTAAAATGGATGAGGTGGCATTTACTATAGATGACGAAGCACTCGATTTTATTGTAGAGAAAGCATTAGAATATAAATTAGGGGCACGTGGACTTCGGTCTTTGTGTGAGGCTATTTTAACCGATGCTATGTACGATTTACCAAGTTCAGATGAAACACAACTGCACATTGATAAAGCGTATACAGAAGAAGCCTTGAATAAAAATTTATTGAAACGATTGGAATTGGCTTCATAAAAAAATAGAACCGTAGTAAAAGCTCAAAAAGTATTTTTTGGGCTTTTTTTATTTTTATTTTATACCCACTTTCATTCGGAAAACAGCCTAAATTTTGCCTACATTTGAATTCAAATATATCGAAAATGGAAACCAGAGATTCAGGATTGCTAATTTTTAGAGGGGTAACTTTAGGAGAACAAAAAGAAGCGACTTCATCCGGAGAGCTTTTTCAAAACAACACACTTCGTCCCATTTTGAAACTCCAAAATGAGCTGTTGATTTCAATTTTTAAATCGTACATCGCACAACACAAAAATTCGTTTTATGATTTGGGTCCAGCCAAAAAAAGTGATTTTATTGACAATGCCCTACAGCGCGACATTGCTTTGAAAAATGTGTGCAAAGGATTGGTAATGGGAATGTTTACCCTACAAGAGTACGCCGAATATGAGAGGAATGCTTCGGTACTAAACAAGCGAATGATGGGTTTGATCACAGAGCGATTGAAAAGCCAATTGCAGTTACTAGAAAAATAATAGATTCATATTAATTGGAAGAAGAGCTTAAAAAAAAAGCACCATTATCCTTTTATATAAGCAATAGATTGCCGATTTTTGCCAAGAAACCAATCGCATCAAAATGACAATAGAAGATAGAGAAATTATTTTGTTAAAAGTATCGGGGCAAGACAAACCAGGAGTTACTGCTGGATTGACTTCCGTTTTGGCAACATATGACGCCATTATCTTAGATATTGGTCAGGCGGATATTCACGACACCCTTTCTTTAGGGATTTTGTTTCAGATTAAAAAGGGTTCTACCTCGGGACCCGTACTCAAAGATTTATTGTTCAAAGGATACGAACTTGGAATCAAAGTTAAATTCATTCCGATCTCTATTCCAGACTATGAAAAATGGGTAAAAGCGCAACGCAAACAACGTTATATCATCAATATTTTGGGCGAAGTTTTGACAGCCTCTCAATTGGCTGCTGTTACCCAAATCATGTCGAATCAACATCTAAACATTGATTCCATCATTCGATTAACAGGTAGAACTTCTATTATAGAAACTGAAGAAAATCCACGTTCTTGTGTGCAACTTTCTGTGACAGGAACGGCTGTAGATAGAGCATCGATGACCGCCAGTTTTATGGAAATTTCGAGAACCCTAAACGTTGACATTTCTTTTCAAGAAGACAATATGTACCGTAGAAACAGACGTTTGGTTTGTTTTGATATGGATTCCACTTTGATTCAAACCGAAGTCATAGATGAACTTGCAGATTTGGCAGGAGTTGGAGCGCAAGTGCGCGCGATTACCGAATCGGCTATGAATGGCGAAATTGATTTTAACGAAAGTTTCAAAAAAAGAATGGCCCTCCTTGAAGGGTTAAGTGAGGAAGTACTTCACAATGTTGCGGTTAATTTGCCTATTACAAAAGGCGCCCACCGATTGATGAAAGCCTTAAAATATTATGGATACAAGACCGCAATATTATCGGGTGGATTTACTTATTTTGGAAATTACCTTCAAAAGGAATTAGGAATCGATTATGTTCATGCCAATCAATTGGAAATCAAAGACGGTAAATTAACAGGAAACTACATTGGTGAGATTGTAGATGGACAAAAGAAAGCCGAATTTCTTCAAGCAATTGCAGACAAAGAAGGCATACATATCAATCAAACAATAGCAGTTGGAGACGGAGCGAATGATTTACCTATGTTAAATTTGGCGGGACTAGGTATCGCGTTTCATGCCAAGCCAACGGTAAAAGAAAATGCTGCGACTTCTATTTCTAGCCTTGGACTTGACGGGGTTTTGTACCTTTTAGGTTATCACGACCGTCATATTGATATGATGGAGGAGTAATCCGATGAACAAACCACTTGTTTAGAAACGAGGACTTCGCACCTCCCAGGTCCGCATCCATGTCGTTTGGGCCCACAGGATGAAAATGAAAAAAGCAACATTAATCCGATAATAAGAAGCGTTTTTTTCATGTTAACTGAGTGTATTACATTTCTTTTAATTCTTCCAAATAATCTCTTTGATTCGACAATCTCGGAATTTTGTGTTGTCCACCTAATTTATCTTTCTTTTTTAGCCAATCATAAAATAAATTTTCTCGAGCCATATTGAGGATCAATTCATTCAATGTCATGTTGTTGTATCGTTTGGCTTCGTAATCAGAATTTACAGCTTGCAAATTTTGGTCTAATTTTTTTTGAAACACAGCCAAATCATCGGGACGCTTTTGAAATTCAATCATCCACTCATGAGCGCCTTTTTCTTTATCTTTCATAAAAACCGGAGCTACCGTATACTCTTTTACCTCACAATTCAGTTCGGTACAGGTTTTTGCAATCGCTGCATCGGTGTTTTCAACCATTAACTCCTCACCAAATACATTGATGTGGTGCTTGGTTCTACCCGTTACTCTAATTCTGTAGGGACTTAAAGAGGTGAAACGAACGGTATCTCCAATTAAGTAACGCCAAAGTCCCGAATTGGTCGTAATGACTACAGCATAATTTTTAAACAATTCCACTTCAGATAACGGAATGGCTTTTTGATGACTAGTACCGTAGGTGTCCATTGGAATAAATTCATAAAAAATACCATAATCCAACATCAATAATAAATCGCTTGAATAATTCAAATCTTGTATAGCGAAGAATCCTTCAGAGGCATTATAGATTTCGTAGTATTTGAATTGATCGCTAGGTAATAGTTTTTTGTATTGTTCTTTGTAAGGTTCAAAACTAACGCCTCCATGGAAATAGACTTCTAAGTTGGGCCAGATTTCTAATAGATTTTCTTTTCCTGATTCGGTCAACATTCGATTCATCAAAACCAAAAGCCAGGATGGAACGCCTGCAAAACTGGTTACATTCTCTGTTTTGGTTTCAGAAATAATAGCAGCAAGTTTGCTTTCCCACTCACTCATTAAAGATACTTTATTGCTTGGTGTACTGCTAAACTCCGCCCACATAGGCATGTTTTCTATCAAGATTGCTGATAAGTCTCCAAAATAGGTTTTGTTGTCTTCATAGATTTGAGAACTACCACCTAGTCGCAAACTTTTCCCTAAAAACAACTGTGAATCTTCGTTATTGTTCAAATACAAACAAAGTAAATCCTTACTTCCTTTGTAATGACAATCTTCCAACGCAGCATTGCTTACGGGTATAAATTTACTTTTGGCATTGGTGGTTCCGCTCGATTTGGCAAACCACTTGATGGGCTCATTCCAAAATACATTTTGCTCACCCTGACGCGTACGTTCAATCAAAGGCTCTAATTCTTCATAAGATGAAATGGGAACACGTTCTGCAAAAGCAGCATAGTTCTTGATCGATTCAAAACCATACTTTTCACCCAATACTGTTTTTTCTGCTTGTCGAACCAAGCCCAATAACAACTCGTTTTGCACTTCATGGGGATATTTTAAAAACAACTCAATTTGATGAATTCGTTGTTTTAATACCCATGACGCTATAGAATTGATAATTGGTAAAGGCATTTGAAAATTATGATTTATGAAATAGGAATGATAACTTTACCAAAAATAACAAATTTTGTTGAATTCTAAAATATTATCCTAACAGAATGATGTATCAAGGCGTATTAACCAAAATGCAAACTGAATTTTCAAACCCAATTCAATATTATTTGGTGTTCGAAAATAGCTTTCTGAATCTAAACCAAATTTTGGATAAAACCCTCGAGATTACTTTTGAAGGATACCAATGTTTGGAATGCCATAAAAAGAAGAAAATTTTTAGACAAGGTTTTTGTTATGATTGTTTTATGTCGAGTGCTTCAGCTGGAGATTGGATTATGAAGCCCGAACTTAGCACGGCCCATTTGGATATTGAAGACCGTGATTTGGATTATGAAAAAAGAGTGCAGTTGCAGCCGCATATTGTCTATTTAGCCCTTTCGAGCGAAGTAAAAGTGGGAGTTACTAGAAAAACGCAAGTGCCTACTCGTTGGATCGACCAAGGTGCGGTAGAAGCTATTCCTATAGTGGAGGTTCCCAATCGTTACCTGGCCGGAATTACGGAAGTAGCGCTCAAAAATCATTATGCCGACAAAACGAATTGGCAAAAAATGCTCAAAAATGAATACAATCCGGTCGATTTAGTGGCCGAACGACTCAAACTCGAATACCTCATCCCGAAAGAAGTGCAAGAATATTTTTATTCGACCCAGGCGCATCTGTATGAATTACAATTCCCGGTACTCAGTTATCCGTCTAAAGTAACCAGTCTAAATTTGGATAAAACGCCAAATTTTACAGGAAAGCTCAAAGGTATTAAAGGACAGTATCTCTTGTTTGAAGACGGAACTGTTTTCAACATCCGTACTTTTGAAGGCTACGTAGTCACTATCAATTTATAAGAAGAAATTATTCGATCTTCATATCGAAACTCATTCTAGCTTGGATTCTTTTTTGGGTTGAAAGTTGTTTGATTCTTTGTAAGATCATGTAATTTTCAGTTCCTAATTCTTCTTTGAGTAGTTTTTCTTTTGTTTGAGCCAAACCAAAATTTTCTAACAAATCATTGAAGCTTTTGTCAAATTCTGGATAGTCCTGCAAACGATATTTTGTAGTTTTTCCGAGTTTAGCGGCTTCTTTGATTGCGTCGTCTAAGCCGCCTATTGCATCAACCAGTCCAATTTTTTTAGCGTCTTGACCAGTCCAAACTCTCCCTTGTCCAATAGCATCTACTTGTTGAGTAGTTAATTTTCTTCCCGAAGCTACTCTGTTGACAAATGTAAAATAGATGCGTTCTACTCCTTCTTGAGCAAAGGCTCTGGTGCTGCTGTCAAGTGTGGTAAACGGAGAAAATCCTGCAGCGTTGGTATGTGTTTTTACAGTTTCGGTTGAAACCCCTATTTTATTAGCCGCAGTGGTAAAGTTGGGAAGCATTCCAAATACACCAATAGAACCGGTAATTGTAGTAGCTTCTGCATAAATTTTATGAGCATTACATGCTATATAATAACCGCCCGATGCTGCATAATTACCCATAGAAACAACAACAGGCTTTACTTTTTTTGTTAATTCAATTTCTCTCCATATCAATTCTGATGTAAGGGCATCTCCACCCGGACTGTCAATACGCAATACAATTGATTTTACGTTTTCATCTTCACGTGCTTCTTTCAAAGAACGACGCATCGCTCCCTCTCCAATTACGGTTACGTCACCTTCACCGCTCATGATTTCACCTTGTGCATAAATAATGGCTATTTTGTCTTTTGCCTCAAAATTGATTTGACTGGTAGCTACTTTTTCTGCATAATCATCTATAGAAATAGAGGTGTATTCTTCTTCTTGATTTGATTTTAGTGCTTTTTTGATGTCGTTATGATATACATCTTCATACGCTATTTCGTCTATTAATTTTTCATTTTTTGCCATTTGCGGAGTTCTCGCTGATAAATTTTCTGCAATTTCATTCAAGTGAGAAATTGAGATATTTCTGCTTTTTGAAATGTCTGAAATAACAGAACTCCACAATGAGTTAAGTAAGGCTGTGGTTTGCTCTTTGTTTGCATCACTCATTTTATTTTCTAAAAATGGCTCAACTGCACTCTTGAATTTTCCGTGACGAATTACTTCCACTTTGATTCCTGATTTTTCCTGAAAATCCTTGAAAAACATGGTTTCTAAAGACAATCCTTTTAATTCTAATTCACCCACAGGGTTGAGGTAGATTTTATCAGCAACCGAGTTCAAATAATATTCTTTTTGTGAATAATAATTGGCATAAGCATAAATAAATTTACCTGATTTTTTAAAATCTTCTAATGCATCTCTCAAGGCTTTAGTTTGCGCCAATCCCAACGAAGAGTTACTGTTTAATATCGAAATACCTTTAATTTTATCATCGGTTGTTGCGTATTCAATGGCATGTAAAACGTCAACCAAACCATTGTGCTGTGCGTCAAAATATTGAAAATCGGTAAAATTTATTTTACCTGCATAATCGTTTTCTATTTTCGATAGATCTAATTCAATAACAGAGTCGGAATAAACTTGAACCGTGTCGTCCTCTCCTCCAAAAATGGCTCCTAAAAGCAACAATCCGAAGAAACTGATCATGCAAAAAATAAATAATCCAACAAGGGTAGCCAGTACATTTCCTAAAAATTTCATAACATTCTTTTTGTGAGTTAGTTGATTGCTTTTGATTTTTGTTACAAGATGAAAATTAAAATAGTTATCAACACAAGCCACAAATATACTGCATTTCTGAAATTCTTTTAGTTATTTTGCCAAACTATGAGTCAACAACATCAAGTAGTATTGTCAATTGGAAGCAATCAGGGTAATCGAAAAGATTATTTGATGCAATGTATTGACATGCTGCATCTTAATGTAGGGACTGTTTTCCAAGTTTCTTCAATTTATGAGTCCGAATCCTGGGGTTTTGAAAGCGATGCTTTTTATAATTGTGCCGTTTTATTGCACACCCACCGTTCGTGCCAACAAATTTTTAAGGCGATTCAAAAAATTGAAAAAAAATTAGGAAGAATGCGTTCGAGTCAACTTGGCTACCAACCACGAACAATTGATATCGACATCATTTATTTTGACAATGAAATCATTCAAACGGATGCTTTAGTGGTTCCGCATCAAGAAATGCAAAACAGGTTGTTTGTGTTGTTGCCTTTACAGGAAATTGCAGCCGATTGGATCCATCCCGTATGGTTACAAACCACCCAAGAAATGGTTCTGAATACCGTTGACCAATCCAATTGTGTTAGAGTGGACGAGCTAATAGCGCCTTTACAAAACTTTTCATTAGATCAGTTAAATTATATATCAATTGAAGGTAATATTGGCGCCGGGAAGACTACATTAGCTAATAAAATGGCCCAAGATTTTAATGCAAAAACAGTTTTAGAACGTTTTGCAGACAATCCATTTTTGCCAAAATTTTATAAAGATCAAAACCGATATGCTTTTCCGCTCGAAATGTCTTTTTTGGCCGATAGGTACCAACAAATTTCGGATGATTTAGCGCAATTTGATCTTTTCAAGGATTTCATCATCGCCGACTATCACATCTTCAAATCGCTGATTTTCGCCAAAGTTACTTTGGCTGAGGATGAATATAGATTGTATAAAACTTTGTTTGATATCATCTATAAGGAAATGCCCAAACCTGATTTGTACGTTTATTTATACCAAAGTACTGAACGTTTGCTTCAAAATATTAAAAGAAGAGGAAGAAGTTACGAGCAAGAAATTCCTGCTGAATATTTAGATAAAATAAACACAGGATATCTAGATTACATTAAGACACAAAAAGATTTAAATGTGCTTATTATAGATGTATCCGACCTGGATTTTCTAAAAAATCAAGAAGATTATATTTTTATCTTGAATAAGATTCAGGAGAAGTTGGTTTAGCTTCTCATTTTTTGAAATAAATCCCATACCACGATTCCGGCACTTACCGAGATGTTTAAGGAATGTTTGGTTCCTAATTGTGGTATTTCAATGGTAGCATCGCAATTTTGTACCGCTTCTTGTGAAACTCCATACACTTCATTACCGAAAATGAGTGCGTATTTTTGGTCTTTTTTGGGTTTGAAATCATTTAAAAAGACAGCGTTTTCAACTTGTTCAATTGCGATTACTTGACAATTTTCAGCTTTTAATTGAGTAATTAATTCGAGTATGTTTTCTTTGTATTCCCATGCTACTGTGTCGGTGGCGCCAAGTGCCGTTTTGTGAATTTCTTTATTTGGCGGGGTAGCAGTAATACCACACAAAAATATTTTTTCAATTAAAAAGGCATCCGAAGTTCTAAATACAGAACCAATATTGTGTAAACTACGAATGTCATCCAAAACAATGATTAGGGGTGTTTTTTCTGATTGTTTAAAATCTTCAATCGATTTTCGGTCGAGTTCGCTGTTTTCAAGTTTTCGCATGGTGTTTTTTTTAATATAAAAAAGCCACGCAAAATTACGTGGCTTAACTATTTATTTTTGTGATATTTAGCTTTTTACAGGAGCTTCTGCTGGTGCAGGATTTGGTAAAACAGTTCCTTTGATTGTAAGAACTTTTGTTTCTTGACCTACGGCATTTGATTTAACTGTTACATTTTTTGTAAAAGGTTGACCTGCTCTTGAAGTATCATATTTCACACCAATCACTCCTTTTTCACCTGGTAAAATTGGTTTTTCTGGTTTTGTAGGTACTGTACATCCGCAAGATCCTTGCGTGCTTTCGATAACTAATGGTTTGTTTCCGTTGTTTACAAATACAAACTCTCTTTTTCCGTCAGAATTAGGAGCTACTGTACCATAATCAATTGTTTCTGTTTCAAACAACATTCCCGGTCCATCGACTGTAGGTGTTTCAACTTTAGTAGAAACAACTTTTTTCGCTTTTTTAACGTCTTGAGCATTGGCTGTAGATAAACCAAATACTGCAATAAGGGCTACAAATACTATTTTTTTCATTGTGTATAAATTAAAAATTAACAAGCAAATTTATAAAAAAAAGATTTATAAAGATAAAATTTAACTTTTAAAATTAAATTTACTTAGACGTTTGTTCAAAAATAAGTAATTTCGTGGCAATTAAAAATCAGAACCATTGACAACAAAAGGCAAAGAAGTAAAAGAAACCCCATTAATGAAGCAATACAACGACATCAAGCGAAAGTATCCGGATGCTTGTTTGTTGTTTCGAGTAGGTGATTTTTATGAAACTTTTGGTGAAGATGCGGTACGGGCTTCTAAAATATTAGGCATTACATTAACTAAGAGGGGAGCTGGTTCTGAAACAGAAACAGCCTTAGCTGGTTTTCCGCACCATTCAATTAATACCTATTTGCCAAAATTGGTAAAGGCGGGTCTTCGTGTCGCTATTTGCGATCAATTAGAAGATCCAAAAATGACGAAAACCATTGTGAAACGTGGGGTGACCGAATTAGTTACGCCGGGAGTTGCCATGAATGACGAAGTATTACAATCGAAATCAAATAATTTTTTAGCTTCCCTTTATTTTGGAAAAATGGGGATTGGAATTTCCTTTTTGGATGTTTCTACAGGAGAGTTTCTCGTTTCACAAGGAAATTCGGAATACATCGATAAATTACTTCAAAATTTTAACCCGAGTGAGGTATTGGTTCAAAAACAGCACAAAGTTCCATTTTCGGAGCAATTCGGAAATGACTACAATGTTTTTTATCTGGAAGATTGGGTTTTTAAAGCAGATTATGCGGTTGAAACTTTGACCAATCATTTTAAAACCAATTCCTTGAAAGGTTTTGGAATAGAAGAATTGACGGACGGAATCGTTGCTTCGGGAGCTATTTTGTATTATTTATCTGAAACGCAACACAATAAAATTCAGCACATCACAGCCATTCAACGCATTGCAGAAGACGCCTATGTTTGGATGGATCGTTTTACCATCAGAAATTTAGAATTGTATCACAGTTATAATCCCAATGCAGTAACGTTATTGGATGTCATTGATAAAACGATTTCTCCTATGGGAGGTCGCTTGTTAAAACGTTGGTTAGCCTTGCCATTGAAAGATGCAAACAAAATAAGAAACAGACACGAGGTAGTTTCTTATTTATTTGACAATCAAGTGGTAATGAAGCAATTTCAGTTTCAAATCAAACAAATTTCTGATTTGGAACGATTGATTTCAAAAATTGCAGCTGGGAAAGTGTCTCCACGAGAAATTATTTACTTGAAAGAATCGCTCGATGCGATAATTCCCATAAAAGAGTTGGCTTTGTCTAGTAAGCAAGAAGCGGTAAAAGTAATTGGAGATTCCTTGCATGCTTGTGATTTACTTCGTGAAAAAATCGCGACTACTTTGCATCCAGAAGCTCCAGTGGCTATATCAAAAGGGAATGCCATTGCTGTTGGTGTCAATTCTGAATTGGATGAATTGAGAAAAATTGCTTTTTCAGGCAAAGAATTTTTGGAAGGAATTGAGAAAAGAGAGTCAGAAGCGACGGGAATTAGTTCGTTAAAGATTTCTTTCAACAATGTTTTCGGATATTATATAGAAGTAAGAAACACACACAAAGACAAAGTACCTTCCGATTGGATTAGAAAGCAAACACTTGTCAGTGCCGAGCGCTATATTACAGAAGAACTAAAAGAATACGAATCTAAAATTTTAGGTGCTGAAGAAAAAATTCAACAGATAGAAAATCAATTATTTGAACAATTGGTTCAATGGATTGCAACCTATATTAAGCCCGTACAACTCAACGCCAACTTGGTAGCGCAATTGGATTGTTTGACTTCATTTGCCCAATTGGCTATTGAAAATAAATACGTGTGTCCAATTCTTGATACTACTTTCGAGTTAGATATTAAAAACGGCCGACATCCTGTGATAGAAAAGCAACTACCGGTTGGAGTGCCTTATATTGCAAATGATGTCTTTTTAGATCGAGATACGCAACAAATAATCATGATTACAGGTCCTAATATGTCCGGAAAATCAGCTATTTTAAGACAAACGGCATTGATTGTACTTTTGGCTCAAATAGGAAGTTTTGTACCGGCCGAATCTGTAAGGATGGGCGTGGTAGATAAAATTTTTACACGAGTAGGTGCGAGTGATAATATCTCGATGGGCGAATCGACTTTTATGGTTGAAATGAATGAAACGGCTTCCATCTTAAATAACATATCGGAAAGAAGTCTTGTTTTGCTTGATGAAATTGGGAGAGGAACTAGTACTTATGACGGAATCTCAATTGCGTGGGCCATTGCTGACTTTTTACACGGAAACCCCGCGCAACCTAAAACACTTTTTGCTACACACTACCATGAGTTAAATGAAATGCAGAATCAATTGGAGCGTATTCAAAACTACAATGTTTCTGTAAAAGAATTAAAAGACACGGTACTGTTTGTTCGAAAGTTAGTAAAAGGAGGCAGTGCTCATAGTTTTGGGATACACGTGGCAAAAATGGCCGGTATGCCTCAAACAGTAATTAATAAAGCCCAGAAACTTCTCAAAAAATTAGAAAAAAACCATTCGGGAGAAGAAATCGCTGGCATCAAGTCGATGAAAGAAGAGGTGCAATTGAGTATCTTTAATTTGGATGATCCTTTATTGGAAGAAATTAAAGAGGAAATTATGGGATTAGACATAAATACATTGACCCCGGTCGAGGCATTAATGAAATTGAATGAAATAAAAAAGATGCTCGGTAAAAAGTAACAATTACGTTTTCAGGGGGTTATAAAATTATCTATATTTTTTACCAAAAACCTTTGCATAATTGAATTTAAGTAGTACATTTGCATCCTCGATACGGTAAAAAGTATCTAAGTTCTTACAATAAAAAACGCGAAAATAGCTCAGCTGGTAGAGCGCGACCTTGCCAAGGTCGAGGTCGCGGGTTCGAGCCCCGTTTTTCGCTCAACCAAATAGAATGTGTATGCATTCCATGCTCGGATGGTGAAATTGGTAGACACGCTGGACTTAAAATCCAGTGAACAGTAATGTTCGTGCGGGTTCAAGTCCCGCTCTGAGTACTAAAGCTTCAAACAATTGTTTGGAGCTTTTTTTATTTAATAACCCCACAGTTAATGATTTTATGGGAACGTTTGTGATTACGCAAAGAAATAGCGGTTTTTATAAATACGAATTCACTTCTAGAAAAGGGAAAACAATTCTCGTAAGCAATGATTTTGAACTACGTTTTGAATGCGAAGAGCACATTGAATATGTGAAGAATAAAATCGAAGCTGTTTTTTTTATGAAGTTCAAATCAAAAAACGGGAAGCTGTATTTCAAAATGATTTTGGACGAGAAAGAGATTGCGGTGAGTAGAAAATACACCACCCAATTGCTAATGGAAAAAGGGATCAATGAAATAATCAGATCGTTTGCGGTTTCAGAAGTTCTTGATTTTTCTTCTCAAGACTTTGCTTTTCCCGATGCAGCCGATTTGTTTGAATAGAAAATAGAAGGTATAAAAAAAGCTCTGCAATGCAGAGCTTTGATTTTTTAAATCAGAAACTAGTTTCTAATTATTTTGTTGCAGCAGTTGTATCAGCAGCTGTAGTGTCAGCAGCAGTTGTATCAGCAGCAGTTGTGTCAACAGCTGGAGTTTCAACAGCAGTTGTGTCAGCAGCTGGCTCAGCAGCAGCATCAGCTTGTTTACAAGATACTACAGTTAATGCAGCAACGAAAGCTAAACTTAAAAATACTTTTTTCATCTTACTTAAATATAAAAGGTTAATTATTAATTCGGAGCAAAGATATAAATTTTTTTATTTTAAAAAATAATTATTTTAACTTTTTTTTAATTTTTTCTCTTTGAATTCCGCAAATAGTGTTACAAATTTCATGCCAAAAGCATTGTTTGCTGGATATTTATTTTTTCTTAGCTGGTTGTATGATTTTCAGCTCGTTAATTAAATTGTGTGCTCCTGCAAACTTCTCTATGATGAATAATATGTAGCGTGTGTCGACCATAATGTTTCTACAAATGTCTGGAGAATAGTAAATATCACTCATGGTTCCTTCCCAAACGCGGTCAAAATTAAGTCCAACTAAATTCCCTTTAGCATCGAGCGCAGGACTTCCAGAATTTCCACCCGTTGTGTGGTTAGTAGCAATAAAACATACGGGCATTTTGCCATTTGAGCCATATCTTCCGTAATCTTTTGTTTGATACAATTCGATCAATTTGGCTGGAACGTCAAATTCATAATCTCCGGGAACATATTTTTCCATTACTCCATCTAAGTAGGTATACGGTTCGTATACAACGCCATCGTTGGGTTTGTATCCTTTCACTTTACCATATGTAATACGTAACGTGCTGTTTGCATCCGGAAAAATTCGTGCAGATTTTGGACTTAACTCTAAAATTGCTTTCATATAGGTGCGTTGGGTACCAATGTTTTTAAGGTTCAATTCGTCGTATTTAGGAGCTACATTTTTCAAATAAGCATCGGACATAGCCTTGATTAGTTGGTACCCTTCGTCTGCATTCATTTTTTCAATCACTGTTTTGGTATCTCCTTCCAATAAAGAGGTAAAGCCCGTTAAACTAGTTAATTTTGAAGTCTCAAAAATAGCTGCGGTAAGTTGGGTAATATTGGCATCGATTAACGATTGTGGTAAGAACTGTTTGGGTGATTTGGTTGCATATAGTTGCATCAATTGTTCAAAAACAGCTTTGTCAACCTCACTGTTGTAATCTTTGTAAAAATCAGCAATCCCGTTTGATAAATTGTTTTTTCGATCAGTAAAAGCTTGCTCTCCTTTTGAATTGAGGATTTGTTCTAGCTGATACAATTTATATCCCACAGATAATAGTTCAGTGTTACGCAAGGCAACCTCAGTAAAATAATCTCTAGCCAGCGCGTATTCTTTTATTTCTGAATAATTTTTTTCAAAATCTGCTAGTAAGTTTCCATATTCTGCTTGTTTGCCAGCGGCGGTAACTTTTTGTTGAAAATCGGCTTCAAATTTCTTCTTGATTTCTACTGCATTTGATTTTTTCAAACCTTTGGTTTCTCCGATCCATTTTTTCCAATAATTGGCAACACTGGCATATTTCGAAGCATACTGAATTTTGATCGCTTGATCTTTTCTCATAAATCGATCTTGTGCTTTAAGTGCAGCATCACGTACTTCAATTTTGGCCGGATTTAAGGTAGAAACAATTTGATCTACCGCAATCGAGGGTAGGTATTCTTGTGTTTTTCCGGGATAGCCCATCACCATGGTAAAATCATTTTCTTTCAATCCTTCTATAGAGATCGGGAAAAAATGTTTCGGTTTGTAGGGAACATTATCTGCAGCATATTCGGCAGGACGGTTGTTTTTGTCTGCGTAAATTCGGAACAAAGAAAAATCTCCTGTGTGACGTGGCCATACCCAGTTATCTGTGTCTGAACCAAATTTTCCAATGGAACTTGGCGGCGCACCCACAAATCGGATGTCTTTAAATGTTTCGGTTACAAACAAAAGGTATTGATTACCATCATAAAAAGTTCGTATTTTATTATCTTGCCAACTTTCTTTTGGTAATGAAGTGCTTAAAGCAGAAATATTGGCCTGAATTTTTTTCTGTTTATCCGATTCATTTGCTAATGCATTTACCCCTTCTAGAACTTGGGTTGTAACATCTTCTATGCGAACTACAAACATCACAACCATGCCTTTGTTGGGTAATTCCTCATCCATTTTATAGGCCCAAAAACCATCTCTTAAGTAATCGTGTTCGACCGTAGAGTGATTTTGAATGGCATCAAATCCGCAATGGTGATTCGTTAACAGCAATCCTTTATCAGAGATCATTTCAGCGGTACAACCTCCATCAAATTGAGGGACTGCATCTTTCAAACTGGATTTGTTTACAGCATAAATATCTTCTGCTGAAATTTTCATCCCTAAATTTTTCATTTCCGTTTCGTTCATGCCTTTCAATAAGGAAGGAATCCACATACCGCCTTGTTGCGCTTGGGTTTGAACGAAAAATAATAATAGTACTAATTTAATGTATTTCATGTGGGTTTAAGTTTGTTTGTTATTTAGTCTGTGATCCTTCGGATGTGTTACAAATATGATTCAAGATCGTTGTGGTTGCTCCTTTATTCATTTGGACAAAAGTACTGCAAATATGTCCTTTTTCATGTCGAATGTCTTCATTATGCAGCAATAAATGGAATGCATTATTTAATTCTGTTTGATTAGAGACACTGATACATCCTTCCATGTGGACCAATGCGGTAGCTTCTGCAAAATGACTGTAGTTGGGGCCAATTACAATTGGAATTCCAAAAGTCGCAGGTTCTAAAATATTGTGAACTCCAGGATTTCCGAAGCCACCACCTACATAGGCAATATCTGCATAACTGTATATTTTTGTTAAAATACCGATGGTGTCAATGATGAATACATTGTAGTTAGCGAGGTCTTTGTTGTTCCTTTCAGAAAATAACACCACTTTTTTGGTACAGCTTTTTTGTAAGGCATTGATTTGTTCTGTTTTTATGTTATGAGGTGCAAGGATGAATTTGATATCGTCGGCAGCATTGTTGATGAACTCCATCAATAAAGCTTCGTCTTTTGGCCAGGAACTTCCAATCACAAAGGTGGTTTGGTTGTTTTTAAATTGTGCGATAAAATCAAGTTCATTGTTTTGCTGCAAAATATCCAAAACACGATCAAAACGAGTATCTCCCGAAATTTTCACATTCGAAAATCCGATGCTTTGAATTAGTTTTTTTGAATGTTCATTTTGAACAAAAAAGTATTCAAAACTTTGAAGAGCATTTCTGTAAAAGGCACCATACCATTTGAAAAATAGTTGGTCTTCTCTAAATATTCCCGAGATTAGATAGGTTTTGATCTCCTTGTTTTTTAATGCTCTTAAGTAATTGGGCCAAAACTCATATTTGATAAAAAATACCATTTCCGGATGAATGGCTTGGATGAAATTTTCAGCATTTGATTGGGTATCCAAAGGTAAATAAACAGTAACATCTGCCAAAGTGTTGTTTTTCCGAACTTCATATCCTGAAGGGGAGAAAAAGGTGATGATGATTTTATGGGTTGGGTATTCTTTTTTTATTTTTTCGATTACGGGAACGCCCTGTTCATATTCACCTAAGGATGCCGCATGAAACCAAATCGTTTTATCATTCGCGGAGACATGTTCCTTAATTTTTTGAAACACCTCTTTTCTACCTGAAACAAAAAGAGAAAGCTTCGGACTAAAAACAGCCAAAAGTTTTACAATTTGTGAGGCGAGAATAATAATAAAATTATATATTTGATACATGTCGTATAATCAGGTCATAAAAGTACGATGTTTATTTAAAATAAAAAAGGAGCGATTGTTTTCTGTTATTGTTTCAGGAGTTTTGATAGGATTGCTCAGATAAAAAAATTGGGTAAAATATTCTATCAAAAGGGCAACTTATTTTTAATAGAATAAATCATCTTCAGAAGATAATTAGTAATTTTGCAGCAAGAAAAATTCAAATATGAAAAAAATTCAAATGGTTGACTTAAAAGGTCAATACGATAAAATCAAAGAAACAGTCAATGCTTCCATTCAGGAAGTTTTAGATACCACCGCATATATTAACGGACCCTTGGTTCATCAATTTCAAAAAAACTTAGAAGAATATTTAGATGTTAAGCATGTTATTCCTTGTGCTAATGGTACGGATGCATTGCAAATAGCGATGATGGCACTCGATTTAAAACCGGGTGATGAAGTGATCACTGCCGATTTTACTTTTGCCGCTACCGTTGAAGTGATTGCTTTGTTGCAATTGACTCCCGTGCTGGTTGACGTAGAAGAAGCCAATATGAATATCTCAATAGAAGCAATTAAAAAAGCAATCACACCACGAACCAAAGCAATTGTTCCTGTTCATTTATTTGGAAGAGCGGCCAATATGGAAGCGATTATGGCTATTGCAAAAGAGCATAACTTATATGTGATTGAAGACAATGCGCAAGCGATTGGAGCTAATTGCAAATTTTCTGACGGAACCAAAAAGAAAGCAGGAACCATTGGACATGTAGCTTCCACTTCTTTCTTTCCTTCAAAAAACTTAGGTTGCTACGGTGATGGTGGTGCCATTTTTACCAATGATGATGCGTTGGCACACACCATTCGAGGAATTGTAAATCACGGAATGTATGTGCGTTACCACCATGATGTAGTGGGAGTGAATTCACGTTTAGATAGTATCCAAGCGGGTGTGTTGAATGCCAAACTTCCTTTTTTGGATGCGTACAGTAAAGCAAGACAAAATGCCGCGCGAAAGTATTCAGCAGCTCTGGAAGGTCATAAAAATATCATTGCACCTTCGATTTGCGAAATATGCGATTGCCATGTTTTTCATCAATATACGTTGCGAATCATCGATGCGGATCGAAATGGATTGATGCAACATTTATTAGACAAAGGTATTCCGTGTGCTATTTATTACCCAATACCTTTACATAGCCAGAAGGCATATGCCGATGCTCGCTATAATGAAGCTGATTTTCCAGTAACCAACAAGCTTGTTAATGAAGTAATTTCTCTACCGATGCATACTGAATTGGATGATGAACAAATTCAATTTATTACCGATTCAATCTTAGAATTTTTAAAATAAATCAAATGAAAATAGTTGTAACAGGTGGTTTAGGTTTTATAGGATCTCATACAGTAGTTGAACTACAAAATATCGGTTTTGATGTAGTTGTAGTTGATAATTTATCCAATTCATCTTTGGATGTTTTGGATGGAATTGAGCGAATTACAGGAAAAAAACCAGTGTTTGAAAACATCGATTTGCGAGACAAAACATCAGTTCAACATTTTTTTAAAAAGCAGGACGATATTAACGGAGTGATTCATTTTGCTGCTTCCAAAGCGGTAGGAGAAAGTGTAGAAAATCCGTTGTTGTACTATGAAAATAATTTGAATCCCTTGATTTATATTTTGCAAGAATTACAACATCATGCCAACGCTAATTTTATTTTTAGTTCTTCTTGTACGGTTTATGGTCAAGCCGAAATCATGCCAATCACTGAAGACGCCTCTGTTCAAGCAGCCATGTCACCCTATGGAAACACCAAGCAAATCGGAGAAGAGATAATTTCGGATGCCGCGAAAGCAACTCATTTGAAAGCGATTTTACTCCGATATTTCAATCCTATTGGGGCACATCCTACGGCAGAAATTGGCGAATTACCAATTGGGGTTCCACAAAATTTGGTTCCTTTTATCACGCAAGCGGGTATCGGAATTCGTTCTGAATTATCGGTTTACGGAAATGATTATCCTACACCTGACGGAACGGCTGTTCGAGACTACATTCATGTGGTTGATTTGGCTAAAGCCCACGTGGTTGCCCTGCAGCGTTTGTTGAATGGTCAAAACGAAACAAAAGTAGAGACCTTCAATCTCGGAACCGGAACGGGAAGCTCTGTATTGGAAGTGATTCACGCATTTGAAAAAGTAAGTGGCCAAAAATTACCTTATAAAATTGTAGCTCGACGCGAAGGAGATATCACTTCCGCTTATGCCAATACAGACAAAGCAAATCAGGTTTTGGGTTGGAAGGCACAATCAACACTTGAAGAAGCAATGGAAAGTGCTTGGAAGTGGGAACAAAAAATCCGAAACTAGTTTCATGTTGATAGAAAAGAAAGAGAAGCTAAAACCTGATTTTAAATTAATCTTTTCCTTAATTATTGTCGGAATTGTTTGGGGTACTACCTATTTAGGTATTCGAGTTGCCGTAGAAACGATGCAACCCTGGTTTATAACATCCATCAGACAAGGAATTGCCGCAATTATTGTGTTGGTTATGTTGCTTTTCAAAAAACAATTGGTTTGGATAGGTTGGGAAAAATTTAAAGTCCAATTTGTATTATCTGTGTTGATGTTGGTTTTCGCAAATAGCTTTACAACCATTGCAGAGCAGTCGATTACGAGTGGATTGACATCCATAATGAGTGCCATGTCACCTGTGATTGTATTTATAGGCAGTGTAATATTTGGAATTCAAAAGCCTACTTGGAAAGGTTTTTTCGGTGTTTTATTAGGTTTTACTGGGGTGGTTTTTATTTTTAGAAAGGGTCTTTCAGACATTTTAGATCCAAATTATAAAGTAGGAATCGCATATTTAAGTATTGCTATTTTGAGTTGGTCCATAGCGGTTTTATATTCCAAAAAACATGCGCATCAAACAAATAATATCACGTTGAATTTGTTTTATCAATTTTCAATTGCATCCCTCATTCAACTTGTGTTAGCGTTTCTCTTTTCATCAGACGCCGATATTGATTTGTGGAGTTTTAGAAGTTTTGCAGCGGTTGTTTATTTAGCCGTTTTTGGTTCGGTCGTTGCTTTTTTTGCATATTATTATGCCTTGCAACGCGTATCTGCTGTTCGAGTTTCTGTGTTGAATTATGTGAATACGATTATCGCTATTTTCTTAGGGTGGCTTTTGCTAGACGAAGTGATTACACTAGATTTTATTATTGCAGCTGTTCTTATCATGTCAGGAGTTTTTATAATAAATTACAAGCGTAAATAAAAAATGCCTTACAATTTGTAAGGCATTTTCGTTTTTTATTTTTTAGAGGCTTCTTTGAGATCTTTGCTAGCTTCTTCCATCTTCTTGGCTCCTTTTTCTAGAGCTTCTCCAGCTTTTGCTTGCGTCGTGTCGATTGCATCCTCTGCTTTGTCTGTAATCGAATCTACTTTTTGTTCTACTTCTTTCGATACTGCGTCTTTTGCCTCGTCAAGTTTTTCTTTGGTTTTGTCTTGACAGGATACAAGAACTACGGCCAACATGGCTACTGTTAAAATTGCTTTTTTCATTTTTTTACTTGTTTTTTGAATTAATAAATTAGATGATCAAAAGCACAGTTGCAAATAGGGTGCCAAATAATTTATGCAGAAAAAGTAACAGCCTCTTTATTGATTTTATTAACCAATCCAACCAATACTTTTCCCGGTCCTATTTCTGTAAAACTCGTGGCACCATCTGCTATCATTTGATTTACAGATTGAGTCCATTTTACAGGAGCAGTCAATTGTATGATTAGATTTTTTTTAATTTCATTGGCATCACTTACTGCATTCGCAGTTACATTTTGATAGACAGGACAAATAGGTGTAGAAAAAGTAGTAGCTTCTATGGCTGCAGCCAATTCTTCTCTTGCAGGCTCCATCATGGGAGAGTGAAAAGCTCCTCCAACTGGAAGTATGAGGGCTCTTTTAGCTCCCGCTTCTTTCATTTTCTCACAGGCCAATTCCACCGCTTTGTATGCTCCTGAAATAACCAATTGACCAGGGCAATTATAATTAGCAGCAACTACAACACCGTCAATAGATGCGCAAATATCTTCTACAACAGCATCCTCTAAATTTAATACGGCTGCCATGGTTGAAGGGGTGATCTCGCATGCTTTTTGCATGGCCAATGCACGTTGTGAAACCAATTTAAGTCCGTCTTCAAAAGACAAAGCTCCATTTGCTACCAAGGCCGAAAATTCTCCTAATGAATGTCCAGCAACCATTTCAGGATGAAAATCAGCTAACGTTTTAGCCAAAATAACAGAATGTAAAAACACCGCAGGTTGCGTAACTTTAGTTTCTTTTAATTCTTCTGCAGTGCCTTCAAACATAATATCTGTAATTCGAAAGCCCAATATTTCATTGGCTTTTTCGAATAATTCTTTTGCTAAAGCAGAATTTTCATAAAGTTCCTTACCCATTCCAGTAAATTGTGCTCCTTGTCCAGGAAAAACGTATGCTTTCATATTATTTATTTCAAGTTGTTATTTGAATCGTAACTAATCTCTTGGCAAAAATACTATTTTTTTGTGTTAGTTGAAACGATTGAAGCATTGCGTAATCTGAATTTGTAACTATTTGGATTTTTTTGCGTATAATAGGAGTATAGGGCCAAAAAATAAGGCTTGAAATCTTCTTTTATGAAAAACATTAAATCATTATTTGTCGTCTTACTTGTTTCAGTAGTTCTTTTTTACTTGAATTTACCGGTATTAAATTATGGCTTTACAAAATTGCCTGTATTACTTTTGGTATTGATCGTCCTTTTATTAGTATTGTCAACAGGTATTAATGTCTTGCCAAATGGTAAGAAAATTGTGATCAATTCCAGACCAAGCAAAATATATTTCTATGCGATTGGGCTGATTCTTTTTTATCTTATTGCTTTACCTCTGCTCACAAGTACTGCCATGTTTCGAACCGAATCATACAAAAATATGATTGGAAAAGTAAATAATGGCACTAAAATAGCCAAACATATCGAACCCATTTCTATCAATGAAATCAGAGTTGTCGATGAGGATTTGGCTTATTTATTAGGAGAAAAAATTCTTGGATCGCAACCAGCTCTTGGGAGTCAAGTGGAGCTGGGTGAGTTTTACATTCAAAAAGTAGGAAACGATTTGTATTGGGTTGCACCTTTGTTGCATTCTGGTTTTTTCAAATGGTTGAATAATTCAGAAGGAACTCCGGGTTATGTTATGGTGTCGGCTACCAATGAACGCGATGTGAAGCTTGTGCAAAACGTGGGAGGGAAAGACGTAAAAATTAAATACCAACCTGCCGCTTTTTTTCAAAGTGATATCAAAAGACATATTTATATGAATGGGTATGCTACCGTAGGTTTGACTGACTTTACTTTTGAAATAGACGATGCAGGAAATCCTTTTTGGGTGGTAACTACATTTAACAAAGAGATCGGATTTTCTGGAGATGATGCTACTGGGGTTATAGTGGTGGATGTAAATACGGGTGCTATGCAATCGTATTCTATTGAAAATACGCCTTTGTGGGTAGATCGTATTCAACCCATCAATTTTGTCGAAAAACAACTAAACGATTGGGGTGATTATGTACATGGATATTGGAATTTTTCTAACTCAGATAAGTTGCAAATTACAGAAGGGTTAACATTGGTTTATGGAAAAAACAACCGTTCTTATTGGTACACCGGACTCACATCTGTAGGTAAAGATGAATCGGCAGTAGGTTTTGTGTTGGTTGATACCCGAACCAAAGAAACTACGTTTTACAAGCAAAGTGGAGCCACCGAATTTGCCGCTCAAAGTTCGGCAGAAGGGAAAGTTCAAGAAAAAGGATACCATTCTTCTTTGCCAATTCCTTATAATATTAATGGAATCCCGACCTATGTAATGACTTTGAAAGATGATGGAGGCTTGGTAAAAATGTTTGCAATGGTTGCCATCAGTGATTATACCATTGTAGGTGCCGGAAACTCAATGAGAGAGACGCTTACCGCTTTCAAAAGCGCCTACAATTCATCGGGGAGCAAAATGAATGCAACGAGTGTTACGGATAAAAAAGGATTAAAAACGGTGATTACCCGCATTCAAACCGATGTGAAAAACGGCAATAGTTATTATTATTTTACGTTAAAAAACAACCCGTCAATTTTTGTAGGATCATCTCAAATATCTTCTCAGTTACCTATTTCAATGGTGGGAGATAGTGTGTATGTCACTTTTGATATTGACAAAGAAGAAGTAGTAGACGTAACGACTTTCAAGAACATGAGTCTGAAAAAATAGGAATGATATTTTATCAAATGAAAAACGCTGTCAAGATCTAATTTTTGACAGCGTTTTTTGTATGAAAAAAGATGGTTATTGTTCCATCGGGATTTCCATTAATAGGAATTTGGCATCCGTGGAAGCTTCAAAATCAATCGTTTCGAAATCCCAAATACCCAATCCATCTCTTGTTTCTAATACCTGTCCTTCCACAAGTACAGTTCCTGAAATCACAAAAACATACATTCCATTTCCTTCTTTTTTTATGGAATAAGTTTTAGAAAAACCCTTGTCAAAATCAGCCAAATGGAACCAAGCATCTTGATAAATCCAAACGCCTTCGTCCTCTGCATTGGGAGATAATATTTGAGCAAAATCATTTTTTTGTTGGGTACTGTCCAATGTGATTTGTTGGTAACGGGGTTCTACATTTCGAAATTTAGGAAAAACCCAAATTTGAAATAATTTGGTGCGTTGGTCTGCATTCGGATTGAACTCACTGTGTTGGATTCCGGTTCCTGCACTCATTACTTGTACATCACCAGTTTTAATGGTCGCGGCATTGCCCATGCTGTCTTTGTGAGCCAAATCGCCTTCTAACGGGATGGTGATGATTTCCATGTTGTCGTGAGGGTGCGTTCCAAATCCCATTCCAGCGGCGACGGTATCATCGTTTAATACCCGTAACATTCCAAATTGAATGCGTTCTGGATTGTACCAACTCGCAAAACTAAAACTGTGGTAAGCATTTAACCAACCATGATCGGCATGTCCTCTTGAACTGGCTTTGTGAAATACGGTTTTCATTTTATTTATTTTTAAGTTTTTTATGCATGTACGGTTACTAATTGTGCTGCATCTTTGGCTTTCTCAACTACTGCGTCAACCGGAGTTTCGAGTGTGTCATTTACCAATGCTACGCCCATTCTTCGATAAGGTCTGGAGGTGGGTTTGCCAAAAATTCTAAAATCGGTTTTTGGTAATGCGGCTATTTTTTCTACGCCACTGTAAGTTGGGTTTTCCGAATTTTCAGCGGCTAATATTACTGCACTAGCACCTGTTTTTTCTAGCGTAATTTCAGCGATTGGCAAGCTTAAAATAGCACGCAGGTGCAATTCAAATTCGTTGAAATTTTGAGTCCCTGCTAAAGTTACCATACCGGTATCATGTGGACGTGGAGAAAGTTCAGAGAAATAAACGCCATCTGCTGCTAAGAAGAATTCTACCCCAAAAAGACCTGCACCTCCCAGTGCTTGGGTTACTTTTCGTGCCATTTCTTGGGCTTCTAATAAATCGTTTTTCGAAACCAAGGCAGGTTGCCAACTTTCTTGATAATCACCTCGTTCTTGACGATGACCTATTGGTGCACAAAATAAAGTAGGTAAGTTATTCTGTGTTACGGTAAGCAGTGTGATTTCTGATAAAAATGGAACGAACGCTTCCACTATCACTTCAACAACATCACCACGAGATCCTGCAACGGCATAGTCCCATGCTTTTTGAATATCGTCTTCACTTTTGATGGTCGATTGTCCTTTACCTGATGATGACATCAATGGTTTTACCACGCAAGGAATTCCAATTTCGGCCACTGCTTTTTGTAAGGCATCCCCACTTGTAGCATAGCGGTAATTTGCTGTTTTTAGTCCGAGTTCTTTGGAAGCCAAATCTCGAATTGCTTTTCGGTTCATCGTGAAATTGGCTGCTTTGGCTGAAGGCACTACCGTGATCCCTTGTTTTTCGTAGGCATAAAAACGTTCGGTACGAATGGCTTCTATTTCTGGTACGATGAAATCGGGTTGGTGTTTTGCTACAATGCGGTCTAAGGCATCCCCATCGAGCATATTGATGACTTCAAATGCATGTGCTACTTGCATAGCTGGCGCATTTTCATAGCTATCAACCGCAATAATGGTTTGCCCGATGCGTTGTGCTGCAATCACAAATTCTTTTCCTAATTCGCCGGAGCCTAAAAGTAGTATTTTCATGGTTCTTATATTTTGTTGCAAGTTACTTCGTTGCACAACTTTTTTCTTTTTCTGCTATCGTAAATCGCGTTTTTAAAAACTATTTTGCGTTAGGGATAAAAGGCGGTATCCTCGTAGTGAAACGGAGCGATAAAGCCGATAGCCCGACCCGAAGGGGAACGCCCAAATTAATCTTCGTCTTCTATTTCAAATTCGGCATCTTTTTCCCAGATTTCCATTTCACAAGGTTTGCAATTGAATTTGAGTTTGTATTCTAATTCGCCTTGTTTTAGCACCAAAGGTTCTTTGACTTTAACACCCAAGGTGTCTTTGTGGTATTTTGGGCATTTTTCTAGTTCGTATTTGATGCAATATTTAGTCGTCATTACCCTTGATTTTCCTGGATCCCATTGGAGTTCAAAGGCTTTTTCGATTTCGGTAACGCCATGGCGTTCATAGAATTTTCGTGCCATTTTGTTGGAAACGTTGTAGGTAAAATCCAATTGATCTACGGGAAACGGATGGTCGGTTTTGACGATTTGATGCTCTTCTCGTTTGTAATTTGCCAAACGAATTTCGGTCAATTGTTCGTAAACCGTTCGGCGCATTTCGTTGACTTTTGAAATCGGTAAAAACCAGTTGTTTGTAAACTGAATCGTTATTTCGTCGGCGGTGTAAGGCGTAAAACCAGTTTTAGCCAATTGTAATTTGATGTTTTCTTCTATCGATTGATTGTTTTTGGTCGGTTCTTTGGCGTGCTCTAATTGGACATTGCTTACATAACCATCTTCGTCGGTGGCAATCAGTTCAAAACCTGTTTCATTTTCGGTAAGCAGCAATGAGGTACTTATTTTTCTTACGGCACTGTCTTCTCGTTCAACAATTTTGATGAAAGCGGCATCGTTGTTTCTATAAATGAACGTTCCGTCTTTGATTTCTTTTAGAACGTTTGGGTAAATGATGCCATTTTCGGCACGGTTTACATAAATTCCGTCTGCTTCGTTGTTTTCATTGATGAAGCACAAACCATCACCGTTGTTGAGTAAATGTCCGTTTTCTATTTCGTATGAATTACCTACTGTTTTGATTAGTTTTCCAATGTATTGACCTTTTGATTTGGGGCTTTCCCAAGAACCGATGGACTGGTGTCTTTCGTTTACAAAATAATCGGTATACCCTCTGTTAAAAGTTCGGTTCAATTCTGAATCGAATGTAAACGTGCATTTTCCTGAAGAAGCTTTGGTGTAATTTGGGTTTTCTTCCAAAAAGGCATCGAGTTTTTTTCTAAGGAACGAAACGTTGTTTTTTACATAGACCATGTCTTTCAATCGCCCTTCAATTTTGAAAGAAACGATTCCGGCTTCGATTAAATTCGGGATTTGGTCGGTTACATCAAAATCTTTGATGGAAAGCAAGTGACTGTTTTTGATTAATGTATCGCCGTGACCGTCAATCAAATTATAAGGCAAGCGACAGTTTTGTGCGCATGAACCTCGGTTGGCTGATCGTTCGCCATTGGCAACACTCATATAACAATTTCCGCTGAACGACACACACAAGGCTCCGGTTACAAAAAATTCAAGTTCAACATCCGTTGCTTCGCTGATTTCTTTGATTTGGTGAAGGTTCAATTCACGAGCTAATACGACACGCTTGATGCCGGCATCGGCAAGAAATTTTATGTTTTTTGGATCTCGATTATTGGCTTGAGTGCTCGCATGTAAAACAATAGGAGGCAGTTCCATTTCCATAATGGACATGTCTTGCACAATCAAGGCATCAACGCCAATGTGGTACAATTCCCATATCATTTGGCGACAAGTTTCTAATTCGTTATCGTACAAAATGGTGTTGATAACCACAAAAACTTGCGCATTAAATAAATGGGCATATTGGACCAAAGCAGCTACATCTTCCAAAGAGTTGTGTGCATTGGAACGAGCACCAAATTGTGGAGCTCCAATATAAACGGCATCGGCACCACTGTTAATGGCAGCCATACCGTGTAGTAAGTCTTTGGCAGGTGCTAATATTTCTATTTTCTTTTTCATTACTAAATGTAGTTTCTTTTACGAAAATTAGTTTGCAAAGTTCTTACAAATTATTGAGATTTTCTGGAAAAAGTTGCAGAGTTTCAAGTTTTAAAATTTCTTTATTTTCATATCCATCTACTGAATTGAATTTACAATCAAATGGTTTTACCAAATATCAATAGATTGTGATCAGGTCGAGGTGGGACATTCTATTGTATCAGCTTTGTTGCGCATAGCGAGTGTAGGATACGAGTGTGTACTTTTGATCGTTTTTTTGTTTTACATATTTAAAAAAAGCCCCAAGTTTCCTTGAGGCTTTTGGTATTTATTTAATTAGTATCATTACGAAACCGCTTCTTTGATTCGGCGTAAAGCTTCTTTTAATATATCGTCGCTTGTTGCATATGAAAAACGGATGCAGTTAGGGTTTCCAAAAGCGTCTCCGGTTACGGTAGCCACATTGGCTTCTGCTAAAAGATACATAGAAAAGTCGTTAGCATCTTTGATTTCGGTTCCTCTTAAAGTTTTACCGAAAAAAGACGATACATCTGGGAAAACATAAAAAGCTCCCTCTGGAACGTTTATTTTCATTCCAGGAATTTCTTTGATCAATCCCACAACTAAATCTCTTCGGCTATGGAAGGCATCTACCATGTGTTTTAATGCAGACGGATCAGCATCTACAGCTGTAATGGTTGCACGTTGGGCAACACTGTTGGCACCACTTGTTACTTGACCTTGCATTTTAGTACATGCTTTCGCGATAAATTCGGGTGCGCCAATGTATCCAATTCGGTAACCTGTCATGGCGAAAGCTTTAGCAACTCCATTCACAGTGATTGTTTTTTCTAACATGCCTGGGATTGATGCAATACTGCAAAAAGTTCCAGAAAAATTGATGTGTTCGTAGATTTCATCTGCTACTACATAAATGTTGGGGTGTTTTTCTAACACTTTTGCCAAGGCAGTTAATTCTTCACGGCTGTAGACAGATCCACTTGGATTACAAGGAGAACTGAACCACATCATTTTTGTTTTGGGTGTGATGGCTGCTTCCAATTGAGCAGGTGTCATTTTGAAATCAGATTCAACAGAAGTAGGAACTTCTACAGGCACTCCTCCTGAAAGTTTTACGATTTCGAAATAAGAAACCCAATAAGGTGCAGGTAATATTACCTCATCACCATCGTTTAACATTACTTGTGCAATGTTGTATAAAGATTGTTTTGCACCTGTAGAAACAACGATTTGAGAAGGTTTGTAATCCAAATCATTGTCGCGTTTGAATTTTCTACAAATTGCTTCTTTTAGTTCTACATATCCGTCAACGGGAGAATACGTGCTATAATTTTCGTCGATTGCTTTTTTTGCGGCTTCTTTGATGAAGTCGGGTGTGTTGAAATCGGGTTCACCCAAGCTTAAACTGATTATGTCTTTTCCTTGTGCTTTTAATTCTCTGGCCAAAGCAGCCATTGCCAATGTTTGTGAGGTAGCTAAATTGTTAATTCTGTCCGATAATGGGTTCATTGTGTTGAAAAATTTTGATTTTTATTGTTTTTAAATTTAGTAGTTTCGTTTGTTGTTGTTTGTTATGCAAGTTGTGGTTTTCTTCCTAAATCTCTCAAATGGGTAAAGTGAGAAGCGAGTGCCTCTCGGGTTGTTTTAAATTCGTAATAAGGAAGGTTACATTCTTTAGCCGTTTCTTTTACAAATTCGGCAATTTTATTGTAATGAATATGTGAAATATTTGGGAAAATATGGTGTTCAATTTGATGGTTTAATCCTCCAGTGTAATAGTTCACCAACCAGTTCTTTGGAGCAAAATTGGCTGTAGTATACAATTGATGGATGGCCCAAGTATTTTCTAATTCGCCGTTTTCATCCGGAACAGGGTTTTCAGTTTCGTTCACAACGTGTGCTAATTGAAATACAACACTCAATATTAGACCCGCAGTGTAGTGCATTACTAAAAATCCAAGTACTACTTTCCACCAAGAAATGCCTCCCACCAATATTGGAATGACCAACCAAATAGAAAAATAAATAATCTTAGTAATGATTAATGTGGTCCAACGAATCGCGGGTTTTTTGAATTCTCCGTACGATAAATTACGTTTTAAGTAGCGTTTCATTTGAAGGAAATCGGTTGTGATCGCCCAGTTAAAAGTTAGTAATCCGTAAAGGAAAACTGAATAATAGTGCTGAAATTTATGGTGACTGTACCATTTAGCCGTTTTTGAAAAACGCAAAATACGTCCTGCTTCTAGGTCTTCATCATGTCCCAATATGTTTGTGTAGGTGTGGTGCAACACATTGTGTTGAACTTGCCAGTTGTAAACATTTCCTGCCAAGATGTAAATGCTACCTCCCATGAATTTATTGATCCAAGATTTGTTCGAATAGGCACCGTGGTTACCGTCGTGCATCACATTCATTCCTACACCGGCCATACCAATGCCAATAATTACATTGAGCAATAAGTAAGTCCAAAAGGGCATTCCCATTGCGAGCAAGAAGAAATAAGGCGTTAGAAAAATAGAAAACATGATGATCGTTTTCAGATGCAGTTTCCAATTTCCCGTTTTATCGAGATTATTTTCTTTGAAATAGTTATTTACTTTCGAATTTAAGGTTCTGAAAAACTTTAAATTGTCTTGTTTTGCAAAGGTTGGAGAGGTTGAATTCATAGCAATAAAAAAAATTTAAACAAAGATAATTATAATTCGGATGGAATATGTCTAAATTATTCAAAAAATAACATTTCTAAATTGATTACTTTTGCATAAAATTAGAATCGAAATGGAAGAAATTCTCAAACAGTTTCCAGACTTAACCGAATTACAACAAGCACAATTTGAGCAGCTCTATGATTTGTATCAAGATTGGAATGCTAAAATCAATGTGATCTCACGAAAAGACATCGATGAGTTGTATACCAAACATGTCTTACATTCACTTGCCCTTGCTAAAATTCAACCTTTTGAACCGGGTACTTATGTTTTGGATGTAGGAACCGGTGGTGGGTTTCCGGGAATTCCTCTTGCGATTCTTTTTCCTGAGACGCGTTTTTATTTGATCGATGTCATTGCTAAAAAAATCAAAGTCGTTCAAGCTGTTGCCAGTTCATTGGAATTGAAAAACGTAAAAGCAGAACAAATTCGTGCCGAAAATGTAAAAGGAGATTTTGATTTTATTGTGAGTCGAGCTGTTACAAATATGCCTGATTTTGTTTCTTGGGTGAAGGCAAAAATTAAAAAGCAACACAAACACGAACTAAAAAATGGAATATTGTACCTTAAAGGCGGCGACTTAACGGAAGAATTGAAAGATTTTCCGAAAGCAACGTTGTATGATATAGCTGATTTTTTTGATGATGCATTTTTTGAAACCAAAAAAGTGGTTCATTTACCTTTGAAGTTTATCAGTTAAGCGTACCAATTGTATGATATAGAAAAGCCTCCCATTGATTTCAATGGGAGGCTTTGTTTTATGAATACCTTTCCAATTTATCCTAAAAACGGATATGTATAATCTACAGGTGTTACAAAAGTTTCTTTGATAGTTCTAACGGATGCCCAACGTAATAAGTTTTGAGAAGAACCCGCTTTGTCGTTTGTACCTGATCCTCTGGCTCCTCCAAAAGGTTGCATTCCTACAACTGCTCCTGTTGGTTTGTCATTGATGTAGAAATTTCCAGCTGCATTTTGTAATGCAACAGTAGCTTCTTCTACAGCATAACGACATTGGCTGAATACGGCTCCAGTTAATGCGTATTCTGAAGTTTCGTCAACTAATTTTAGCGTTTCAGACCATTGGTCGTCTTCATAAATATAGATGGTAACTACTGGTCCAAATAATTCGGTTTCCATGGTACTGTATTTTGGGTTGGTGGTCAAAATAACGGTAGGTTCAATGAAATAACCTTTTGATTTATCATAATTACCCCCCATGATAACTTTTGCATCACTGTCTTTTTTCGCTTGGTCGATATAACGCGCCAATTTGTCAAAAGAAGCTTCAGAAATAACTGCAGTAACAAAGTTACTCATGTCTTCTGGAGATCCCATTGTAATTGATTTTAAATCAGCCTCAAGTTGAGATTGGATTGTAGGCCACAAACTTTTTGGCAAATAAACGCGGGATGCAGCGCTACATTTTTGACCTTGAAATTCGAAAGCGCCACGAATAATTCCGGTTGCTACTTGAGCTGGATTCGCTGTTGGATGTGCAATGATAAAATCTTTTCCACCTGTTTCACCTACAATTCTTGGATAGGTTTTGTAGCTGGCAATGTTTTGACCGATGGTTTTCCAGATGTCATTAAATACACCTGTTGATCCTGTAAAGTGAACTCCTGCTAAATGCGGATTAGATAAAACCACATCTGAAACCATAGCAGAGTCTCCCATTACCATATTGATGACACCATCCGGAAGTCCGGCTTCTTTGAAAACTTGCATGATAACATACGCCGAATACACTTGCGTTGCAGCGGGTTTCCAGATGACAACATTACCCATCAACGCGGCACTGGAAGGAAGATTTCCTGCAATAGCGGTAAAATTGAAAGGGGTAATAGCATACACAAAACCTTCTAGGGGTCTGTATTCTACACGGTTCCACATGTCTGTGTTGGAAACAGGTTGGTCTGCATATATTTTGGTCATGAATTCTACGTTGAAACGCAAGAAGTCGATCAATTCACAAGAGGCATCGATTTCGGCTTGGTGAATGGTTTTAGATTGCGCAATCATCGTAGCTGCATTGATTTTAGCTCTGTAAGGACCAGCTAATAATTCAGCTGCCTTTAAGAAGATAGCTGCTCTGCTTTCCCATGTCATGGCTGCCCATTTTTTACGAGCTTCTAGGGCCGAAGAGATCGCTTTTTCAATTAAATTACGGTCGGCTTGGTGGTATACCCCTACGATATGTTGGTGATCGTGCGGCGCAGACATTTTTTTTGTATTTCCTGTTTTTATTTCTTCGTTTCCAATATACAAAGGAACTTCTACCTGAGAATTCCACATTTTTGTATAGGTATCGGCTACGGCTGCTCTTTCTGCTGTTCCGGGAGCGTATGATTTTACAGGTTCATTTATTGCTTTAGGTACGTGAAAAAATCCTTTTGACATAAATTGTTGTTTTGAAGTTTAACGAATCGTTGTGTTTGTTATTTCTCTTACAAAAGTACAAATGATTTTTTACTTTTAACGATTACGGTACATAAGATTTTTGAATAAAAGGAAGTAAAATAGCTTTATGAAACTATTTGTATTAGCCCAGATAGCAGTGGAAAGCCTTTTTTGAATCGAGCTATTTTTTGTGGGCATTTACACGCGACCATGGAAGCACTTTTAATGACTTACTAAAAAGGCTCGAGGCAAAAAAGCTTGAAACGGATAGCTGGATTGGCTTCTTAATTTAAGGCAAATGGGGCGTTCAATCGGAAGGATGGCACAATCACACGGAAATTTTTGGTTGAGGTAAAATTGACCATGTTGAAAAAGCCTTGCATGGCTCCGTGAGGAGAGGAAAGCAAGCAGCCGGAACTGTAAGTATGGGATTCTCCCGGTTTTAGAACGGGTTTTTTACCAATTACGCCTTCACCATCAACAATTTCATTGTTGTTAAGTGAGTCAAAAATTTCCCAGTGGCGCGAGATGAGTTGGACAGAATCTTTGCTGTGGTTTTCAATGGTAATTTCATACGAGAAGGCAAAATGAAGTTTGTAGTTTTTGAAGTAAGTTCCTTCAAAACTAGTTTTAACCGAAATTTTTATGCCTCTTGTAATTTGGGTTACCATTTGTATTTTTTTGTAAAGTTAAAAAAATATTGGTTAGGATGGAATAAATTAATATGAAAAAAATGCTAATTTATTATATCTGTGGAACTGGCATTTCCTACTCCGATGATTCGGTCATAACGTTGGTTGTTTTCTTTGTAGTAAACCAAAACGGTGTATCGATTTTCGGTTTGGATGAAATTTCCGTCCACGGCATTTTCTTGATCTAAATTTCCGTCACTATCGCTTAAGGTGTAGTCATAATTTGTAAAACCTTGCTTGATCATGAGCGCTTTGTGGTACATGCCTTTCTTTTCGTCGTAGTCCATTTTGTTTTCTTCTGAAAGGGCATTGTTGTTAAACATTCCGGTGATGTAAATGTTTTTGTTTCCAAAATAACTTGGTGCCGAAAGGCTAAAGTAAATCCAGGCATAATCAGACTCTAAGTTATGGTTGGTTGCACTGGCATTTTTAGGCACAAACCCTCCGTTTGCATCGGGAAAATAGGTGTAAGGCATGTTGGTACGCGCCTGATTTGGATACAAATAACAACTGTACAATCCATTTCCGGTGTCTACTTTTGCGATGCTGTTATTGGCCGCTCGAATGATTTTATTTTCAAAAAATAAATATTCATTGCCTGCCCAAAACTGGGTTTCCTTATCGTATTTGTATATCAAATCATTTCCAATGGTATATTGGGGCTTGATGTTGTAAATGGCATTATTGAATTTTCCATTTTGAAGCAAGGCTACTTTTACATTTTTAAGCGGACTTTGAAAGGTAAGGTTTGTTGATTTGATGGCAAAATCTAAATTGTGTTTGAAACTAGAATCGGCTACATTTCGAGCTCTTTTGATTTGCAGCGGAACCGTTACCAAGGATTCATAAATCATGAATTTTCTCGTAAAAACTACTTCTTTTTCTTCGTTGAGAACGTATAGTACGAAGTTGCCGCTGACTTTTATTTGTGTAAATTTATTTGGAAAATCTAATGTGTAATGGGAATAAATTTGAACGGTATTGAATGAGTTTTCATACTGTTGGATGCGTTGTTCATTGAAACCCGTTATGTATTCGTTGATGGATAATTGGGATGGTTTCCAATCGTAATCGCAGTGGACCAATTTGTAATAGTAATTATCTTCCGTGCCATGTAAATCATCAAATTGAAATCGGAAATTTTCTCCTAATTGAAAAATAGGAACAACATTGGCATCGGCTTGAACAAAAGAAGCAGATTTGATGTGGTAGGGAGGAATCACTTCTATTTCCTGACCCATACAAAGATGGATTGTTACAAGTGAAAAAAGTAACATTACATTTCTTATCATGCGATTTGTTTTATCTAAAAGTAAAGTTACTAAAATTATATCCAAAAACGGAAATATTATTTAAAACATACCGGTATGATTTCTCCTGGTGCCAAACAATATTTGGTTACTAATTCGGGTGTGATTTTTTTTGTGTAATCTTCTTCCACTACTTTAAAACCGATGCTTCGTAATTTGTCAAAATAATCACGACCATAAATTCGAACGTGATCGTATTGGCCGAATATTTTAGCACGTTCTTTTTCGTCTGTAATGGAGTCATCAGAAAAAGTGGTGGTTCTATTTAAATCTTGCGGTATTTGTAGAATGGCCATTCCACCTGGTTTTAATACGCGATACAATTCTTGCATGGCTTTTGTGTCATCTGGAATATGTTCTAAAACGTGGTTGCAAAAAAGCACATCATATTGATTATCTTCAAAAGGTAAGTTGCAAATATCTGCTTTGACGTCTGCTAAAGGCGAAAACAAATCAGTAGTAGTGTACTGGATGTTTTTTTGTTTTTTAAAACGCTTGTAAAATTCTTGTTCAGGGGCAAAATGAAGCACGTTTTTTTTCTCGGTTGAGGTAAAAAAATCGGTTTCATTTTGTAAATACAACCAAAGTAAACGATGTCTTTCTAAGGATAATGTGCTAGGAGATAATACGTTATTTCGTTGATTACCATATCCGTAAGGCAAAAACATTCGAAAACTTTTTCCGTCGATAGGATCCGTAAACGTACTTCCTTTCAGTAAAAAAGCAATGATGGGACGCACCACAATACTTAATCGGATCAAGATAGGGCGTGGGATGGTATTTAGTATGAACTTGAATATTTTTTTCATAAGGTTTAAAACACGAATTTCACTAATTGGCACTAATTATTTTTACGTAAAGATTTAGCCAATTTATATTAATTTTTATTACAATATTACTCTTTTGTATTTAAGACTGTCCTCTCCAAAATTGATTAGCAACCCTAATTTATTTTTAGATGCTGCAAGATAATTTAATGTTTGTTTTATTTCGCTACTAGATAATGATTGTATCGCCTTTATTTCTAATATGATTTCGTCAAATAATACGAAATCAGCGAAATAATGATGCGGAAGTATAATTTCTTTATATTCAATATTAAATTTTACTTCTCTTTTATAAACGATATTATTTTTTTTAAATTCATATTCTAATGCATCACCATAAATGATTTCACGATGACCTTTTCCTAAAATTTTATGGACTTCCATACACAATCCAATTATTTGATAGGTTTCATCTTTTAAATAAAAATTTTCCATAATGAAGGTTTGTGAAATTTGTGAAATCGGTGTTGTAAATCTCTATATCAAACTTGGATTTTGTCTAAATTCATCTTCTTCATTACTCACAATTCCTAAAGCATCATAGATGTATTTAAAGGTTGATAGAAGTTCTGGCTTTCCGTCAACTAAAGCGATATCATGTTCAAAGTGTGCCGAAGGTTTGTTATCGGCAGTAGTAATTGTCCAGCCGTCTTTGTGTTGTTTTATGTTACGTGTTCCTAAATTAATCATAGGCTCTATAGCAACCACCATTCCTTCTACAAACAGTTTGCCGCGACCTTTTTTGCCATAGTTTGGCATTTCAGGGTCTTCATGCATTTTTTGGCCTAATCCATGTCCTACTAATTCACGAACAACTCCATAACCTCTTGATTCGCAGTATTTTTGGATAGCACTACCCACATCTTCTACACGGTTTCCTATTTTAAATTCTCGAATTCCAACGTAAAGCGACTCTTTTGTAACTTGTAACAATCGTTTGGTTTCTGGGGCAACTTCTCCAACTTCAAAGGTGTAGGCATGATCGCCATAAAAGTTGTTTTTTAACACGCCGCAATCCACAGAAATGATGTCGCCTTCTACCAAAGGCGTACTATTTGGAACACCATGAACAACTTGTGTATTGGGGCTCATGCAAAGGGTGTTTGGAAATCCGTAAAGACCTAAAAAACCGGGTATGGCACCATTATCTCTGATGAATTCTTCTGCGATTTTGTCCAATGCAAGTGTGGTTACACCGGGTTGGATCATTTTTGCTACTTCACCTAATGCTTTTGAAACTAACAAAGCACTCTCGCGCATCAACTCTATTTCCTCGCGTGATTTTACTATAATCATATCTATAAAAATAAGAGTACAAAAGTAGCAATATTAATTGGGATTTGCCATTATCTTGAATAATTCGGCTTTTGAAATTAAAAAACGATTTTCAATCCCTAGTTGCGATAGTTGCATGCTCACCAAGTTGTTTTCCCTTGTATTAATTAAGAAAATAGAACTTTCTCCTACAGAAAATAAGCGTTCTTCTGAACGTAACATCTGCGTATTATCTTGCACCAAATCAGCAATTAATTGACGTTGTTTTTCTATTGATTTTATTTCCGTTTGCTGTGCATTGATTTTGTTTTTTAATTGAACTCGTTCAAAGTCTAGTGCAAATTGGGTATCCTGAATTTTAAATTTGGCCAATTGCAGGCTGCCTCGTTCTTTTCTTAAAAACAACGGATACGTAAAATTAATTCCGATTTTATAATTGTTCAAATTAGTTTCGCTCCAATAATTGGGTTCAGATAAGTAGTGATAACCTACATCCAGTTTTGGCAGCAAACTGTTTTGTTTCAATTTTCGCTCGACTTCCAACAGGTCTAGCTTGTTTTCTAATGAATTTATTTTTGGATGGTTTTCTATTGAAGGGCTTTCAATCAATAATTCATTCATTTTCAGTGTTTCGGTGATGGTTTCTTCCAAACCTTTTTCTGGTATAATACCCTCTTGTAATTCTAATGGAATGTTGTTTTCCAACCATAAAAAATTGGATAATTCCAATTTAGATTTCGCTAATTTTAGTCTGGATTCCTCCAAATTCCATTTTCTGGTTTTCACAGAAATTCCTGCTTCTATACTGTCAATTGCTGGTTTGTCGCCATTTTTTATCAGAGATTGAATTCCTTTGTAACGAAGTTGTGCATTTTTTAAATAGTTGGAATAGAGTTCTACTTCATTGAAGTTTCGTTTCCAATTGAAATAGGCAACCGAAGCATTGTAAAGCACTTCAATAGCTTGTAATTTTCTTTCTGCTTGGCTCAATTGAATTTGGATTTTAGCTTTTTTTAAATCGGCCATTCGCTGGTTGATTAGCAATCCTTGTCCGATTGGAATTGTAATGCCGAGCGAAGTTAACCCTTGGTTTGGTAGCGTATTTTCGGGATTGATAAAAATCCCTTCACTGTTATCAAACCCTGCTTTTACCTCAATACCGTACCAAGTCGGAATTTTAAAACTACTGTTCAATACCGAGTAATATTCTTTCCCTTTGTATTTTTTTTGATCAAAATCCACTTCTATTTTAGGGTCAAATCCACCACGCGCCATCATCAGATTTGCTTGCGCCATGTTGATTTCAAGATTGGCACTTTTTACCATGGGATGGTATTTTTTTACAAATCCCAAAAACTCATTGTAATTAAGTTCCTTTTCATTTTTTTCTTGACCGCACATTAGGGCACTGATAAAAAGAAAAGTGATTATTAATTTGTTTCTCATTTTTTCTCTTTTAATTTTTCTCCTTTTGGGTGGTAATAATTTGGTGGAAAACCATTCAATGTGCGCCATAATTCAAACCAAATAGGTACATTTTCTAGTAATGCTAACGTTTGTGCTCCCGACCCAATACTGATTTGTTTTGGCCACGCCTCTTCTGAAGTATCGGGTGATATCAATACGCGAAACTTTCCGTTTGGACTGATGTATTTTTCGATGGCAACAATTTTTCCGCCAAAGGTTCCATAGCTCATATTGGGCCAACCCGAGAACACTACGGTAGGCCAGCCATCAAACCAAATTCGTACTTTTTCACCTGTGTGAATCAATGGAAGGTCTGAAGGTGTTACATACGTTTCTACAGCGATGTCATATTTTGAAGGCATGATGCTTACAATTTCAGTTCCTTCTTTGATGATTTCACCAAGTCCGGATTGAATTGCACGATTGATGTATCCGTCTTGTGCCGCTTTGATATAATACATTCCGTTTCGAACTTGGTAATTCACGTATTGGTTTTGTAATTTATTTACTTGCGCTTCTGTGTCATATTGATTGCTTAAAGCGGTGTACTGGTCACTTCTTGCTTTGGCTCTTTTTTCGGAATATTCTGCTTCAATTCGATTGACTTCTACTTTAGAATTGAGCCATTCGTTTTTACTAGCCAAGAGCTTGTTTTCTTGTGTAATTATTTTGGCTTCGACCTCTTGTAGTTTCAATCTTTTTTCTTCAACATCTGTCAGGGGTTTTAATCCTTCTTTGTTCAAAGTCACCGCTCGATTGAATTGAGTAGTAGCAATTTTAATTTGCGTTTTCACAGCCTCAAGGTCCATGCTGTCACTTTTTACTTTGAGTAAGGATTGACGGATTTTATTTTTTGCTTGCTCAAATTTCAGTTTCTTTTCGTTTTCAATAGCATGGATTTGATCAGATAATGTCGTCACTTTGCTCCCATAGGATTCCAGTGCCAAGCTTTTTGCATCGACTTGATTTTTGGTGTTTTGTACTAAGTTGGGGTCAAAATAATCTTCTTTTATCTCAGAAATGAACAAAATAGTATCGCCTTTTTTTACAAAATCGCCTTCTTGAACGTACCATTTTTCTATTCTACCAGCAATGGCAGAGTGAATCGTTTGAGGTCGTTGGTCGGGTTTTAAGGTAGTGACGGCTCCCGAACCAGAGATGTTTTGTGTCCATGGCAAAAACAAAATGATGATTCCCACGATTGAAACATACAAGATAATTTTATTTAAAATTTGATAATGAGGTCGATTCGTCAAATTTTTTACCGTGCTGTATTGTTCAATATTTTCAGCAATTGGATTCTTTTTTGAAATATTTAGCATCGTATTATTTTTTTAGATCTGCAATTATTTTTCCGTTTTCCATTGTAATTTTCCGGGTACATTTTTCTTCCCAATACTTATTTTTGGAAGATACTATTACTGTCCATTTGTTGGTTGGATGGGTTATGAATTCAATAATTTCCTTGGTAGCATCCTTGTCCATCTTGTCTAATGGGTCTTCGTAAAACAGTATTTTTGGTTTGCTGACAATACTTCTGGCAAGCAATATCTTTTGTGCGTTAGAAGAAGATAACTGCCTTCCATCAGGATATATTTTGGTGTCCAATCCATTGGGTAAAGTTTTAATAAAAGAACCTAATTGCACACTTTCGATCGCCCATTTAATATCCTCGTTTGAAATAGCCGGATTGTTTAAGGTGATGTTTTCCATTATGGTACCTTCAAAAGGAGTTTCACCCTGCGTGATGGCGCTTATTTGTGAACGATAATGCGTCAAATCTATTTTTCTGTAAGTATCGTCGTTGATGAAAAACGAACCCGAAGTAGGCTGAATAAATCCCGAAAGTAATCGGATTAAGGTTGACTTTCCTGAGCCATTCGTTCCGTCTAAATATATTTTTTCAGATGGTTCGATGTTTAAGTTTATTTCTGATAATATATTATCAGTAGAATCAGGATATCTAAAGCGTACATTTTCAGTTGTAATAGAAATATTTGTAAAGCAGTAATCTGTTTTTATCTCACTGACCTCTTCCATTTTCAAATCGACAATCTGACCTATTTTTTCTACAGAAGTCAAAACATCATAGAGACTTTCTAGTCCGACGATTATTTTTTCTACAGAACTGATTACCAATAAAATGATGATTTCAGCAGCCACAAATTGTCCGATGTTCATTTTTTGATTCAATACTAAGTAACCTCCAATAAGAAGTAAGCTTGCCGTGATGATTACTTTAAAACCAATTAATTGAGTGTATTGTCTTTTGATTATCTTGAAATGTTTCTCACGGTAATTGATGTATTCGGCTACCAATTGGTCGTTCTTTTGAAGTGCAAATTCGAAATTTTCTTGTTTCCTAAAACTGAAATTATTCCGAGCAATTTCTTGTAACCAACTAACTACTTTGTATTTGTATTTTGATTCTTTTAAACTTGAGGAAAGCCCAGGATAGTAGGAAAATTTAAAAATTAAATACAATAGTATGCATAATAGGACGCCAAAAAATATAAAAAACGGATGGTATAACGACAATAAAAATACCCCAAAAATAATTTGTAATAAAGCTGTTGAGAAATCAATCAGTAATTTTGAAGTTCCTTTTTGTATTGTGAGGGTGTCAAAAAAACGATTTGCTAATTCGGGCGGGTACTGGTTGTATAGTTCTTCAAACTTAATTTTAGGTAAACGATACCCAAATTCAAACGAAGAACGTACAAATATTTTTTGTTGTAAATTTTCAGTAATACGCAATTGCATCAGTGATAAAATACCAACAAGAGCAACACCGATAACCACAATGATGACAAGTACAATCCAGGATATGCTCACTCTGCCAGATTGGATCAAATTGATGATGGCTTGAATTCCTAAGGGCAGTGATAAGCTAATTAGACCAGAAAAAATAGCGTAAAAAAAGATTTGAACGATGTCTTTTCGGTCGAGACGTAATAAATTATAAAATCGTTGTAATGGTGTTTGAGTCATGTCTTTTATATTAAAGTTTTCTCCACTAAATCAATGTAAAAATCGGTCACTGAATTTTTATCGTCACAATTGGTGATTGTTTTCAAATGGTCTTTCAAAAAGTGTTGGTGTAAAGCACCTTCAACAATAGACGAAGCCAGGCTTTTTGCATATGCATAATCGGGTTTTGCCTCTCCAATTATCTCGATGATTCGGTTGATGATTCTTTTATAAACCATAAAAAAACCAGTTTTATTTTCTTCATCTACCTCCTTTGTGAGTAAGGTTTTGGTGAACTCCTGGATGATGATCCTGTTTAAAATGGATTCATTGATGTGTAAAGTATTCTGATCGTCTTCCACTTTTTCGGTGACAACTGTAATTGCTTTTTTCAGTTTTACCATAGGCTCGGTAACATTACTTGTAGCAAAAACAAGTTTGTATTCAATCCATCCCCAATACCATGAGGAGAGGTACAACATTAATTTATGCTTACTCTCAAAATAGCGGTAGATCGAACTTTCGTTTGAGTTTATTTTTTCTCCTAATTTTTTAAAAGTAAAATTTTCAAAACCTATATCATCGATCAAGAGGATACTATGTTCTATGATTTTTTTTCCCAAATCGGATGTTTCGGGGTTCTTTACATACAACTTATCGTTTACTGCGATATTAATGTTAGATAAAATACTTTGCATAAGTAATATATTTTTATGCAAATATAATAGTAATACTATTAATAATGAAATTTTAACTTTTATTTAGTATTGGTTCTGCTTTGAAAGTGGCTCTATTTTAGTAATCGCAGTTCTTTTTGGAATTTGGTTCTGCTGCAATTTAGAAAGTGTAACGCAAAAAAAAACACCACAGTTACCTGTGGTGTTTAAATATTGTTGGTTTGTATAATTAGTTACAAGTTACAAAATCTGCTGCAGTATATCCAGCACATTCAGCTAAACAAGCATTTGGAAATTGGATGACAACTCCACTTACAGAAACACAAACTGGGTCAATCACAGTAGGGCAGTTGCAATTTGAATACGTACAATTGTTATTCATTTGAGCAAATTCATACTCATTATTGATCTGAACAGTTGCGTTGTTATAGGTCACAGAAAAGGGATAAACAAAATTCACAATGTAATTTGTATCATTTGAATTTTGGAATAAACCATATAATTCTTGTTCGTTATTGATGCTGACAGTTTGATTGTTATTGTTTAATAATGAAAACGGATACACAAACGAATAACAAGGTCCAGAAACGATGTAATCGTCATAAGTATCGATATCACATGTATCAATTACCTCCCAAAATTCTGATTCTGTTGTAATAGTCACGGGAGTTGTACTTCCAGAAACCAATAAGTCAAATGGGAACGCAATTCCGTCAATATACAAAGTACTTGTTTCATTTTCAAGGATGTTAACCAATTCTGTTTCGCTATTTACGCTAACAGTTGTTCCGTCATTGTATGAAAAAGTCAATGGGTACAGAAACTCAAAACACATGGTAGAATCATTGGTCATACTTCTACCGCTGATGTTGTTTGTTGTTTTAAATTCGTTTAAAAAGATTCTTAAAGCAGAACTTTTTTGTGTGTCAATTGATTCATTGCTCGTTGAGCACGAAACAATGATTACGGCCAAAATGCTAACAAATAGCCATAAAAATTTTATTTTTTTCATAATAGTTGGGTTTTATTTTTTTCAAAATTATACATTAAATCGAAATAAAAAAAGCGTTTAATATTTTTTAACAATTATCGAACAAATTTTATAGCAATGATTTACAAGTCATTGCCTCAGGTTGTGCAACTCCCATCAATTCTAAAATGGTGGGTGCAATATCTCCTAATACTCCGTTGTTTATATTTTTCAAATCTTTGTCTACTAAAATAATTGGCACCGGATTGGTCGTATGAGCTGTGTTAGGCGACCCGTCTGGATTGATCATGGTTTCGCAGTTACCGTGATCGGCAATAATGATCGTTGTATAATCATTGGCCAACGCAGCTTCAACTACCTCTTTCACGCAAATATCTACTGCTTCACAAGCTTTAATGGCTGCTTCCATAATTCCGGTATGGCCTACCATATCACCGTTTGCAAAGTTCAAACAAACAAAATCAACTTCCCCTTTGTTTAATTCGGGTACCAAAGCATCTTTTAATTCGTAGGCGCTCATTTCGGGTTTTAAATCATAAGTAGCCACTTTTGGTGAGTTTCTTAAAATCCTAGATTCTCCTTCAAACGGCGTTTCTCTTCCTCCAGAGAAGAAAAAAGTAACGTGAGGATATTTCTCTGTTTCGGCAATACGAATTTGTTTTTTATTCGCTTTTTCTAAAACCTCTCCCAGCGTTTCTGTAATGTTGTCTTTGTTATAAACTACCTTCACATTTTGATAGGTTTCGTCATAATTCGTCAACGTTACATAGTACAAGTTCAACTTGTGCATGTTTTGTTCATGAAAATCTTGTTGAGAAAGGGCTTCAGTCAACTCGCGGCCTCTATCTGTTCTAAAATTAAAGAAAATAACTACATCATCTTCTTCAATGATGGCCAATGGGCTTCCGTTGGCGTCCACGGCAACCAAGGGTTGGATGAACTCATCGGTAACATCGTTTGCATAACTTGAAGCTATGGAAGCAACCACATCGGTCGTTGCAGTTCCTTTTCCATGAACAAGTAAATCATACGCTAATTTCACTCTTTCCCATCGTTTGTCGCGATCCATTGCGTAGTACCGTCCAATTACAGATGCAATTTTAACAGGGGTTGCAGCAATGTATTCTTGTAAATCTTGGAGGTATTTCTTTCCCGATTTTGGATCAACATCTCGTCCGTCCGTAAAGGCATGGATGAATACATTGTCAAGTTCGTAGGCTTGTGAAGCATCAATCAATCCTCTCAAATGAGAAGTATGAGAATGCACACCGCCATCTGAAACCAGACCCAATAAATGTACTTTTTTATTGTTGGCTTTAGCATAGTTGAAGGCATCAATCAAAACTTGCTCTTTGGCAAGAGTTTTATTGGCAACTGCTAAATTAATTTTGGCTAAATCTTGGTAGACAATTCGCCCTGCTCCAAGGTTCATGTGTCCCACTTCTGAATTTCCCATTTGACCTTCTGGTAAACCTACGTTTAAACCGTCGGTTCTCAATTGAGCATTTGGGTATTTTGTATATAAACTATTGATGAAAGGCACATTGGCATTGTCAATGGCAGATACTTTTGGGTCGGGAGATTTTCCCCAACCGTCCAAAATCATAAGGATAACTTTCTTGTTCATTTTTTAATATAATTTATACAAAGATAACGAATTACGAAGTTCCTTTTTCGGTACAATCGATAAAAATCAACGAAATCGGTTTAGTTAAATTAAGTTATTTTTTCAAGGAATTGTAATCAATGAAATAGCGAACACTAACAGAAAGTATGTGGTTTAAATTATCGTGTTTGATTACATTTTTTATGTTGGAACCAAAATCTTTTTGAATTTCATTTTCAAAACTACCGGCATTATTTCGATACAAAATGGAAATTTGGCTTCCTGGCGCAAACCACCAAGAATAAGACAAATCTAAATTCCATGTGTTGAAATTGTTGTTTCTGTTTCCTGTAAAAGCGGTGCTTGGCGCCAACGAACCATCATCTTGCAAAGAATAATATTGATGATAATCGGCGTAGCTCCAGTAATGACGAACCGATAAATTAATGTTCATGACGTTGTTCAAAGAGTACTTTCCTTGTATGGTGTTGGTATAAGTTACTCGATCGCGTCTTCCCATGAAAATTTCATTGGTTGAATAATCTGTGGCAGCATACCCAACGTTGTTGTTTTGTCTGAAAAAATTAAAATTATAATTCATTGAAAATTTATTCGAAAAACGATACCTAGGACCTATTGAAATCCCATAATTGATTCGGTCTTTTTCATTCACCACGCCAAAGGAAGGATTGACATCGATGGCAAATTTTCGGTTAAAGTTGGATGAAAAATAAATGTAACCATTAACAACCGTTGGAATAGCCAAAAATCGGGTTTCATTATTCGATCTTGGTTCGTAAAAATCATACGTTACCACAGGTCTTCCATTCAAACCAAAACCGTAGTAATCATTTTTTTTACTGGTGGTATTGATGTTTAAGTTGAAATTTGCACCTTGAACTCTCCCCGTATTGTTATCGAATTCAGAATATAAATTAAGGTAAGTCCCAAACGAATTAAACGTTTTGTTAGGTTTTAAAATTCGGTAACTCGCGTTTCCATAAAGAGCATGATAATGGTTTTGGAATTGGATTCCCATATCATCTTTGTCAAAGTTGGTAGAAACGTACTCCCCACCACCACCAAATCTGAATTTACCGCTGGTTTCGGCAAAATTCAATGAAGAAGCATATCCTTTTTTGTTGTTTGAATTTCCAAAGTCATTTACATAACTTGTTTTGTAATCTCCCGACAAGTTATAGGTGTTGTTTTTCGTGTTCAAATCAAATAACAAAGCGGTTACATTTCCGTCACGGTAGTTCCCATTTCTTGTTACATTGGTGTTGACAAGTGATACAGACGAATTGGTTCTAAAACGTTGGTCCAATACCAAAACATTATAATTGGCCAAAGGTTCAATCATTTCTTCTCGGGTCTGTCCCGTTAGGTTGTTTTGAAGCGTCGCCGTTGTTTTGTCAGTAACAGCATTCAATAATCCGACACCCAATCCGTCTTTGGTTCGTCCCGATATTTTCAACGCATTTAATAATTTTACCTTTGAAGGATATTCTACAACCGATTCATTTTCTCCAATTTCTAATGGAATTGACGGGCTCCCTCCAATACGTCTTGAATAGACCAAATCACCTTTGCTAAAAAGTTCTGTTCCCTCTGAAAAGAAGGGTCTGTTTTCTGTAAATTGTTGTTCAAATGGCCCCAAATTCAGCTCCACATTATCAAATGCTGTTTGACCAAAATCAGGAACCAAAATAGCGTCTAGGGTAAACGCATCGTTGATGCCATATTTGATGTCCATTCCGCCTTTTAACTGCCCTTTGGTTTTTTGATATTCGTTGGCATTTAAATAAAAAGAAGAATAGGGAATAAAAAACAATCGGGTAGGGGTTTTAATATTTTCAATACCTTCTAATACCCCTTCTTGATTTCCTCTCGAACTGATTTTTGAATCGATTAAATTCCAAGAATAAAATTGTCTCGCTCTTTTAAAGTCACGGATAAAATTGATTCCCCAAGTTTGTTTTTTTTCTCCAGAAAATCGAATGGCAGCATACGGAATTTTAATTTCGGCTGTCCAGCCAAAATCTGTAATTTTTGTTTTGGTTTCCCAAATGGCATTCCAGGAAGAATCTTCTCCATTGGTTTCAGTGAATAAAAAGTCTTCTTGAACTCCGGCCGCACTGATGATAAAACTAAATTCTTGCTGTCCATCATTGAATCCATTGATGAAAACACCAAATCGATCTACGGTTCCAGAATCGTCGCGCTGACTTAATTCTCTTAATATTTTATCGGGTTCGTTGTCGTACATGGTTGCCGCGATGTAAATGGCATTGTTGTCGTACACGATTTTTACTTCGGTTTTTTGATTTTGTGGTTCGGGCGTACCATTGTCAGGCATCCACATCACAAAGTCTTTAGCGACATCGGCTTTTTGCCAACAGGCTTCGTCAAATTTTCCGTCAACGATTATTTTTTCAGTAGTGGATTGAGTAAGCAACTTTTTTTTCGCACTTTGAGAAAACCCAAGCGTACTTACAAGTAGAAAAAGAAAAACAAGAGGATTTGAAATTTGATTATGTTTTAGACGCATGGATCGGCTTTTGTTGATTTGATGTTTTAATAGACTTCATAATTTAAAAAATGTTACATAAAAAACGAAAATTTTCTTTTTTAGTATGAGTAAGTACTGTTTTACCCACAAGTAAAGTAACCTATTAATTATTAGTACTTTCTAAACATTACATAATGTGTTCCAATGTTCTCAATTTCAAAAGACGTTCCCAAAATTTCAAACCCCATTTTAATGTAAAAAGGCACGGCAATTTCTCGAGCATTGAACCAAACAACAGCTGCACCTTGTTGGGTTGCAAATGTTTCGCATTGTAAAATCAATGCTTTGCCAATTCCTATCTTTTGGTGGTTTTCTAAAACGGCCATACCTCTTATCTGAAACTGCTTTTCTGCAATAAACGCTTCGTTTTTTGTTTCAAAAAGTGACACAACACCTAAAAGGTTCTCCGATTCAAAAAAACCAAAATGAGTGGTGGTGGTGTCATCATCACCGTTAAATCGGCAAGTTTCAATAGGCATCCCATTTCTAAGAACAGGGTGTCGCACGATGTAAGTAGCTGTAGCAGGAATTTGTTTTAGGTGTGCCATGATTTTTTTTTTTTCACTTATTTTGGGTATAATCTTTTAATTCTAAATCAATTAAGAAACAAAGGTCTGATTTTTTGATTGGCAGAAAATATTTTTATCAAAAAAAATTTGCAATAAACAAAACTAGTCTTATATTTGCACTCACAAATGCGGAAGTAGCTCAGTTGGTAGAGCTCCAGCCTTCCAAGCTGGTTGTCGCGAGTTCGAGCCTCGTCTTCCGCTCTGCAAAAAACCTCAAATTCTTTTTGAGGTTTTTTTTTTGCTCATTACTTTCCTAAATAGGATAAATCAGTTCCCGAATTAATTTCTATCGGGAGTTTGTTTTGTTCAAACAACCGAGCAGTTAAATTTCCTTTGAGAATAATTTGGGTTCCTTTAACCTCCAGCCAACTACCTTCTCTAAGTCCCAAAACAGGAAGGTCGTTAAAAGCATGAAATTCCTTGATCCGGGTTTCTCGGGTTTCTCCCATGTGTTGACTGTTTGTGTCGGGATCCAAATAATGTGGGTTCAAATTAAACGGGAGCGCACCAATGGTCTCAAAACTGGGAGGATACACTATCGGCATGTCATTGGTGGTTTGCATAGATACACCGGTAATGTTGCTTCCAGCACTTGTTCCAAGGTAGGGTGTCCCTGAATGTAGGGCCGATTTCAATGCGTTCAATACATTGTGGTCGTATAGTTTTTTTACCAACAAGAACGTATTTCCGCCACCCGTAAAAATACCTTGCGCCTTGTGTATCGCTTCTGCAGGATTCTCAAATGTATGTAATCCCGCTATTTTTTTATTTATTTTAGCAAAAGCAGTCTGAACAATTTCTGTGTATTGATCAAAACCAATGCCGGATGGTTGTGCATACGGAATGAAAATAATCGTATCACAACCAGCAAAGAGTACCTCTAATTCGGGTAGTAAATATTCTAAATAAGTTCCGTTGTGGAGTGTTGATGTACTGGCAATAAGTAAATTTTTCATGTAACGACTAGCTTGTTATGAATTTCGTTTGATTCCAATCAAAATGCGAATGTAAAATTATTAATTAACAAAACTTTACAAATGCCTTCTGATTTTTTTTAATTTTTAAAGTTATTTTTACCTGATAAATATTGGATGATTTGAAGCAGTTTTACTATTTAGTTATTTTCATGTTCGTTTTTCAAATGACGCAGGCACAGTCCGGTATGGCTACTCCGTTTTACGGAAAAATTGTAGCGAATTATCCTGATTTGGAAGGGATTACGGTCTATAATCTAAATTCTGAACTAGCTGTAATATCTGAGCGAAAAGGTTTTTTTTCCATTGCTGCTAGCGTGGGAGATACCCTTCAATTTACCGCTGTACAACTTACACCCGCGAAGTATGTTGTCAAAAAAAAGGATTTGAATAGTACTGTGATCGAGATCAATATGGAACTCAAAAACAACCAACTGAAAGAAGTCATTGTCAATGAATACGGATCGATTAATGAAGTTTCTCTTGGATTAGTCCCGGCCAATCAAAAAAAATACACGGTAGCTGAAAGAAGATTAAAAACTGCGGGTGAGTTTAAACCGAGCAGTTTTATTGGAATCATTGCCGGCGGAATGGATGTCGATGCGATCATCAACGCCATTTCTGGTAGAACAAAAAGATTGAAAAAAGAATTGGAAAATGAACGAAAAACCATGTTGATCCAAAAAATCACCAATTTGTACACCGCAAATTATTTTACAGAGGAATTAAAAATCCCTTCCGATTATGTAGAAGGGTTTAAATATTATGCTGTTGAAAACACAAAACTAATGCAAGCTATTTCGAATAAAAACAAATCCATGACCACTTTCTTACTGATTGAAATAGCGGAAGAATACAAACAATTACTCAAGGAAAAATAGTATTTTTGAAACATGAAAAGCACCGCACGATTCGCCATTGGATTTTTACTCCTATTTGTATTCACAAGTATGATAGCGCATAAATTTTATGTGTCAACGTATCAAGTAAATTACGTTTCACAAAAAAAGATGGTACAAATTACTTCCCGAATTTTTATTGATGATTTGAATGAAGCTTTGGAAAAAAAATACAAAAAAAGAGCCTTTGTAGGTACAGATAGACAAACAGATGCCGATGTCGATTTGATGAAAAAATACCTTTCGGAAAAATTTATTATCAAAATAAATGGCCAACAAAAAGCATTCAATTACTTGAGTAATGAACTTGAGGCCAATGTAATCGTGTGTTATTTTTCGATCAAAGACATTGCAAAATTAAATTCACTTTCTGTCGAAAACAGTGCTTTGATGGAGTTGAATGGCGATCAACAAAATGTCATTCAGGCCAATTTAGATGGCGAGAAAAAAAGCTTGTTATTGACGGTCGATAATTTCAAAGGCACATTAAAATAAATCTAAATTCTATTTTTTAGCAAAAAATAATTACTTTTATAGCTTAATTTATTTCAAATGAAAACAAATTTTACTTTTTTAAAACTAAGTGTTTTATTTTTCACGATTTCGTTGTCTGCACAACAGCAAGCAACTACTGAAAAACAATCAGAAAAAAATCCGGATAAGTTCAAGCAAATGTACGATTTGTTGGCAACTCCAAATATGTATCGTACCGCTTCTGGTGCTCCAGGTCCCGAATATTATCAGCAACAAGCCGATTATAAAATGGACGTTGAGTTAGACGATAAAAACACCAAATTATACGGTAAAGAAACCATTACTTACACCAATAATGCCAAAGAAGCCTTGGATTATTTATGGGTGCAATTAGATCAAAATCAGCAATCTAGAAAATCACTTTCTCCCTTAGTTGAAAATCAGAGTACGCCCTTGGTGATCCCAGCGCAATCTTTTTCAAGAAAATATTTAGAAGAAGATTTTGATGGCGGATTCAATATAGAATATGTAGTGGATGCAATGGGTAAACCTGTGCCGCACACAATCAATCAAACCATGATGCGCATCGAATTGCCAAAACCTTTGAAAAAAGGCGAAAAATTCGTGTTTTCTATCAAATGGTGGTACAACATCAACAACTATCTTGTAGACGGTGGTCGTTCAGGGTATGAGCCTTTTGAAAAAGACGGAAACAATTTGTATGTTATTGCGCAGTTTTACCCAAGAATGGCGGTTTATAATGATGTAGAAGGGTGGCAAAATATGCAGTTTTGGGGATCGGGAGAATTTGCGCTTCCTTTCGGAAATTTTGAAGTAAATATCACGGTTCCAGCAGATCACGTTTTGGAAGCTACAGGAGTATTACAAAATAGAAATGAAGTATTTACACCCGCACAATTGGCACGATATGCACAAGCAGAAAAATCATATGATAATCCTGTAGTAGTGGTTACGCAAGCTGAAGCTGAAGCAGCAGAAAAAGGGTTTTCTGACAAGAAAAAAACATGGAAATTTAAAGCAGAAAGCGTGCGTGATTTCGGAATTTCTACCTCAAGAAAATTCATTTATGATGCCATGGCAGTAAAATTAGGTGATAAAACAGCTATGGCCATTTCATTATATCCAAAAGAAGGGAATCCACTTTGGGGTGAATATTCTACTCGTATGGTAGCACACACTTTAAAAAGTTATTCTCAATACACCTTTGATTACCCATATCCAAAAGCGATTTCGATCAATGCAAAAGACCAAGGAATGGAGTATCCAATGATTTGTTGGAATTTTGGTCGCCCAGACGAATCAGGTAAATATACCGATCAAACCAAATACGGAATGTTGGGTGTGATTTGTCATGAAGTGGGTCATAATTTCTTCCCAATGATTGTGAATTCAGATGAGCGCCAATGGACTTGGATGGACGAAGGATTGAATTCATTCATGGAATATTTAGCAGAAATGACCTTCGACCCTAAATTTCCATCACGTCGCGGACCAGCTAAAAACATCATTCCTTACATGAGTGGTGATCAAAAAGGTTTAGAGCCTATTATGTCTAATTCTGAAAGTATTCGTCAATTTGGAAACAACGCATACGGTAAGCCAGCAACCGCATTAAATATTCTTCGTGAAACCATCATGGGACATGATTTATTTGATTATGCATTTAAAACCTATGCCAATAGATGGAAGTTCAAACATCCAACACCTGAAGATTTCTTTAGAACCATGGAAGATGCTTCTGCAGTTGATTTAGATTGGTATTTTAGAGGTTGGTTCTACACCACAGATTATAATGATATCGGGATCAAAGATGTGAAAAAATTCTTTGTTAGTAACGAGGCTTCGAAGCAAGTAACGGAAGCAATGAAAAACAGAAGAAGAAGAGATTCTGATCCTGGAAAAATGGTTTACATGATTGACGAAACAGCAGAAGACTTCAAACCAGAATTGAAAAAAGCATTTAAAATCGTTGACTTTCAATCGCTTGATGAATATGTAAATAATAATTTCACAGCAGAAGAAAAAGCCAAATTAAGAGAGCCAAAGTATTTTTATCAAGTTACTTTTGATAAACCAGGTGGGTTGGTAATGCCCATCATCTTTGAGATTACTTTTGAAGATGGAACCACTGAAAATCACTACTTCCCAGCACAAATCTGGAGAATGAATGACAAAGAAGTAAGCCGAACTTTTGCAACAGATAAAGTCATTTCTAAAATTGTAGTCGATCCAAAATTAGAGACGGCAGATATTGATGCAAACAACAACACATGGCCAAAAACAGAAGTGAAATCAAAATTTGATTAAGAAAAATAAAACGTTATGTTTGGAATTGGAGGAGGAGAATTTTTATTCATTGCTATCATTGCATTAATGCTTTTTGGAACAGACAAACTGCCCGAAGTGGCTCGTACATTCGGTCGAATCATGTCGCAAATAAAAAATGCGTCCAATGACATCAAATCTGAAATACAAAAAAGCGCTTCAGAAAATGGTATTACGGAATCGGTAAATGAATTAACAAGTGGATTTACACAAGAAATTGACAAAGTGAAAGAGTCCGTTTTAGAATCGACTACCGGAACAGAAAAACCACTTGAGGAGATTAAAAAAGAATTTGAAGAAATTACAGGTCCTGTAAAAAGACAATATTAATGCTAGAAAAAATCATTTCAATAGACAAAGAACTATTGATTTATTTAAATTCACTAGGGTCAAAGTCATTTGACCCTTTTTGGCTTCTCATCACAAAACAAGTGTATTGGCTTCCGTTTTTTGTCTTGATATTTTATATTTTGTACCAAAAACTAGGGAGGACTAATTTCTTCTATGCACTTGGCTTTATTACCTTATTGATTGTTGTTTGTGATCAAAGTGCCAACCTATTCAAACATACTTTTCAGCGTCTTAGACCCTGTAATGACCCGGAAATAAAATCCATTATTCGAGTGGTCAAAGAAAGTAGTTCGTTTAGTTTTTATTCGGGGCACGCAACCAATTCTATGGCAACCACCCTATTTGTTTACTTCATCCTTAGAAAATACTACAAATACGCTTTGTTATTGTTTTTCTTTCCGCTCATTTTTGCCTACAGCCGTATCTATTTGGGATTGCATTTTCCTGGAGACATACTCACAGGTTATTTGTTCGGGGCGCTTTATGGTTACACGGCTTACCACCTTTTCAATAAATACGTGCTTCCATCGAGTCGATAAGTTTTTTACAATACCCTTGTCACGGTTAATCCATCGCGAATAGGTAGCAATACGGTTTCAACTCGCGGATCTTCGTTTACCATTTTATTGAATTCTAACAATACCTTCGTGCTGGTATCTTTTGGGTTCAATTCTTCCAGCACTTTTCCAGACCAAAGTACGTTGTCAGACAAGATGATCCCTCCCGGATTCATCAATGGAACGATCATTTGGAAATACTGGATGTAGTTTTCTTTGTCGGCATCAATAAAAACCAAATCAAATCGAGTGTTGAGTGTTGGAATGATTTCAAGGGCGTTCCCCAAATGAGGTATTATTTGATCTTTCCAGTCAGATAAATCAAAATATTTCTTTTGTATGGCAACCAATTCCTCTTTGATGTCAATGGTGTGTAACGTACCGTTTTTTTGGAGCCCTTCAGCCAGGCATAATGCAGCATATCCGGTGTAGGTACCAATTTCTAAAATAGTTTTCGGAGCAATAATTTTGGATAGCATACTAAGTACACGTCCTTGAAAATGCCCACTTAGCATGCGCGGTTGCAGTACTTTTTGGTGCGTTTCACGAAATAATTTCACCAATAATTCGGGTTCATTTTGCGAATGTTGCTCTACGTAATGTTCTAATTCTTCGGATATGAAATGCATACTAATAATTTTCAGTAGGCAAAAATACAAATTCCAAATAGATGTACTGATAAAATTGTAACTTTGCCGCATGATTGACAAAAAAGACATTCGAACATTAAGCAAAGAACAGTTGCGCGATTTTTTTGTTTCCAATGGAGACAAGGCTTTTCGTGGTAATCAAGTTTTTGAATGGTTGTGGAGCAAAGGAGCACATAGCATAGAAGACATGACCAATTTGTCAAAAGATACGCGTGCCATGCTTGAAACCCATTTTGTAATCAATCATGTGAATGTTGATACGATGCAACGAAGCGAAGACGGAACGGTAAAAAATGCCGTACGATTGCACGACGGATTGATTGTAGAGAGCGTTTTGATTCCTACTGCAACCAGAACAACGGCTTGTGTTTCTAGTCAGGTAGGTTGTAGTTTGGATTGTAGTTTTTGCGCTACAGCTCGACTCAAACGCATGCGAAATTTAGAGCCTGGCGAGATTTATGATCAAGTAATCGCAATTGATAATGAAAGTAAAATACACCATAACCGACCTTTATCGAATATTGTTTTTATGGGAATGGGCGAACCCTTGATGAATTATAACAATGTGATCAAAGCGATTGAAAAGATTACTTCAGAAGAAGGTTTGGGGATGTCGCCTAAACGCATTACCGTTTCAACTTCGGGTATTCCGAAAATGATCAAGAAAATGGCAGACGATGAGGTGAAATTTAAACTGGCCGTTTCGTTGCATTCTGCAATAGACGAGGTCAGAGCTAGAATCATGCCTTTTTCAAGTAATTTCCCTTTGGCCGATTTGCGTGAATCATTGGAATTTTGGTACCAGAAAACAAAAAGCAAGATTACTTACGAATATGTGGTTTGGAAAGGGATAAACGACAACAAGCAAGCCGTTGACGCACTGGTAAAATTTTGTAAATACGTGCCGTGTAAAGTCAATTTGATTGAATACAATCCTATTGACGATGGCGAGTTTCAACAAGCTTCCAATGAGGCAATTGATTTGTATATCAAAACATTGACAAGCAATAACATCGTTGCTAAAGTAAGGCGAAGTCGAGGAAAAGACATTGATGCTGCCTGCGGACAATTAGCCAATAAATCATAAAAAAAAAGCGCTTAGATCAAAAATCTAAGCGCTTTTTCCTTTTATATTAATAAGAATTAATTTCCGATGGTAATGGTACTTGATACACCATTGATCGTTAACACTGCGGTAGTGTCACAATCACCATTTCCATAATCGATGGAAGCAGTGTTGGTTGCACTTACAAATGCAATGATTCCTTTTACAGTAACTGGTTTTTGTTGCAAAACACAACTCATTCTAATTCTTAGCGGAGTTGTAATAGTTGCTGTTCTTGTAGATCCATTCGGACGTGTTGTTGTCCAATTACCTGTAATTTGGTAAATATTATCTGCCCAAGGAGCTGTGGTATAGCCTTCAATGATTTCTCTTGTACGTGTTCCAACTCTTGTAAACACATCGCCATTTGGAAAAGTTACCGTCATGTCCATGGTCATTGTTACAATTGGATGCACTGCTCCGTTTGCTGTAGTAACCATCGAACGAGTAAAAGTTTTAGTTCCCACATATTTGATGTCGTTATGGTAGAAGTTATCAAATGTATACGTGATTGTATGCGATGTAGCGGTTGGTTGGAATACAAAAGAAATGATGATTTTTCCTCGTACGGTATTTCCATTTTCCAATGTGCAATTAACCGTTCCGAAATCAATGGTTTTTGTAACTTGTGTTCCTGGAGTTAAAGGAGTTCCGAAAGCCGGTACTCTAGTAACCGTTGCGCAGTTTGTAAGTGTTGTACTTGTAGCTCCTGTTTCTCTACCCGAAATAGAATTGCTGTAAGTTGCCATTTCTTGACTGCCAACAATATCCGAAATATCATCACTTGCAATGTCAATTTTTGAGTCAATGGTAACATCAGAAGCCGAAATATTTTGATCAATTACTTCTTCTTTACTACAACTGAATAAAACAGCTGCAAGGATCAATCCATAATATAAATGTAATTTTTTCATAATTTGGAGTTTTTAGTTTGTCTTTTAGATGATTACAAATATAAAAGGTTTAAATAAAATAAAATGTTTATTTTAAATTTTTTATAATAGTCGTATCTTTGAGGCTATGAATATTACTTCGCAAATAAAACAACCGATACTCAATGAAATGGAACTTTTTGAAAAAAAGTTTTATGAGTCGATGTCGTCTAAAGTTGCTTTGTTAAACAGAATTACCTATTACATTGTAAACAGAAAAGGAAAACAAATGCGTCCGATGTTTGTTTTTCTTACGGCTAAAATGATTGCAAATGGCGAAGTAAATGAACGCACTTTTCGTGGGGCTTCAGTAATTGAGTTAATTCATACGGCTACATTGGTTCATGATGACGTAGTGGATGATAGTAATAGAAGACGCGGATTTTTTTCAATCAATGCTTTATGGAAAAATAAAATTGCAGTGCTTGTTGGCGATTATTTGCTTTCAAAAGGGTTGTTGCTTTCCATAGATAATGGTGATTTTGATTTGCTGAAAATCATTTCTGTTGCCGTGAGAGAAATGAGTGAAGGCGAATTACTCCAAATTGAAAAAGCCCGCCGATTGGATATTACGGAAGATATTTATTACGAAATCATTCGTCAAAAAACGGCTACCTTAATTGCAGCCTGCTGTGCCCTTGGAGCAAAATCTGTTTCGGAAGATGCCGATTTGGTAGAAAAAATGCGCAAATTTGGGGAGTTAATCGGAATGGCCTTTCAAATTAAAGATGATTTATTTGATTATACAGACGAGGCAATTGGCAAGCCCACAGGAATTGACATCAAAGAACAAAAAATGACACTTCCTTTGATTTATGCATTAAACAATTGTTCTTCCAAAGAGAAAAGTTGGTGTATTAATTCGATCAAAAACCACAACAAAGACAAAAAACGGGTCAAAGAAGTCATCCAATTTGTGAAAGACCAAAATGGGTTGGCGTATGCCGAACAAAAAATGATTCAATTTCAAAAAGAAGCACTTTTGTTAATTCAAGAGGTGCCAAGTTCAATTTACAAAGACAGCTTGACCTTAATGGTGAACTACGTTATTGAAAGGAAAAAATAACGCTCAAGTTGATGTTCGTAAATGTTTTGTAAAAATCAGTAACTTTATCCCAAAATAAAAACACCCTAAAATTGATAACCAAAGAAACTATAGACAAAGTATATGAAGCTGCCCGAGTGGAAGAGGTCATTGGTGACTTTGTTCAATTGAAGCGTGCGGGAAGTAATTATAAAGGGTTAAGCCCTTTTTCTGACGAGCGTTCGCCTTCGTTTATGGTATCTCCTGTGAAACAAATTTGGAAAGATTTTAGTTCCGGGAAAGGGGGCAATGCCATTGCTTTTATCATGGAGCACGAGCATTTTACCTATCCAGAAGCTATTCGTTATTTGGCCAAAAAATACAACATCGAAATTGAAGAAACCGAACTTTCCAATGAGCAAAAAGAAATTGCCAACGAAAAAGAAAGTTTGTACCTCGTTTCAGAATTTGCAAGCAAATATTTTCAAGACGTTTTACTAAACCATGAAGAAGGGAAAGCCATTGGCTATTCGTATTTCAAAGAGCGTGGTTTTACTAATGATACCATCAAAAAATTCAATTTAGGTTATTCTCCAAACACCTGGGATGCGCTCACAAAAGAGGCGCTTGGAAAAGGTTACAAATTAGAGTTTCTAGAAAAAACGGGACTTACAATTGTGGGTGAAGACAAGCAATTTGATCGTTTCAAAGGGCGGGTGATGTTTCCCATTCAAAGTATGTCGGGTCGTGTTTTAGGATTTGGGGGTAGAATCCTTACCAATGATAAAAAAGCGGCCAAATATTTAAATTCACCTGAAAGTGATTTATACCATAAAAGTAAAGTGTTGTATGGTATTTTTCATGCCAAACAAGCCATAGCAAAAAACGATAATTGTTTTCTTGTAGAAGGGTATACCGATGTAATCCAAATGTATCAAGCCGGAATCGAAAATGTGGTGGCCTCTTCAGGGACTGCTTTGACACCTGATCAAATACGATTGATCAATAGGTTGACCAAGAATATTACGGTGCTTTTTGACGGAGATGCCGCGGGATTAAGAGCTTCTATTCGTGGGATCGATTTGATTCTAGAAGAAGGCATGAATGTAAAAGTGTGCACTTTCCCTGATGGAGACGACCCGGATAGTTTTGCCAAAAAAACACCTTTGCAAGATTTAGTTGCCTATTTGGATGAGCATGCGATGGATTTTATTCAGTTTAAAGCTTCTTTGCTGATGAAAGAGGCTAAAAACGACCCAATAAAAAAAGCAGAATTAATTCGCGACATGGTCACAAGTATTTCAAAAATACCAGACCGAATCAAGCGTGAGGTTTATATCAAAGAGTGTTCAAGAATCATGGATATTTCAGAAGAGGTCCTTTTCAATACACTCGCGCAATTGGTCAAAAAAGACATCCAAGAGCTTGAGAAAAAAGGGAAAAAAGAGCAAACTGTTTTTGAAGTTCATAAAAATGAAACCCCAACATTAACCAGTTCTACAGTTGATGTGCAGTTTGAATTGGAACACAAATTAATCGAAATTTTACTTCTTTACGGACATGTTGAAGATGATTTTGAAGACATCATGCTTTCTACCAACGAACAAGGTGAAATTGTTGAGGTGAAAGAAAAGAACCGATACAAAGTTTTTAATCGAATTTATTTAAGTCTTCAAGAAGATGAAATAGAATTTGCAAATCCCTTGTTTAAAAGTATCTATTCAGATCTTATCGCTTTTTATAATCAGAGTGAAAATTTTGAAATTGATCAATATTTATCCCAATTAGCACCCGAAGTTTCCCAAGAAGTTACCTCTATATTAATGAATGATGAGCGAGAATCATTGCATAATTGGGAGACTAAACATATTTATGTAAAGGAAAAGAAAGCGACTATAAGTCAATATGTTTCAGAAACCATCCTTACCCTTCGGTGGTTTTTAGTCAATAAAATTATTGATGAATTAAAGACCGAAATTAAAACTGATGCTGAAAATAACACCGAAATTTTATCTTCAGTAATGGATTACCTGAGTTTAACCAATGTTTTTTCAAAAAAACTAGGAAGAGTTATTTCGCGCCACTCAAAGAATTAAATTATTCCGAGCGATTTCGATTTTGTGATTAAGTCCACGAGGTTGGTAACCCCAATTTTTTTGTACAATCGAGTTTTGTAAGTACTGGTTGTTTTATCGTTGATGTGTAACAAACTCGAAATTTCGTTGTTTTTCTTTCCGCTACACAAATAGCGTAACACTTCACTTTCTCTTGCAGACAATTTTGTGAAATAAGTAGCATCCTGTTTCTTTTTGTTTAACATGATACTTTTTAAGGAATCACTTAAAACCAAATCTCCTTGCTGAATTTTGATGATTGAAAGTTCAATATCTTCCATCGAAGCTGATTTATTAAGGTACCCTTTGGCACCCGTTTTTATGCAATTGGCTGCAAAAACTTGCTCTTTTAAATCCGAGTAAATTAAAATCTTCAGCTTAGGGAAATTCTTAACAATCCATTTTAAATCGGATACCACGTTAAAGCCGGTCAATCCAATGTCTAGCAAAAGAACATCCAATTGACGTGATGCTAGTTCTTGGGAAAGGGCTTCAAAATTGTAGGCATAGGAAGTTGTGCTTATTTTTGAATGTTCTTCAAAATATTTTTTAATTCCAAAATGAATGGTCGGAACATTATCGGCAAACCCTAGTTGAATCATTATTTATTTCTACTGATTGTTGTGTGTAAAAATATATAAAAATATACTTAAACAATTGTTAATCAGTATTTTTATTTAAATTCTGCTGGAATTTCACACACGGGAATGGGCTGCATTTTGTGTTGATTGAGGGTGTTTAGTCGAAGGTAAATGCTGAAAACTTCTTTTTGTCTTTCATCAAATTTAGAACGATCTCCCTCTTTTTCATGGATATTCATCGCCCATTCCAGTTCATCATAACTTGCCCCAAGTTGATCCTCATCGGTTCTATTGTCTCCAAAAAGGCCGTCTGTAGGCGAGGCAACTAAAATGGACTGCGGAATTTGTAAATAACTTCCCAAAGCATAGACGTCACTTTTCATCAAATCAGCAATCGGACTCACATCGACTCCTCCGTCGCCATATTTTGTGTAAAATCCAACTCCAAAATCTTCTACTTTATTACCTGTTCCAGCTACTAAATAGCCGTGAATTCCCGCATAATAATACAAAGTTGTCATGCGCAATCGGGCTCTGGTGTTTGCAAGTGCTAAATGATGACTCGATTCTACTTCTCCGTCAGGCAAGGTTTCTTTAAAAGCGTCGTATATGAATGTCAAATTCGTTTCTGCGCGCGATACATTGTCAAATCGTTGCATCAATTGGTCAATATGTTCACGTCCTCGATTGACTTGATTTTCTGCTTGGTGAATAGGCATTTCAACGCACAAAGTTGGAAAACCTGTTTGCGCGCACAACGTGGAGGTTACTGCCGAATCGACTCCGCCAGAAATACCCACCACAAATCCTTTTACACCGGCATTTTTAGCATAGGTTTTTAACCAATCTACAATCCATTCGTTTACCTTTTCCACCGCAATTGTACTCGACTTCTTCATTTTAATAAATTTACCTATTCTTTTTAAAATTCGTAATGTATATTTGCAAAAATAATAATTTAATGCGAATTACGTTTTTATTTTTTATAGCATTTACCAGCTTTACACTACAATCTTTTCCCCTTTTTGATTGTTTTTCTAAGCCCACAAAATAGCTTCCGTCGGTCGCTTTTTTTGGTCAAGAAAATCAAATCAAAAGTGTCAAAGGATTTTCGTTGCAATCTGGGCTATGTCAATCAATCTAGTCGAACCATCATCAAATGAAAAAAACGCTACTTTTATTAATTGCACTAACTTTCGTTGCGTGTAATAACCAATCAAAAATTGAAAAACAAGTGGAGGCCATTCCTGTGTCCATGAAAGTCATTCGTTTTGACCAAGCCTTTTTTAATTCGAAACCCGAAGATTTGGCCCAACTTAAATTAAAATACCCCGATTTTTTCGATCCAAATACCCCAGATAATGTTTGGCTCGATAAAAATCAAAATCCAGATTGGCGTGCACTGTATCAGGCTACTCAAAAAAAATTCGCCGATTTTAGCAGCAAACAAAAGCAAATCGAGTTGCTTTTTAAGCACATCAAATATTATTTTCCAACGGTAAAAACACCTCAGATTTACACCCTTATTTCTGAAATGGATTACAATTACAAAGCCATTTATGCCAACGATAAATTACTAATTGGCCTGGAGTTTTATTTAGGAAAAGACCACCCCTTTTATCAAGGCGTTCCGGCTTACATTCGTCAAAATTTTGAAGAAAGACAAATGATGCCCGATGTGGTACAATCCTTCGCAGAAAAAGTGGTTCCACCAGCCAATAATGACTCGTTTATTGCTATGATGATCGCAAGTGGCAAGCAATTGTATTTAAAAGATCTATTGATTCCCGATCATACAGATGCAGAAAAAATTGGTTATTCCAAAGAGCAAATTCTTTGGAGTCAAGAAAATGAAACCGAAATTTGGAAAAAATTCGTAGAAGATAAATTGCTTTTCAGTACCGATGCTAAATTGGGACCTCGATTTATTAATTTAGCTCCATTCTCCAAATTTTATTTAGAGATCGATAACGAATCGCCGGGTAGAATTGGGCAATGGATTGGATGGCAAATTGTTCGTTCATTCATGGAAAACAATTCGGACGTTACCATCCAACAGTTATTAAAAATGGATCCCAAAGTGATCTTTGAAAAATCAAAATATAAACCCAAAAAATAATGAGTACAATTACCTCAGAAATTAAGTTCTTAGTTGAGCTAGATGAAAATAGAGTTCCAGAAAAATTAACATGGACCGCTCAAGATGGTGGTGTTCAACTAGAAGAAGCCAAAGCAATGTTGCTTTCAATTTGGGACGGTCAAGCACAAGAAACCCTTCGTATAGATTTGTGGACCAAAGAAATGCCCGTTGATGAAATGAAATTATTTTTCCATCAAACGCTTACGGCTATGGCCGATACCTATCAACGTGCAACCCAAGACGAAAAAATGGCCGACACCATGCGTGATTTCTGTGATTATTTTGCAGAAAAATTGGAGCTCATAAAAAAATAATATGTACCCTCGAGGGTTCAATGATATGCTTGTTTATCCCATAGAAAGCATTGAAGGGAAATTACTTAACGTAGGAAATTTGGTGCTAAAAAACACACCGCCCATGATGACTGTGCAAACCTTTTTTCAAGGACAAGTCCTTTTTGATTAATTTTTCTTGGCGGTTTTTTCTCTAAAAATTTGCTCTAGATTTTTATTTTTTTGAGAAATCTGTAAGGTTTTTAATCCGTTGGCTTGCGCAAAATCAAAAACCAAAACCCTCATGTCATTGTTAGATTCAAAAGTTAATTCCCAAACAGTAGGTGATTTTTTTGTGTAAGAGGTAATATTAGAAAGTTCAGAAAGGATCTTTTCATCTATTTCTTTGTCAAATTCTACTTCAATGATTTGAATGGTTTCTTCGGTAAGAATTTTGTCAAGTTTTTTATCGGTGACAATTTTTCCTTCGTTGATGATGATGACGCGATCACAAATGGCTTCCACTTCTTGCATAATGTGGGTAGATAAAAAAACCGTTTTGTTTTTACCAATGTTTCGAATCAATTCGCGAATTTCTACCAATTGGTTAGGATCCAACCCAGTTGTAGGTTCGTCTAAAATCAATACATCAGGATTGTGAAGCAAGGCTGCGGCTAGTCCAACACGTTGTCTGTAACCTTTGGATAATTGCCCAATCTTTTTATGTTGCTCAGGAGTCAATCCCGTCATGGTAATGACTTCTTGGATGCGAGATTTGTCAACTTGATACACATCAGCATTAAAAGCTAAAAATTCTTTGATGTACAAATCAAGATAAAGTGGATTGTGTTCTGCTAAATAACCTACAGATAATTGCACATCTTTGGCTTGGGTTGCCACATCAAATCCATTTACGAGAGCAGTTCCCTGGTCGGCAGAAATATAAGTCGTAAGTATTTTCATTAAAGTTGATTTTCCAGCACCATTTGGACCTAAAAACCCTACAATTTCTCCTTTTTTTACAGAAAAAGAAATGTTGTCTAACGCTTTTTGAGAACCGTAACTTTTTGAAATAGCTGTAACTTCTATCGACATGATTTATTATTTGAAGCAAATGTAATAATTATCTAAGTAATTAAAAACAAGAACGAATGAAATCAATAAAAAGTGTATTTGTGTGGGAAAACGAGTACGATTTATTAATTTAGCAAATTACTAGAAGTATTAGGTCGATTTTAAGCGAGATAAGAATAGAGAAATGGAAAATAAGAAAGAAATGCGAAAATGGTTGGACGATTTTAATTTATCACATCCATTGGTTATTGCAGGTCCATGTAGTGCAGAAACAGAAGAACAAGTATTGAAAATAGCGCACGAATTAAAAAATTCGGATGTTAGTATTTTTAGAGCGGGAATTTGGAAACCAAGAACGCGACCAGGTGGATTTGAAGGGGTAGGCGAAATAGGTCTTAAATGGTTGAAAAGAGCAAAAGCAGAAACGGGGTTGTTGATGGCTATTGAAGTAGCCACGGCAGCACACTGTAAATTAGCTTTAGAAAATGACATCGATGTGTTGTGGATAGGGGCTCGAACAACAGCTAACCCTTTTGCAGTTCAAGAAATAGCAGATACCTTAAAAGGAACAGATAAAATTGTATTGATTAAAAACCCTGTAAATCCAGATATGGCTTTGTGGTTGGGAGGTGTAGAACGACTACATGCTGCAGGTATAAAAAAACTGGGTGTTATTCACAGAGGTTTTTCGACCTATGAGAAAACAAAATACAGAAATATTCCAGAATGGCAAATTCCAATCGAATTGCAAAACAAATTTCCTGATTTGCCTTTGATCATTGATCCGTCGCACATTACAGGAAACCGTTCTATGATTTTAGAAGTGACCCAAGAGGCCTTGGATTTGAATTATGACGGAATGATCATTGAAACGCACATCGATCCAGACAACGCATGGAGTGATGCGGCGCAACAAGTAACACCCGATGCCTTAAAACAAATTTTCAAAGATTTGAAAATCAGAAACCAACACAGCGATGCCGATGAATACACCACTAAAATGGCTAAATTAAGAGCCAATATTGATGTATTGGACGCCAATTTATTGGAACTTTTAGGAAAAAGAATGAAAGTTGCAGATCAAATTGGTCAGGTAAAGAAAGATGCAAATGTTGCCGTTTTGCAAAGCAATCGATGGGTAGAAATTCAAGAAAAAATGATCGCTGAAGGGGCTAAAAAAGGATTGTCTCAAGAGTTTATTACTAAATTATTTAAAGAAATCCACCAAGAGAGTATTGGGCACCAAGAGAAAATAATTAACGGATAATTGTATTACAGAATATTTTTGTAATATTGTGCGAAATTAAACTCAAAAAAAAATCAAAATGAAAAAAATTATCTTAATCGTTGCTGTCCTTTTTGGATTTGGAGTAGCAAATGCTCAAGTTGATGTTATTACTAAACACAGTGGAGAAACTGTAAAAGGAAAAGTAATCAAATTAGAAGAGTACACAATCGTATTTAAATATGATGGTGAAGATGCAGAAAATACAGTAAGTAAATATGCAGTTGAAAAAATTGTATACGGAAAATCAGGTCGTGTAGAAGAAATTACAGAGAAAATCGTTGTAAACGGTGAAGACGACTGGGAAAAAGTGGTTATTTTAGAAGAAAAAGGTTACATCGCTGGTTTGAAAAAAGGTGAAGAAGTAAGAGGAAAAACAGGTATGATCAATTTCCAAACAGGAAACACAGGAGATAAAAAAGCAGAGAAAAAATTAAAAATGGCTGCCGCTGCAATTGGTTGTCCATTCATTTTAATGACTGCTGATAAAACAACGGTAGGAGCTAACTCAAACCAATTGGGTGGATCACAAGCTATCAAAAAAGGAGTTGGGTACAAATACTAATAGTAATCCTTTCTTATAATTTAAAGACTGTTTTTTTAAACAGTCTTTTTTTATTTAATAATACAACTAAAATTGTAATTTTGCTTCATGACAGGAATTGTATATAAATCTACCGGAAGTTGGTACACCGTTAAATCTGAAGACGGTGGTTTTGTGGATTGTCGCATCAAAGGAAAGTTCCGAATGAAAGGCATCAAAAGCACCAACCCAATTGCGGTAGGTGACGTGGTTGATTTTGAACTAGACACCAATTCCGATGCGATCACAGGTACCATTTCTAACATCCATGATCGTAAAAATTACATCGTTCGAAAGTCGGTCAACCTTTCGCATCAAATGCATATCATTGCCTCCAATGTAGATTATGTTTTCTTGTTGATCACGGTGAATAATCCGCCTACTACATTTAATTTCATTGATCGTTTTTTGGTTACTGCCGAGGCTTATGGTATCGAAACTATTTTGGTTTTCAATAAAATCGATACATTGAACGAAACCACCTTAGACGAACAATTATACATGCAACACGTGTATCAAGAAATAGGTTACAAATGTTTGCGTGTTTCCTCTACAGAAGGAAAAGGAATTGAAGAACTAAAAGAACGGATGATTGGTAAAACAACCATGTTCTCAGGACATTCTGGAGTTGGAAAATCTACCTTAGTCAATGCGATGGAACCAAGCCTGCATTTGAAAACCAAAACAATATCCGAACAAAGCATGCAAGGTCAGCACACCACCACATTTGCAGAAATGTATGATTTAAGTTTTGGCGCCAAGATTATTGATACGCCAGGAATCAAAGGTTTCGGAATTGTAGATATGGAAAAAGAGGAAATCAGTGGTTATTTTCCAGAATTTTTCAGAATAAAAGACCAGTGTAAGTTCAATAATTGCCTTCACAAAGAAGAGCCAAAATGCGCCATAAAAGAAGCGCTAGAAAAAGATGAAATCTCTTGGACTCGTTACAACAGTTACCTCAAAATTCTAGAAGGTGATGACGAACATTATCGAACCGACATTTATAATGATGATCGAATTGCAAGTGACGAAACGAGAAATAAGTAAAAGATAAGAATCGTATGAAATCAGTAATACAAAGAGTTGCTTCTGCTTCTGTTACAATTGAAAATCAAGTCGTTGCCCAAATCAATCAAGGATTGTTGCTGCTTGTGGGCATAGAAGACCTAGATACTCAAGAAGATATTGATTGGTTGGCATCCAAAATTGTGAATCTCCGCATTTTTGCAGACGATCAAAACGTAATGAATCTTTCCGTAAAAGACATAAAAGGCGAAATAATTGTGGTAAGTCAATTTACCTTACATGCAGCTACCAAAAAAGGGAATCGACCAAGTTACATCAAAGCCTCCAAGCCAGATATTGCAATTCCATTGTATGAAAAGTTAGTCGATCAACTTCAAAAAGAATTCGGACAAAAAATTCAAACGGGGCGCTTTGGTGCCGATATGAAAGTTGCCCTTGTGAATGATGGTCCTGTTACGATTTTAATAGACACTAAAAACAAGGAATAAATTTTATCTATACAAATATTTTATTATTTTTGAAGAAATAATCCTCCATGAAAAAAACAAGTAAATAACATTTTATTTGTAGGTTTTTAGTCAAATTTATTTTTCATTAGACGGTTGTTTAATCCTTTTAAACAAGAGAAAATAGAATGACCCGTAGATTTTGTGTTTCTTAACCAAGATAAATATGCAATAATAGTAAGTGTCCCAAGTGGATACACCGTTGAATATTTGCCAGAATCAATCGCAATGCCTTTTGGAGATAACCAAATGCTTTTTAAATTATTGACCTCAAAAACCGATACGCAAATACAAATATCGTTGAATTTAGACTATAATTCAGCGCTCATTTCGGCAGAATTTTACAATGATTTGAAATTGTATTTTGCCGAAATTGTGAACCGTGAAACCGAAAAGATAATTTTGAAAAAAATATAAAATGGATATAAAAAACGCGCAACAAGACGTAGATACTTGGATCAAAGAACACGGCGTTCGTTACTTTAACGAATTGACCAATATGGCCCAACTCACCGAAGAAGTGGGCGAGGTAGCTCGAATTATTGCTCGTCGGTATGGAGAGCAATCCGAGAAAGAATCGGATAAAAACAAAGATCTAGGTGAGGAATTGGCAGATGTTGTTTTTGTCGTATTGTGCTTGGCAAACCAAACCGGCATCGATTTGCAAGCTGCTTTTGATAAAAAAATGGACTTGAAGTCGTTTAGAGACAAAGACCGTCACAAAAACAACGATAAATTAAAATAACCTCGAATTGCACTCTTGATTCACCTCTCAAAACAGGTAAAAAATGAACCTACATTTACGTTCGCAATTCTCTATTAAAAAAGCAGCACTACAATTAACGGGTTCCAAAAGTGAAACCAACCGATTGTTGTTGTTGCAAGCTTTGTATCCAAACATCACCCTGCTGAATGCTTCTAATTCGGATGATTCAAAAGTGATGGGCGACGCATTGAATACCATCAGTCCACAACCAACCTTTGGTCCGCAAACAATAGATGTGCATCACGCCGGAACGGCAATGCGTTTCCTTACTGCTTATTTTGCCTCGCTACCCGATTGCGATGTAATTTTGACCGGTTCGAGTAGGATGAAAGAGCGCCCCATAAAAATATTGGTAGAGGCCTTGTTGCAACTAGGCGCTGAAATCACCTATGAAGACCAAGAGGGATTTCCTCCAATACGCATCAAAGGAAAAATTATAACAGCTTTCTCACTGCAATTACCTGCACATGTGAGTAGTCAGTATATTTCAGCTGTGCTTTTAGTAGCTCCAACATTGCAAAACGGATTAGAAATAACTTTGGAAGGAGAAGTTACTTCATTGCCCTACATTCAAATGACCTTGTCTTTGCTCAACGAAATGGGAATAGCCACTTCTTTTTTAGGGAAGGTAATTTCAGTAAAACCAATGGCAAAAGTTACCAACCGTAGCGTTTCTATTGAATCCGATTGGTCCTCTGCTTCGTATTGGTTTTCGATCATTGCGTTGTCTAAAATAGGCGCCCAAGTGACCTTATCAACGTTCAAAGAAAGCAGTCTTCAAGGCGATAGTGTTTTGGTAGAAGTATATAAAAAATTAGGAGTAGCCTCCGTATTTGATGGAAATTCCTTGACCCTTTCAAAAATAGAAAATAGCCACATCCGCACATTAGACCTGGATCTAAACATTGCTCCAGACATTGCCCAAACCATCGCGGTAACCTGTTTTGGACTTGGACTTGCCTGCAACTTGACAGGATTGCATACGCTCAAAATAAAAGAAACCGATCGATTGATTGCACTGCAAAACGAACTTACAAAACTAGGAGCTACTCTTGCCATTTCAAACGATAGTTTGCATTTGGAAGCAGCATCTGTTGTTCATTCCAATGTGTCAATTGCTACCTACAACGACCATCGTATGGCAATGGCCTTTGCACCACTTGCCCTAAAAGCACCAATAATCATCGAAGAAGTTGAGGTGGTTTCAAAATCGTACCCTACTTTTTGGGAGGATTTAAAAGCGGTGGGTTTTGATGTTCAGCCGGTTTAAAAAGAAGCAAAAACCTATTTTTCTTTTCGAAAGTATCATGGAATCCTCCAATTCAGAAACTTTCTGAAAATAAACAGCAAAACACTTGACAACGCCTATCTCACAATCGTATATTTGCAGCCTTGATTTTAAATGTTTATTTGTCGAACATTTAATTTTTTAATCTTATTAAAACTTTTTAAATGAAATTATCACATTTTCAGTTCAATCTTCCAGCAGAATTATTGGCAGAATACCCAGCAGAGAATAGAGACGAGTCTCGATTAATGGTGATCGATAGAAAAACAGGATCCATAGAACATAAAATGTTCAAAGATATCATTGATTACTTTGATGATGGCGATGTGATGATTCTTAACAATACCAAAGTTTTTCCAGCACGTATGTTCGGAAATAAAGAAAAAACCGGAGCACGTATCGAAGTTTTTTTACTTAGAGAGTTAAATGCAGAGCAACGTCTTTGGGATGTGTTGGTAGATCCAGCTCGAAAAATCAGAATCGGAAATAAATTGTATTTTGGAGATGATGATTCACTAGTAGCTGAAGTAATTGATAACACAACTTCACGTGGTAGAACTTTGCGTTTCTTGTACGATGGTTCGTATGAAGAATTCAGAAATAAATTGACAGAACTTGGTGAAACACCAATACCAAAATACATTTCACGTGATGTAACTCCAGAAGATGCAGATCGTTACCAAACCATATATGCTAAAGAAGAAGGAGCGGTAGCTGCACCAACGGCAGGACTTCACTTTTCAAAACATTTGCTAAAAAGATTAGAAATCAAAGGAATTGATTTTGCCGAAGTAACTTTACACGTAGGATTGGGTACTTTCAATCCTGTTGAAGTAGAGGATTTATCAAAACACAAAATGGATTCGGAAGAGTTGAAAATAACACAAGAAGCTTGTGATATTGTAAACAACGCAAAAGTTAAAAAGAAACGCATCTGTTGCATCGGAACCACTTCAATGCGTGCCATTGAAAGTTCAGTTTCTTCTCAAAAAACACTCAACCCTTTCGACGGTTGGACCAACAAATTCATTTTTCCTCCACACGATTTTAGCATTGCGGATAGTATGGTGACCAATTTTCACACACCAAAATCAACGTTATTAATGATGATTTCTGCATTTTGTGGACACGATTTAATGAAAAAAGCCTACGAAGAAGCCATCAAAGAAGGGTACAAATTCTACTCTTACGGTGATGCCATGCTAATATTATAATCGCTTCGCCCCAAAGCACAAAATAATGTACAATACACTAAATCTCGATAGCAATGTCGGGATTTTTTTATGGGAAGCACTTAAATTTCTTTCGTAGGCGCCTGCTCCCGCTTTCGCCTTTATCTCCTTCTTCCCTCCGGGAACGCAGGAGGATATCGGCTTTATCGGGGCTATTAATCACGTCTGTTTTTTCAGTACCGATTTCTATGCACAGCTTAGTAGCATTTTTGCCATTTGCCTGTTCACTAATTCCGAATTAAAATAAAATTGTTTACTTTTACCACACAAACAAACGACCAAAATGACATTTCAAAACACGCTTCAATTTGCCCAAGAGCTCGATCAAAAAGATCCATTAAGTAAGTACAGAAACGAATTTATTTTTCCGCAGCACAACGACAAAAACGTCATTTATTTTACAGGAAATTCGTTAGGATTACAACCCAAACGCACCCAGAAATATGTAGCAGACGTAATGAATGATTGGGCTAACTTAGCCGTAGAGGGTCATTTTTATGCCGAAAAACCTTGGTGGGATTACCACGAACGTTTTGCCAATCCTCTGAGTAAAATCGTTGGGGCATTGCCTTCAGAAGTGACTGTGATGAATACCCTTACGGTCAACCTACATTTGTTGATGGTTTCATTTTATCGTCCTACCGCAAAAAGATATAAAATCATCTGCGAAGAAAAGGCTTTTCCGTCCGATCAATACATGTTTCAATCGCAAGTTGCTCACCATGGGTTTGATCCATCTACGGCAATCGTCGAAATCAAACGCAGAGAAGGAGAACACAACATCCGATTGGAAGACATCATTTCCAAAATTGAAGAAGTCGGCGACGAACTGGCTTTGGTACTTTTTGGGGGGGTCAATTATTATACCGGACAAGTTTTTGACATGGCAGCTATCGTAGAAGCTGGGCACAAAGTAGGTGCTTATGTTGGTTTTGATCTGGCGCACGCTGCCGGAAACATCAAACTCAATTTGCACGATTGGAATGCCGATTTTGCGGCATGGTGCAGTTACAAATACATGAACTCGGGACCCGGAAATGCATCGGGTTGTTTTGTACACCAAAAACACCACCACTCGGGTATGCCTCGTTTTGCGGGTTGGTGGGGACACAACAAAGAACGCCGATTTAAAATGGAACCTACGTTCGATCCTGTTCAAGGGGCCGAAGGATGGCAAGTGAGTAATCTTCCCATACTTTCGTTAGCGCCTTACCTCGCTTCTGTTGAAATGTTTGAGGAGGTTGGAATGGATCAATTA
>JACCDN010375944.1_pt1 | contig 72009 bp, 63 predicted proteins | sample 7441691 | NCBI WGS metagenome assembly JACCDN01 (sample SAMN15323439, study PRJNA562643) | freshwater metagenome | isolation source: river surface water | place: USA:Blue River Watershed | collected 2017-08-16
CTACATTCTGGCAACAGTGAAAATATTGCTAGATAAATCAACGTTGATGTTTTTATATCTTCAGCTCTCCACAATGAAAGTGGTAACTGCTCGTTTAGATTGCTAATCCCACCATATTTATATGAAATAATGGTATAAGAAATTGGAAACAAAAGGAAAAACAAAGAAAATTGCAGAACGCCAGTTTGAGCTATAGTTTTTATGCCTCCCATTAGAGAAAAACTCATAACCAGCATGAATGACGCAATATAAGAAGCATCTATAGATAAGGGAAAAATATTAGATAATATATATGCGATTGCTAGGATCTGGGCGATAATTATTCCCATTTCAGCTATAAGTGTTAGAATTGTAGTAATCCATTTAGCAGAGTTCCCATAACTATAATCCACAACATGGCTGAGAGAGAGGCAATTTTTGAATGATTCTAGATTTCGGGAAAATATTTTCGAAGAAATCCACCAAGAAAATGGAATTAAGGCTCTTACAATCAAAAAAGGGGTGCCCATAGAGAATAAAAGACCTATGTTTCCAACTGTACTACCAGCTCCTAGAGCCGTTGCTAAAAGACCAGATGTGAGAACCGGAATAGATATCCTAGAATAACCTAACGCGTAATCGGAGAAAGAACGGTTGTCAGAGGTTTTATTAAAAAGGGCTATAGAGAACGAAAAAAGTAAGTAAATAAATAGCAAGCAGGCAGTGAGATATGAAAACATGACTAGCTAAAAGAAATTAAAATCTTAAGAAATTAAGAATACACTACGAATTAAATATGCACAACATAAATTATCTCAAAATTTCAAACCTGCTTTATCTGAAATCTGCCATATTCACATCAAAAGAATCTCTAAAATCCCTCATACTCACACCATGTTCAACAGGGCTTTTGAAAGATATAGCGTTAGCAGAAGTTAAAGCCATAGAAAGAACAAGACCAAGAGCCAAAAGTTTTAATTCGCGCATTTTGATATACCGTATTAGAGTTAAGAGGCGTGGAGTAGCATCATATACTCCACACATAGACGTCTACCATGAGCCAATAACACCGTCAAGAGATAATATAAATAAATATTGTTACGTTTTGCTATTGAGTCCACAATTTTCATAATCGTATTATCTTTTTGAATTTCATTCTCTAATTGCTTCGCAGCAAGTAATCTAGTATGTCCAGCAATGACTAGGTATTCAGAGTCTACTACAATCGGTTGCCGAAATCCAAACTCCTTAATTGAGGCAGCCACTTTCGCTATCGCTGATTCGTTTTTGCGTGGATTTCGTTGATAAGGAATTAGCCTGTCAGTTGCTATAAGCTTGACTTTCATGATATTTTGTTATTGTTGTTATGATTGATTTTTAAGGTAATTTATGTTCAAACCGAAACGAAATGAATATTTTTTATCTATGCCTAGGAGGATTTCGCGGCGGCGAGACCCAGAACCCCCCACCCATGCGGAGTACCTGCGTTTTTCTCTTGCTGATCGAACCTAAAAATAGCGGTTTGTATCCCATTCACCTCTTGTTTATTACGTGCTTCCCACAGAATGGCTACGATTTCTTACATGACGATTAACGTAGAATCTCATGTTATGTACAAGCTCAACTGAGAATCTTCTTTTAACCGTCGCAACCATAAGCTCAATGGTTTCGTTTTGTTTAAACAGCTGTACAACACCTGCACCCCAAAGCTGTTTAACTGGTAGGCTGTGCTTTCCTTTCCTTACATAAACAGCTTTTGTGCTGCTGCCATGTTTGAGAGGGGCGATGAAGCTGCCCTTATAGAGCTTAGATTTTCCCCAAGCTTTTGCAACCACTCCCTTTGCTGTTTGCCTTGCTTTAAATGCTATAAGCTTCAGTGGCCTTCCGCTTGGGATTATGCTTGCCCATAGCTTGTTTGCAAATGCTTTGTCTTCTGCCATACATCGTTTAACATCCTTCTGTGTGCAGCTCATCTTTGGTGCGATATACTTCGCGCTTGCTGCTTTAACAGTGGATGCGACTCGATTAAGAGTCCTTGCTATTACTTTCGGATGAATTGATTTTGCAAAGAAGCGGAACTGATTGCTGAGTTTTTTAAGATCTGATTTTACGGAGATTACAAAGGACATACTGACTCACCTAACTACACTGACTACAAATAAACGTTGCTCTTTGTGCGCAACACGACAATTATATAAGCATGATACACCACATCTGTTTCATCTGTCAACAAAAAAATGCATAAAAAATCACTTTTTTTGCAAAAAAAATTATTAGCCGCTATAATGCTGAGTTTGAGACGTATAAAACAATAGCTATTATCACATTTTTTCATAACTTTTTTCCAATCCGTTCAAAATTCTAGCAACTTTACTGCAGGCTGTATACCACTTTCTCCAAGCTGTTGAACGACTGCATCCCAATTCGCAACATATCGCCTTCCAAGGCCTATTCGCTGCACGCCACCATATCAGCCTTCTCTCACTGATCTCCACCCACATGATCCATTCTAAAGCCTTCTCAAGCCTTGATATCGCATCAGGTGTTGCCTTCAATCTCATTGGCTTTTGCTCTTGGAATGCCAGCTCACGTGCACTGTAAAGCACATCTGGCCAAGAGCTTGAGCAACCTTTAAGCATCGATGATGGAAGCCTCTTCAATGTCAAGATGGCTTCTCTAAAATGGCTCTCCACATCCTCTACAGACCAGTTATCATCCCACAAACCTCTAAAATCTCTTCTCATTTCTCAACTCCTACAATCGATTTCTTTGTCGTTTTGCTTTCTTCCATAGCCAGATGCAGAATCGCCAGTGCGTCTGCCTCATTGTCATCTACTGGGCTAAATCCTAATCCACGCACTGACTCCATAACCTCCAACTTACTCGCATTCCCTTTGCCAGCTATAAACCGCTTTATTGTCCCAACCCCAACTCCCTGATACGGAATGCCTCTCATCTCGCACCAAGCCGTTAGATGGCTTAAAAACCCACCATATGCATGCGCAGCATCCGCTCCCAAATGCCTTCTAACCTCCTCAAAATAAACTAAACCTACCTTCGGAAGGCTTGAAAGCCACCTCTCGAATTTCAGGTATCTCATTCCTCCTCCTTCAAATCTGCTTTGCTTAAACGATACGCTTCCGCTTCTAATCTTACCCTCAACCAACATCGCCCATCCAGTTATCGTCCCAAGGTCAATTCCCAAAATACTCACTTCTCCAAATTCTTTTCTCTCTTTCATCTTCTTCCTCTTTTTCTTTTTTCTCTTTTCCTATTTTTCTTTTTTCTTTCTTTTCTTACACACCTTCTAACTTCTTTGCAGCCGAATATAAAATATAAATTATATGAGTGAAGGTTTATGACTTCACTCATATATATTTATATATATGGTTTTTAATAAACCTATAAACCTCTTGCGCCGCCTCATTATAGCGCCTCTCAGGGTGTGTGAGAGGTTTATTACGAGGTTTGTTATCCATAAACCTCTTTTCCCTCTGTCAGCCATATTTATAGAGCCGTTCAAACAGTTTATAGGTTTGTGAGAGGTTTGTGGTTTATTAATAAACCTCCTCAGTTTATTATAAATTCCATAGAGGTTTATTATTAAATAAAGACACATAATTCCTCCAAACAAAGCCATATTTTTGGATTTTCTACAGGTAAGGGAGCGCCTGTTTGGCTGCACTTATAATCAGTAGGATAAACCAACACTTCTTCACCTTTTTCAGTTTTTAGGTGCATATTCTTCACACACATATAACCAAATTTCGTACCACTTGGCTTTGCCAATCCTTGGTATTTTTCAACATCCTTAAAAAACTTGATATACCCTTTTGTTGCAAGAACATCTAGTCTTGCTCTTATCGATTGCTGTCCTCCTAAACCAGCTTTGTTCTCAAATTTCTCACAAAATTGCTTCATAGTGTACACCTTGCCTTGAGCTGCACTGTTGTCTATTAACTCCAGAATCACATCTCTTTTTCTTATTCTCTCAGCATCAAGCTTCTCTCCATGCTTTTGTTGTATTACCCTTCTAGATTCACTCTCTGTTTCTCTCCAGCCTCCACCCACTTGCTCAATTGTCAATCTAGGAATCTCTGCACCTTCTCTCAACTCAAACGCTACTTGTCTTTCTTTTAGCTCTTCATTTGGACGATAAATCATTACTCCACTCGTATAGTAACCACGCAATGCGCTTGCACCTGCTAAAGCTTGAAACACATCCTCTTCAAAAACTGATTTTGTTATCTTTCGAGTATGGTGTACTAAAATTATTCCTGCCTTTGGATTCAATCTGTTTCTCAAAAGCTCAACCCTGTTTTGTAAAAAAGATAGCATACCTAAATTATCGTTCTCACTAACATTTCCATCACCTATATCAAAGAAATTACGCAGAGGATCTATCACAATAATATCAACATCATTTTTGAAATATTTGTAAATAGTCTGGTAAGCTAATTCTACTCCAGCCTCATTAAGCTGCATCGTTAATTTCGGAGTCATGGCAAAATTCTCTTCAGCTATTAGCTTCTCTTCTGGTGAAAGATGTATAGCTTGCAATCTCTTTCTAAAAGCATTGTAGCTAAGCTCAGCTTGCAAATAAAAGACCTTTAATGGTTTTGCTGGCTTCATTCCAAGAAATGGAGAGCCTGCTGCCATATGCACCATCCAAGTCATCAGAAAATCTGTTTTGCCTACTTTTGGTGCACCACCCAAAACTAATAAACCTTCAGGTGGCAGTATGCTCGGGTATATTATATCAGCTGGAAAAAAGGAATTATCATTCCATATTTCCTTACCTCCATATGCAACAATACCGGAATTCTTAACAACGATTTTTCTATTTGATTTATTTATAAACATCTCCACATCCACACCTTCTTCAACAGCATCAGCTGCATCCCATTTCTCTGGCTTGTAATCAATTTTAAGCACAGATATTGATTTAACAGACTTTGATTTCAAAAACTCTGTAACTCTATCTCCGTAGGCCTTTCCAACCTCATCATTATCAGGCCAGATGACCACCTCTTTCTCATTAAGTGGCGACCAGTCTGTTTTATTAAGAGGTGTATTTGCACCACCCATCAATGTGGTAGCGCAAACACCCTTATCAATAAGAGCCTGGGCACACTTCTCACCTTCAACTAAAATTACTCTATCGGATTTAGCAATCCCTTGGATATTATACAGAGGCCTAACATCAGGTGCCCTATATCTCTGCATCTTCTCATCCCACATGCTAAATCTCTTCACTCCATTTTCCACATCGTAACGAAAGACTACAGCTATAGTGTTTCCATCTTTATCAACGTAATTCCATTTATATGAATAATTTGCAGAAGCTTTATGGTGATAAACTTTATTCCCTGAGCCAAGCCATACCTCTATCTCCTCTATCAAGGCTGGAAATTCTCTTTTTACATCTAAACCTTTAACTTTTGCCCAAAGATCAAATATATCACCACCTTCTCCTGTTGCAAAATCCTGCCATAGTCCAGCCTTCTGACCTTCCAACTCAACTTTCAAGCTCTCTCCGTAATCTCCTTTAATGTTACCAACGTAAAATTGACTATTACGGACCTTTCCATTTGGTAGGAGATGGATTAGAGCAGAGTGGAGTTGACACAATAATCTATTCCGTATTGCATAGATATCTATTCTGTAAACTTTTTCAGCCTCACAATCCATACTCAACATCTTCACCTCCTATGCCCAATTTGGACGATTAATAGATTGTTGTATTTGCAATTCATTTTTCTTAGCAATGCCTCCGTATTCCTTACAATCAGGTGTTATAGCTGTTTTAATATCGTTTTTATGATTTCCATTTGAATCTATAACTTCATCTATTCTAGCTATAAACTCAATTCCATCCAAATCTTCAAAGCTATTAATTCGTCTTGCTATTATCGCTGCTTCAGAATTATCTTTACCAGCAATACCTCTTGCAGAATTGACAATTGATTTAATAAAATGACGACCAATGTTCATCCATTCTGGCCCTTTAGGGCTATGCAACCCTATCAAGCCCCATACCTTACGCTTCGCATATTTACCTTCAAGAACTGTAAACTCTGAATTCAAATAAACCGCACCGCTTTTGGATCTGGTGGCATAACCACCAGTCCAGTTCTGAGATTCATCGTTATACCCTCCAAGCTTTATTCTAAGCCTTACTTTAGCTATAGTACCGTTTGGTATAACACCATCCATCTCTTCAGTATTCTCAAAATAATTCCAGTGATTCATGATCTTCCTCCTGTGTTTCTTATTTGTATGGAATAGTCTAAAGTCGCATCTCTATCTGACATAGGAGATTTAATCTTCTCCATCAACTTGCCTAGATGTGGCTCTTCTATCATTCCAAGCCTTCCAGATCTATCCTTAGCTGGATATCCATATGGGTTGATGGTGTGGTTGATAAATGCTCTATAAGATCCATTCTCGTCTCCTATTTCAGCCATGGTAATCACTTGATCCAAAATACCAGGCAGTTCCAACCCTGTCTTACTACCTTCTATCTGAGGCACATAAAATCTGCGCTTGAATTCATCAACTCTCTCATCCAAAATCCCAAGCAACCAAATATTTTTATCACGCACGTGCTGCAGATGAATAAGCCAGCTAACCATTTCTTGACCCAGTAGTCCATATGTAGCTCTGATATCAGCTTTACCTGTCTTATCGTATGATAATTGGCTGCACCACTGAAAACACAATCTCCCAGCCACTGTTATTGAGTCAATAAAAATGGTCTCGTATTTATCTAATGCTTTTTTATCTCCAAATTGTTGACAAACAGACTCATAATGTGCTTGACTATACGCTTGGTTTTGGGATAGAGCATCGTTACCTCCTCCAAGAAACACAGCAAGATCTCGGCAATCTTGCCATGTTTTAGGCCGTACTGTATCTCCTTTCCATCCTTCTATCGCTAGATCTCCAGCTTCTAAATCCCAAAATAGAGTTTTCTGAGAATCTAGCGTCCATAGAAGAGATGTCTTTCCCACACCGCTTTTTCCAAAGATGCATCCTTTAATTCCACGCTTTTGTACAGCTCTTTCCTCAGCACTGATTATTGGTAATTTATTCATGATATAGCCTCCAAATCTCTACTGTGTATTTCAGACTGAGATACTTCACAAATTGCATTAGTATGAGTTAGTTCATACATTTCTACTGCATCAAGCGGATAGCGAACGCAGCTTCCAACCTTTATATAAGTTGGCCCTTTGTTCTCTGAACGCCAACGTTGCAAACTTCTTCTTGATACATGCCATCTGTTCGATAACTCCTTCTCTGATAAATGCTCTTTAGACATATTAAAACCTCTTTGTTAAAATTTAGATCAGTTGTAAATATGCAACTTTAAGTTACTGTTATATTCTTGCCTTTTAATAACAAGCATAAGCAGTAATTTCATGGATATATATCGTACAGAAATAATCCTAATCTGGCTAGATGACACAATTACGCTCAATTACCTTTGTTTCGCCATAATATAATAAGAACCACCTTTTCTTCTGTTTTTTTAGGTGAGAGAGGTTCAGTTATAGGTAAAAAGATCATCCGAATTTTTCTATAAATTTATTCATCAAAATCACCTTTGGCGAAACAAAGGTAATCAAGGCGAAAAGTGTCATCTAGGAATTATTTGCGTTATAGGTTATTATACTAATGCAACCAAAAGGTGAGGAGCATATGGATAATTTGAGTAAATTTAAAGAGATAGGAATATTGCTTTACTCTGGAATTAAAAGGTTATCTGAGAGAGAAAAAAGAAAAAATCTCTGGACTTCAGATGATGATTGAGCAATTACTGCTGCTGCAACAAATATGAAGGTTCATCATGAGTAAATCTATAGTAAAGCAAGTTTTGGAATTAGAGTCTAAAACCATGCCTGAGTTACGCAAAATCCATAGCAATCTTTTTATGGAAAATCCATCTGGTTTATTAAGCAAGGAGTATCTGATTAGGAAGCTTGCATACCGAATACAAGAATTGTCTATAGGTGGTTTAGGCGCAAAATCAAAAGCTAAATTATCAGAAATAGCAAATGGAGGTGTTAAGGCGAAGCAATCATCTCTTCTGGCAGGAACTAAGATACGTCGTGAGTATAATAACATTATTCATGAAGTAGAAGTTATGGCAGATGGGTTTGAATATAATGGGCAAAAATGGAGTAGTTTATCTGCAATTGCAACTAAAATTACTGGTACTAAATGGAATGGACAAAAATTTTTTGGATTTCGTAACAAATGATTAAAATTCCTCTGGACTTCAGCTCGAAACAGAGCGTTAATGAGCCTCGCAGCTTATTAAACATAAAATACGGAGGAAAAATGAGCGAGGCGATTTTCAGAGAAATATTAAAATTAAAGAAACTTGAATTAGAAACTTTAGAAATGTTACATAAGAAGCTATTTGATGCTGAATATAGTATAAACAGAGAATGCCTGTATTATACAATGGCTAGCAGGTTATACGGTTTAGGGATAGATGTTGTAAATGCCTTTGAAAAGCTTGAGATAGTAGCAAAAAGCCCACCAGTGTTTTTAAGTCCAAGGCATAGCAATCTGCCAGTTGGCACTATCATACCATGTGAATACGAGGGTGTAAAATACCATGTAGAGGTGATGGAAGAATCATTTAAATTCAAAGACGATCATTGGAGAAGTCTTCGTGATGTTATGAAAGAAATAGTAGCTGGTAAATTAGATGAGAAAAAATTCTTTAGATTGAGCGAGTGAAAATAAGGTAAAATGAATATAAAAGAAACAGTAAAAGTTCGGTGTGCTATATATACGCGTAAATCGCATGAGGAAGGGCTGGAGCAAGCATTTAATTCTCTGGATGCTCAAAGATTGTCGGCAGAGAGTTATATAGCCAGTCAAGCTCATGAAGGTTGGGAGTGCATAGCAACTCAATACAACGACGGTGGCTATTCAGGTGGAACACTTGAAAGGCCAGCACTGCAGAGGCTGTTAGAGGACATTAAATCTGGTAAAGTAGATTGCATTGTTGTATATAAAATTGACCGCTTAACTAGATCTTTGCTAGATTTTTCTAGGATCATTGAATTGCTGGATGAGTATAAATGCAGCTTTGTTGCTGTTACACAATCATTTAACACAAGCAACTCAATGGGTAGGTTGATGCTTAATGTATTGTTAAGTTTTGCACAATATGAGAGAGAGCTTACTTCTGAGAGGATTCGTGACAAATTCAAGGCTTCGTGCAAATTAGGAATGTGGATGGGCGGCACACCAGCACTTGGATACACTCCAAAAAATAGAGAGTTGATAATAAACCACAAAGAAGCAGAATTGGTGAAGGCAATTTACCATAACTTTATTGAGACAAACTCTGTCACTGAAACAGTAAGAAGAATCAATAAAGAAGGTCATAAAACTAAGAGTTGGATCTCTGAAAAAGGAAAGATCTATGAAGGAAAAGCATTTAGCAAGAAAGCCATTAGACATATTTTACAAAACCCCGTTTATGCTGGGAAGATTCTTCACAAGGGAGATGTGTATGATGGTAAGCACGAGCCTATAATTCCACAGGATTTATGGGATAAGGTACAGAGTCTTTTTAAGAGACGAGATCAAGTTGCTAAGCCAAATACTAGAGTGTCATCACCACCTTTACTTAAAGGAATTCTCAGCTGTGGATGTTGTGGCACTAGCATGACGCCAAGCTATTCTATCAAAAAAAATGGCACACGTTATCGCTATTACACCTGCTCAAGCAAACTTCGTGGATCTAGTGAGCAGTGCATCATCAAGACTATATCTGCAGCAGAGGTGGAAGGTTTAGTAGTATCTCAAGTTGTTAAACTGTTGGAAAGGCCAGAGGTCGTTGCACATACAATTGCAGCTGCCTCAATATCTGGTGAGCATGATGATATGATAGTTGTAAAAGCATTGCAAGATGTTGGTAGAATATGGGATGAGCTGTTCCCAGCAGAGCAGGTTAGGATTATACAACTTCTGATCAAAAGGGCAATAATAAGACCAGAGGGATTAAGCATAGAAGTCTATAGCGAAGGATTTAATGGACTTATAGATGAGGTTGCATGATGGAAATATCAATACATAAGGAAAACACAGTCACTCTGTTCATACCAATGCAGATCAAAAAAAGGGGAGGGGCTGCTATGGTTATATTGCCTCAGCATCATGAGCCTCTAAAGCCTAAAGAGAATCATGATAATAAGCTCATTAAAGCATTAGGCAAGGCCTATAAATGGCAGAAGATGCTAGAGAAAGATGGCTTGACAATCAAATCCATAGCACAGAAAGAATCAGTCACGCCCAGCTATGTAGGACGTATTCTAAGGCTCAACTTCCTATCACCATCCATAGTTACCTCAATACTAGAAGGCACTCAGCCTAAAACCCTGAAATTACAAGATTTGATTGGCAAACCTCTCAACCCTCTGTGGGAGGTGCAGATGTAGATGATTTAGATTTGCTTAAAAAATAGTTGGCAAACACGGAATTCATATAGGATAAAAAACGTTTATACAATTGTTTCAATTTCAAAAATTTTTAGATACACAAAATCTTCTCAAGATGAAATAAGATCAACTCCAAAATTTGCCTAAAAGCACTTGAGTTTTTCAGAAAGATTGCTATTATGAGTAGAGTAAAAAGTAGGTAAAAAAATGCCAATATGGGAAGTTAGGTCACGAACAGAGAGAGATAAGGAACGTATAGTAAGTGAAATGCTTTCAGAATATAGTTTCTCCATTACTCAACCTGAGATACAAGAAGCGTTGCTACAAATTTTAGATATAGATAAAAGTGATTCTTCTTCTCGCATTTGGTCTATTATGACCCGTGACCATATCGCCATGTTTGAGATTCAATTAAGGGCCTTATACTCAAGGATATCCGAAGATAATAACTATAATTCAGATAATACTGAAGAAAATTATGATCTCTCGTCTGAAAATCTTAAACGCCTTAGCGATGATAGCGTCCCTAGCACAATTGGTAGCAACGCTCAGATATCTGCTTCGAGATCTGCAGCAATACTTCTAAGACATGAAAGCAATGTACTGATAGTGAAAAAAGATGGAAGCAATGAGTATACATTACGTCCAGTTGTGCAATTTTATTTCAATAAATATCAAAGAGGTAAAACTTATTTACCTAATGACTCTCAAGGTGATCATATTAGCAGTTATGCGTTTATAATAATGAGCTTTATAAACACACTGCAAAATGAGGAGGCTATAGATGAAGCAATCGATAGACTTAGAGCTATAGGCAGAATGTTATTACCTGAATTGAATTGGCCAGAACCTTTTTATTCTTCTCCATCTCGCGAGACTAGAAATCAAATTTTAGAATCTATAGACGGTAGTTTATTTATAGATGGGATACCAGGGCGATTAATAGCAAAACAAGCATTTATATTCCAGAAAATCACCGAAAAGGCCACTTTTTTATTGAACTTAACAAATAGTCTTTTGGTGAATATGCAAGAGAGCAGAGATTTTACAGCATATTCCCATGGAAGGCTAGGAAAAAAAATAGGAGAAGGAGCTATGGCTAGAAGTTCTCTTAGAGGATTAATGGCTCTAGATAAATTATGCTTTATTAGTCTATTAAGAGATAGTGATAGATTTGAGGCAGAAATTTCATATTTATTGACTGGTCTATCGTCAGGTAAAACCACAAAAGAAGAAAACAGTTTTTCTGAAAACAAAGATGAGATAGATGAAGATGGGCAGGATGGACAGATTATGCGATATGGTATTAATGCTTGGTTTCGCGATGGAGGAGAAGCAGCCTCGTCTTTGCAAAACGATTTAATGAACGCAAATGATATAGAAATTAAAAGAGAGTTATTAGATCGGTTTATAGTCAAGATGAAAGAAAATAATACTACAAACAAAACTATAAGCGCATTTATTGGAAATTTGTTTGATTACGATAGAGTTTTGAGATTCGATGCACAGAAGGCATTTCCCCTTACAAAGAGAGATGTAAATCTTTTGCAAGAGTCTATAAATGATGAGTCTAAATCTGCAAAAGATATGCAACGTACTCTAAAACAAAAATTATTAGATAAAGTATCAACACAATTTTCAGATGAATTTAATTTTAATAGCATAGATATTAGTAAAGTGTCTTATAATAGTGACACTGACCAGATTACAGGGTCGCTTGCTCTGATTCGAGTAAATACTGACAAATTATCAATGATGCTATCTAAACACCTTGGGATATCTGATATAGTTTGTGCTAATATTGTAAAACATAGTGATATGAGAATCAATTATATAAAATCAAAAGATGATTTTATATCTGATACTGTTTTAGAAGCTTGTGGATGGTCACAATTAATAAATATACATGCATTAAAAGAAAAAATGAAAAACAATCAACCTACATTTATGGAGAGAGATATATGAAATGCACTTTTGATAAGATGTATAAAGAATTAAAAAACATAACTTTTGAACAACAGTCTAACACCTCTGATATTGATCTATCTATTATAAATCAAGTGTTATGTTTTGAAATCAGCAGTTTTATGACTACTAAAGCTTTATCAAAGCGAGAAATAGATCAATATTTTAAATCAGCCTTAATTATGTTAAGTGAAAATCAAAATGAAAATTACATGAACGAAGTTGAAAAAAAGGTGTATTTTTTGATCAGGGATCAAAAAAACATGAAAGAAGCTTTATACTATAGTGATGAAGACCCAGATTTAACAGAAGAGCAACAAAGTAATTTCAGAGATTGCGTAAATCAGTTATATCCTCAAATCACAGAAGCGGCTCAAAACATCAAAGAAAGAATTGAGATGAAATATAGTGTTCGCAAAAAAAATCCAGAAGATGCACACCATAAGTCTGTAAAATGGGCAGATTTATGTCCACCCAGAGCACAAACACGCAACTCTAATTCGTCTTCTATAGAATTGAGATAGGTAATAGCTATTACCTATAGCGGGATAGATTTTTTGACAGATGAGCTTTGAATAATTTAATTTGTACTCTGCGGAGCGTAGCTTAATACATGGGTGAGTCTGAGGTCAGAAAAATTCGTTTACATCATTTAAAATGTGAAATTGTACAAGACTCAACTTCCTATCACCATTCATAGTTACCTCAATACTAGAAGGCACTCAGCCTAAAACCCTGAAATTACAAGATTTGATTAGCAAACCTATCAACCCCCTGTGGGAGGTGCAGGAATCTTACAAAAATGCTTGATTTACCTCATTTAGCTGACTCTCTTTTGTAAAACAATATACTGCCCGTCATATCAAACACCGATTAGTATAATTGTATATAACATTAATTCTTACAACATTAGACATTTCAACCATCTTAACGAAGCAATAACATTGCATGAGCGAACTAAGGAGAATCCTGCCAACAGCCATTATCGCAATATATGAGAAACATATTCGCAAACTCCTCCGCACTAGCGACTCTCCGATTGCGAACAAAACCCCTGCAAGCCTTCATTATAGGGATCGTACCTTTTTTGAAAAAGTACGGTCGCTTTGGAGAACGGAGACTAAAAAGTGGATTATCTGGGAGGATTGTGGAAATTTTTCATGAAAAAGGTACTGTTGTAAATTTCGCTTTTTTAAATGGCTGAGATGTGGAAATGCTGCGCCTCAGAGTGGATAAAACGAAATCGGGGAAATTGCGCAGAGACTGCGCGAAAGGCCCTATAAATGGCGGAGAGAGGGGGATTCGAACCCCCGGTACGGCTTTACAACCGTACGACGGTTTAGCAAACCGCTGCCTTAAGCCACTCGGCCACCTCTCCAAACTACACAGAACGTAACTTTAAACATATTAATCAAAAATGGCAACAATAATTTTGCCCTATTATCAATAATATAGGGTTTTATGAAAAATAATATAGAGATGTGATTATGTATGATGTATATTATAGTTTGTTTGAAATGAAAAAATAATTAAAAATGAAAAAATTAAAAAGAGTCATATTTATTTTCCGCAATGCTGCTGAAAAAGGGTTCATATTAATAATATCTGCTGTATTAGCTATATTGATAGCTAATAATACTTACTCAAGAGGGGTTTATGAATCATTTTTCTCGTTAAATCTCTCAATAGGCCCTTTAGAGTTATCTATAAAGAATTGGATAAACGAATTTTTAATGTCTATCTTTTTTTTGTTGGTGGGCATGGAAATAAAACGAGAGTTAATAGCGGGCCATCTTTCTGAAGCAAAGCAAAGATTATTACCAATTATATCAGCATGTGGAGGTGTTATATTTCCAGTTATAATATACTCTGCATTTAACATATCAGAACCAGTTGCTTTAAAAGGATGGGCCATTCCATCCGCAACAGACATTGCATTTGCTATATCTGTCCTATCTGTTGTTGGTAAGAACATACCAACATCTTTACGTGTTTTTTTAACAGCATTGGCTATTATAGATGATCTAATAGCAATATCCATTATAGGATTATTTTACAGCGGAATATTAAATCCATTATATATAGCATCAGGGCTATTATTTATAATGATGTTGGCAATCTATTCTAGATCGAGATATTACTCTACAAAATTTGCTTTATGTATAGGGTTTTTGATTTGGAACTGCATTCTGTTATCAGGTATACACGCGACTATATCTGGAGTTATAGTAGGATTATTAATTCCTATGAATGGAAGGGATGGAAAAGCCCCTTTAATTGATTTAGAGAAGAGAGTTTACCCAATAACAACTTATCTAATACTACCGCTATTTGCATTTGCAAATAGTGGGTTATATATACCTTCTTTTGATTCAAGCTCGTTACTTCATCCAGTGACATTAGGTGTAGCATTGGGTCTTTTTATAGGTAAGCAATTAGGAGTTATGTTCTCTTTTTTGATGCTAAGATTGTTTAAAGTGTTTACCATGCCGCAAGATGCAAATTTAAAGCAATTATATGGTGTATCAATTTTATGTGGCATAGGCTTTACAATGAGTTTGTTTATAGCTATTATGTCTTTTGAAAATAACTTAGATATGTTGAGGCAAGCACAGTTGGGTGTTTTTATTGGTTCAGTAAGTTCTGCTTTAGCAGGAGCAATAGTTTTAAAATTAGCGAGAAATAAATGATACCTAAATACGAATGGCTTATAGCTTGGAGATATTTAAAAAGCAAGCAAAAGGATAGTTTTATATCTGTTATATCTGCTTTTTCACTTGCCGGTATAGCTTTAGGTGTAGCAACTTTAATAATAGTTATGTCTGTGATGAATGGCTATGAGGTTGAATTGATAAAGCGTATAATAGGCATTAATGGTCACTTAACTATTAATAGAGAATCTGGTGATATATACAATTATGATGAATATAATCACAAAATATCTAAAATAAATGGTGTATCTTTCTCTGCTCCTATGGTGACAGGGCAGGGAATGGCATCTCATGAAAACACTTCTTCTGGCGTTATCATCAGGGGAATGAAAGCTTCTGACGTTATGGAAAAGCCTTCGCTAGAAGGAGCTATAAAGCTGGGTTCTATATATCACGATAACACAAATGAAGTCATTATAGGAGTGACTCTGGCAAGAAAATTAGGCTTAAAGTTAGGTGATAAGATAAAGCTAATATCCGCTTCTTCTGATGTAACAATACTTGGCACAATGCCAAGAATAAAAACATATGAAGTGGTTGGTGTTTTTGATGTTGGAATGTATGAATATAATGCATCAACAATATTCATGCCTCTTGAAGCTGCACAGAATTACTTTGATCATGAAAACGGTGTTACTGATATAGAAATCATTCTTTCGAATCATAACTTAACGAACGCAGTTACAAGAGAAATCGCTTTATTAAGTGACGATAGAATGATGGTGGTAGATTTTTCAAAAAGTAATGAGCAGCTCGTTGCAGCATTAACAGTAGAGCGAAATGTTATGTTTTTAATATTAACTCTAATGGTTCTTGTTGCAGCATTTAACATAATATCAAGCTTAATAATGCTAGTTAAGGATAAATCAAAAAGCATAGCTATATTGCGTACAATAGGTATATCTAAGGGATCCGTTTTAAGAATATTTATAATATGTGGCTCATTTATAGGAGTTACCGGATCTGCTGTAGGTGGCCTTTTAGGTGTAGTGTTTGCAGCTAACATAGAGAACATACGAAGCTTTTTAGAAAGTATAACGGGAACAAACCTTTTTGATCCTATGATATATTACCTCACAAAATTACCAGTTTCTTTAGAGTTTGGTAACGTTGTTACGATAATATCTATGTCTATGTTATTGTCTTTTTTAGCGACTATATATCCAGCGTGGAGAGCAGCAAAGCTGATGCCAGCACAAGCATTAAGATACGAATAGGAGAAAAAAATAAAATGTCTGAATTTATTAATGAATTAAAAGAACGCGGGTACATACATCAATGTACAAATGAATCTGGCGTGAGTGAGACCAATCCATTAATTGGATATATAGGCTTTGATTGCACGGGAAAGTCCCTTCATGTCGGAAGTTTAGTGCAGATTATGATGCTTCGTAAAATGCAGCAACATGGCCATAAACCTATAGTACTTATGGGAGGAGGGACGACACAGATAGGCGATCCATCTGGTAAAGATGAGGCTAGGGTGATGCTTACGAAAGATCAGATACAAGACAATAAAAACGAGTTATCCAAAGTATTTTCTAAATTCATAAATTTTGGTAAATCTAACGACTCTGCAATTATGCTAGATAATTCAGAATGGCTCGAAGGAATAAATTATATAGATTTTCTAAGAGATTATGGAAGGTATTTCTCTGTAAATAGAATGCTGAGTTTCGACAGTGTAAAATTGCGTTTAGATAGAGAGCAAAATTTAAGCTTCCTAGAATTTAATTACATGCTATTGCAAGCTTATGACTTTGCAGAACTTTATAAAAGATATGGCTGTAGATTGCAAATGGGTGGATCTGATCAATGGGGCAATATAGTAAGTGGAGTTGATTTGGTTCGTAGATTATCTATGCCTGAAGTATTTGGACTTACTAGCCCTCTTATAACAACATCTTCTGGAGCAAAAATGGGAAAAACAGCTAATGGTGCAGTTTGGTTAAACCCAGATATGCTCAGCCCATATGATTATTGGCAATTCTGGAGAAACACAGAAGATGCAGATGTGAAGCGCTTTCTGTTGTTATTCACCGAATTACCAAAAGATGAGATAAATAGACTTTCTGCATTAAAAGATAAAGAAATAAACGAAGCTAAGATAGTATTAGCAAATAATGCAACAGCTTTATGTCATGGATCTGAAGCTGCTGAATCTGCATACAAAACAGCAATTGAAACATTTTACGATGGAGGGTCTGGTGGCGAGCTTCCTGTATATTATATAAGCAAAGAAGACATATCTGATGGAATTCCTATATTCAAAGTTCTCGCAAATTCAGGAATTCTAGATTCTGGAGGTGCAGCAAGAAGAATGATACAAGGCGGTGGTGTCAAAATAGAAAACAAAAGTATTGATAATGAGATGGATATAATATCTTATGAAACTTTAAAAGGAGATGGCATAAAGATATCTATTGGAAAAAAAAAGCACTGTATTTTAAAAGTTAAATAGTATTGAACTTATATGAAATTAAACCCAGAGCAATTGAATACCTCATTAGCTAATGAATTGAAATATAGAAAATTTTTAATATTTGGCCCTGAGGAATCAGTTATAGAAACAACATTCACTTCTTTAACAAACAATGTAAAAAAAAATGCTGATGTTGATGTTCAGCAAATCGATTATTCCACTGCAAAGAACGATATAGCATTAGTAAGAGATGGGTTAAAATCTAAGTCTCTCTTTGGAGGAAGTAAACTCATAGTGGTTTCTGGCATAAGCGGCAACATATCAAAGGAATTTATAGAACTTTGCAAAGAACCAGTAAAAAATGGAATTCTTATACTTCTAGCTGGAGATTTGGGAAAGACATCCCAAATTAGGAAGTTAGCAGAATCAGCTGATGATATGTGCGCAACAGCATGCTATAAACCAGATGCAAAAGCGATATATAGCTTGATAAGATCTAAAATGCAAACCCTTGGTTTGACATTCGATTCCAATATAGTAAACATGATCGCTGAATTAATGCCACTTAATAGCATAATTATAGAAGGGGAATTAGAGAAGCTAGCAATATATAAATTGGATGAAAAAAATGTTACTGAAGAGGATGTTATAGCTTGCTTTTCATATTCTGGTGAATCTTCTATAGATGATCTTATAAATGCTATTGTTAGTAAAAACTTAGTTTTTAAAAACAAACAGATGAAAAGATTGTTACATTCCGAAATAAATTTCATGTTAGTGATAAGATCTTTAGTAAATTTCTTTCATAAATTAGTCCAAGTACATGTAATAGCACTGGATAAAAATGTTATTCCAACTCATGCTATACAGTCACTTACACCCCCATTGTTTTTTAAATCTAGGGACAATATGATTCTAGCTGTAAATAACTTCTCCTTATCTCAAGCTAAGATAATAATAGGAAGGTTGATTGAATTGGAAAGAAGGTGTAAATCTGGATCTGTTGATCCAAGCCTATTACTACAACACTTTTTACTACGAGCTATATAACATTGCGGGTATATAATGAAAAATAAAAACTTAGAAGATCTTATAAAGCTTATGTCTCGCATACCAGGGTTAGGCCCTAGATCTGCAAGAAGAGCTGTTCTCCAAATGATGCAAAACCCTAGAGCTAGCATGATACCTCTTTCTGAATCACTATTGCAGGTGGCAAAAGAAGTTGTAATATGCGATATATGCGGTAATATAGACACTTCTTCTCCATGTGGTATATGCCTAGAGGATACAAGAGATTGCACAACAATATGCGTTGTAGAAACTGTATCTGATCTATGGGCTATAGAGAGGGCAAAAGTATTTCATGGAAAATACCATGTTCTAGGTGGCACTCTATCTGCAATTGAAGGCAGAACGCCAGATACTTTAAGATTTAATGAGTTAGAAGAAAGAGTAAAAAACGAAGATATTTCCGAAGTAATTATTGCTACAAATGCTACTCTTGAGGGACAAACAACAGGTTATTACCTTTTGGATATGCTTAAGCCATACGGTCTTAAGGCAACTAGGATAGCGCATGGAATGCCTATGGGAGGGGAATTAGACTATATGGATGAAGGTACTATAACACTTGCATTGAAGATGAGACAAGATTTTTAGTTTTATATATATTTTTCACTCTATAAATAAGTTTTTTTAGAAATCCATTTAGATGTTATTTTCTCTTGAGCTGAATTTTGCCCGAGCCTTGCAGAAAGGTTTTCAAAATCTACGCAATCGAGATTTTGATCCTGATTAAAGCAACTAAAAACATAATTCTCTTCCCCAGTGACTGGGTTTATATTCCTTTGTAGACATTGCCCACATATCTCCTTCATCATACACTGCATAGGTGAATTTATAGATCCAATAGCAACATGAGATGTTTTGAAAAATCCCTTTAAAGAATTATGGCGAGCAAAAGCAACTGCTTTCATCATCTTATCAGATCCTATAACTATTATTCTGTCTATATTCTTTAATCTCTCGGGATTTGATATCCCATATAATTTTATTGCTTCAACTATATTAGAATGGAAGCTCAAATCGTGAGGTCTATTTATTTTTAATACACCTTCATCGCAACACCAAACAAGTTGGTCGGCAGCATCCTCTATTTTATCTACCTTATATACGTCTGAGAGTTTTTTATATCCTGCGAAATATAAAACATCGCATCCGTTATTTCTCATTGCTTTTCCTATTGAGAATAACACTGCATTACCTAGCCCACCGCCAACAAGCATAACATTTTCATTTTTTGGTATTTCTGTCGGAGAGCCAGTAGGGCCCATTAACACAACTGCTTCACCTTTCTTTAAATATCTGCATAAATCAGATGAGCCACCCATCTCCAATACTATCAATCCTAAAAGACCATTATCTGGGTCAGACCAAGCACCTGTTAGTGCTATAGGCTCCATAGCTAGAATTGATGAGTCACTGTAATTTTGAAGTCTATAAAACTGACCAGGTTGGAAGAGTCTAGCTGCTTGAGGAGATCTTATAACTATTTCTACTATGTTAGCAGTGAGAATATTTACAGAATCAACAAAAGATAGTAATTCATTATCTAATTTCTCAAAAAAACCTTCATTGCTGCATTTAGCTTGTGCCTTGTCTAACAGCTCTATAATTTGTGGATATCCATTCTTTGCACTTGCCATGGCCTTTACAACATTCCCAGAATACGAAGGATGAAGATCTCCGAAAAAGCTAATTCCATTACCATGTGAGACATTATGCAATACTGAGGCATTTATGTTTTTAGATTGTTTCTCAGGTGTAACTACATCTCCACTTATATTCATTAATTTAAAATAATTACCTTCCAGCTCATAACCATTTTCTTCTTTTGATATTACTGTGTTAGGGGATGTTCCTATTGCGACAAAAATGCTTTTTGCTGAAATAAATCCATTCTGATGTTTTACACCTATGCAGTTTCCAAATTCATCTACTGAGATAGATTCTGGAACTATGTTTTCAATAAATTCGACTCCTTCTTCCATAGCTTTTGCAACTTCTTCATGATTTAATCTATATGAGGGCGAGTCTTTAAGGCTCCTCCTATATACAACTTTAACACCTCCCCATTTTCTAATTAGGTCTATTTTAGCGTCGGTTGACCTAAGCTGAAGAGCATGTTCTAACTGAGTATTGATCATTTCCCTTTCTTGTAGTGATAAATTAGTCATCATATCATCACCAAGTTCTTCATATCTTCTGAGCAACTTTTCAACCTGAAAAATATAGTATGCTATCGACTCGGTTGCTGTATCTATTGCTGTTAAACCTCCGCCAATAACAACAACTGGAAGGTTTAAAGTTAGATTAGTGATAGAATCATATTTATTTGCACCAGAAAGCTGTAATGTCATTAAAAAGTCTGATGCAGTTCTCACTCCATTTGCCAAAATATTTGGTATCTTTGGCAAATTAGGTCTTCCAGCACCCATTGCCAATGCTATATGATCAAATCCTATATTAAATGCATCTTTTGTAGATATATTGCTCCCAAATCTAATGCCTCCATACATTCTAAAGTTTTTTCGCCTTTCAAGGAGTAATCTAATGATTTTAAGGTAATTTTTGTCCCAACGGATTGTGATCCCATATTCAGCAACGCCACCAAACCCTTGAGCATTTCTTTCCGACAATGGCTCAAAGATAGTTTTAATATCTAAAATAGGGTTGAATTTGCATCTGTTGCCATGTTGATCTATACCAGAAATAGAAGAATCTATAGGCTCTATCTTCAATCCGTCAATTGCAACCACATTTACACCTTGATTTAATAAATAATGAGATAATGTGAAACCAGATGGCCCTAGGCCTACAACTAATGTTTTATATTCTGATATTGGTAATGGCAGTGGAGTTTTAAAATTCAATGGATTCCACCTAGTCAACAAGCTATATATTTCAAATCCCCAAGGTAGTAACAAAACGTCATATAAAACCCTAGATTCTACAGATGGTATATCAACAGGCTCTTGTTTTTGATATATGCATGATTTCATACAATCATTACATATTCTATGGCCAGTTCCTGCAATCATTGGGTTATCTATTATTGCAGTTGCAAGTGCTCCTATAGGACAAGCTTGATTTTTCAAGGTATTCATTTCAGAGATCTTCTCTTCAAGAGGGCAGCCTGTCATCTTGACTCCAAGAGGATTTTCTTTGTATTCTACAGTACCTTTAGAGCAAGAATCCTTACCCTGATTATGACATAATATACAGTAATTCGAGTTACTTAATGCGTATTGAAGAGATGGAACAGGGTCATTATTATTAAATCCATCCCTTAACACTACATCTCCCTCAGGTATTGCTTTTGCCCCATTTATATAGCTTAGTTGTGGCAACAGGTTTTCGTAATCTATCTTTGATGGTAATTTGAATAAAACACCGTTTTTATGCTTTTTCTTTCCATCCTCTGAAAAAAGAGCCCAAGCAGCATAACGTTTTGCAAGCTCTAGGGCAGGGTGAGACTCCCATGAATTTACTGCTGTGGCAAAGGCAAGTTCATCTTCTGGGTTTAATCCATGTGAGCGTAATTCAGATATAACCTTGTTTATATCTCCAACCATTTCTATTGTATATGTTTTAGAAACAACACGTTGTATAAACAATCTCTTGCACGAGTATAGGGGTGACAACTCACTGTGGGATTCACAAAGTTTATCCACATCATTTGTTATATTGAACAAAGAGGAAATAAAATCTTCCAATATTGGTGCTAATGCTATAATTAAATCTGATTCTTTTTTTGCTTCTAATATAAAGGCAGATCTAGCATAAATAAGTGCGTTATATAAATCTATATTTTGCGAATGTAAAAAATTTAAAAAAGCTTTGTCTACTACGTGCTCAGAGTTATAAAGGTCTTCAAATTTAATTCCATAAGATAAATTCAACATCATCAGCCCAATATTAATGTTTGTTGCGCCATAATTGTAGCAGCATTATAAACCTTAATAAGTTTTTGTCTATTAGTATGACCTTTTATTATTTCTATATCCGATTTCCTGACTTTCAGATGTGTTGATAATGCATCTATCACAGCTTCATTTGCCTTTCCATCTAGGGCAGGGGCTGTTACCCTTACTTTTAAGGAATAAGTTCCATTTTCATTGAGTGTAAAATCTTCAACACCAGGTTTTTTGCTTTGTGGCGTAACTTTAACTGATATTATAATATCTTTTTTTTCCATTATGAAATATGAGATATAATTTTTGTTATTATAGAATCTTTATCTAGGCCAAAGTGCTTGTATAGATCATTTGCCTTTCCAGATTCTCCAAATCTATTCAATCCAAAGAATAATCCATATTCTCCAAGTAATCCTTCCCACCCTTGTATAGATCCAGCTTCTATAACAACATTTAAGGCTGTATTTTTTCTAATGTTTGATTGATATTCTTTTTCCTGATTTAAAAACAAATCTAAAGATACCATGCTGATTACCGTAACATCTTTTTTATATTGTTGATGTAGATGATCCGCAACATCAACGGCTAATGAAACTTCACTACCTGTTGCATATATAATTATATCTTTTGATGAGCCATATTCTTTAATTACATACCCTCCTTTGCTCGATAAATTCTCTTCTTTATACTCGTGCCTTAGTTGAGGTAATGATTGCCTGCTTAATGCTATAACAGAGGGGCCATCTTTTCTATTCAATGCTATTTCCCAACATTCAAGGGTTTCTATCCTATCGCATGGCCTCATAACAACAACATTAGGTATGGCTCTTAAAGATGCTAAATGCTCGATGGGTTGGTGTGTTGGACCATCTTCTCCCAATCCAATAGAATCATGTGTCATCACATATATTACTCTTTGTTTCATTATTGCAGAAAGTCTCAGAGCTGGTTTTAAATAATCTGAGAAAACTAGGAATGTCCCTCCATATGGTATAAATCCGCCATATAAAGCAATTCCATTCATCATGGCAGCCATTCCATGCTCTCTTATTCCCCAATATACATATGTTCCAGAAAAGTTATCTTTTGATATGTGTTTTTGAGTTTTAGATTTAGTTAAGTTGGAACTGGTTAAATCAGCTGATCCACCTATGAGATTAGGCATCAATTCAGAAAAGAAATTTATGCAATGCTCAGAAGATTTTCTTGTTGCTTCTGGTGTTAAATAATCATTCCATTCTTTTTTCTTAAGTGATATATCATTGCTGCTTATATCAGTAAATGGGGCAGGGGATAAATTGTTTTTCTCATATGCATCAATAGATCGTTTATAAAAATTTCTCCATGCAGATAAAACATCTTCAGGTATCACGAATTCTTCATATGGCCAATTTAAAACCTTTCTCACAGATTTAGACTCATCAGCACCAAGAGGAGAGCCATGCACGTCAGATGTACCAGCTTTGTTTGGTGATCCTTTGCCTATTATTGTTTTGCATGATATGAAAACTGGCTTATCAGAATGCTGTGCCTTCTCTAAGGCAGAATAAATCTGATCATCATCATGTCCATCTATACATATTGTATTAAATCCATTGGCTTCAAATCTCTTTACATGGTTTTCGGATGTCGATAAATATGTAGGACCATCTATTGATATTCCATTATCATCAAATAAAATAATTAAATTTTTTAGCTTTAAATGACCTGCTATAGATATAGCCTCTTGGCTTATGCCTTCCATTAGGCATCCATCACCAACAATAACATAGGTTTTATGGTTGTATATTTCATCTCCATATCTTGCATTCATCATTCTTTCAGCTATCGCCATCCCAACTGCGTTCGCAAGCCCTTGACCTAATGGCCCTGTAGTTGTTTCTATTCCTGAAGCATAGCCATATTCAGGGTGACCGGCTGTTTTAGATCCAAGTTGCCTAAACATTTTTATGTCTTCAATAGACATATCTTTATATCCAGTCAGATACAATATCGCATACAACATAGCAGAACCATGACCAGCAGATAATATAAACCTATCTCTATTATGCCAATTAGGATCATTTGGATTAAATGATATAAAATTCTGATATAGAACAGTAACAACATCTGCCATTCCCATTGGAAGGCCAGGGTGGCCAGATTGAGCTTTTTCAACCATATCCATTGATAATACTCTTATCGCATTAGATAATTCACTATTTTTCATTATCAAGACCAATTATTCATATATAATAAAGCGGTATATAAAGCTAAAAACAAGGCTTTTCCTTCTTTATTAAACATATCTATTTTCCATAACGCATGGCGCGCTTACACACCATTTTACGCAAAAAACATACTACTACCTTTCACAAGTTAATACAATCCTTATTTATCCTTGATAAAAGAAATGGATACTACACGGTATATACTCGATAAGCATGGTGAACACTGGGTTTTTATGCTTTAGGGGGATATGTATAACTATACGCGTTTGTATGATAATGTATATTATGGAAAATAAAAGCTTGTGTTTGTGTAATCACAACTCAAATTCTTCATATAATAAATCAATATCAGATTTTCCTCCTGGAACTATAGCTAAAAAAATCCTCTCCTCATAAACTGGAGGGTGAGTGTGTAAAACTCCTGTTTGCTCATCTCCGCAGGAAAACGCACTTCCCGATGGAGTGGCAACAAAATTACCTTCATATGGAGTAAAAATATTAGATAACTCTACGTTTAATTTTATATTATCTAGATCATCTAGATACTGACTCTGCAAATCTATAAATTTCTCTCTTTGCTCGACAGACGCATTATAAAATAAAGTTGAAGCTCCTTTAAACGTTACAAGTATTGGTACACTTCCTTCAAACCTACAAGAATCAGTATGCCAACGAGGTAAATAAGGCTCATTATTTGGACTATAAGCCCTAAAAAATAGGAATGCTGACTCGCTATTTTGAGAAGACATTACACTACCCACAAGTTTGTTAACAAATTTCGCCACTACACCAGAAATCATTTGATTCTCTGAAGATAGTAAATTCAAATAATCTTTCACTTCCCCAGTTAGTGTATCCATAGAGCCATAATTCGTATATTCATAGTGTTTTGCAGTATATTGATGGCCTGCGCTTTCATATCCATATTCATTAATTGATTCCACTTTCAAAGACTTAAGAGCCGCAAGCTCTTCTTTTGTTGCTAATAAATCAAAATTTTTGAAGCCTGCATTAGGTAAAGATGGGTATATATCTTGCAATTGCTCTGTAAGATCTGGATTATATTCTTGCTTACAAACATCACTTAGTGGAAGATTGTAATCTCTTTGTAACTCCGCATCTAAAAAATCTATTAAATTTGCCATCATATTTTTATCCTTTATTAAATATATTAATTGATAGATTAATATATCTTAACATTAATGTCAATCTTAAATAAAAATAAAAATTTGACTACATTAAAAATAAGAGTCTTTTGCGAGAAAATCTTTTTTTGCCTCTTATTGGCGGATTTTTGAATCTTTTCTCTCAAGCACCATAATATCAGTAAATATATTGCAAATTGCTTATGTTTGTGTAATCACAACTCAGCTTTTAGCTGTTTAGCTAAAAAGAATTTTATCCAGCTCTCCTTTTTCGTTTAGAGCGTATAGATCATCACAACCACCAACATGAAAATCATCTATAAATATTTGTGGGACTGTTTTTCGTCCAGCTGATTTTGCAAGCATTTCCTCAAGGGCCAACTGATCTATGCTTATGTCTACTTCCGTAAATTCAACATGTTTATTTTTTAAAAGCTGCTTTGCTTTTACGCAATATGGACAGATAGCTTTAGTATAAATTAAAATTTTTTTACTCATATTTTTAATCTCATTTCAGGTAAAATGGGGATATACAATGATTTATGAAATTTAATACTTAATGGCGGAAGGAAAGGGATTCGAACCCTTGTTACCTTTGACAGTAAACACGCTTTCCAAGCGTGCGCCTTCAGCCACTCGGCCACCCTTCCAGAATAACAGCTATCTGTATATACGATTTTTTCAGTATAATCAACATCATAAAGCTTAAGGCTTTCAGAAATATCCAGCTTTTTTGAGGAGTGTTCTAACAAGGATGATTGACGTTATATTTTATTAGTCTATAATCCTGTAAAAAACAAAACATACATTAGATTATGCTAGTAAATAATATACGAAAATCTTTCATAGAATTCTTTAAAAACAATGAGCATCTTATATCGCCATCAAGCTCTCTTATACCAACTGATGACGATTCGTTGCTGTTTGTTAACTCTGGCATGGTTCAGTTTAAAAAATACTTCACAAACGTTGCAACGCCCCCTAGCCCACGTATAGCGTCTGCTCAAAAATGCGTTAGAGCAGGTGGGAAACATAACGATCTTGATAATGTAGGATACACAGCAAGACATCATACCTTTTTTGAAATGCTAGGAAATTTTTCGTTTGGTGATTATTTTAAAGAAGAAGCTATATCTTACGCATGGCAATTCCTTACATCCTCATTAGAGATACCTAAAGAAAAATTATATGTAACTGTTTATCACACTGATGATGAGGCCATAAAATTATGGAAAAAAATTGCTGGATTAAATGATTCAAGAATAATAAAAATAGAAACGAGCGATAATTTCTGGCAAATGGGTGACACAGGACCATGCGGCCCCTGCTCTGAGATATTTTACGATCATGGAGAAGATATTGCTGGAGGCCTTCCTGGAACTCCAGAACAAGACGGAGATAGATATGTTGAGATATGGAATCTTGTATTCACTCAATATGATTTGCAAAAAGATGGCAGTAAACTTATTTTACCAAAAAAATGTATAGATACTGGCTCTGGTCTGGAACGTTTATCTGCAGTAATGCAAGGTAAACACAGTAATTACGATACAGATGTATTTCAGACATTAATGAATGCTTCGAAAGACATCACTAGAACTAAAGATTCAGTTGCACATAGAGTTATAGCAGATCATATAAGAACATCTTGCTTTTTGATAGCAGATGGTGTGATGCCATCAAATGAAGGTCGCGGATATGTGATGAGAAGGATTATGAGAAGAGCGATGAGATATGTCCATCAAATAGGCTATAAAGATGCGTTGCTGTATAAACTAGTCCCTACCCTACTCTCTGAAATGGGCGAAGCGTATCCAGAATTAAAAAGAGCAGAAGCTGCAATAATATCTACGTTAAGATTGGAGGAAGAAAAATTCAGAGAAACTCTATCTAAAGGCATGAGATTATTAGAAGATGCATCATCTAACATACCTTCTGGTGGACAGTTATCCGGAGATATAGCCTTTAAACTTTATGACACATATGGCTTTCCTATAGATTTGACAAGAGACGTGTTGCGCAGCAAAAACATCTCTATAAAAGAAGACGAATTCGAAATTTCAATGCAGAATCAAAAACAAATGGCAAAGGCTGCATGGATAGGATCTGGAGATTCCACATCTGATTCTGTATGGTTTTCTATTCATGAAAAAGTTGGTGCTACAGAATTTTTGGGATACAACTCAACAGAATCACAATCTACCATCTTGGCAATAGTAGTAGATGGAATTGAAAAAGAGTCCGTTTCAAATGGCAAAGCTTGGGTAGTGCTTAATCAAACCCCATTTTATGCAGAATCTGGTGGTCAAGTTGGAGATATAGGATATATCAATAATAATAAAATTATAGATGTTAAAAAGCAGTTTGGAGGGTTGTTTTGTCACTTGGTAGAAATCTCTTCTGAATTACGTACTGGCGATCATGTGAAAGCATCTATAGATGAAAAAAATAGAAAATTAATAATGTCTAACCATACAACCGCTCATCTTTTGCAATTTGCATTGAGGAAAATTTTGGGAAATCATGTTAATCAGAAAGGATCTCTCGTTAACTCTGAAAAGGTTAGGTTTGACTTTTCTCACCCAAAGGGTTTGTCCTCAGATGAAATATTATCAGTTGAGCATCTTGTAAATCAAATGATAATCTCTAATCACAACACAGATGTTACTATCACATCTCCTGAACAGGCAATAGAATCTGGTGCTATAGCTCTTTTTGGAGAAAAGTACGGGGACCAAGTTAGAGTAGTAAAAGCTGGCGACAGCATTGAATTATGTGGCGGAACTCATGTTAATAGGACTGGAGACATAGGAGTATTTAAGATAATATCAGAGGAATCTATATCATCTGGTGTAAGAAGAATAGAAGGTTATACAGGAATTAAGGCTTTAGAATTTATGAATGAGAAACAGGCTAAGCTCAACGATGCATTGCAGGTTATGAAATGTTTAGAGGACGAATTATCTGATAAAATAAAGCTCTTGCAATCTGATAGAAAAAAACTTGAAAAAGAAAATGCAGATCTAAGAATAAAAGTAATAATGTCAGAAGGTTTAAATCATGAACTTATTCACAATAATAAATTCATAACACTGACCCTAAAAGATTTCCCTGCTTCAGACTTAAGGTCTTTAGCACTAGAGATAGAAAGGAAAAATTCTCCTTGTATAGTTATCTTATCTTCTGAGAATGATGATAAAATATCACTGATGATAAAAGTTTCTAAAGATATAGCATCAAATTATTCAGCTGCAGAAATACTGAATAAATTATCTTCTACATACGATCTAAAGGGAGGTGGAAATCAAGAGTTAGCACAAGCTGGTGGATCTGGTGATATATCATTAAAAGACGCAATAAATTTGCTTCGCTAAGAAATTCTCGATTTTCAAGGTAATGTCTTAGCGTAAAAATTACGTAGCCTCTGGGTCAAAACTCTAGAACGCAGAAATAATCTGCGTTCTAGAGTAAGAAGAGGTTGAAAGATTCAGCAGAAAAAGATATATTTATGGTGTAAACCTTATGGATTTAGAAAGAGATTTAAGAGTGCCTTTTATGCTCTGGCTCAACATGTATTGTAATAATGCTCTCAGGAAAACATACTTGTATATTATCTTCAATAAGATCGCATATATCGTGCGATTCTTTAACAGTCATATCACTTGATACAACCATATGAAAATCTATGAATAAAACACGTCCAGATCTCCTAACTCTTAGATCATGCACCTCTATTACATCGCTTTCTTTTAATTTTATAGCACCACGTATTGCATCCATCTCTTCAGAACTAGGCGCTGCATCCATAAGGCCAGAAAATGAATCATATATTAATGATGCACCAGTTTTAAAAAGATATAATCCTAACAAAAGTGCGATAAATCCATCTAGGATTGTAAAATTTGTTATAATCACTAAAACCAATCCAAGAGCAACGCCAAAGGACGTTATAACATCGCTAATTAAATGCCGTCCATCCGCAATCATCGCTGGAGAGTGATGCGCCTTACCATGTTTTATTATGATCCATCCCCATATTCCGTTAAGTGTTGTAGCTAAACCACTAAAAAGCAAACCAACAATTGGTGCTTCTATAGCATATTGAGGTTTATTCAAAAAATCACCAAGCTCTTTAAATATCATGAAAGATGCAATTATTATAATACACCCTTCGAAAAAGGCTGAAAAATATTCCAATTTATAATGTCCGTAATGATGCCTAGAGTCAGCTGGCTTATTACTTAAATGAAGCGCAATGACAGTTACAAAAGATGCTATAACATTTACTATACTTTCTATGGCATCTGAAAGCAAAGCTATGCTGCCAGTAATTGCATATGCATAATACTTCATCACAAGAACTATAAATCCTATTAGAACGCTGCCATAAGAAAGGTTTATTGTTTTTTGCATATTCAAACTTCAGAGTATAAAATGTTTCGCCCTATGTTTTTAGCCTTATATAAATTATCATCAGCACTTTTCAGCAACTCATATATCGTATCTCCGCTTTTCATAGTTGCTATACCTATACTGCAAAAATAATCAACTTCTACGTTGTTTTTTATAATAAATTTTCTTCCCCTAAATGATGATAAAATCCTTTCAGCTACAACCTTACCCTCTTTTGCATCTGTGCTGGGCAATGCTATAATAAACTCGTCTCCACCATATCTCACACATAAATCAGAGTGCCTTATACTAGATGTAATTCTTTCTGATGCTTGTCTTAATACTTCATCTCCAGAAGCATGCCCATAAGTGTCGTTTATAGATTTAAAATTATCCAAATCTATCATTATTATAGTAAGATCTTTTTGTTCATCATGAGATTGTTTTAGAAAATTTTCTAAATATGTGTCTAAATACCTTCTATTATGTAACTTTGTCAATGGATCCAATACTGATAAAGAAATATGATCTAGATAGTTTTGATTAACCATGTCATGATATTTTTTCCGCAATATTTGCTTTGAAAGTCTAGCTATCAGCTCTGATGGATCAACAGGAGATATAACATAATCTTGAACTCCTATCTCTAAGCCACGTTCTATTTTTGCATCATAGTCTTCATCCACCAATATCACAATAGGTATACCCCTAGAAGACTCATTACTTTTTATTTGCGAACATAGCCTTAATCCGTCATAACCCAAAAGCTCTATACTAACTATTATAACTGAGTACTCATTTTGTTGCGTTGCTTTTTGAAGTGCTTCTTCTGGATCAGATACCACCTCAACAGTCATACCATGAAAATGCAAGTGTTTCTCGATTTTTTTGATCTCTAACGGGTTATCGTCTACAAGCATTATTTTTGATCCAGCAATATTTTCATCATTTTCAATATGTGGCAAGCCAAGCTGTGACGTTATATCAGCCCTTAATCGAAGCTCATCTACAGCAAATTTCGCTCTTAATAACGATTTCACTCTAGTGATTAATGCTTTATCATTTACAGGTTTAGTGATAAAATCATCAGCCCCCGCTATTAATGTCGAAACTTTATCGCTTTGTGAGCTAAGCGCAGTTACCATGACAATAGGTATATGAGAAAACTCAGGAATAGCCTTTATTCTTTTTGTTGCCTCTATTCCATCTATGTCAGGCATCATGATGTCCATCAATATCAAATCTGGCTTTACTTCATATACCTTTTGTATAGCCTCTTTTCCAGTACTGGCTGTAAATACATCATAATAAGCAAACTTCAGCTTATTTTCTAAAAGCTTAATATTAAATATAACATCATCAACGATTAATATCTTAGCACTCATAAGACGACTAAAATTCTGTGTGTGTTAGTATTCTTATGCTTTTTAGAGAAAAATGCAATAATATAATGTCATGAGTTCAAACTTAAGTTCGAATCATAAAAAGTTGCCATAAATATAAAATCTAGGACAACTTATTAATAAATATTTTTATCTTGTTATATATTGTACCTTATCCATACAATGCTGTGTTGAAGTTGCATCACTCTTAAGAAAGTCAGATTAAAAATGCTTTTCTTGTTTGTTCATCACATTCACACATAAAGTGAGTGTATTTAATCAGTTTAATCTTCTTCTCAAAGAATGAGATAACTTGGAGTAGAGATTAAAAAATAACTTTATTAAGAATAGCGATTCGATCTATAACCATAATTATTAATTATTTCGCAATGCTTTGCTGGAAGTTCATCTATAAACTGAGATGGCATAGATTGTTGATATCCTCCATAAATCCTCCTTCTGTTAGCAAAAGTAATGAATAATCTTTCTTTTGCCCTAGTGATTGCTACATACGCCAATCTTCTTTCTTCTTCTAGACCTTTTTGTCCGCTCTCCTGTACAGATCTGTTGCTAGGAAATACAGTATCTTCCCATCCAGGCAGAAAAACAGTTTCGAACTCTAAACCTTTTGATGCATGCATTGTCATCACATTAACTTGGTTAGCATTATCTATTGAATCTGCATCAGTTACCAAACTTACATGCTCTAAGAATTCTTGTAAATTCTCATAATCACTAAGAGAACGCAGCAATTCTTTTATATTCTCCAACCTCTCTTTTGATTCATTTGTGTCCTCAGACCGCCACATCTCCAAATAACCAGATCTTTCAAGTATTTGCTCAACTACTTGCCAATGAGATATTCCACTTGATATTTCATCTTTTGCAATATTTATTTCAGATAAAAACAGCTTTAGTGCTTCTTTAGCCTTTCCTTTTACAATTGAATCTTGTATTGCAATTTCTGCTGCTTTATGTAACGAGCAACCAGATTCTTGTGAGATTTGATGCATGTATTGCAATGCTGTGTTTCCTATTCCTCTACGTGGTGTATTTACTATTCTTTCAAAAGCTAGGCTATCATCTTGATTAGTGATAAGTCTTATATAAGAAATAACTTGCTTTATCTCTAGGCGCTCATAAAATTTCAAACCCCCTATTATTTTGTAAGGTATATGAAAGAAGTTCAAACTTTCTTCTATAGCTCTTGTCTGAAATCCAGCCCTTACAAGAACCGCAAGTTCCGATAATTTGTGTTTTCTCAATTGACAAATAGCCTCTATTTCTTCTGCTATAAAACGGGCTTCTTCTTTATCATCATAAAAACCACCAATCTGTATTTTATAACCATCCGACACATCTGTCCAAAGCTCCTTTCCATGCCTTGTAGAATTATTTGCTATAACAGCTGATGCTGTTCCTAAAATATGTGGTGTGGATCTATAATTAAGTTCAAGACGTATTATTTTAGCTTCAGGAAAATCTTTATCAAAACGCAGTATATTGGCAACCTCTGCACCTCTCCACCCATAAATTGATTGGTCATCGTCACCAACACAGCATATATTGTGCGGCTCCTTTTGAGCCAGTATTCTAAGCCATAAATATTGGGCTATATTAGTATCTTGATATTCATCTACAAGCAAATATCTAAATTTGTTTTGATATCTTTCACAAACTTCACTGTGTTGATTAAAAAGTTTTAAATTATATAGTGTAAGGTCTCCAAAATCACAAACCTGAAGAGATTGTAAATAATTCTGATATTCTCGATATAGGGATGATATATTGATTCCATGAAAGTCAACGTTCTCTGATTTTGGAATACGGTCATATGAAATAGCCTTATCTTTTAGTCTATTTATTATATGGAGAAAGAGTTTTGGTGGATACTGCTTCTCATCCATATTATGATTTTTAAACATCTGTTTCACTATCCTTAACTGGTCATCAGTATCTATAATTGTGAAATCTTCTCTTAAACCTACCATATGTGCATTTTGCCTCAATATCTTCGCTGCAATAGAATGGAAGGTGCCAAGCCATAAACCTGCTGCATTCTCTCCTATCATTGAAGATATACGATCTCTCATTTCTTTTGCAGCTTTATTAGTAAACGTTACAGATAATATTTGAGATGGAAAGGCTAAGTTACTATTTAATATATGGGATATTCTAGTGGTTAAAACTTTGGTTTTTCCAGTTCCTGCACCTGCAAGCACTAGGGTTGGACCTTCTGTATTAAGCACTGCATCCATCTGCTGCTCGTTAAGATTCTCCAAATATGAAGAATTAGAGTGTAAATTAGTCAATCTTATAGCTCGTTTTTGCCTTTTTATAGATCTACAAAATACATTTTATTAACTAATTCTGCAAGCAATATCAATACCAATGGCCTCTTCTTTATCTTTTATATGGTGTAAAACAATATTAATAAGTTTCAGATGCTTTAAATCTCAAATCAATGAAAACTTCACATCGTTAAATTGTTTAGTTTAATACGCAAATAAATATTTATAGAAATTATATTAATGCTAGTGTATTGTCCTGCTTAACATTAAAAATCTGACTGTAGCATGCCTAGTCAAAATACAAAAATAGAAACAAATAAGAAGCCTTACAATCCCTATATAGATGGCTTAAGGGCTATATCTGTTTTATCAGTTTTACTTTTTCATATTTGGCCTAAAATACTCCCTGGAGGGTTTATAGGCGTTGATATATTTTTTGTTATTTCTGGTTTTTTAATTACAGGGATACTTTTAAAACACTTTGAAGCAGGTGATTTTACATTTAAAGAATTTTATGAAAGGAGAATAAGGAGACTTTTTCCAAGCCTTCTTATAATAAAGTTCATGTCAATATTATATGGATTCTTAGTTCTTACAAATCAAGAATTTAAAGGCATGAACGCAAGCCTATTTTATAACAGTATCTTTATAGTAAATATTCATTTCTATAAATTAATAAATTATTTCGATGTTTCTGCAACACTAAAACCCTTTTTACATTTGTGGAGCTTATCTGTTGAAGAGCAATTTTATTTTGTATTCCCGTTATTTATCTTTATACTATACCGCTTTAATATTAAAAAAAGAATAATGCTTTTGTCAATATGCTTAATTGCAATATATATGTTTATTTCTAATTTATATTTCATCTCCTTTAATCCTTCAAAAGCATATTATATGGCACGGACACGTGGTTGGGAGATTATGATAGGATCTATTTTGGCGTTCTGCTCATCTGTAAAAAACCTAGATGAGATTACACCCAAAAATTTAAAAAATTATATCCCTTTAATAGGGCTTGGATTAATATTTTTTAGTCTATTCTCTCTTTCTGAACTGACTGCTTACCCAGCTACAGATGCATTACTACCAACACTAGGAGGAGCACTTGTTATATTAGGTGGGCAAAATAGTTTCATTAACAAAACAATCTTATCTACATCATTACTAACATACATCGGCAGGATAAGTTATCCATTATACTTGATACATTGGCCATTGATATCATTTGTAAACATAATAGATCCACAACTTTTTACATATTTACATATCAAATTAGTTATAATTCTTTTAAGTTTTTTTACAGCTCATTTATTATATAGCAAAGTAGAATATAACATAAGATTCAAAGGCTTTATTTCAACCAAAATCTTAGTAGCGCTTTGGATAGGAACTAGCTTAACAACATTTATTTTATATAAAACAAATAATATTACTTATTTTGATCAAACCTTTAAAGAAAGGGCTCTATATATAGATGAAGCAATTAAAGATTGGGAGTACCCTCCAAAGGGCACAAAAAATATTTTGCTTAAAAACCCTAAATATCATTTTTATCAACTTGGAGAAAATCGTAACTCTGTCCTGTTTTTAGGGGACAGCCATATGGAGGAATATGCCGTTTACGTCAATTCCTTAGTACAAAAATATAAAAATAGAGGCGCTATATTTGCAACTATTGGAGGTGCATTCCCTGTACCTAATGTATTTCGAAAACCATCAAATGGATATGATGATTTTGTGGAAAACGCTATTAATCTGGTAGAGGAATATGATATTAAAACTATTGTTATAAGCTCATCTTGGATAAGCTATCTTTCTCAAGGCGAAATTTCAGATTACTTTGTTGTAACACCGCAAGGCAAATTGAGTATAGGTAATCCTAAAGGACGAGAGATGGCTTTGAGGTTTTTTGAGGATATGATAGCTTCATGGATAAATCAAAAAAGAAAGGTTTATATAGTCCTACCTAAGCCACAAGGTGAAGAGTATGATCCTAAAAAATTTGTTTCTAGAGATTTTTTAGGAAATTGGAATGTTGACATAAAAGATGCTTCATATGTCAAATGGAATGAATATTCAAAGCCAACATATGAAAAATTAGAGTCAATAGCACAAAGAACAGGTGCCTATTTGTTATATCCATCAAAATTTCTTTGCACTAAAAAGATATGCAAAACCCATGAAAATCTTAATCCTTTATATAAAGATGGGGGGCATCTAAGGTCTTCAAAAGTTAAGGGTTTATTTACCATATTTGATTTTCTATTTAGGTAGAGATAAATAAAGATAAATATTACAGCGTTTAAAAACGCTAAAATCATATCATAATACTTTGTAGCAAAACACATCTTCATTAGATGAATTAAGGTGTAAAACCTTATTTAACATACTTCAAGGCAATCAAGAGATAGGAAAAGCGAAAATAGCTTTAACCACAGCATTCGATATCTATGTTACAATCTTTGTTTAAGTAGTCATAGTTTAAATCATCGTGAAAGGTAAGCCTGTCCTCAAAATAATCTTTGTAAAGGATTTCACGTTCTATAGAGAACAATTCTTCTGTATATCTAGAAATAAAGTGATTATAATTTGTGTATTCAACAAGAGTTGAATTTTTATTATTACACAATTTTGTATACTGCTCTTCAATTAGTCTCTCATGATTATATGAATAAAAAGAATCAACACATTCACCTTTTTGAAAAACATACTTTGTTTGATCTTCAATATATGGGTTTACATATACATTATCTATTTTTGTGCAAGTATTGTTATTTGCAATAGTGTAAATAGCTATTATATCTTCTGATTTAAGAGTGCTTTGAAGGACTTCATATTGTAAATAATGTTTACCACATATCAAAGGTTTGTTTTCTGCTATTCTTATTTGTAGCAAGGTACTTGGTTCAGATCTTCTATTAGAATAAGATAAAGCAGTATTAACATTTAATGATAAGTATGTCCCTCCATACTCCATAACTCCAATATTTTCATTCCATTCTTTAGCGACATAAAATCCTAAAAATTTTTGACCTTCTGGATATGAAAAAGCCCTATGACCAACTTGAAAGTAAGACCCAATCATATCTGGTTCTAAGTTTATATCCATCCCTCTATATACTATAAATTGCTCTTTCACTTTTTCTGGCCTCAAACCGTTAAGAGTTAACACTTGCAATGCAAAATCGTTATCTAATGTATTCAAAGCCTCAGTTATAACTTTATAATTACGAAAAAAATCATTCCAAACAAAACCGTAATTCCTTATAAGCATATCTTCTGATAGCTTTATATAATAGCTAGCCAGTTTGTGTAATACACCATTTATAAAAGAAAATTCTTTTGAATTATGATGATCAGAAACACTGGTTAGTAGATCAGTAAATTTACTCGGTATCTCTATTCCTGCATTATTAATTAAATGAGTTAAAGCCTGATATTTATTCGGCTCAATAGAATTTTCTAAACTAATCATTATAGAATTAATTAATGTATCATGTACATCTAACTCAGCATTTTGAGAATATTCATATAATTTAAGAATCTTACCATATTGACCTTTTGATATATGGTTAGATATTAAAGAACTAACATCTTGTATTGCCAAATAGTTGTTCTTTGTTAAATACTCAACTAGATCTGAGTGAACTCTATATACCCAACTCCTTCCATTTATATCTCTAATATTCAAATCTGCATTATGACTAATTAAAAAATTCGCAACATCTTCACTTCTTGCAAAAAATATTGGTGTTTGTCCTGATTTATTAAGAGAGTTTATATCGCACTTATTTTTCTCTAGAAAATACTTAAGCAATTCTATCCTATCTGATTGAACTATAATATGGAGGATAGTTTGCCCGTCGCAATCCAACACCTTAAAAGCATCTTTATCTTCCATGTTGGGAAATTGAGTATATAACAATTTTTTAAAATTAGGACCATAATTTGCTACGTTTTTAAATATCTTATCAGCATGTAAAATTTCCTCTGGGTTATAATTCATATAATCTAGCATTAGTTTCAATACGTCATCTTCCGTCATATCACCTGCAAGACTTTCATGAATAAAGGATGATACATCAATGGATGAGTTATATTTAGCCGCTAGATTAATCACATCTACCGCATCATCATAACTAAAATCATGTATAGCTAATGCTGCAGGGTTTATACCCTTTTCCAATAAAAGCTCCAATATTTGAACATTATTAGTATCTATTCTTAAGCTCTCTAATGGCAAACTATTTATGTCTATATCATCTGTAATGAGGGATTCTAATAACTTTTTCTGCAAAGCAACTTCCTCTGTTTTATAATAAGGCTTTTTTTCATCATAACGCAGCCCACTAGCTTTCAAAGTTAATTCTATCAAAGTATTTTTATCAAGCACCGAGTTCAATATCAGGTTTTTTAGTGTAATAATTTCTACTTCATGTATTATTGAATAATCCACCCCCTTCCCTTTTGATGCATATTCATGATATATCTCTATTAATTTAGCTTTCTTAGCGAGGCGTTGTTTGATAAATTCATCGCTGCCTAGCTCTCTTTTCATTACTATATGATTTAGAAAATCACTTAGGTCCATAGGATTTATAGGATGGTTCAATATAGTGTCATAGTGATAATATAAAAGCTCTATATTAAACATACCGTATTTAAAATCAGCTCCATTATCTAAAGCTTTTTTAATCATTGAATCTCTTATTGATATAAGATCCATATCATCAGTAAATGTATGAAAATTTTCTATTGAAGCCAATAGATGTGATAATTTTAAAGGCCTTATTGGATGATTCAATAAAAGATCTATATTGTCTTTTAAAAACAGTGATGTGACAGGAGATAAATTGGGATTAGCACCATTATCAATTGATAAATTTATGATGACGTTCAATTTCTCTCTTGAATTTACATTATCATAATAATTGTTATTCAATATGTTATCTAAAATATTTTGATATTTCACAGAAGGAACATCATTAAATATAAGAGCTCTATTTTCATATAAATAATCTATATCTATTTTTTGATGATTGTTTAAATTGCTATATCTGTTTATTAACTTTATTCGCTCATTCATATAGAATACTATTATATCATCGATTTGACGTGCATCATAGCATCAAGCAAACATCTACACAACGAGAAATAAGATCTGAGTGGTAGATTTATCTGGATTTAAAGTTCATTTGTACTATTTATCTTTTCTAAATAAAAAAGATACTAGAAATCCTATCAACAAAGCAATTGCGATAGCCATTCCGCTGTATTCAAGAGGGTGATATTTTGAAAAAAGAGTTATCAATTTGTCTGTACCAATGTTATTAATCTCAAATGCAAGCTGTACTGAATCAACAATCTCATCTCCTGATATAGAATATATATTAACTTTATATTCACCTATGGTCGCATTGTTTGGCAGATATGCCTTAAACCTAAATATCTGAGATCCTATTCTTTCTATATTGGCTAATTCTTCAGGGAACAATTTATATCGCTGCTTTAAAAATATGAAGCTTTCCTCGCATCTATTCTTATGTTTTTTAATGTTAGGAACATAAGGGAACTCATTACTTATATCTAATTTAGACGAAAGAAAGGTAATGTTTTTTTGAATATCATAAGATGAAGCTATAAAAAAGTAAGATGGTATGTTTTTAAAGATTTTTGGATCTCCCTTAGACCAAAGCCAGTATTTCTTTTTTTTGTTCAAAAGTTTATAATTTTGATGAGGTCCAGTGATTATCGCTACTATATTTTTATTACTTTCCGCAATACCTGAAACCGTTATATCTGTTCCAGAAAAATTGACACCTTTTGTGAATGTCTTTGCAGAAAGATCAGCAACCATATACCCTGCCCTAGCAAGATTCCCTGAAGAGATAAATAAGAAAGACAAAAACAATATATTAATATGTCTCATCACTGGCTAATAACCTCTATAGAGAACATCTCATTCGGAATAGACATAGCACCATAAAGAACTTTCACGCATATAACCAAAACCAAAAGAGCAAGCAAAATCCTGAAGTTATCAGGATGAAATCCACTAGATAACTTAACGCCTATCTGTGCTCCAAGCGCTGTGCAGACCATTAATATTGAAGATAATATAATATCTAAGTGCTGCCCTGAATATGCATGAAGTAAAGTTGAAAGTATCGTTGTAAATATTATTTGAAAATGCGTGGTTCCAGCAGTAAAAACATCAGATACTTTCAAAATATAAACCATTATAGGTATCATGATCAAGCTGCCACCTATTCCCATTATAGAAACTAACACTCCTCCAACAAAACCTACTAAGATAAGAGATATAACACTTACATCTTCATGACAACTGTAAAAATGCACTCTCCATGGCATATAAAGTGCCTTTGGCCATCCTATTTTTCTCACTCTTGGCGTGTCTATTTTATTTATTTTTCTATATAACAATACAGATGCATCTGCAAAAGTCCATGTTCCTATCAAACCAAGAACAACAACAAAACATACAGCAACAACAAAATCGAGCATTCCTATTGCATCCAAACGATAAAAAAGCTTAACTCCGAATATGCTGCCAGCAATACCTCCTATAAGCATTATTAGGCCTAATTTATAGTCCACCCTTTTCCTTCTTGCATACGCCATAAAGCCCGATATAGAGCTTGCTGTCATTTGATTTGTGCTAGATGCTGCAGCAACAGGATAATCTATTCCCATAAATGCAAGCATTGGCACTATTATAAGCCCTCCCCCAAGTCCAAACATTCCAGCAAGAAGTCCAGTCGAAACACCTATTGCAATCAGTGCAATAAGATTTACAGTTACATCTGCAACTGGAAGATAAACATTTAGTAATGAAAAAATCTGTTCCATTTATTTTTCGAGCAGCGCTTTCAGCTCCCCACTTTCATACATTTCACGTGCTATATCACATCCTCCTACAAACTCTCCATTAATGTATAGCTGAGGTATAGTAGGCCAATCTGTAAAATCCTTTATTCCCTGACGCATTTCGTTACTTTCCAAAACATTTACCGCAACAAAAGGAGCATTAAGTATCTTTAAAATTTGAACAACAGTGCTCGAAAAACCGCACATAGGTGCATCAGCGGAACCCTTCATAAAGAGAACCACTTTGTTATTTGTTATTAAATCAGATATTTGTTGTTGTATATTATTCATATTTCCTCGCTATAATTCCTCTGTTTTTAAAGCCAACGCATGCAATTGACCACCTATACAGTCACAAAGTGCTGCGTACACAAGTTTATGTTGAGCTATTTTAGTTAAACCTTTAAATTCAGCCGCCTTTATGTAAAGCTGATAATGGTCCCCATCACCTGCAAGATCTGTTATTTTAAATTCGGCGGATGGAAATGCTTTTGATATTTTCTCCCTTATATCGCTCTCAAGAATGGCCATTTACTTGGCTCTCTCTAAATATTCCTGGGTTTCTACTTTAACAACTATTTTATCGCCAACTGATATAAACGGCGGAACCATCACTCGCAAACCATTATCAAGCATCGCAGGTTTATAAGAAGACGCAGCTGTTTGACCTTTTACCACTGGCTCACAGTCTGTTATCTCGCAAATTGCAGTTTCAGGTGGCGTAATAGAAATAGCTTCTTCATTATAAAAATCCAAAGTAACAACCATACCATCCTTTAAAAATGGAAGTGCATCACCAGCTAAAGAAGATGGAATCGAGATTTGCTCATAATCAGCAACGCTCATAATTTCCAAAAAATCCCCAGAGGAATATAAAATTTGATATTCTTTCTGTTCTAAACGAACTTTTTCAACAGTTTCAGAACTTCTAAACCTAATATTATTTTTTGTTTGATCTCGAATATCTTTCATCTCAACCTGCATATACGCCCCACCCTTACCAGGCTGAGTATGCATAGTTTTAAGCACAACCCACAGTCTATTGTTATATTCAAGCAGATTTCCCACTCTTATATCTATAGCATTAATTTTCATGATAAATCTTAAATTCCTGTTTTTCGCCTGTAAAAAATTTAATACCGACGTTGCAGCGCCATAGTAACATATATCAGATTATGTTGCTAATAAAACTTATAACATAACAGATAAATTTATATTGCAGCTTGTTTCAATATAAAACATACATATGCATTAACCTTTTGTTTACTTTTAGGGGTGTATTATATCGATATGGCAATATAGGTATGTAGAAAATGTTAGTACAATGAAGCAAGATAAAGATCAGTCTATTTTAGACTTAGAATTAAGACGTACGAAAGTTAAAGATCATATTCAGGAGATATTAAATGATGACTCCAATATTTATCATCCAGATCTTCCAAATATAACTTCTATAGGAAACAAAGAGGCTCTCACTAACTATTTAAATAGGGCATGCGATTACTCTGCAACTCAGTATGATTCTGTTCAAGGCATCACTCGTTATATAAAAGACGATTCGCTTGTGAGGGATGCAAGGAAAAACGTTAAGATAAATAAAGAAGAGGCTGATAGCTGGGCCCATAAAACACAGTTTTATAATGTTATTAGGGCTGCGCTTTTCTGCATGGAATATCATGAAGCAGAACTTGAAATCGATAATATCAAACAAATATTAACAATGTTCAATCAAGAGACTTCTATTAATAAGAAAACATTAGAAGAGTTTAATGGTCTAATTATAGAGCAAGTAAAGCAAAAATTGGGGGATAAATATACTGATAAATCTATAACAAAAGAAATTAATATAGCTCTAAATTACCCAGGATTAACAGATACACATTATAACGTATCAACACTAATAAAAAGTGAGGATAAGGAATTTGTTGTTTCAAGCCTAAAGCTTAAAGGCTTTAACGAAAGTATAAAAAACAAATTAAGAATTTTAAGTCAAAAAACTTCATTTAACTCAATAGATGAATTCATAGCAAAAAAAAGTGCTGATATCATCATAAACAGTGAACATATAAAAGTGATTCCAACCCAGTTTTCAAGGCTTGTTCCAGGATTAAGAAATGCCTACGAAGAGAGTGTTTATAAAATACAAACAGGGAATAAAATAACAGAATCTTCAAGAGGTTACAGATCAGGATCCCCAGCTTTTTTAGGCGATGATAAAGAAGGTAATACAACTGATGCAATCAAAACATTTCAAGAACAAGTTGGTGGAAAAATCTGCTTGAATTCTTTAATGACACCAAATCCTATGGCACCTGATGAACAGGATGGGCATAAACTCTTTGATAATCTAATAAACAAAGATATATCTAAGGCTTACACTCCCGTTAACATAGCAAAAATCCTTCAATCGAACGATGTTAAGATTTTTTCCGAAATATTGGATATAGTTAATTCTAGGAAAGCTGAATTTAATAATAAACAATTAGAAAACGAGATTAAAAATATAGATGACTGCAATAAATTGATCAAACATAACAAAAAAAGTTATGAAATGGCATCTAAGATGAGGCAGCTAGTTCATGATATAAAAAGGGGTTCTTTACATGATTTTTTTTCAGAAGATGAAAAGCAAGAGATTCCAGAAATTTTATCATTTTGTAAAAGCGGAAAAGATAGAACTGGCATATCTTTTCAAGTTAGTTTGGATAATATTTTAAAAACTAATAATGTTTCAGACACTTTAAATGCTGGACATCAGCAGATATTGCCAGGCATGAATGGAGGCACTACAGGCGCATATGGAATTAAAGGTGAGATAGCACCACAGATGCCAAGGCAATACAGAAGCCGATTATTTTCTCGAGATACTTCCTTCGGCAATGTGTTAAAAGCCCAGAAATCATCAAAAAAGATCTTATATTATGATAAAGTGGAGGAAGTGAATACATACACAGCAACTGACACAATAAATTCACGCAAAGAAAAATCAAAAGAAGTTGTAAACAACTTTTTCTCGAAAAGACTGACAGAATACAATCCGCCTTCACCAGAAGAAAAATCTTTAGATAAATTAATAGATTACCACTTAACACAATATGACAAAGCTCAAGGAATTAAACGTTATATACAAGATGATTATCTTATAAGGGATGCACGAGAGCAAAAAATACCAGAAAATAAAGCTCATGAAGTGCACGCTTGGAAGACTCAATGCTATAACTTTTGCCGAGCTGCGCAATTGATTCTTGAGTATAATCGTGAACGACGACCCCTACTCCCTATGAATATTATAGAGAAAGTAGAATCTATTGAAAACAAAGAAACAGCTGATGAATTCAAACGTGATTTAGTTTGGGTTATTGCTGACCAAATTGGAGAAAAGAGTAATGAAGATATATATAATAAAATATCTAAGCAGCTTGAATTAGCAATTAATTGCTCTAGCCTCGATGACATTACTTATAACGTCTCAACCGTTATGAAAATATCTGGAAAAGAAAAGCAATCTAGTATTAATGGAGAAACTACAACTTCAGATCACACAGTAATACAATCTGACATAAAAATAAAAGGGTTTAATGATGAATTATTAAATGTCTTCAAAAATGTTGCTGGAAACAATCTACCTGATACAGATATGTATAAATGGTATCGTGATCATGATGAGTTTAAGCAATTCATCGCTCGAAAAGCATGTGAAAAAATAGTCAACGCTCATAATAATAACAGTGTACCTGTTCTCCCAACACAATTTAGAGATATCATTCCTGGACTAAAAAACGCGTATCTAGAAACTGTTGACGTACAAACAAATGGTGGACTCGAAACAGTTATGGAATCTTACAGGGCCGGTCTACCAGCATATAAAAAGGATATAGAGTTAACAAAGCAAGCTCTAAATTCATTTAATGCAGATACTGGATCTGAAAATATATACATGAACTCATTGCTAACTGCAGACGAAAAAAATGGCCCCAGCACTTTGAAAAAAGTATTAAAAACCATTAAAGGAAGTTCATTGATCGAACTACCTCTTAACATAGTAAGAAATATTGGAGCTAGAAAAGTTGATCATTTCGATGCTGTTTTAAAAGAAATAGCTGCATCTTTATATAATAAAGAAATTATCACTAAAGAGGCGAAAAAATTCATCGAAACAGATAGGTTATTACCTGGCCAATCTATAATAATAAAAAACCTCAGGAATAATCTAATAAATCAAAATGTTAATGATCTTAATGTAGGAAAAGCTGTGCAGACATTAGTTGAATGCAGATATTTAATGAATAAAAGGCTTAGCTGGAGAACTTACGGATCTTTAGATAACAATAAGTTAGCTAATACAATACAAATGGCTATGTATGATATACAAAACGGTTCATTAAAAGATTACATACCAGAAAAATTAAGAAATACAGCTATATTAACGTTCTGCAAAAGCGGAAAAGATAGAACAGGAACTGTTTTTCAATCATTAGTAGACCAATCTTTAATAAGAAAATTTGGAAATACATATAAAGATAGCATTATCGACGCGACAATTAATGGTGGACAACAAGCTTATCTTTCTGGATCTGGTGGAGGAACAATAGGTGCCTTTGGAATAAAAAATGAAGGTGGCCTTAACACATATACAGAATATAAGGAAAGAATGGTTACAGACCTTGCCACCTATGGCAACAGAAGCCCTAAATACAAAAAGAAGGAAGCAAACGAAGATGATCTTGATGATATTTCTATAAATTCTCTTACCTCAGATAATCTAGAAAATTTTGATACAAACCAAAAACTAGATAAAGATGAAGATAGCATGAGTGAACTAACTATTGATGATGATGAATTTATAGTTACGAGTAGTCCAAATTACACTACAATACCTTTTGGATCAGAAAATCGAGAAAACAGTGCTCTTCTCTCAGATGATGAAGACCCTCTAATATCAAGCAATTCAAGCATTATTTCAGATGATAGCTCAATATCAGCACAACATAATGATGTAAAACTTAACCAAAGAAGATTAGATTTGACTGGTAAAGAACCATTTGAAATTAATTCCGAGCATGGTGATGAATTCATTGAAAGAACTTCTACTGAAGAAAACACTGAAACACAAACCATAACATCATTTCAACAACCTACAATTAGAGCAACAGATAACGCAATTTCTGAGACTCAATTGCAAAGTAATGACACAATTCAAGTCCAACCTAATCAAGATGTTAACCAAACACTGCACCCTACAATTACACCAATAAACAAGCAACAAGCACCTAAAGAACCTGCAATCACACCAATACCAGAACAGAATTATGATAACGACCAACCTCAACGAGAAAGGCCTTCATCTCCTAGATCTGTAGCCGATTATGATTACGACTATGATGATGATTATGATTATCCTAGATATAACACACCTCAACCAAATTATTATCCGCCTCAGCAGCAACAATCAAATGTTACTCAATCTAAAATCATTGCTGGCGTAGTGTTTTGTTTAGCTATGTCTCTGCTTTTTGGCGGCTTAGGCTTTATGCTCGGCATTGCTGTTACTGCTGCAGCTTTAGAATTGACAAAGCCTGCTCCACAGTCGTTTATTCCACCCAAAACTTTTGAAACTAGAGAAAGAGGAGTAAGAGGCCTAGGTAAAGGCAAAGAGATTCATGAGATAAGTCGTTCTAATGGACACGCTAAAAGACTAAAAGACAGGTCTCATGATGGTAATCAAAGAGGAATGTAAATCCAATCACTATGATTGATATATCTGTTTTTATGTGATAAAGAATATTGTTTTATACTATTAAAATGATTAAAAATCTATACCAATACGCAAGCATAATAGCATTAAATGGATCTGATTCTTATTCTATAGAAATTGTGGATTGGTCTAAAAAAGTTATAGCAGTAGACGGAGCATTAAAAACTCTAAATGACCTTGATATAAATATAGATTATATAGTTGGTGACCTTGATTCAATAGATCAACCAGATTTAATCTCAAAATATAAGTCTAAATTTCATCATAAACCAGATCAGAATACTACTGATTTTGAAAAAGCAATTAAGTTGGTAAGAGAGTTATCTCTTACACCAAGTCTTATTTTGGGAATAAATGGAAAAGAGATAGATCACATCTTAAACAATATACATGTTATGGTTAAGCATCATGAATTTGACGGTGAATTTTTCTTTTTAGATTGCCAAAATAACAGCCCTGCAAAGATTGGGATTATAGTTACCAAGAGTAAATTGTTAAATTGTGGCGCGGGAAAAACAATATCTATATTCCCTTTCCCATCGGCAAGTTTAACAACTTATGGCCTTCAATATCCAATTTATAAAAAGACTATTAACCAATGCTCTGGCATTTTGTGTGCACGAAATAAATCTGTGTTAGATGAGGTGGAAATCATAGTGCATGAAGGGTTAATTCTTGTAACTTTTGATATATTTTAAATCTATATTCTGGTATATTCCATATTAATTGATGTATTTTGATATAAAAATGAACAAAAAAACAATCATTTATGTGATTGGCTCTATGGATTTGGGCGGTGCTGAAAAGCACATTGTGAATGTAGCATCTATGCTAAAAAAACTAGGTTGGAACCCAGAATTTTTTGTGATAAAACATGGTGGTCCTTTGTCAAAAATATTAGAGCAAAACCACATACCTATACACTCCATTGAATTGCCAAGCTGGTTTTCAAACGTTATAAGGCACAAGAAAACAGGGCTTTTTATACTTCATCTTCTTTCATTCATTATGTTTGTATATAAATATTGGAAAATAAAACCTGAGATTACTCATTTCTTTTTGCCAACAGCTTATATAGTAGGCGGAGTTGCATCACTTTTATCACCTGTTAAAATAAAAATAATGAGCAGAAGAAGCTTAAACAATTACAAACAAAACAATCGTTTTTTGTTTTATATAGAAAAAATGCTGCATAAGTTCATGGATGTTGTATGTGGTAATTCTAATGCAATTTTAGAGCAGTTAAAACTTGAAGGGGTTGATAATTATAAACTTCAATTAATTTATAATGGGGTTGATAACAAAAAATATTTCCCTAGCCTAGATAAAAGTGTTTTTAGAGAAAAACTTGGAATTTCTAAAGATGCTTTGGTTTTTGTAATAGTTGCAAATTTAATACCATATAAAGGCCATATGGACCTTATACAAGCATTTGGTGCAATAAGTGATGATATAGGGCAAGATTGGATCTTATTATGCCTAGGCAGGGATAATGGAATACAAAATCAATTATACGACACGGCAAAAAGATTAAAAATAGATAATAATATAAGATTTTTAGGATCTCAAGCAAACGTAGAAGAGTATTTAATCGCATCTGATGTTGGAATATTGTCTTCTCATGAAGAAGGGTTTTCTAATGCTATACTAGAGTGTATGTCATCAGGTCTTCCCATGATAGTTACTGATGTTGGTGGAAATGCAGAAGCAGTGATAGATGGCAAACAAGGCTTCGTAGTACCCTCTCATAACCCAAATAAACTATCCAAAGCTATATTAAAAATTTCTCATGACACAATATTGAGGAATAAAATGGGTAAATCTGCTAGAGATAGGGCCTTAAATGTGTTCGATGTTGATTCATGCATCGATCAATATAATAAAATGTACACAAAACTGATAAATCAAAGTTGATATCTCTTTTAAATTAATAATATATTTATAGAAATAAAATGTATCATAGATTATATATATATATCAAAAATATATTTGATTCTTTTTACGCATGAAAGAAAATAGTGATGAAGCGTTAAATTCGATCGAGCAATATCAAGAGTCACAAACAGATATCGCCAAAAAAAGGCAAACTACATTAATTCCCTATAATCACTTTTCTTTAGCAATCAACCATGCTGAAACAATATTAAATCATTTAAATGGCAAAGGTGATGTAACATCCGAAATATACGATTATGCTAGATCTTTACCAATCTCTGAAATGATATATTACACATCCAGTTATAAAATAAACCTATACAGCATACCAAATCATTACAACACAGAAATTGGAATACAAGTTGAATCCATATTCAAATTGATAGATAACACAAAAGATAGAGCCTTGGGTTACAACTTATTTACCAAAGAAATCATAAATAAGGTCCCATATGACATAGAAGCATCTTCTGTTATACCCTTATTGTTATATAAAATAAAAACCCTAAATAATATTGAATCAATTCGTGTTGCAGCAGAATTCATATGTGAATTATCTGACTTTTTAACCAATGATTGGATCGTGAAATCTGCTATATATATAGCTCAAAGAGAAATACCGAGCACTATTGCAATGCAGAATCTAGGCAAATCAATAATATGCTTATCTTATAATTCAAAGAATGCTAATGAAATAATAGGAGCATATTTTAATGAAATAGAGAATTACAAAACTACAGCGGGAAAAATCGCAACAATAAAGATTACGGAAAATTTCATATCCAAATTGGCTATAAAAAACACATTATATAGTAAGGCAATAAGTATAATGGAATCATATATCGGGGATGAAGATATAAAATTTCAGTCTGTAAAAGTGATATTAGATATTTTCCATATAAAGGAATCATTAAATCCAGATAATAAGGATTGGCCTGTTAGGCTTGCAAATGCAGTGAGATTAGCTAATTATAAATATAAATTTATTGATACTCATCCATTTTTAGAAAAAGCAAGAGATGGAGATCAACCGCTTCCTGAAAAAGTGCTTGAAGAAGTTTTTTATATAAATAAATTAGAACATTGCCCAGAGGGTTATTACAATTGTAATAATGAAGTGGATCTCTATATAGTTAACAATTTTGATGGATAGTATTTTATCTATGCAACTATAATACTGGATCCCCTCTTTTTAGTGGAATAACAAATATAGCACTATTCTTCAATTAAAAATGTAGTTACCGCCGCAGAGGTGATAATCCAGTCTTCTAATAAATATATAATAGTCTATTCCCACTTACGCGGGAATAGCAATATTTTATAAAAGAAGAGGCAAATAGAAATAAAGGATAAATATTATTTAGAAATTAATATATTAACCTACTATTTCCGTTTTGCTAAAAAAGAATGATACTTCTCTTTCTGCAGATTCTACAGCATCAGAACCATGTACAGAATTAGCGTCGATGCTTTCTGCAAAATCAGCTCTTATAGTTCCAGCTTCTGCTTGAGCTGGATTTGTAGCGCCCATCAACTCCCTGTTTTTTAAAACAGCATTTTCACCTTCTAAAACTTGCACAACCACAGGGCCAGAGGTCATAAAAGCAACTAGATCGTTGTAAAAAGGCATATGGCTTAACGATATGTAAAACTCTGCAGCTTGATCCTTAGTTAAAATAACACGCTTTTGAGCGACTATTCTAAGACCAGCTTGCTCAAATCTTTGATTTATAGCGCCAGTTAAATTTCTTCTTGTAGCATCTGGTTTAATTATAGAAAGTGTGCGTTGAACAGGCATAAAAAACTCCTTTTTTAAAGATTAATATCTCGGAGAAATATATCACACTATTTTTGATTGTTCAATTGGAACTCGTGTTTTACAGGGAGATTTGATGTCTAAATCATTGCTAACGCAGGGGCTTTTCAAGTCGTTAACTGATGGATCAGAAGGCTGACATGCAATAACAAAACAAGATATCAAGATAATCATAATAGGTTTAATCATAATTTCCCTCAAGATTGGTTATGAAGAGAATTCTTTATGTATAGCTAACATAGATTTCTCAAATTTAGAATTTTCTACAACAACAGTAGCGGATATCCGATTAGAAAAACTCATGTATATCTTTATATCATGATTAGAAATACATTCCAACAATTTTGGATTTATTGATGTTTTTTCCATCGCAGACATCCCGACCATTGAAACAGCCTTGAGATCCTCTATTACTTTATAAGAAAGATTATTTTCATCGAGAAATAAAGTAATATTTTTCTTATCATGAGATCTTACTAAAATTCTATACACATCATTATCTTTATCAAAACAGAAATGAAGAACACCCTTAACGTCAGATAAAAAATCTTCAATAAGGGCGCTATAGCAATCAACATTAATGAGTGATACAGATTCAGGAAGATGTGTTACACCAGAAAAATACGAATATTTCTCGCCTTGTATTAATGTTCCTTTTGATGAATTGAAACTTGATAGAACCTGCATTGGAATACGAGAATTTCTAGCTATATCAACAGCTCTGCTATGAACTACTTTAGCACCCAAAAAACTCATTTCGAACATTTCATCATAGGATATAAAATCTAATTTCCTCACATTTGGAACTCTACGAGGATCTGCAGTGTATACGTAATCAACGTCTGTGTATATATCGCATCTATCAGCTCTAATTGCAGAAGCTATTGCAGCTGCAGTAGTGTCTGACCCACCTCTTCCTATTGTGGTTATTCTCCCTGAGCAAACACCTTGAAACCCAGATATTACAGGTGTTACACCTGAATTTACATCCAGTAATATTTTTGCAGGATCTATATTTAATATTTCTGCATCAGAAAATGTATCGTTAGTTAATATTGGAATTTGCCATCCCAACCATGACCTAGAATTTACTCCAACAGCGCAGAGGGCCATAGACATAATAGATGCTGTCATTTGCTCACCGCATGATATCAATGCATCTACTTCAGATAATGGGGAACGCCCGAACTCGGCAGCATCAGATAACAAAGAATCTGTAACACCAGACATAGCAGAAACTACAATAACTACTTTATTTCCAGCAAATAATTCTCTTTGTATTATTTCGACGCATGCTTTAATTCTTAAGCTTCCATTAAGAGAGGTTCCGCCAAATTTTTGGACTATTAAGGCCATCAGTTTTAAATTTCAGCACTCATTGCCACTGAGTGATATCCGCAATCCACATGAAGAACTTCACCAGTCACTCCACTTGCCATATCACTTAATAGATAAGCTGCAGTTTTACCAACATCTTCTATAGTTGTATTTCTACGCAATGGATTAGCTTCTTCCCCAACTTTAAGAAACGAATTAAATCCACCTATAGCAGAAGCTGCTAAAGTTTTTATTGGGCCAGAAGAAATTGCATTCACTCTTATTGTGTCAGGACCTAAATCAGAAGCCATGTATCTAACACTAGCTTCCAATGCTGCCTTAGCCACACCCATAACGTTATAATTAGGGATAGCTTTCTCAGCTCCATAGTAAGATAAAGATAAGAAACTTCCATTAGGAGTCATAACAACAGATGCAAATTTAGCCACCTCTACAAAAGAAAAGCAAGATATGTGCATAGTCATTGTAAAGTTGGATAAGGTAGAATCTATATATCTCCCTTGTAACTCATCTTTATGAGAAAATGCTATAGAATGCACTACGAAATCAATCTTTCCATATTTTTTTTCTATCTCTTCAAACGCTACCTTTATAGATTCAGTATTGCTAACGTCACACTCTAACATCATAATTGCAGATAGCTCATCAGCAATAGGCGATATCCTTTTTAATAGGTTATCTTTTTGATAAGTCAGTATTAAATCTGCTCCTTGAGCCCTACACTCCTTTGCTATTCCATAAGCTATTGATTTCTCATTAGCTATCCCCATTATTACTCCACGCTTTCCAGCCAAAATTCCCGACATACTAAACACCCGCACTAATTTTGAATTTCCCAAGAACCATCAGGTTTACGGCACGCTGTGCCATAAGCTTTCTTAACTTCTCCGCCTATAGTTACATTGCTTTGATATTCTCTACAATATGTAGATCTATCTGCAGACCTATCCGTTTTTAATATCGTTACAGTACCAGAGCTATTTTCCCCTTTCCAAGGCAAAGAAGAGCCATCGTTAACATCTTCTAACGCTTTTTGCTCTGCCCTTTTCATTTCTTCTAAGTCTGCTTTATCCATATAAGACCCTATGGACCCTCCAGCAATGCCTCCAATAGCAGCGCCAGCAACCATTGCTAATATCTTACCCTCACCTTTTACTAACGTAGACCCTAACAAAGCACCACCGAGAGCTCCAGCACCTATACCAACATTCTTCTTGTTAAGTTTTCCAGCCTCATTAGTACATCCAGATAGCATTACTAACATCACAGATACACAAATTAATTTATTCGCCATTTTAAACCTTTGATTATATTATTCCGATTCAATAATACATCACTCTATCCAATAGACAAGAAATTTGTTTACAATATTTAGTGTGATTATTACCATCTATTTTCCTTAACTTATATGAAATAAATTTAGATATGATTATTGACTCGCTCATTTATATTGATATAGTATATATTGTAATTAAAAGCTAAATTATAAATAGGTTTTTATTGCAGAAGTAGATTTAGATTACCTCTCAAGCAATATTAAGCTTAAACGATAATTGCAAATCATATTTCTAAAATTTTTTAACATTTTAATTGGTAAAATAATCATGGATCAACTGTTTAATTCAACCATCTCTCTAAAGCAGAACCTTCAAAGTTTTTACAACGCTACGAAGACAAACTCTGATGTAATATTAGGGTGCTTTTCTCATCTTCAAAAACTTAAGGAAATTGTTACTCAGGCCTCTGAACTTAAACCAGAAACACAAGATATAATTGGACTGATAAGTACAAATTTAGAAAACAGCAAAAAGAGCATAGATGTTTTGGAAAAGTGTTTTACATACCTAACAAGCGATCACAATCATGTTGCGATAGTTTTCAATGATATGGAACGTAACTTAAATAAACAGCTAGAACATTTAAGAACTGTAAACAAAGATATACATTATTATCTATGCGATGAAGATATTACACTAGCAGAATTAAGATTAGAAAAAGCTAAAGATCTAAGAGATTCTTATTATGAGTCAAACTTTAAAAATTCTTCTCCAGATGCTATTGATTCGTCAGATTTAAAAGAGTATGAGGTGATATTTATGAACTATAAAAAAGCTAATTCAACACTTCATTCTATACTTGATCAGTGTGAAGATTTTTCAGCAAATAAATTAGCTGCTAATACTTTAAGCAATACAACTGCCTCTGAGGATACTTCGAAACAAGAACAACCTATATCTGAAGTTACTCAAACAGTAACATTACAAGATCAGGAAGTGGGAAACGAAGTAATTTCTGAGACAACATCTGAAGCAATTCAATCAGAAGCATTACCAGAAACAATAATTGCTATTGAAGAAGTAACTTCTAACATAACATCTGAAGATAATACAATATTGCCAGAAACAGAAGTACTTTTAAATCAATCAATGACAGAAGAAGTTATTTATTCTGAAGCTACCGATCAAAATTTAGATATTATAAATCAAACAATTGAAAGCGCTAACATCACAGAAATTGTCGTTGAATCTTTATAATAAGTCCTCACTGATATACACTTCCGTTGATATGAAAAATTCAAAGCGGAAGTGTATATAGCTCATTCCTACTTAATGCTTCTATCCATAATTTTTAATGTCATCACATAAAGAATTGCATTTAATAAAAGTATGCAGACAATCGATAGGTAACTATTAGCCGTCCAATTCCCTAATATACTAAATCTAAATGCACTAACTATATAAACTATAGGATTGAATAGAGATATCTGTTGCCATATTGTAGGCAAGCTTTCTATAGAATAAAACACTCCACCTAGATATGTTAATGGAGTTATGATAAATGATGGTATCCACGAAACATCATCAAAGTTATTCGCTAGCATACCGTTTATTAAACCAAGCATTGAAAAAAGAGTTGAAGATAACATAGCTGTCAGGATGCAAAACATTGGATGTGCGGGCAATACATGTGTGAAAAATGCAGAAATCGCAAACACCATGGCCCCAACCAACACACCCCTTAATATCCCTCCAGAAACATACCCCCATATTATCAAATGATTTGGCATAGGAGAAACTTGTATCTCTTCTATGCTATGATTGAATTTACTTGAGTAAAAGGAAAATGATGTATTCATAAAAGAGCTATTTATGAGTGAACTCATTACAATTCCTGGCACTATGAATTCTATGTATGGAAAGCCATGTATTAGACCTATCCTGTCACCAATTACAGTACCAAATATAAGAAAATAAAGTCCAGCAGTGATTGCGGGAGGCAATATTGTTTGGGGCCATATTCTCAGCACCCTTGTAAACTCCTTCCGAACTAATGTATAGAAGGCTATAAAAAGTTGAGAAGCATTCATGTATTTTTACCTGTTAATTCCAAAAATAAAGTCTCAAGCTTATTGGGCTGATTTATCAATTTAGTTATCGATATCCCCTTATCACTCAATTGGCATATCACATCTGATATTGTAGATTTGCTAATTGATATATGTATATTATTATCATTTTCGAATTTTATCTTTGCACCTTTTATATTTATAGATTTAAGTTTTGAAGCCTCTATTTCGGCCTTGTAATTAGTATGATTAGAGCTTTCTAATACTTCCTCCATGCTACAATTCTTTACTATTTGCCCATTATGTATTATAGCAAGGTTTTTGCATAAATGCTCTGCCTCTTCAAGATAATGAGTCGTGAGGACTATAGTAGTTCCTTGTTGCTTATTTATCTGCTCTAAAAATTTCCATATCTGATATCTTACTTCTATATCAACTCCAGCAGTTGGCTCATCTAGCATTAATATCTTTGGATCATGCATCATTGCCCTTGCTATCATCAACCTTCTTTTCATTCCTCCAGAAAGAAACCTAGCCTGAGTATCTTTTTTCTTCCATAGATCAAGCACTTTTAGATATTTCTCTGCTTTTTCTGATGAAATAGACCTAGAAACCCCATAGTAACCGCCTTGATTTATTAATATATCAATCGGCGTTTCAAATGGTGAAAAATTAAATTCTTGAGGTACTAGGCCTATAAGCATTTTTATTTTTGCTTTGTCTTTTGTTATGTCATTACCAAAAACTTTAACAATTCCAGAATCTTTTTTTGCAAGTGATGATATTATGCTTATCAGGGTTGATTTACCAGCTCCGTTAGGTCCAAGCAATGCAAAGAAATCACCCTCTTCTATCTTTAATGATAACTCATTTAGAGCCTTTACATCACCTTTATAAGATTTTTTCAAATCGGATATGTCTAACGCTAGCATACTTGTTACACCAATAAAAAAGACACATGGTTTTATGGAGAAAAACCATGTGTTAAAGTTAGCAAGTTATTAATCCCACTTACGTCTGCGTCCTATTTTACGACGACGACGTTGTGATTCTGCTTCTTTAAGCACTCTTGCTTCAGAAGGCTTTACATAATGCCTGCCTGTTTTCATAGCTTTGAAAACCCCTTCGCGTTGCAGCTTGCGCTTCAATGCTTTAAGAGCGGCATCAATGTTATTAAATCTGACCAATACTTGAATCACTTTTGTAACCCCCTTTCAAAAGGATAAGTGTTTTTTCACCATAAGGTGCTATTCTAGAAATTAACACAATTTCATATATAGAGCAATATAAAATGCCTAAGCTAGTAGGCTTTTGAGAATAAAGTCAGCGGCACATCTTCTTTATTAGTAAATATGCACTTTCCTAATTTATCAGAAAATTGCAAAGGAATACACCTAGCAGTAACTTTAATATCCTTCTTTATCATATCTTCTGTTTGGACATCTCCAGCCCAATGCGCTAAAACAAAGGCTGACCTATCTTCACTGAAGAATCTATAAAATTCATCCTTTGAGGAAGCAAAAAACGTGTTTTCTTCTTGGAATTTCTTAGCCTTTGTAAACATGTTACTTTGAATTGCATTTAATGTAGATTCAGCTAAATCCAGGAATTCTTGAGCTGATATCACCTGTTTTTCATTGTGCTTCATATCCCTTCTAGCAAAGCATATATTACCAGCTTCTAACTCCCTCATTCCTACTTCAACCCTTATAGGAACACCTTTTTTAACCCATCCCCATATCTTATCGCCAGTGCTTTTTTCTTTGTTATCTATCTCAACCCTTATTTTATAATTATTGTAGTTTCTATCATTTAATGATTTTTTAAGCTCAGAACAATATTCTAATATCTTATTTCTATCTTCTTCTTTATGTATAAGTGGTATTATAACAATTTGCAAAGGAGCTATCTTAGGTGGCAAAACTAATCCATCGTCATCGCTGTGCATCATGATAAGCCCTCCTATCAACCTTGTGGTCACTCCCCAAGATGTTGTCCAAGCATGTTCTTCAATTCCAGATGATGAAAGATATTTTATATCAAAAGCTTTTGAAAAATGCTGACCTAAGAAATGGGATGTTCCAGCTTGCAAAGCTTTTTTATCTTGCATCATTGCTTCTAAACAATATGTTGTATCGGCACCAGGGAATTTTTCGCTATCTGTTTTTTTTCCAATCACAACAGGCATAGCCATGAAATCTTCCATTAAGCAGCGATACACTTCGAGCATCTTCTCTGCTTCTTCTATTGCCTCTGTTGATGTTGCATGAGCGGTGTGACCTTCCTGCCATAAAAATTCAGTTGTTCTAAGGAAAAGCCTTGTTCTCATTTCCCATCTAACGACGTTAGCCCATTGATTTGTTAACAGTGGTAAATCCCTGTACGATTTTATCCATTTAGAAAAAGATTCACCTATTAAAACTTCTGATGTTGGCCTCACTATTAATGGCTCTTCAAGTGGAGAACATGGAGCAAGCTTTCCCGATTCTGTAAGCTCAAGCCTATGGTGAGTTACAACAGCACATTCTTTTGCAAAACCATCAACATGTTTAGCTTCTTTTTCCATTAAGCTCAAAGGTATAAACATTGGGAAATAAAAATTTTGATGTCCGGTCTCTTTAATTTTACCATCTAACTCTTTCTGTATATTCTCCCATAAAGAATATCCCCATGGTTTTATCACCATACATCCTCTTACCACAGAGTGCTCGGCTAAATCTGATGCTTTTATTACTTCTTGATACCACTGTGAGTAATCTTCTTCTCTAGTTGGCGTGATTGCAGATTTTTTCTTCATTTTAATAAAAAATAATTTATATAATCTGCATTATCAAGCTAATTAGAAATTAGGTCAATTGATTTTTATTGATATCTTAGAAAGATTTTTCTTTTATCTCTGAAGTTGTTGAAGAATAAAAACAAATTGATATACTCCTGTTATATCAAAAATATTAAAGGTAATCTCGTGGAAAATGTTAATAATAATTTCTTCACCAAAATATTAGATTTTGCTGATAAAGAGGTGTCAAATCTGATACATGCTGAGTTTTTAAGGCAAGAAGATGGCATAGAACTAATAGCATCTGAGAATATAGTAAGTAAGGCAGTTCTTGCTGCTCAAGGATCAATACTTACAAACAAATATGCAGAAGGTTACCCTAGCAAGAGATATTACGGAGGATGCGTTCATGTTGATGGCATAGAATCTATCGCTATAGAACGTGCTAAAAAGCTCTTTAATTGCGGCTTTGCAAATGTGCAGCCCCATTCTGGATCGCAAGCTAATCAAGCTGTTTTTATGGCCCTTATAAAGCCCGGGGATAAGATATTGGCTATGGATCTTAATGCTGGAGGTCATTTAACACATGGCTCTAAGGTTAATCAGTCAGGTAAATGGTTTAATGCTGTTCACTATGGTGTAGACAGGGAAACTGGCATGATAAACTATGACGAAGTAGAAGAAATTGCACTTAGAGAGAAGCCTTCTATTATAATCGCTGGTGGATCGGCCTGCCCTAGGTTTTTAGACTTTAAAAAATTTAGTGAGATAGCAAAAAAAGTTGGAGCATATTTAATGGTTGATATGGCTCACTTTGCTGGGCAAGTTGCTGCAGGATTGTATACAAATCCTGTTGATTACGCAGATGTTGTCACCTCAACAACACACAAAACATTACGTGGCCCTAGAGGTGGAATTATTTTAACTAATAACGAAGAAATTGCTAAGAAAATAAATTCTGCTATTTTCCCTGGAATTCAAGGTGGACCTTTGATGCACGTAATAGCCGCTAAGGCAGTAGCATTCGGAGAAGCTTTGCAACCTTCTTTTAAAGATTACATGTACAATGTTGTAGAAAATGCAAAAATTCTTTCTAATACTTTGGTTGAAAAAGGCTATACATTGTTCACAGGCGGCACGGACACTCACCTTCTTCTAGTAGATTTAAGGCCGCAAGGTCTTACTGGAGTTGCGGCAGAGCAAAGCCTTGAAAGAGCTGGCTTGACATGCAATAAAAATTCTCTTCCATTCGACCATGAAAAACCTACTGTTACTTCTGGCATAAGGCTTGGATCACCTGCTGCTACAACAAGAGGCTTTAAATTGAATGAATTCAGACAAATCGGCATATGGATAGATCAAATATTAAAAGCCTTACGTATTCAAGATGAAAATTTAAATGAAATAGAAAGCAAGACTAAACAAGAGGTCTTAAACCTATGTAAAAAATTTCCTGCATATTGATTATGAGCAAAAGATTTATAGATATTAGCAGAGGGGTGATAAAGGTATTCGGTAATGATTCATCGGAATTTTTGCAGGGTATAATTACAAACAACATTTACAACACTTCATATGACTCTTTCATATACTCTTTATTCCTTACCCCACAGGGCAAGATCATAGCAGATCTCTTTATACTAAAGACCGAGGATGGATATTTTTTAGATTGCCCTATTGATAAAATCGAAATTATTATTAAAAAATTTTCTGTTTATAAATTGAAATCAAACGTTAATTTTTATTATGATGAATCTAAGAAGATACTTATATCTGATTCAGAAGGTTTTCAAGATTCGCGTAGTAAAGATTTATGGAAAAGATCGATTGTGCAGAAAGAATATGAAGGAAGTGATTTTGATGAATATCACTTGAGAAGAATAAATCTTAAGATCCCTGATTTTCATATGGACTTATCGCAAGGTGATTTTTTGCCTCATGATCTTGGCATGAATAACCTCAATGCCATAGACTATAAAAAAGGCTGTTACGTTGGACAAGAAGTTACAGCTCGAGTTGAATATAGGGGCTCTGTACGTAAAAAGCTTTATGCAATTAATGTTGCAAATCCTAAAATTGGATACACAATAATAACGCGAAGTGACTCAAGAGAAGTTGGAAAAGTACTAGGCTCTATAGGAAATATTGCATTATCAATTATCAAAGATTGTGATTTAGATGAACTAACATCTGAAGGACAAGATGTAAAGGTTATTTCATGATGATAGAATTAGGGCTTATATCTGGATTAATATTTCTAATAATATTTTTTCATCTAAAGCAAAATGGATTAATATCAAGCGCCATATTGAAGTTTACTGAACAGGATCTTCAATTGAGAAATCTTAAAGACATATTTCAGCATAGCACCGAAATTTTGGGGCGCCATATAACAGAAATGAATTCAGCTCTTAATCAGCAAATTCATAATAATGGGTTAATGAATAATCAGCGTTTAGATGGGTTTGCTAAGCAGATTTCTGATTTGACTAAACTGAATGAAATGAAGTTGAATAATCTTCAAGAGACTATAGCAAAACAGCTGGATTTAATAAGAAATGACAACAGCAATAAGCTAGAAAAAATCAGGGAAACTGTTGAAGAGAAGTTGCATGATACACTCGAAAAACGCCTAAGCAATTCATTTAAAATAATAAGTGAAAGGTTAGAGATTGTTCATCGCAGCATGGGAGAGATGCAAACTTTGGCTTCAGGGGTTGGAGATTTAAAGAGAGTATTAACAAATATTAAGACCAGAGGTATATGGGGAGAGGTTCAGCTTGATGCAATCATAACTCAGCTTTTGACTCCTGCTCAATTTGAGAAAAACGTAAAGGTAGATCCATCTGAGAATTCTAGGGTCGAGTTCGCTATAAAACTTCCTGGAACACAAGAAGATTCATGTGTTTGGCTTCCAATAGATGCAAAGTTCCCTATAGAAGAATATCAAAGATTAATGGAAGCTCATGAAAGTGGAGATATAAATAAAATGCAGGAGCAATCTAAGGCATTAGAATATAGCATAAAAAAATGCGCAAAAATGATATCGGAGCGATATGTAAAACCACCTTATACAACTGATTTTGCTATAATGTTTTTACCGATAGAAAGCATGTATGCAGAGGTGCTGCGTTACCCTGGTCTTTTAGAGCTAATACAGCAGCAATATAGGGTTGTTATTACAAGCCCAACCACTTTAAGCGCAATACTTAACAGCTTGCAAATGGGTTTCAAAACTTTGGCTATTCATAAACAAAGCAGCGAAGTTTGGAAAATTTTAAGTGCTGTAAAATCAGAGTTTTCAAAATTTAGCGATGTTCTTGCAAAAACCAAAATGAAGCTTGATCAGGCTAGCAAATCAATAAGTGATGCAGAGGTTAGAACTAGGGTTATTGGAAGAAAACTTAAGGATGTAGAATCATTGCCAAATGCTATAGATATTCCAGCGAAAGATGATAAGGATTTAATTCCATAATTGAATAATAATAAACTATCTCTACAGCAAAATCTAAGACTAACTAATAATTCCTAGAGCACCACATATCGGTAATTTTCTGCATCTCAAAAACATCTTCTAGGTTTCTTATATTTATAGCATTAAGTACTGAAATTGACTGAGCAACTATTTCATATATTTTCATGAAACTGATTTTTTCATTTAAAAATTGCTGCACTGCGTACTCATTTGCGCAATTCGCTATGATTTGCTCTGCCTGAGATGCTTTTGCTACATCGATAGCTAATTTAAGCAAAGGAAATTTTTCAAAATCTGGTAAAAAGAAAGTCATGTTTTTTAATAAAGGCAGATTAAGTTCCTCTGTTTGCAGATCTAATCTATCTGGAAAATTAATTGCATAAGCAATAGGTATTGACATAGTAGGCCTACTTAACTGAGCTATTGTTGAGCCGTCTTTATATGTCACCATACTATGTATTATAGATTGAGGATGTATTACGATTTCTATTTGCTCAGGTTTTAAATCAAATAGATACATAGCCTCAATAAACTCCAATCCTTTATTAAAAAGTGTTGAGCTATCTATTGTTATCTTTTCACCCATTAACCAAGTTGGATGCCTTAGTGCATCAGCCTTTGTTATATTTTTCATTTCTTGAAGTGTATGGTCTCTAAACGGGCCACCAGATGCTGTAAGTGTAATAGAACGAAGTTCATGCTTTTTATTACCTACTAAGCATTGAAATATTGCACTATGCTCAGAATCAACAGGTATTATCTCAGTATTCAAATACTTTGCTCTTTCAGTTATAATAGAACCAGCACATATTAATGCTTCCTTATTAGCAAGCGCCATTATTTTGCATTTTCCTAAAGCATGATATGTTGGTTTTAACCCTATTATTCCTATAAGAGATGATAGAACTATATCTTGATTATCACTAAGCAAATCAAGCAATGAATCCATGCCTGAATGAACAGAAATTGTAGTCTTAGAAAGTGACTTTTTCAAATCAATATAATGATCAGAATTCAAAATTACTACATTTTGCGCACAAAATTCTTCAGCTTGTTTGGCTAATAACTGCCAATTATTATGAGCCACTAAAATTTTCACACAAAACTTTTCTCTATGAGCCCTTATAACATCTAGAGCCGTTCTTCCTATTGATCCAGTTGATCCTAATATAGATATAGTTTTCATATATATGTAAACACACAAAGTATCCATGTTAAAATAGACGCCGAAAGCAGTCCATCCATTCTATCTAACAGTCCACCATGCCCTGGTATTAAATTACCGCTATCCTTAACTCCAAAATACCTCTTTATAGCTGATTCTAAGAAATCACCAGTTTGTGCTACAATAGGTAAAAACATTGAAGCTATAAAATAGGGAAATTTATCGTTATGAATCACTGAGAAACAATAACCAATGACAGAAGATGAAGCAACTGCACCAATTAATCCAGACCATGTTTTATTGGGGCTAATTTTTGGAGCTATTTTAGGTCCTCCAAATTTTATTCCAGCAAAATATCCGCCTATATCAGTACCCCAAACGCACAGCAACAACCATAAAGTTATATTCATACCATCTTGCGGCAATAGCCTTATAAGAACTATAAACATTGAAGATATGAAAATATAAAGACTTCCCAAAATAAACCATGGCTTTGTTGTCAGCATTTTAAAAATGCCAATCTTGTTTTTTAGTTTATTAGAGTACATATCTTGCCACTCCTTCATCATAAGTATAAAACAAGCTAACATAGAAGCGAGGTATATAAGACCGCCAGCATATACTATAAAAAGAACGACTGGTATAAGAATCAATGCAGATATAGATCTGGAAATTATATGGTTACTTCTCAATCTATCGATAAAATTATGTTCCATATCTTCTTTCTCTCTTATTATATTCTTCTATCGCCAACATAAGGTCTTTTTCATCAAAATCCGGCCAATGCTTTGTTACAAAATACAACTCAGAATAAGCGATCTGCCATAATAAAAAATTACTTATTCTATGTTCTCCACTAGTTCTAATCAATATATCTGGATCTGGCACTTCAAGAATATTAGTGGAAATAAACCTGTCTATATAATCATAAGGTGGCTCCTCGTTCAGAGTCGCAAAAGACTTTGCAGCTTTTATAGCCGCCTCTCTTATTTCGTCTCTAGAACTATAGCTTAATGCTAAAATTAAATGGAAAGGGTTGTTGATCGATATTTTTTCTACCCTCTCCATTTCCACAACGATGTCTTTATCTAGACGAGACCTATTTCCTATAAAGGATATTCTAATTCCTAGATCCAGCAACTTTTTTGTTTCGTTTTTCAGGTAATTTCTTAATAACCCCATTAAGACAGATACCTCTTTCTCGCTTCTGTTCCAATTTTCATTCGAAAAAACATAAAGAGTTAGATACTTCACACCTATATTCTTTGATTCTTTTGCTATTTTTTCAATTGTCTTACTTCCAGCTTTATGACCTAGTTCAATAGGTATACCCTTGCTTTTCGCCCATCTACGATTCCCGTCCATTATGATGGCTATGTGTTGTGGAATTTTAAAAGACAATTTAAATCACTTGTTAAATAATATATAAAAAGCGATTTTAAAGATGATTTAAATCTTTGCAAGCTGAATTATAATAAATTTTTTATTTTGAAGTATATATAAGGCAGTATAGCAGAAAGTACTATTAATCCAAGTGCTATAGGGTAAGAGTATTCCCAATGCAATTCAGGCATGTTATCAAAATTCATCCCGTATATACTAGCTATCATAGTCGGTGGCATAAACACAGCCGCTGCAACAGTGAAGACTTTTATTATTTTATTTTGCTCAACTCCTAATAATCCCAAAGTGGCGTCAAGCAAAAACATATGCCTCTGTGATATAAAAGCAGCATATCCACCTAATGAATGTACTTCGCTAGCTAAATGATCAAACTGTTGTCTATGCTCTCTTTTTGTCATGCCCTGAGCATGATCTATTTGGTTGTAAAATATAAGCAACCTATTAATACTAAGCAAGCTTTCTCTATTTTTCGAGATAACATTTCCAACATTTCCTATAGTCTGAATTGTCTTTTCGTAATAATCAGCAGAATGCCTTTTGTTTTTAAAATTATATTTGTATGGGTTTTCAAACACACTATTTAAAAGCTGATCTAAATTATTTCCTGTTGTCTCCAAAAGATCTGCTATCGTGTTTACTAAAGAATGTATTATCTCACCAAGTATATATTCAGGCCCTTGACATAACTCTGGCTTCCTCCTAAGAGCCGCCTCACAGTTTGTAAAAAATAATGGCTCTGTGTATCTAAGAGTAATTATCCTGTTATCTTTTAATATAAATGTTAATGGAGTTCCATCCAAATATCCTTCTTTACTGTAATAGATTGTTGTGACTGTCATGTAGTATGCACTGTCTTCATTATAGAAAGGGTTAGAAACTTCAGTTTTATCTAGAGCGTTTCTGCTTTGTATATTGACGCCAAAACTATCATGAAGAAGCTTTTTTTCTGCTTCTGTTGGATTCATAACATCGATCCATACCGCATCAGAAGGTATTGAGTCTGGTTTTTTCACCTTCTCTCTTTTTATCTCTGATTTAGAATTAGAGCTGTATGTTATTATCATTTTAAACTCCTTTGAATATAACATTTAATACATTAAGATAGCTTATTAAGCAAGAGATTTTCTCATCTATATTGACAGGTGCAATTTGACATATATACTTGTTCCTAAAAAAATAAAAGAACTGTTAATGACAAAAGACAAAGAAAAGCTATCTTACCATTCTTCTGTGGATGACCCATCTAAGCGAGATTTCATAGTTATGAGCTCAACAGCAGTTGCCTGCGCTGGTGTGGCTGCAGCTGCTATACCATTTGTATCTTCATGGGCACCTGATAAAGGTGTTGTTGCAGTGGGTACTACAGAAGTGAATATTTCAGATATAAAGCCTGGTGAAACAAGAACTGTTGTCTGGAGAGGCGGACCAGTCTTCATAAAAAACAGAACGGATGAAGAGATAAAACAAGCGGCTGCAGCTGATATCTCATCTTTAAAAGACCCTCAGCTTGATTCAGACAGAGTAAAATCTGGTTATGAACAATGGCTAGTCGTAATAGGTGTATGTACTCATTTAGGCTGCGTTCCTCTTTCTAATGAAACTGGATGGATGTGCCCATGCCATGGATCACATTACGACACTTCAGGAAGAATAATAAAAGGCCCTGCCCCATCTAATTTAGCAGTTCCACCTTATGAGTTTTTAACACCTACAACTTTAAAAATAGGATAATAATGTCTTTCAATTCGAATAAAAAACCAGAAGGAAAGGGAATATTGGATTGGATAGAATATAGAATACCTATATTCAGTTTTTTTAGAGGAGCTGCTGATTATGAAGTTCCGAAAAATCTCAGTTATGCATGGAATTTTGGTTCTCTTGCTGGTCTAGCTCTTGTTATACAGATATTAACAGGCCTCTTCTTAGCAATGCAATATACACCTCATGTTCTGATGGCATTTGATAGCGTAGAAAAGATAATGAGGGATGTAAATTACGGATGGCTTTTAAGGTATAGCCATGCTGTTGGTGCATCGATGTTCATGGGCGTAGCATATCTACATATGGCAAGGTCTTTATACTATGGCTCATATAAATCTCCGCGAGAATTACTGTGGTTCACAGGTGTAATAATATTCCTGATAATGATGGCTACTGCTTTCATGGGGTATGTGTTGCCATGGGGTCAAATGAGCTTTTGGGGTGCAAAAGTTATAACAAATTTATTTTCTGCACTACCATTCATAGGTGAAGATATAGTGGTGTGGTTATGGGGTGGATATAATGTTGGAAATCCGACACTAAACCGTTTTTTTGTACTACATTTTTTCTTACCATTAATATTAGTTGCGCTTATAGCAATACATGTAATAGCTCTACACACTCACGGCTCTAACAACCCGACTGGGGTTGACATAAAATCTAAAAAAGACGTTATACCGTTCCATCCGTTTTATACAATCAAAGATCTTGTTGGAATAGGAGCATTTTTATTAATCTTCTTTAGCTTTGTATTCTTCGCCCCTAATGCTTTAGGTCACCCAGACAATTATATAATGGCTGACCCCATGGTTACCCCTGCACACATAGTTCCTGAATGGTACTTCCTACCATTTTACGCAATACTTAGATCTATACCAGATAAATTAGGTGGTGTTTGTGCTATGTTTGGAGCAATATTGATATTATTCGTATTGCCTTGGCTTGATTCCTCAAAAGTCAGAAGCGCAAGGTATAGGCCTATGTTTAAAATTCTTACATTAATGTTTTTTGCAAACTTCATACTCCTTGGATATATAGGAGGAAAACCAGTTGAAGAACCATATACCACAATAGGTATATGCTCTACGGCATGGTACTTCTTTCATATGATAATTGCATTACCAATAGTATCAAGGTTTGAAAAGACTAAACCTTTACCTGAATCTATAAACGATGATTATCAATCTAGCCATTAAAGGAGCGATATTATGAAAAAGTTTCTATTAGTTTTACTATCTATTCTTATCTCAAATTCATCTTATGCAATACTTAAGATAGACATCACACGAGGAAATGCAGAGCCTTTGCCCATAGCAGTAGACTTATTCAAAGTTGGCAACAGCAGCACAAATCGTGTTAGCCAAGATGTTTATAAAGTGATTCATGATGATTTGACAAATTGTGGATTATTCAGATTTATATCGCAAAAAGCTTTTATACAGAATTTATCTCTGGATTCTTCTCCATCATATATCAGCTGGAGACAAATTAATGCAAGCGCTATTGTAGGTGGAAATATAACATTACAGGATGGAATGATACAAGTAGACTTTAAAATATGGGACCCATATTCAGAAAGACTAATAGATGGAATGTCTTATAAAGCGGAAGCTAAACAATGGAGAAGAATTGCGCATAAAGTTTCTGATAGAATATACGAAAGAATGACAGGTGAAAAAGGTATGTTTGATACACGCATACTATATATCGCAGAAAGCGGTAAAATGACAAAGCGTGTAAAAAAATTAGCAATTATGGATCAGGACGGATATAACCATAAATTCCTTACTAATGGAAAAGATATGACTTTAACGCCTAGATTTGATTTCAATTCACATAGAGCGATCTATATGTCTTATAAATCTAGAGTTCCTCAGGTTTATATACTAGATATAGCAACTGGACATCAAGAATTAATAGGTAAATTCCCAGGAATGTCGTTTGCCCCAAGATTTGCACCAGATGGTCAATCTGCTGTAATGTCTATAGCAAAAGGAGGAAGCACAAATATAGTATCTTTAGATCTAAATACAAAGCGTTTGCATAAGCTTACACATGATTTAGGTGTCATTAACACATCTCCTTCATTTTCTCCAGACGGAAATAAAATCGTATTTAACTCTGACAGAGGTGGCAGCCAGCAATTGTATGTTATGGATAAAGATGGAGGAAATATCACACGTATCAGCTATGGAACAGGCACATATGCAACGCCTGTTTGGTCTCCAAGAGGAGATTTTATAGCTTTCACCAAAATATCAAAAGGTGCCTTTTATATAGGTGTTATGAGGCCAGATGGAAGCGGAGAGAGACTTTTAACATCTAGCTGGCTTGAGGAAGGACCTACTTGGTCACCAAATGGACGCGTTATAATGTTCTCACGCCAAAGCAAATTCGGAAAGGAACTGAAAAGTGAACTTTACGCAATAGATCTAACTGGCTTTCACGAAAGAAAGATATCAACTTCAACTGACGCTTCAGATCCAGCTTGGTCTGCTTTGCTATAATTCCTTCGCTTTATAAAATAAGTTAATACTAGACGATGTTATATTCATTCTTCGAATAATGAATATAACACATGTGTGCCATTTTAAATCATGCAAATGAGTTTAATGTGGAGCTTCGGGAATCCGACTTAGTTACATTAGAAAATCTGAGATATACGATATTCTTTCGCATCATTTGTCCAATGAATAGGTTTTATATGTTTCATTACCGCGGAAGTGGTGATCAAAATAACTACAAAGCTGGATTCCCGTTTTCACGGGAATGACAGTAACGACAAATATGTTTTTGCTAAAATAAGCTCGTTCGTGATGTTATAAACCCCTTTTCTTCCACCATTCATCTGTTCTAAATTCAGCTGGGACTTTATCATATTCTTTATCATGCGGATCTGTTATTCCATATTCGTCTTCAAGAACATCGAACCATTTGTCCGCTAAAGACTCTGGTAATTTTGTTCCACAATACGGACAATATTTATCTCAGACAAAAATATTTCTCCTTCCATCTCATGATCAATAAATATCACTCTGTAAGATCTATACTTAAAATTGTAGTCTATAGAATATTTCACTTTATCAATCTCTCTATGCCTTTTTGATATCCTATAGACCCTATAACGCTTGACAAGTTAACTTTAACAATGATGATGAAGTTAAAAGAATTGGTAAAAACTTGGGAAAGCAGCTTACACTATCTTTTCAATAAGAAATATGTTATGCGTCTTAAATTATGTAGTGAGATAAAAAATATTATGAATTTTCCAGCTACTAAAATCATTGTATTGCTGTGTTTGTTGCTAGGTTTTACAAATTTAGCAATAGCTAATACTTATGATTCTATAGAATACAATTTGAACCTTATCAATATTAAAGATTCACTTTCAAAAGTTGAAATTATTTTGAGAGGCAAGTTTAAAAATAATCTAGTTTTAGATTTACCATCTAAATGGGCTGGTAGCACTTATATTGATCAAATAAAAAATATTGAAGTTAATCCAAATCCTTCAGTAGAGTTGAAGCAAGAGAATAACAATTCACAAGCTATTATTTCCATACCAAAATTTTCGATTATCAAGGCAACGGCGGAAAATGGGGTTCTGTCGCCAACAATGATTTGCGGGTTTGTGATGATATTTTTTAAGTATATAGTTCTTGTGACGCCCTCTATGGGATAAAGGGTGTTGGGATTTGGATGGTTTTGTTTATTCATACTTCATCCTCCGTTTTTTCATCACCCAAAAAGCCTCCAACTTGGGCATCCCATAGGGTTTTATAAAGGCGCCTCTTGCTCAGCAAGTCTAGATAAGATGTGCAAGATTCCACAAAAAATTGCTCAAAAAAAGAATATAAACTATCAAATATATCTTGATTTAATGGTAAGAGATTTCTATTGCTAGGTGACGTATCCCAAGGCACTCCTGTGACCATCACTGTATAACATGGCTCATCTAATGGCATTACATAATGCCAAGTATATTGATCAGGCATTTCATATACAGTGCCATTTGTAAAAAAACCTTTATAGATTATCGGCGGGTTATTTTTTCCATATCCTATTGCAGTTTCATACCCACCTTTCAATATAGCCATAGAGCTTGGCCACGGATGAGAATGGAATAAAGGCTGCTTCTTACATGGGTATATTTTGTGAAGACTAACCCTAATCTCTCCGACTTGCCTCCATATTCTTTCTACATTTGGAACTTCATCATTGATATTTAAGCAGTTCCATTCACTTTTGTTTGCAAGCAACATCGGCATGTCGTACAACATGTCAAAAAGTATACTTAACATTTTGCCTTGTTTCATATATTATTCTTTAATTTGTGATTATTCCCACCAATTGCTAGAATGCTCTAAGTTTTGCTCTACAAGACATTCTTCGACAAGATATTCTAATAATGGCTCTTTTTTTCTTACTGATATCGATACAGAAAAAGATATTTCAGGATCCTCTACTTTGCCGGGTCCTAAAACAAGACTATAATATGATGAACTTAAGATATCAAATTTATCTTTATCGAATAATTGAGACAAACTATAGACATCAAAATCACTCCATACTTCTGTTAAGTGCAATGAGTTGTTTTCTTCAAACATTGTTTGTTTAAAGCCACATAAATCATCACTTTCTGTGTACTGTATAATTTCACAACTTTTATTAGAATCAAAATATATATTTTTATCTCGAGGTGCCGTCATAGAGACTTTAAGATATCCAGGAAACATTTTTTTGCTATTAATTGCTTCATAATATTTTTCGTAGCATTCTTGACCTATATACATTTGACGCAAATATAAAGAATTAGTAGTTATAACAGCTACTCCATTTGATTTTAGTAATTGATAAATATTGTCAATCATCAACTTAATATCTTTAGGACAATAAAAATGTAGTACATTCTGCATATTTACCAAATCAAATCTTGACTTGTAATGCTCTAGAAACGCCTCACTATTAAATATATCTTCTGCAATCACATCTAATCTTTTCTGGAATATATCTTTTTCAAGCCTGTTATTTATATAGGTTTCAAATTTTGCTCTAGATGCAGCATCTTTATAAGCAATATCAGTTGCAACAACCTCAGCTCCTGAAAGCAATTCCCTCCATACTGTCATACCAGCTCCAGCACCTATATCTAACACTTTCGGTTCAACTTTGTGCAATAATTCTACCAATGATTGCTCCAGCTCTTTAGTAAAAATAGGCACACTTTTACCGTAATATTTTTCGTTTTCTTGAGAAGATTGCGCTATATTTTTTCCTATATCTTTAAAAGACTTCATTCCTTTACCAAAAAATATATCTTCTGTCCAAATGTATTCGACTATTTTTTCACACTTTTGTAAAAACTTCTTAGAGATCCACTGTAAATGAGCGCAATCACCAAAAAGAGCCTTGTAATCAGCTAAATCTATAGCTGCGTGAGAAGTCATATATTTAAACTGCTCTAAAGAGTTGATTTTAAAATTTTTCAATGGCGATTTAGCAATAGAGTATTTGTAGTTGTTGCTAATATATTGTTTTAAGAAATATTCAAATTTAGTCAAGATATGGTCAGCATCATTGCTATTTTCACTAATTTCAAATGGTGTAACAATTTGCAAGTTAATAGTATTAAATATATTAGGCGCTAAGTTGTATATAACGATAGGAGTGTTTTTTATATTTTCATGATTGTATAAATTAGTTGCTATATGCTTAGAACCTATGCTATCAAAAGAAATGACATCTCCAGTAATTATTCCTTGTCCAATAAATTTAATGCCTTGTAATTCAGCTAAGACAGCGCCCATAGAATGACCTAAAAAATGAAAAATGTAATTTTTATGTTCATTGATAAGTGGTGTAACAAAGTCTAATGAGTTTTTGTATTGACTGGTAGCTTCAATAACTAAGCCTTTTTTCATGTACAGCAACGTAGTTAGATCTTGAAAAACAGACGAGTAAGATTTGCCATTAAAACCTGCATTACATATTATAATCTCTTTAGTATTTTTACTTATAAAAGCAGCCCCGCTATATCCAGTTTCATCTTCGTATATTATCTTAAGTGGATGGAACCCTTGAGGAATATCTTGAAGCTTTACAGATCCTCTATATGGGCTTTTACAGGCATTGAAATATTGTAAATGGAGGTTTGAGCCAAGCATTATCGATAACTTTTCAATTATTATTGATTCCAGCAATATACTGATCCAGTCCAGCTGTCAAGCATAATATCAGGGCTACCTCATCAAATTTTTTGAGCGATCACTAAATCGGGTGGTTCTGTCGCATCTGTTGAAGTCTAGAAATATTTCTGTTATTTTAAAAATAAATTCCAGAGTTTATGATGCTCAAAATTGACCCTAAGTTACAAAAATATTTTAAAGGATTTTGCTATAGTCCATA
>JACCDN010634585.1_pt1 | contig 71895 bp, 79 predicted proteins | sample 7441691 | NCBI WGS metagenome assembly JACCDN01 (sample SAMN15323439, study PRJNA562643) | freshwater metagenome | isolation source: river surface water | place: USA:Blue River Watershed | collected 2017-08-16
CCCATCCAATTTGCGTGTGCCGCCTTTCGTGCAGGCAACCCGGAAGCCTTTCCTGCAAAATTGCCGAAAAGCCCGAAACCGCAACGGGTGGGGCATGTGTATTGGATTGAACGTGACAATCATGTCTGGCTGCTGCGCCGTGATGATCGCGGCTTGCTTGCGGGCATGCGGGCATTGCCTGATGACAAATGGACAGCGCGCATCGACGGTGACGCAATTCCGCCTGCCGCCGCCAATTGGCAAAAATTGGCAGCGCAGGTTGCGCATATATTTACGCATTTTTCCCTTACCCTGAACATTGCCGTTACGTCATGGCCAACAGACGCGGATGGCCCCGGTGAGGGCGAATGGTGGCCGCTAAAATCGCTCGACAATGCTGGTCTGCCGACCCTATTCAGAAAAGTGACTGAGGCGGTTTTGAACGCAGGAGAGAGATGATGGACGTACAAGCAACAGGGCAGATCATGTTGGGTCGGCGCGGATTACTCGCATGGGGCGGACGACTGGCAGGCGCCGGCGCCGTTGGTGCGTTTTTGCCCGGCATGGCTTGGGCGCAGGCTGCCGAGAAATACCCGACGATCAAAGCCGAATTCGACAGCTATGTTTCATCGGGCAAGCTTCCCGGCGTTTTGGCAACCATTGGCCGGGCGTCTGGTCTGCCAGACGTCATTGCCGTTGGCACGCAAGGACTGGGCGAAAAAACGCCTGTCAATATCGACACATTATGGCGCGTCTATTCGATGACGAAGCCTATCACGGGCATGGCCGCGATGATTTTGGTTGGCGAAGGCAAGATGAAGCTCGACCAACCCATTTCCGAATTTCTTCCTGAATTCGCCAATATGACGGTCCTGACCGACCCTGAAAAAAGCATGGATGCGGTTCCGGCCAAGAACCAGATTACGGTTCGCCACTTGTTGACGCATACGGCGGGCCTTGGATATTCCATCATCACCAAGGGGCCGCTGCTGCAGGCCTATCTGGACAACGGCATTACGCCGGGCATCGTCAGCCGCTTCCCTATTCCCGGTCAGCCAACCAGCACGCCGACCCCTGATCTGAAGACATTTTCGGAACGGCTTGCCAAATTGCCGTTGATTGCAGAACCCGGAACCAAATGGAGCTATTCCATCTCGCTCGATTTGTTGGGCCGCGTGATTGAAGTTGTTAGCGGCATGGATTTTGAGGCCTTCCTCAAAACACGCATTTTCGAGCCGCTGAAAATGAACAGCAGCTATTTCCAAGTGCCAAAGTCGGAAACGCCGCGACTGGTTTCCAACTATGCGCCCGTCAACGGCATCCTGTTCCCAATCGATCCCGCGGCGACGAGCATCTATCTCGACAAACCCGCCTTTGCCTTTGGTGGTGCAGGCATGGTCTGTTCGGCGCGCGATTATGACCGGTTCCTCAACATGCTTGCCAATTATGGTGAGCTCGATGGCGTGCGGATTATGTCGCCAAAAACTGCTGCGCTCGCAATGTCCGACCTGTTGCCCCCTGCTGTGTCAACCGACGGTACCTATGCGGACGGCGCAGGCTTTGGCGCGGGCGGACGCGTTGGCAAGGGCGCGAACGAAGGTGTGTACGGCTGGGGTGGTGCTGCCGGCACCGTTGCGTTCGTCGATCCGAAGCGCAAGTTGCGCGCGGTTTGCATGGCGCAATATATGCCAAGCAACGCCTATCCGTTCCACGAGAATTTCGCAAAATGGGTCCTGAAGGACCTTGGCCAGCCAGCCTGATCCGATGATGTCGCCAGGGTTTACGGGCTCTCCGCTCGATCGCGCTGACCGCGTACGCAATGATGCAGAAGCCTATGGCGCTCTGCTTGCCGACTGGCGTGCGCGGGTTTTGGGCCTCGATGGCCTAGACCCCCGCGTTAGCGACGCAGGCGGCTTGCATTGGCATTCGATGGCTGAATTGGATGGTTCGGAAGAACTGATCTTACTTGGCCTTTCCGATGATAAGCCGCACTTTGTCGCCGTTGTTGAGGCGACCGGAGACGCATTTCGTTCGCCGGCTATCTGGCGTGCCCTGTCCATGCTGCCTGCCGAAGATGCCGCAATTTACGGCACCGCACGCAGCCTGATTGAATGGCACAATAACCATCGTTTTTGCGGGCGTTGCGGACAGGCCACTTTGCTGTTCCGTGCAGGATGGGGCCGCAAATGCGGCAATTGCGCAAAGGAACATTTTCCGCGCACGGACCCAGTGGTCATCATGCTCGCCGAATATGAAGGCAAAGCGCTGGTGGGCCGCCAATCGCGCTTCCCACCGGGAAATTACTCGGCGCTTGCTGGCTTTTTGGAGCCCGGTGAAAGCATGGAGGAAGCGGTTCGTCGTGAAATTCATGAAGAAGCCGGCGTCACCTGCGGCGCCGTGCGCTATGTCACCAGTCAACCGTGGCCATTTGGTGGGTCGCAACTAATGATGGCATGTATTGCCGATGCGCAAGGCGATGCGCTGGTCCTCGACACCACCGAAATAGAAGACGCCATGTGGGTCACAAAGGAAGAAGCGCGCGCAGCGCTGGAAGGTGCTTCGGACCGCCGTTTCAACGCGCCGCCGCCTTTTGCCATTGCGCATAGCCTTTTGAAATATTGGGTATCGCAATGACCGGTGCTGCCGTTCCATTGCGCATTGATATTGTATCCGATGTCGTGTGCCCGTGGTGCATCATCGGTTTAAAGCAGGTGGAAAAAGCGCTGACGCTGGTGGGCCGCGATCTGGCTGTCGAAACCCATTGGCACCCGTTTCAGCTTAATCCGAATATGCCCCCTGAGGGCGAAGATACCGCCGAACATATTGCCCGCAAATATGGCAGCACCCCCGAACAGAGCCGCGCCAACCGGCAACGGCTGAGCGATATTGGCGATAGCTTGGGTTTCGCCTTCAATTATGGCGAAGGCATGCGCATCTACAATACGTTCAATGCGCACAAGCTGCTGACGATTTTCGGGAGCGAACGCGGCTGGAAAGCACAAACGGATCTGAAAATGGCTTTGTTCAAGGCCTATTTTCAGGACCGCCGCGATGTGAGCGACACCGAAGTCTTGTGCGATATTGCCGAGGCGCAGGGCATGGACCGCGCAGTGGCGGCAGCATGGATCGCCGACGCAGCGCTGACCGAAAGCGTGCGTGCGGAAATGGCGCATTGGATGGACCAGAATATCACCGGCGTCCCCGCGATCATCTTTGACCAAAAGTTCATGGTTCCGGGCGCACAAAGCGCCGAGACATTTGCCGATGTGATCAACAAGGTGTTGGCGAAGCGGGCGGCGGCTTAAACCAGCCCCATCTTCATAAGTTCGCCCAGCATCTTTGGGGACATTTCGTCACGGCCATCGGTTTCGACAGAATCGAGATCCGGTGGCGTGTTCGCTTCCTCAAGATAGCGCCAGCCCTGATGCGCCCGTTTTGGGGTTGAACGCACCGCGATCAGGCGCGGTTGAAGCCGGATCCAATGGCGACCGGCGCCATTTTCCATAAAGCCCAAAATCGGGCTTCGGCCGATGATGGTATGCGTGTGAATCCAGAACAGCGAACCACCCGCCATTTCGTCAACGCGCTTGGGCAAATAACGCGTGGTCAGGCGCACTTCACCATCCTGCGCATAGGCCGCGAGTCGCTCGCGCAAATGCTTCGGGCTTTCCGCGCCGAACGCGATTTTGGTCATGTTAAGAGGCATGGGCGCGATGTGGGGACTGTGCGGCTAACCGGCAAGGCCGCTGAAGACCGCAAGGCCAAGAAAGATCAGAAAGCCCATCGAATCGGTGATCATCGTGACAAAAATCGAGCTTGAAACTGCGGGGTCTTGATCCAAGCGGTCCAGCAGCACTGGAATGGCGACGCCCGACAATCCGGCGAGCGAAATATTGCACAATATTGCCGCAGCGATGACGCCCGCGAGCAGCCAATTGTCGAAAATTACACCCGCGCCGACGCCTGCAATCACCGCGATCGTTGCGCCAATCAACAGGGCGACACGAATCTCGCGCCAGATCGACCGCATCGTGTTCGATTGCGTAAGCTGATTGGTTGCCAACGCGCGCACCGTTACTGCAAGCGTCTGCGTGCCTGCATTGCCACCAATGGAGGCAACAATCGGCATAAGCACGGCCAAAGCGACCATGGTTTCAATCGCTGCGCCAAATTGCGCGATGATGAAACTGGCAACCATCGCGGTGCCCAAATTGGCAATCAACCAGCGCACGCGTGCTTTGTAACTGTCCGAAATAGGTTCGTTAATGTCACCTTCACCGGCACCGGACAGGCGCAAGATATCCTCGTCCGCTTCTTCCTGAATGATGTGCACGATGTCATCGGCCGTGATGACGCCGACGAGCCGTCCCGCGCCATCGACAACAGCGGCCGAAATAAGCGCATATTTCTGGAACCGAAGCGCGACTTCTTCCTGATCCATATCGACTGGAATCAGCGTCTGTTCGTGCTTCATAATGTCGCTGACAGGAACCTTGCGCTGGCTGCGCATGATCCAGCTGAGCTTGCACGTACCCACGGGCTTATGCTGCGGGTCGACGACAAACACTTCCCAGAACTCTGTGGTCAGCTCATGATGGTCGCGCAGATAGTCGATCAACTGACCCACGGTCATATGCTCGGGCACCGCCACAAGTTCGCGCTGCATGATACGGCCAGCGGATTCTTCGGGGTAGGACAGCGCATCTTCGATGACGGCGCGGTCTTCGGGGTCCAGCTCGGCAAGAACGGCCTGCTGGTCCTCTTCCTCCATATCCTCGATGATCGCGACCGCGTCATCGGTGTCTAACTGTCCGGCAAGCCCGGCAACTTGCGCTGCGGGCAAGGCGTCAATGATATCCTCGCGGACATAGTCATTGACCTCAGCCAGCACTTCGGCGCTCATCAACTCGCCCATGCTGATGGCAAGGTCACCGCGCCGTTCAGACGGCGTTAGCTCAAGAAGGTCGGCAATGTCGGCTTCGTGGAGCGGTTCAACAAGCCTGTAGACTTCTTGGGCGTCGCCTGCTTCCATGGCGTCCAGCACGCGGTCGACATAATCGCGGGTCAGACGGTTGTCTTCGTCCAGCGTCTCCAAAATTTCGGTATCGATGGTCAATGGGTCGGCGATATCGCTTGTCATGTGCGGGCCTCCCATTCGTAATTTTGTGCCTGGACGTTGTAATTGCGCCCCTCCTAAGCGTGCAGCGTTAAATTGCAATGATTTTGGCTTTGCACGCGCGCAATGCATCCCCTAGGGCACCGTCAACATTTCCCCAGCCTAAAGGATTATATATATGGCCGATGAAACGCTTACCCTTTCGCTCGACAGCGGCGACGTTGTTATCAAACTTCGCCCTGATCTGGCGCCAAACCATGTTGCCCGTATCAAAGAACTGGCTGGCGAAGGCTTTTACGACGGTGTGAAGTTCCACCGCGTGATTCCCGGATTCATGGCGCAGGGCGGTTGCCCGAACGGTACTGGCATGGGCGGTTCGTCCAAGCCAAATCTGGCGCAGGAATTCAACGCTGAACCGCATGTGCGCGGCGTATGCTCCATGGCGCGTACCAATGACCCGAACACGGCCAACAGCCAGTTCTTCATCTGCTTTGATGATGCGACCTTCCTTGACCGTCAGTATACGGTCTGGGGCCAAGTCACCAGCGGCATGGAACATATCGATGCTTTGCCAAAGGGCGAACCACCTGCGAACCCAGGCGTGATCCGCAAGGCGACTGTAGCCTGATATTAAAAACGCGCGGGAAGCCCGATAGCTGCCCGCGCGTCTTATCCTAATATTTTAGGATAGATTATTTGCCTTCGGTCTGGCCTTGCGCAGGCTCGGGCGGACGCATTGCTTCCATGGCGGTCTTTAGCTCAACCATCGAAATCTTGTCGTCCTTATCGGTATCGATCATCCCGAAATACTGGACCAATGGTCCCTGTGCTTCGTCCTTAGCGATGAAGCCGTCTTTATTTGCATCGAGAAAAGCAAAGATTTGCTCGGGCTGCGGCACACCACCGGCGGGTGGCGGCGGAGGCGCGTCCTGAGCCATCGCAATTGGGGACAGGACGAGTGCAGCCAGTATGGCCAATGATGTACGCATGAATAATCCTTTGAACAATGGAATGACTGTGATGGTCAGCCCAAGCTGAACATTCCCTTTACTACCGTAAAACAATGGCCTGACAACCACACACGTTCACCATCAAGACGGCAGCCAAGATAACCGCCGCGCGCCGATGCTTGATAGGCGGTAAAATTGTCACGGCCCAGCTCGGCAGCCCAATAAGGCGTCAGTACCGCATGGGCACTGCCGGTAACGCTGTCTTCATCAACGCCTGCACCTGGAACAAAAACGCGGCTGACAATATCGGTGTCCTCCCCGCGCGCCGTGGCGGTGAAGCTGTCATCGCCAAGTGTCGCAAGCGCCTTCATATCGGGCTTCAGTGCCAAAATTTCTGCCGCCGTTGCGTAAACGAACATATTATAGCTGTCGGGGTTGCTGCGCATCGACAGGGGATTTCCGCCCATAGCCTGCATCATTTCGGGGTTATTAACCGGCTCTGTCGGGATTGCCGGCAATGCGACGGCATAGCCATCACCTTCGCGGCGCACTTCCAATATGCCCGCTTTGCGCGTCCGGAACGTCACGCGGTCAAGCGCAGGGTTTTGGCTCAGGACGATATGCCCGCTCGCAAGTGTCGCATGGCCGCAGAGGCGGATTTCAACCTCTGGCGTGAACCAGCGCAGTTCATAATCGGCGGCGCCGGTTTCATCAGGCACGTAGAATGCCGTTTCGGCGAAGTTGTTTTCCTCACCAATCGCCTGCAGCACCGCGTCATCCAGCCAGTGCATGAGCGGCATGACAGCAGCCTGATTGCCCGTGAACGGCCGCTGCGCAAAGGCGTCTACGTGATAATATGGCAAATCAGTCATGTGTATGCTCGTGATGTTCGATGGTTTCGGACGGGATATAACCCATTTCGTCTTTGTGGCCTTCGGGGTCTGGGTGGATCAACACTTCGACGCCGGGGAATTCATCCATCAACGCTTGTTCGACTTCGTCCATGATATGGTGCGCCGCCGCGACGGTCATGTCGGGATCGACCCAGACGTGAAACTGGCAAAAGTCATGTGCGCCGCTTGAACGGGTGCGCATATCGTGAATGCCGCGCAGTTCGGGGTGGCGCATGGCAACTTCGATGAAGCGCTGCCGCTTTTCGTGCGGCCATTCGCGATCCAGCAATTGGTCCAACGCCATACGCGCCGCTTTGTAAGCGCCCCACAACAGCCATGCTGCAATGGCTATACCGAACAATGGGTCTGCACCGCGCACTCCCATTATCGTATCAAGGACGATTGCGACAATAACCGCAACATTGAGCAAAAGGTCGCTCTGATAATGCACATGATCCGCTTGAATCGCGACCGAACCGGTTTTGCCGACAACATAACGCTGATAGGCAAGCAGCCCGACCGTCGCCACAATCGCAATGAGTGAGACCCCAATTCCATATTCGGGATGGGACGTTGGCTCCTGCGTACCAAGGCGCACAATTGCGCGCCATGAAATCAGAATGGCGGACACAATGATGAGCACAACCTGCACCAAAGCGGACAATGCCTCCGCCTTGCCATGACCGAAACGATGGTCGTCATCGGCGGGCATCGCGGCGTAACGGACGCTGAAAAGCGTAAGCAACGAGGCAAGAACGTCAAAGCCGGTGTCCGCTAATGACCCAAGCAGCGCAACTGACCCTGTTTCCGCCGCCGCAAATATTTTTAGGCCAAGCAGGAACAGCGCCATCGATACGCTGGCGATGGCCGCATATTTGGTGAGTTCACCATGCGCATGGTGATGGTGGCTATGCCCAAGGCTCATGTGCGGCGCTTCATGGATACAACATGCCTGTCGTCCAGCCGTCGCTGTCGCGTTCATATACCCAGCGTTCGTGCAGGCGGAACTCGCGGTCTTGCCAGAATTCGATGCGGTGCGGGCTGACCATCCAACCCGACCAATGCGGCGGGCGCGCAACATCTTGGCCTTCAAAGCGGGCTTCTACCTCGGCAAAACGCGCTTCGAATGTTGCACGGTCTGCCAAGGGACGCGACTGGTCCGACGCCCATGCGCCCAGCTGCGAATTGCGCGAGCGGGTGGCGAAATAGGCATCGGCGGTCGCGTCGTCGACGGGGTTTGCTGCACCCTCAATCCGGATTTGCCGCCGCAGCGATTTCCAGTGAAACAGCAACGCGACCTGCGCATTGTCGGACAATTGCATCGCCTTGCGGCTTTCAAAATTCGTATAGAAAACAAATCCGCCATGGTCGCCAAGGTCGGGGCCATGGCCTTTCAACAGCACCATGCGGACTGAAGGCTGTCCATCCGCGCCTGTGGTCGCCAATGCCATTGCGTTGGAGTCGTTGATTTCGGTGGTCCGCGCTTCGGCAAACCATGCGTCGAACAGGCTAAAAGGATCAGGTCTTTCCATAGCCCACCGATAGGCTAGACTGATGCGGGTTAAAAGGGGCTAGAATATAAAATGAACTGGGAAATGATATTCGGTGTCGCAAATGCCTGGGCGCTGCTCGCTTGGGTGGTTTTGGCGCTCAGCCCGAAACGCGAACGGGTCGTGCCTTATATATTTTTCGCAGGAACAACGTTGCTCGCCTGCCTATATGCGGGTCTTATCATTCCGTTGATGGCTGGATTTATATCCGACGGCGGTCCCGCAGGCCGCCCGCCTGCGGACTTTACGACCTTAGCCGGGGTCATGGCACTGTTTGACTCGCCGGGCGGCGCGACAATCGGCTGGATCCATTATTTGGCGTTCGATTTGTTTGTCGGCACGTGGATTGCGCGAAATGCCGACCAGCACAATATTGCGCGTTGGCTTCAGGTGCCCATATTGTTCTTAACGCTGATGGCGGGGCCGATTGGCCTGCTGCTATATCTTCTGCTACGCCAGATTACCGGTAAAAAACAGGATAACGCCCTGCTTCCGAGTTGACTTGGGGCACTGTAATACCAATGTAAGACGGATAAGCAGGGTAAACAGGGACAAGAATGGCTGATCCTTATTCGATATTAGGCGTATCCAAAGGCGCGGACGAGAAAGCGATTAAATCCGCTTATCGTAAGCTTGCGAAGGAATTGCATCCCGACAAGAACAAGGACAATCCGAAAGCTTCGGAGCGCTTCAGCGAAATTACGCAGGCGTATGATTTGTTATCGGACCCCAAAAAGCGCGGGCAATTTGACCGCGGCGAAATAGACGAAAACGGCCAACCGCGCTTTGCCGGTGGCAACCCCTTTGGCGGCGGCGGGTATAGCCAAGGCGGACCCGGCGGTGGCAATTTCGACTTCGGCAGCGGCGGCATCGACCTTGGCGACATTTTTGATGGCTTGTTTGGCGGCGGCGGTGGCCGTCCCGGTGCTGGCCCACGTCCGCAGCAAGCGCCGCCACCCAAGGGCGCGAATATTGCGTACGAACATTTGGTGTCCTTCACCGACGCGGCAACGCTCGCGCCGCAGCGCATTACGCTGGGCGATGGCAAGACTGTGGAGTTCAAACTGCCTGCCGGCCTCGTCGCCGGACAACAGATCCGCATTCCCGGCCGTGGTCAGCCGGGGCCTGGCGGCAATGGCGATGCCATGGTCACGCTGAAGCTTGGCAAACACCCCGATCTGGTGCGCGACGGCGACCATATCCGGATTGACCTGCCGATCTCGATCAAAGAAGCCGTCGATGGCGGCAAGGTGAAGGTTCCGACCGTCGATGGCGCAGTCATGCTGACTGTTCCGCCGCGTACCAATTCAGGTGCCGTTCTGCGGATAAAGGGCAGGGGCTTCACAACCAAATCGGGTGGACGCGGTGACCAGTTGGTCACGCTGATGATTCACTTGCCATCGGACCCCGCGGAACTGGCGCGTCTGTCGGGTGTCCTGTCGGACAGCAATGTCCGGGAAAATCTTGGTGTCTGAAATTTCGCCTCTGTCACCGGAGGCACGGGCACATCTTCCTGAGACGACACATTCCGATGAAAGCGAAGCGACATGGTTTGCGCATCTTGGGTTGACGGGTCAGGTAGTGGAAGTGACCAAGCGTGTTGCCGTCGGTGTGTATAGCGACGGGTTTATTCACGCGGGCAATTTCGCATATCTGTCGTTGGTGTCACTTTTCGCATTCTGCATTGTGGCCGCTGCCATCGCTGGCGCATTTGGACAAACCGAGTCCGGGCTGGCGCTGATTGAAGCGTTTTTGACGACGGTCCCGCCAAGTGTCGGAGCCGCGCTTAAAGAACCCATCGAGTCCGCCATGACCGCACGTTCGGGGCCATTGCTATGGCTAAGCGCTGCGGTCAGTCTTTGGACAGCGGCCAGCCTTATCGAAACCTTTCGCGATGTGCTGTATCGGTCATATGGTGCGGCACCCAGCCGTGCGTTCTGGCATTATCGATTGGGTTCGCTCGGCGCGATCATCGCGTCGGTTATTCTGGCGATGGTCGCTTTTTCGGCTCAGGTTGTGGTGACCGCGGTTGAAGATCTGGTGTACCGATACATTCCCACCGCGCAGATGGTTTCAGGCTATTTTGCGTGGGGCCGTATCATTCCATTCATTACATTGTTCGTTGCAATCTACGTCATCTTTGCGGGGTTAACCCCGTCCAAATATCGGTCATCCGCATTTCCCAAATGGCCAGGGCCAGCCTTGGTAAGCATGTGGTGGCTTGGCCTCACGGCGCTTTTGCCGGTTTTCCTGTCGAGCGTCAGCAATTATGACCTAACGTATGGCAGCCTTGCCGGTGTTATGGTGGCGCTCATTTTCTTCTATCTTATTGGGCTCGGATTGGTGACAGGAGCGCAATTAAACGCAGCACTGGCCAACGCCCATGAAAATGGACTAAAGCAGCGGGAACAAAATTCACCTGACGAATGAGGATTTTATGACAGGATTGATGGCGGGCAAACGCGGGCTGATTATGGGGCTCGCCAATGACAAGTCTCTGGCGTGGGGTATTGCGAAGCGTTTGCATGCCGAAGGCGCGGAATTGGCATTCAGCTATCAGGGCGAAGTCATGGAAAAGCGCGTTCGGCCATTGGCGGAACAATTGGGTTGTGACTTTCTTATCGATTGCGATGTTGCCGACATGGACAATCTCGACCGCGCCTTTGACACGCTGGCGGCCAAATGGCCCACTATTGATTTTGTGGTCCACGCCATTGGCTTCACCAACAAAGAAGCACTGCGCGGCAAATATTTTGATGTAGGCCTGGACGACTTCCTGATGACGATGAACATCAGCGTCTACAGCTTTACCGCCGTTGCCAAGCGCGCTGCGGCCATGATGAAGCCACTTGATCCCGAAACCGGTGAAGGTGGCGGATCGATGCTGACGCTTAGCTATTATGGCGCAGAAAAGGTCATGCCGCATTACAACGTCATGGGCGTGGCCAAGGCTGCATTGGAAACGTCGGTTAAATATCTGGCGAATGATGTCGGGCCACAGGGTATTCGCGTGAACGCGATATCGGCTGGACCGATCAAGACGCTCGCTGCGTCGGGCATTGGTGATTTCCGGTATATTCTGAAATGGAATGAACTGAACACGCCGCTGCGCCGCAACGTGACGATTGATGACGTTGGTGCGTCTTCGTTGTATTTCCTGTCCGATCTGGGCGCAGGCGTTACCGGCGAAATCCACCATGTCGATGCGGGTTACCACACCGTCGGCATGAAGCAGGAGGATGCTCCTGATATCGACACCACAAAATGATCGCGGGGCATCGCAACGGGCTGGTGCACTATCGTTCGGTACATATGAAGAAGTCGGAATTAGCAGATGAGCTTTAATACTTTCGGACGCGTTTTTCGCTTCACGACGTGGGGAGAGTCCCACGGTCCAGCGCTTGGCGCAGTGGTTGATGGTTGCCCTCCCGGACTTGCCTTGTCCGAAGCGGACATTCAGCCATTTTTGGACAAGCGTCGTCCCGGGACTTCGCGCTTCACAACGCAGCGGCAGGAGCCGGATGCGGTGCGGATTTTGTCGGGTGTTTTTGAAGGCCGAACCACGGGAACGCCAATCTCGCTGATGATCGAAAATGTTGACCAGCGGTCCAAAGATTATTCTGACGTCGCCAAGGCCTATCGCCCCGGTCATGCCGATTACAGCTATGATGCAAAATATGGCTTTCGCGATTATCGCGGTGGCGGACGTTCAAGCGCGCGTGAAACCGCTGCACGTGTCGCCGCCGGCGCGGTGGCAAGGGCGGTCATGCCTGACGTCAACATCATCGCTTATGTTGCGGAGATTGGCGGCGACGCCATCGACCGCAATAATTTTGAGGCTGCCCAGATCGACAAAAACCCGTTTTTCTGCCCGGATGAAGCTGCTGCCGGCCGCTGGGAAAAATTGGTGGATGAGGCGCGCAAGGCGGGATCATCGCTTGGCGCCGTTATTGAATGCGTCGCCACCGGCGTACCACCCGGTTGGGGCGCACCTTTATATGCGAAACTCGACAGCGAATTGGCGTCGGCGATGATGAGCATCAACGCGGTTAAAGGCGTCGAAATTGGCGCAGGCTTTGGTGCCGCGCGTTTGCGTGGCGAAGAAAATGCCGACCGGATGCGGCCTTCATCGGAAGGATCGAACCATCCCGAATTCCTCGCCAATAATGCAGGGGGAATTGCCGGTGGTATCTCCACAGGACAACCCGTGCTTGTGCGTGTCGCGTTCAAGCCGACTTCCTCAATCCTCACGCCCGTGGAAACAGTCACCCGCGACGGCGATGCGACCGACATCATCACAAAGGGCCGCCACGACCCCTGCGTGGGCATACGCGGCACGCCAGTGGTTGAGGCTATGATGGCGCTCGTGCTGGCTGACCAGAAGCTGCTGCACCGCGCACAATGCGGCTAGGGGTGGCCTGTGCCTAAACTCAACCTCGATGCAATCGCCCAAAGCAATGCAACGGGGTATCCCGCTCCATATGACCGCGAAGTTGAGGGCAGGTGGTGGCGAAGGTTGGCACCGGCAGCGGGTCTGACACAACTGGGTGCAAGTCATGTCGTACTGAAACCAGGCGGATGGTCATCGCACCGGCACTGGCACCATAAGGAAGACGAAATCGTCATCATTCTTTCGGGCGAAGCCGTATTGATTGAGGATGATGCCGAAACGCTTCTGCGGGCGGGCGACATCGCGGCGTGGGCGGCGGGCGAACCAAACGGCCATCATCTGATTAACCGCAGCGATTGCGATTGTGTTTTCATTGCCATTGGCGCTGGCGATCGCGGTGCAGGCGGTGTCTACGCCGATATTGACATGACATTCGGCGATGCGGGTTATTTTCGCAAAGACGGGACGCCTTATCCCACGGAGCGGATTAAGTAACCGCGTCCTCAATCCGCTGGATCGTCCATTGCTCCTTTGCGGCGGCAGCGTACCATTCTTCCATCCACGGATGTGCCACAATCGTTTCTGCATAGCTTTCGGCAAAGCCGGGCAGGGTGAATCCATAGGTCACAAAACGCGTCACGACAGGTGCGAACATGATGTCCGCTGCACTGAAGGTGCCAAACAGATATGGCCCGTCTTTGCCAAAGCGCGAGCGGGCTTCAGCCCATGTTTGCAATATGCGGACCGCGTCTTTCCGGGTCTCTTCGGATATCGTGACGTCGTGAAAGGTCTTGCGCGTATTCATCGGGAATTCGCGGCGCAGGGCGGTATAGCCCGCATGCATTTCCGCCGCCATGGACCGCGCCATGCCGCGCGCGACTTCGTCCTTGGGCCAAAAGCGATCACGCCCCACCTTGTCCGCGAGATAATCGATGATCGCAAGGCTGTCCCAGACCACCGCCTCTCCATCCCACAAGGTCGGCACCTTGCCCGATGATGGCGCAAGGTCGTCTTCGCGTTTGCGCTCTTCCCAGCCGTCGCCAAACAGCGGAACAATGATTTCGTCAAAATGCAGGCCGGACTGCTTGGCCGCAAGCCAGCCGCGCAGCGACCAGCTTGAATAGGCTTTGTTTCCGATAATCAGTTTCATAGGTCCTGACCCTAAGAAGCGACGGCTTCCAACACAGCCGCGCGCAAATCATCAATGCCCCCGCGCTTTTCCGCAGATGTCACCGAAAGTTCGGGATAGGCCGCAACATGCTTGCGCAGCTTTGCCATGGTGTCGGCCTCAACCGCCTCGCGTTCGGACGCTTTGATCTTGTCGGTCTTGGTCAGCACAATCCGGTAGCTGATCGCAGCCGCATCGAGCATTTTCATGATTTCATGATCGACTTCTTTAATGCCATGGCGGCTGTCGATCAGCACAAACACACGCTTTAACACCGCGCGACCACGCAGATAGTCGTTAATCAGATAACGCCATTGCTGTACCGTCTTGATGGGGGCTTTGGCATAGCCATAGCCCGGCATATCGACGATGCGGAACAACGCCGGTTCACCAACATCGAAAAAGTTCAGCTCTTGCGTGCGGCCCGGTGTGTTGGACGCGCGCGCCAGATTGTTGCGGTTCACCAACGCATTAATCAGGCTGGACTTGCCGACGTTCGACCGACCCGCAAAGGCGATTTCTGGGACCGTTGGGTCCGGCAGAAATTCAAGCTTCGGCGCTGATTTCAGGAACGTAACCGGACCGGAGAATATCCGGTTCGGTTCTGCTATTCCCGCGATGACATCCGCGCTCACGACCCCGCCTTGGCTTTCGCTGCCGCTTTCTCTTGCGCATCACGCGCCATCTGCTCCCGCAACGCCGGGTGGCGTGAATAGAGCCACTTTTGCTGCGCAATCGACACGAGGTTCGACATGACCCAATAAAGCTGAAGTCCAGCGGCAAATGGCGCCATGATGAACATCAGGAACCATGGCATCACGGCGAATACCTGCTTTTGCACGTCATCCATAGGTTGCGGGTTCAGGCGCTGCATCAGCCACATCGTCACGCCAAGCAATATCGGCAATATGCCAATGGCAATGAACGATGGCGGGTCAAAGGGCAGCAGTCCAAACAAGTTGATCGGTGTCAGCGGATCCGGTGCCGACAAATCCTTCAGCCACAATATAAACGGCTGGTGACGCATTTCGATCGACAGCAGCAGAATCTTGTACAGCGCGAAGAAGATCGGAATCTGCAGCAAGATGGGCAGGCAGCCCGCGAGCGGGTTTACCTTTTCATCCTTGTACAGCTTCATCATTTCCTGCTGCAGGCGTGGCTTGTCATCCTTCCAACGCTCTTGCAGCGCCTTCAGCTTAGGCTGAACAGCGCGCATCTGCGCCATCGACGCAAATTGCTTCTGCGCCACGGGATACATGAAGCCACGAACGATGATCGTCAGGCCAATAATGGCTAAGCCAAAGTTTCCGAAAAGGCCGAACAGCCAATGCAGGATCCAGAAGAACGGAATGGCGATGAACCAGAACCAGCCCCAATCGATGGCATAATCGAGATATGGAATGCCCAGATTCTTAGAATAGGCGTCAAGAACGGCCATCTCTTTGGCACCCGCAAACAGACGCGAGCCGCTGTTAAGGGACGCGCCTGGCGCAACGCTGGTATAGCGTGTTGGAATGACTTGCGCCTGATAGACATCGCCGCTGGCACGGAACTTGGCCGATACAGGCGTTTTTTGATCAGGAATAAGCGCGCCGAGCCAATATTTGTCGGTGAAGCCCAGCCATCCACCCGTGCTGGTGAATGATGTTTCGCCTTTGTTTTCTTCGACGTCGACATAGCCCCAATCATAATTGGGCTTTTCGTCAAAAACGCCCATTGGGCCGATGTGGATATGCGTAAATATCGAACCACCAGATGTCGCGTCGGCAGGCTTCCCGGTGCGGCTTAGCAGCGCAAAATTCGCGATCTCAACTGGGGTAGTGCCGCCATTGGTGAAGGTCTGCTTTGCGGTAATCATGTAGTTCTCGTCAATCGATAGCGCGATATCGAACTTCTGATTAAGGCTGTTGGTCCAGGTTAATGTGACGGGCGTTGTTGGCGTCAGCTTATTGCCGCTTGGCGTCCAGACGGTTTTATCATCAGGAACCGTTACGCCAGTGCCAGCCCAGCCAAAGCGGGCAAAATAGGCATCTTTTGTGCCCGATGGTGCGAACAGGCGCACCGGCGCCGAATCCTTGGCGAGTGCGGTGCGGTGGGTGAGCAACAAAAGGTCGTCAATTTTTGCGCCTTCAAGATTGACCGAGCCCTTCAACTTTGGCGTTTCCACCAAGATGCGGGCTGTGGACTGAAGCGCGCTGCTCAGCGGAACGGCCTGTGCTTTTGCAGGTGCTGCCTCGACCTGCACATCCGACGTTGTCGCGCCAGCTGGGCTGGTGGCGGTCTTCGTACTGCTGGTCACGGGGGCGGGGGTTGGAAAGAAATAGCTGGCGACATAAGGCCATCCGAACAGGATAAGGCCTGTCAGCAAGACTGCAAAAATCAGGTTGCGTTTATCGTCCACGTGTAAATCCCCGTTAATCAATCAATTGGGCGTCATGGCACTGGATCATATCCATGCCCGCCCCAAGGTTGGCAGCGCAATAGCCGTTTGATGGCCAGCCAGCCACCCTTAATTGCGCCATGCTTTTGAAGTGCCGTTATTGCATAGGCCGAGCAGCTGGGGCTGTACCGGCAGGTTGGCGGTAAAATGCGCGACGGCCCGATTTGCCAAGCCCGTGCGCATAAGATGAGCAGCTTTGCGATCACGCGCACAGTTTCCCCAGCGCCTTGACCATATCCGCCCGTAAGGCATCGAAATCGCGTTCGATGCCGCTGTCGCGACCGATTAGAATATGATCCGCGCCTGCCTTGCCCTTATCGGCGAGCATTTCCTGCGCCAGCGCGCGAAAGCGGCGGCGCATGCGGTTGCGGATAACGGCATTACCGACTTTTTTGGTGATGGTGATGCCCAACCGGATTGCAGGGCTGTCGTCCTGTCTGTCGCGAACCAGCAAAACAAAACCGGGAGTTGCATATCGCTTCCCCCGGTTAGCGGCCAGAAAGTCTGACCTTTTTTTGATAACGCTGTAACCGCGCATGTCGCGGTCCGCCTGCTCGGGGATTAAGCCGAGAGTTTCTTGCGGCCGCGTGCGCGACGTGCGTTCAGGATGTTGCGGCCAGCGGCGGTTGACATACGGAGACGAAAACCGTGGCGACGGGCACGCACGAGATTGCTCGGCTGAAAAGTGCGCTTCATGACTGTAATCCTTAAATTTTTTGCGTCTTGAAATGAAAAGGGCCGCCGAATCTGCGCAGCGACCGCTTCTGTTGCAGTGGCCGATACGGTCCGAAAGGCTAAAAGTCAACACAGGTCAGGGCATTTTCATGTCTATGTCGTCACGGCGGAACATGTGCATCAAATCACCTTTCACATCCGGAAACGCTGGGCGGTCGGTAACCTTGCTCCGCCGAAGCGCCCAATTGGCCCATTGTCCATATTCGGGATGGCGCCGGGCCAGCCGCGCATAGCGCTTTTTGGCCCAAAGCGAGTTTTTCAGGATGAACGCAAGGCCAATGGGTAAAATGATCAGCGGTCCTGGACCGGGTATTGGGCCTAATAAAGGAGATCCCAAAACCAATATCCACCCAATTGTCAGCATCGTCCAGCGAAAGGCGTTGGTTTGTCGCCAATATGTCCATCCAGATTCACGCATGTCGATAATGTGGGGAACCAAAAATCCCGCGGCAAGTCATGACAGCGAATTTTTGCGATGAATGCATTTATTTATTCCGGTTTAATCCGCAATGGGGATGTAATTTTCGGGCTTAAGACTATCTTGGAAGCATCATGACAAAAGCGCTCTCCCACCTTCATCAAATAGGCGTATTGCCTGCAGACATCGACTTTATGGGGCACGTGAATAACGCGCGCTATTTGAACTGGGTGCAGGATGCGGTGCTCGCACATTGGCACAAGCTTGCCCCGCCTGAGGCCGCCGCCAAATATCTATGGGTCGCGTTGAAGCACGAAATTACATACAGGAAGCCGGCGTTTCTTGATGATGTCGTTATCGCCTCTGTCGTGCTTGAAAAAGTGCAGGGCGCCCGGTCGTTTTACGAAACGATCATCAAGCGCGGTGAAGACGTGTTGGCTGAGGTCAAATCAAGCTGGTGCTGCATCGACGCCGAAACACTTCGTCCCGCGCGTATTGCGGCGGACATTCAGGCCTATTTTTTCCAGAAGGATTGAATGCGCGCGCCTGTTAAAAGATGGGGTCGTTTGCGCTGTCATCCAGCGGCGTAACGGCCGAATGAATTCCGCACTCAACCTTGTCCCAGCCTTTCCAGCGACCCGAGCGTGGGTCTTCGCCTGGCGCAACCTTGGTGGTGCAGGGTGAGCAGCCAATCGACGGATATCCCTGCGCCACCAGAGGGTGCACAGGCAGCGCGTGTTCGGCCATATAGGCTTCGATCCTAGCCTTGTCCCAATCTGCAAGCGGATTGACCTTCAGGCGGCCCTCCTCGATCTCGAACCGCGGCAGCGCTTTGCGGGTTGTGGACTGAAAGGCTTTTCGGCCCGTAAATTGGGCATCAAAACCCGCAAGCGCAGCCTTTAGCGGAAGGACCTTGCGAATTTCGCAGCAGCCATCGGGGTCATAAGACCAGCGCAGGCCCGTTCCGTCCTTTTGCGCCAGATGCGCAGGGTCGGGCGCGATGATGCGCAGGTCCAATAGGCCGAGGATATTGCGCAGTTCCTCGCGATAGCTAATCGTCTCGGGAAAATGTTTTCCAGTGTCGAGGAACAATATAGGCGTCGCGGGGTCAATGCTGGCAATCAGATGCAGCAAAACGGCGCTCTCTGCACCGAAGCTGGACACTATCGCCGCATCACCCAACATATTTTCACGCAGCAACACGGTCAGCATCTCGATCGTATCACGCCCACGGAACATGTTGTTGAGGCGAACGGCGTCCGCCTCTGTGTAACGTGGTGCGGTGTTGATACGGTCCGCGATGCGAACCGGTTCACCCATGCCGTAGCTTCCAAACGGGAACCGCGGCGTCCGCGGCCTTTTGGTAAAATTGGTCATAGGTTGAAAGCGCGCGCGCGACGGCTTCGGGATTTAACGACGCTTCGGGTGCAAAGCTGTCAAAACCACAGCGCCGCATGAACGCAATTTGGTCGACCAGAACGTCGCCCTGTGCGCGCAGTTCGCCGGTGTAACCAGCTTCACGCAAGATGCGCGCGGAACTGTAACCGCGCCCGTCACGATATTTCGGGAAGGCAACTTCGATAAGCGTCAGCCGATCCAGAAACGGGATCAGTGCGCGTGCATCATCATCGGGTTCAAGCCGGACCGCGGTGGCGTTTGACTGGTCCAAAAAGGCATCGAGCGTAACCGATGGCTGTTCGGTGACTTCATCAGTGCGATAGCGAAACTCAACCATAGATCGCCTCCTTAAATGGTTCGAGGCCGACACGGCGATATGTGTCGATGAAACGCTCATCGCCTTCACGCAGGGTCTTGTAGACTTCGGTGGCTTTCTCGACCGCGTCGACAACGCCGTCTTCATCAAAGCCGGGGCCAATGATTTTCCCGATGCTAACGTCTTCCGCGCCAGATCCGCCGAAGGTCAGTTGGTAATTTTCCACACCCTTTCGGTCGACACCCAATATGCCGATGTGCCCCGCATGGTGATGTCCGCATGCATTGATGCAGCCGGAGATTTTGAGCTTCAGTTCGCCCAAATCACGTTGCCGGTCCATGTCGGCAAAGCGCGTCGCAATTTTCTGCGCGACGGGGATCGAACGGGCGTTGGCCAAGCTGCAATAATCGAGACCGGGGCAGGCGATGATATCGCTGATCAGGTCAAGATTGGCATCTGCCAGATCGGCTTCGCGTAGTGCTTGCCACACCGCGTGCAGATCGCGCTTGGCCACATGTGGCAGGACGATGTTCTGTGCATGGGTGACGCGCAGTTCGTCAAAGCCATATTGCTCGGCAAGGTCAGCCATCACATCGATTTGCGCCGATGTTGCATCGCCCGGAATACCGCCAATGGGCTTCAGGCTGATGTTGACGATCGCGTAACCGGCTTGTTTGTGTGGTTTCACGTTTTGATCGAGCCAAACTGCAAAATCGGGGTCGCTGCGATCGGGATCCACGTCTGCTGCATCAAATGCAGGCGGTGCAAAGAAGCCGCTGATGCGTTCCAGCTCTGCCAATGGCGGATCGATGCCCAGCGTTTTGACATGGGCGAATTCTTCCGCAACCTGACGGCGATATTCGTCTGCACCAATTTCGTGGACGAGTATCTTGATACGCGCCTTGTAAATATTATCGCGGCGGCCGTAGCGATTGTACACGCGCAAGCAGGCTTCGATATAGCTCAGTAGGTCGTCGGCTTTAACGAACGGGTTGATCTCTGGCGCAATCATTGGCGTACGGCCCATGCCGCCACCTACGAATACGCGTGCACCCAATTCGCCATTTTGACGGACAAGCTCTAGCCCGATGTCATGCAAACGCATGGCGGCACGATCTTCAGGTGAGGCGATGACCGCAATCTTGAACTTGCGCGGCAGATAGCTGAACTCTGGGTGGAATGTGGACCATTGGCGCAGCAATTCCGCCCAAGGGCGCGGATCAGCCACTTCATCCGCCGCCGCACCTGCATATTGGTCCGACGAAATGTTGCGAATGCAATTGCCGCTCGTTTGAATGGCATGCATTTCAACCGTTGCCAGTTCTTCCAACAGGTCCGCGCATTCCTCAAGCTTGATCCAGTTGTACTGAATATTCTGGCGCGTTGTGAAATGGCCATAATCGCGGTCATATTTGCGCGCGATATGCGCGAGCATTCGCATCTGGCGGCTGTCGAGTGTGCCGTATGGAATGGCAACGCGCAGCATATAGGCGTGCAACTGCAGGTACAGGCCGTTCATCAGCCGCAATGGCTTGAACTGGTCTTCCGTAATCTCACCCGCGATACGCCGGTTTACCTGATCGCGAAATTCGGCAACGCGCGCATCGACGATCGATTGGTCGAAATGGTCATATTTATACATATCAGATTATCCAGTCGCCTGCCGCTGGGTCAGCGGGTTTCAATGTAAGGTCTGGCCGCACCGTTGGCCCAAGCGCACGGACCCGGTCCTTGATATGCGCGGGGCGTGGCCCTTGGGGTGTTGCAACCGCGTCGATGATGTAGGGCGCGTTCACACGGAGGGCACCTTCCTCTGCATGCAGCACGGCTTCGCCATGCTCACCAACATCAACCGCATCTTCAACATGGAGCGACCAGCCGCTGCCGGTCCACCAGGTTACAGCGCCAGAGCGCAATTCATTTCCAGTAAGTAACTTCACGCAATTTTCTCCGCCTGTTTGGCAAAATGTTTGAGCCTGTTTTTGGCATCGGATTTGAGGACAACGTCGCCGACAACGATAATCGCAGGGGATTGAACGCCCTCACGTTTAATCATGTCGCCCAAATCGGTAAGGATCGTCTGCATCGCGCGCGCATCGGGCCGCGTCGCGCGTTCGAGCACGGCAACGGGCGTATCCGGTGACAAGCCATCGGAAATCAGCTTTTCGGTAATATCCGCAGCGGTCGCAACGCCCATGTAAATGACGAGCGTGCGACCTTTACCGGCAAGGCCAGCCCAATTCTGGTCTGTCAGGCCCTTGCACTGGCCAGCCACGAAGGTGACGGCGCTGGAGGCATCGCGGTGGGTGAGTGGCAGCATAGTCGCCGCAGCGCCGCCCATGGCCGCAGAGATGCCGGGCACAACCTCAACATCTATTCCTGCGTCACGGCACGCTTCGGCTTCTTCGCCACCGCGTCCAAAAATAAACGGATCGCCACCCTTTAACCGGACAACCACCCGGCCAACCTGCGCCTCACGCACCAGAATGTCGTTAATACCGTCCTGCGGCACAGAATGGCGCGACCGGCTTTTTGCCACTGAAATCAGGCGTGCGGACCGGCTAATCAGCGCCATAATCGCGGCGTCGACAAGGCCATCATGCACGACGACGTCGGCCGACGCGATCAGCCGCGCAGCTTTCACCGTCAGCAGGTCGGGGTCACCGGGGCCAGCGCCCACCAAATAGACTCGTGCTTTTTCCATGACGCCAAAATGGACGGCCGCCGTCCAAGCTTCAAAACAGGATTAGTTGGCCATGGGTTAGAAGAACTTTATCGGCGCCGATTTTTAAGCGGTACCTTGGCTCGCCACAGCCGCTTGCCCGTTTCGCGTAATCAGGTCCGCAGACTTTTTCAATTATCAACCTTCATGCTTCAAAGCTTTCCCCAAGTCCTGAATATCCGACAGTTTTTGATATAATGGCTGCCAGTCATCCTTTTGGGCAATGGCGTCCCAAATCATCTCAACCTCATCGATCAACATCGCGCAGACGGGGTTGCTTGCCCAATAATCGTCCGATGCGTGGGCTGGCGCATAACCGCGCAAGATGTCTTCAAATGCGGCTTGGTCTGCCCCGTCGGCTGCGAATGCGCCCGTCCTTCCACCTCTGTAGCCGTGGAAAAATGCGGCGATGGGAATTTGATCGCGGACCATCGCGCGTTCGGCGGCTTCGACAAGGCGCTTATCCTCGTTTTCGCCCTTTGACACAACGCCCAGTCGCCATAAAAATCGCCTAATGACCGATTGTTGATAGAGGTCGGGAAAGCGCTCTAGTGCGGCAATCAGCGGCGGTGCGTCCGATACCAGCCGCAGCGCAACCGCGAGTTGGCCAAGGTTCCAATGCAATGCTTCGGCTTGCCGTCCGAACGCATAAAGTCCGGATTGGTCGAAATAGGCTGCGGTAAAGCTTGGGTCCCATTTTTTGGTGAAGCGCCACGGGCCATAGTCAAAGCTTTCGCCCGTGATGTTGATATTGTCGGTGTTGAGCACGCCGTGGACGAACCCTGCGACCATGTACGACCCGGCAAGGTCGGCCACGCGATCAACCGCGAGCCCCAACAACTGTGCTGCGGGGTTCTCGGAAACCTCGACGCAGTAAAGATGTTCGAGGCAATAATGGATGAGCTTGTGCATCAGCGCTTCATTGCCTTCCGCCGCGATGCGTTGGAATGTTCCGAAACGTATGTGGCTATGGCTGAGCCGCACCATGACGGCAGATCTGGTGGGTGAAGGCTCATCCCCGCGGATCAATTCTTCGCCGGTTTCAATCAGCGAGAATGTTTTGGAGGTGTTGACCCCAAGCGCCTCCAGCATTTCGGTCGCCAATATCTCACGCACACCCCCTTTCAGGGTCAGCCTTCCGTCGCCGCGCCGGCTGTAAGGGGTGGTGCCAGAACCCTTGGTGCCAAGGTCAAGCAACCGGTCATGGCCATCGCGCAGCTGCGCGAACAGAAATCCCCGTCCATCGCCAATCTCCGGATTGTACACGCGGAACTGGTGGCCATGATACCTAAGCGCCAAAGGCTCGGGCATATTATCGGGGAGCGGTTCAAAACGCCCGAAATGGCGGATCCACGCCGCGTCGTCATATCCATCCAGCCCAACAGTTGCTGCCCAACGGTCGTTGCGAAAACGCAATGTCGTCTCGGGAAAGTTTGCCGCGCGCACGGGATCACCAATTTTTTCGCCCAGACTGGCGATTTGCGGATCAGGGCGGTAGGGAGAGTGCATAGGTTCGATAATCATTCAAAGCATCTGGGCGGTGCGAGAAGGAAAGGCAAGTATGGCGGCGGTCCGCATCCTCCATTTGCATAGCAGCTTTAACCTTGGCGGGCAGGAATCGCGCACGGTTCGTCTTATGAACCATTTTGGCGATCAGGCAGAACATACCGTTTTGTCGGCGGTTGATGATGCCTTTGGCGCTGCCGAGGCGATTGACCGGCGTGTCAAAGTCCAGTTCCCGAAAGATGCCGCACCGTCGTTAAAGGGCATGCCAGCCATTGGGCGCTATCGTCAGCTTGCCCAATATATGAAAAAATTTCACCTCGTTTTGACGTATAATTGGGATGCGATGGATGCGGTGATGGCGCATACCTTGTTCACCCGCAGCATGAACTTACCGCCACTGATCCACCATGAAGACGGGTTCAACGATGACGAAGTCGACCGGCTGAAAACGCCGCGCAACTGGTTTCGCACGATTGCGTTGCAGCGTTCGAATGCGCTGGTCGTCCCATCGAAAACGCTTGAGCATATCGCCCGAACCATATGGCATCAGCCGCTGGACAAGATTTGTCGGTTCCCCAATGGCATCGATACCGACCATTTTAACAGGCGTCCGCAGCGTGGATCTTTTCCGGGCTATCAGAAACGCACTGGCGAGATTGTGGTCGGCACAATCGCCGGGCTGCGCCCCGGCAAAAATCTTCCGCGGCTTGTGCGTGCAGTTGCGGCCGCCGGGCCAAATTTACAGCTCGCGATTGTGGGTGACGGGCCAGAGCGCGGTGCAATCATGGCGGAGGCACAACGCCTTGGCATAGCAGACCGCGTGATGATGCCCGGCGTCTTGCGTGACCCGGCGCGCTATATTCGCCTGTTCGATATTTTTGCATTGTCGTCGGATAGCGAGCAATATCCGATTTCCCTTATAGAGGCGATGACCAGTGCCCTTCCGGTGGTATCTACCGACGTTGGAGACGTACGACATATCGTCGCACGTGAAAACCGCCCGTTCATCGTCCCGCGCACCGACGAGGCGTCTTTGGCCCAAGCCATCAGGGAGTTGGCAAATGATGCCGGACTTCGGGAAAAACTGGGCAGTGCCAACCGCAATCTGGCCTGTGCACTATATGATGAAGAGACAATGTTTGCGCGTTATCGGCAGCTATATGGTTCCGCGATGAAACGTGCCGATTTTGCGCGACAAAGCTAGATAATTGCGATAGCGCGCCATCAGGGAAGCGCGCTGAACGGCGCTTTTGATATAGATATTAGGGGTTGTAATTGTGTTCAAGGGTCTGAAACCCATAATGTACGGTGGCCGCGAAGTTTGGCCTTTGGTCGAAGGTGGCAAGGGCGTTGCCGCCACCAATCACGCAAGTTCTGGCGCATGGGCTGCCGCCGGCGGCATTGGCACTGTGTCGGCGGTTAATGCCGACAGCTATGATGAAAATGGCGAGATGATCCCGCAGGTTTTTCACGGGAAAACACGTGCGGAACGTCATGAAGAGCTCGTGGAATACGGCATCCGTGGCGGCATCGCGCAGGTTCGCCTGGCGCATGAAATGGCCAATGGCAAAGGCGCCATCAATATCAACGTGCTTTGGGAAATGGGCGGATCGCAGCGCATTTTGCACGGCATTTTGGAAGCGACCAAGGGAATGGTCACTGGTGTCACCTGCGGCGCGGGCATGCCTTACAAGCTTTCGGAAATTGCGGCGCAATATGGCGTATATTATCTGCCTATCGTCAGCTCCGCGCGTGCATTCCGTGCATTGTGGAAACGCGCCTATCACAAGGTACCCGAATGGTTGGGTGCGGTGGTTTACGAAGATCCATGGTTGGCCGGTGGCCACAACGGTCTTTCCAACGCGGAAGATCCACGTAGTCCCGAAGACCCCTATCCGCGCGTAAAAGCACTGCGCGATGTCATGCGCGTTGAAGGCATTTCGGACGACGTGCCCATCGTGATGGCAGGCGGCGTATGGTTTTTGCGCGACTGGAACAACTGGATTGATAATCCAGAGCTTGGGCAAATCGCATTCCAGTTCGGTACGCGGCCATTGCTCACGCAAGAAAGCCCCATTCCACAGGGTTGGAAAGACGCGCTGACGAAAATTCCTGAAGACGGCGTGCTGTTGCATCAGTTTTCGCCAACAGGTTTCTATTCAAGCGCGGTCATCAATCCGTTCCTGCTTGAGTTGCAGGCCCGTTCAGAACGCCAGATTGCCTATGTGCAGACCGCCGATGCGGAACATACCGCGCAGCTGGATGTCGGCGTGAAGGGCAAGAATTTCTGGGTGAAGCCTGCGGACCTGATGAAGGCACGCGAATGGGATGCGCGCGGGTTTACGGTCGCTTTGAAGACGCCCGACAACACCTTGGTCTTCGTGACGCCGCCGTCGGGCGAAGTCATTCGCAAGGATCAGAAGGATTGCATGGGCTGTCTGTCGCATTGCGGATTTTCGTCGTGGAAGGACCATGACAATAATTCGACGGGTCGCCTCGCCGATCCGCGCAGCTTCTGCATTCAAAAGGCATTGCAGAACATCGCGCACGGCGCGCCCATCGACGAAAACCTGATGTTCGCAGGGCACAGCGCCTATCTGTTCGGGAAGGACCCGTTCTATTCGAACGGTTTCGTCCCGACTGTGCAGCAATTGATGGACCGCATTCTGACCGGCGATTGACGCCGGATTTCTTTGCCGAAAATTGCCCTTGGTCGCGTAGCAACGCGATCAAGGGCTATGTAGCATTAGGCCAAGGCAGGGCCAGCTTAATCCAAATCCCAAGCGCGTTCGCCATGGCTTGAAATATCAAGCCCATCGCGCTCCTGATCTTCGCTGACACGCATTGGCACGACCATCGACACCATATAGCCGATGATGAGCGTGACTACGGCGGAATAGGCGCCGACGATGGCGACGGCTTTCACCTGAACCCACAATTGCGATGCCATTCCCGCACCTTCGGCATAGCCAGCGCCCCCAAACGCTTCGCTTGCAAAGACCGCCAGCAGGACGGAACCAAGAATTCCGCCGATACCGTGCACCGCAAAAACGTCGAGCGAGTCATCGATTTTCAACGTGCCTTTGACAAGGCCAACAAACCAGAAGCAGACGACGCCTGCCAATATGCCGAGAATGATCGCGCCACCGGGGCCGATCACCCCTGCTGCCGGTGTGATCGTCGCAAGTCCAGCGACTGCGCCCGTTGCAAAGCCGACGGCTGTGGCCTTGCCGACCTTGATACGTTCAATCATCAGCCAGACAATTGCAGCCACCGAAGCCCCGACATGGGTGTTGATAATCGCGCTGGCGGCCGCGTCATTTGCCGCCAAAGCCGATCCGCCGTTGAAGCCAAACCAGCCAACCCAGAGCAGGCCTGCGCCTGCCACTGTGAGTGCGGGGCTGTGCGGGAGCATAAGCGTTTTGGGAAAGCCAATGCGCTTGCCAAGCATGAGCGCGACAACCAGCGCTGAAATACCAGCCGTGGTGTGCACAACAATGCCACCGGCGAAATCAATGACGCCCTGGTCGGCCAGAAAACCGCCGCCCCAAACCCAGCGGGTCACGGGGACATAAATCAACAGCGACCATAAGGCGCTGAAAGCCACGACCCAGCCAAAGCGGGCGCGTTCGACCCATGCGCCGACGATCAGGGCAGGGGTGATGATCGCAAATGTCATTTGGAAAAGCGCAAAGGCAAGCTCGCCTGTTGTCTGCCCCTCACGGACAGAATCGAGCAAACCATTGAACATGACATTTTCAAGCGAGCCAATGAAGCCGTTGCCGCCCACGGAAAAGGCGAGGCTATAGCCAATGACAATCCAGATCACCGAGGCAATGGCGGCAATCGCGCCGCATTGAACGAGGACCGATAAGAAGTTTTTGGCGCGAACCAGCCCGCCGTAAAAAAGCGCAAGGCCAGGCAACGTCATCATGAGAACGAGGGCCGATGCGGTCAAAATCCACGCGCTATCGCCGCTGTTGGTTTCAGGGATGGCGACCATACCCGCCTGTGCCATCGCTGGCGCTGACATGACTGCGCTGAACACCAGCGCTGCCTGCACAAATTTCTGGATCATAATCTTCCCCGCCCGCTTATTTGCCACGTCTCTAGGCGCGGCGTAACAAAGCCTCAAGGCACAAAATTACGGGTAACTTACCGCAATCGAAAGAAAATTGCTTATTGCCAGCCCTCAAGCACCTGATCGGGCGGTCGGTGGCCGTCGGCCCATACGCGGATATTTGTAATCACGCGTTCACCCGATGCTTCGCGTCCCTCGAATGTGGCACTGCCCAAATGCGGGAGTAGCACCGCGTTGGCTATGCTCAAGAACCGCGAGTCAACGGCGGGTTCATGCGTGTACACATCAAGCCCTGCGCCCGCGATACGACCACTTTGCAGTGCCTCGATCAACGCGTCTTCATCGATTAACTCACCGCGTGAGCTGTTGATGACATACGCGTTGGGTTTCATGTGCGCGATGCGTTCGGCATTGATGATTTTGTCTGTATCTGCGGTCAACGGACAGTGCAGTGTGATGATGTCCGAACGCGCGACCAGCCGGTCGATGTCGGGTTCGAACGTGACGCCCAGTTCATCTTCAACGCTGGCGGGCAAGCGGCTGCGCTTGTTGTAAATGATATTCATGCCAAATGCCTTGGCGCGCATGGCTACGGCCTCTCCAATACGGCCAAGACCGATGATGCCAAGCGTCTTGCCACCAATGCGGTGACCCAGCATGCCGGTGGGGCTCCAGCCGCTCCATTCGCCATTGCGCATGGCACGATGTCCTTCGCCAAGCCGGCGGGGCACGTTCAGAATGAGCGCCATCGTCAGGTCAGCGGTGTCGTCTGTAAACACGCCGGGCGTGTTTGTGACCATGATGCCCTTGGCCTTTGCTGCGGCCAGATCGATGTGATTAACCCCGGCACCATAGCTCGCAATCAGTTTCAGGCGCGGCGGGGCAGCGGCGATGATGCTGGCATCGATGGTGTCCGTGACAGTCGGCACGAGCACGTCGCAGTCCGCCATCGCAGCGACAAGCGCGTCGCGGGTGAGGGGGGTGTCATCGGCATTGAAACGCGCATCGAACAGTTCCGCCATGCGCTTTTCAACAGCAGGAAGAAGCGTGCGGGTGACGCGGACAGACGGACGTTCAATGCGGCTAAGTTCGGGCATGGCAGTGACTAAAGCCGATTATGCGACAAGGTCAAGACAGGATGGTTGCGCTGCGCGCCGCGCTTACGGTATAGGATGAACACGGTGGTAAAAAATATGGTTAATCAACACAATTCGATCGTGCGTTGCGGTGCATTGGCGCTTGTGCTTTTTGGTGCCGCGTCTGCCGCCGGGCAGGCCCAACAAAAGCCGCCTTATTGGGCCTCAATTTCGAAGCCAGAGGCGCGCATGCGTACGGGGCCAAGTACTGAATTCCCCGTTACATGGGTATATAAACGCGAAAACCTGCCCGTGAAAGTCGTGGCGGTGCACAGCGTATGGCGCAAGGTTCAAGACCCCGATGGTGAGCAGGGATGGCTTCATGTCCGCTTGCTGAGCCCGAAGCGGGCTGCCATCGTCATCGGTAAGGAAATTGGCGCATTGCGTGATGCGCCTGCGGCCAACGCGCATATATCATGGCGCGTGGAGCCCGGTGTGGTCGGGCTTATCGAAGAATGTGAAAAGGGCTATTGCCGCTTCGAAACCGAAGGGCGCTATGGTTATATCGAAACGGCACGCATCTGGGGCGACGAAGCGCCCTGAGACGTAACGCGTGAGGCTTAAGCCTCGACGCGCTCCGCCAGAACGGTCAGGCCGTTCTCATTCACTTCTGCAAAGCCACCAGCGATGATGAGGCGCTCGGGTGTTGCACCCTGCGTCGCGTAAATCTCAAGCGCCGCATCGTTACGCAGCGTGCTCATCATTGGGCTGTGGCCCTCAAGCACACCAAAATCGCCCTCACTACCCGGAACGACGACCATATAGACATCGTCCGAGCGGTAGAGCTTTTCAGGTGTTACGAGTTCGAAACGAAGTGCCATAATGGCTTACGCCGCCTCCGCCGCAAGCTTGGCAGCCTTGGCAACTGCATCTTCGATGCCGCCAACCATGTAGAAGGCTGCTTCTGGAAGATGGTCATATTCGCCATCGACAACTGCCTTGAACGACTTAACCGTGTCTTCGACCTGAACGAACTTACCGGAAATGCCGGTGAAGACTTCAGCAACATGGAAAGGCTGCGACAAGAAGCGCTGGATCTTACGTGCACGGGTAACAGTCAATTTGTCGTCTTCCGACAATTCGTCCATGCCCAAAATCGCGATGATGTCCTGAAGCGACTTGTACTTCTGCAGCGTTTCCTGAACGCGGCGTGCCGTGTCATAATGCTCTTGGCCAACAACGGCTGGTGTCAAAACGCGGCTGACCGAGTCAAGCGGGTCAACGGCTGGGTAGATACCCAATTCCGAAATTGCGCGGTTCAACGTGGTCGTCGCGTCCAAGTGAGCGAACGACGTTGCTGGTGCAGGGTCGGTCAAGTCATCTGCAGGAACGTAAATGGCTTGCACCGAGGTAATCGAACCCTTGGTTGTCGACGTAATACGCTCTTGCAACTGGCCCATGTCGGTTGCCAAAGTTGGCTGATAGCCCACAGCCGAGGGAATACGGCCAAGAAGTGCGGACACTTCGGAACCGGCCTGCGTGAAGCGGAAGATGTTGTCGACGAAGAACAGAACGTCCTGGCCTTCTTCATCGCGGAAATATTCCGCCATGGTCAGACCGGACAAAGCAACACGTGCACGCGCACCGGGAGGCTCGTTCATCTGGCCGAACACCAGCGCAACCTTCGAACCTTCTGGGGTTGGGTTGCCGTCGGCGTCCTTGGCGATAACGCCGGCGTCGAGGAATTCGTGGTACAGATCGTTACCTTCGCGGGTACGCTCACCCACGCCCGCAAACACCGAAACGCCGCCATGGCCCTTTGCGATGTTGTTGATCAGTTCCTGAATAAGAACGGTCTTGCCAACGCCGGCACCGCCGAACAGACCAATCTTGCCGCCCTTTGCATAAGGCGCGAGAAGGTCGATAACCTTAATACCGGTGACGAGAATTTCAGCTTCCGTCGACTGGTCGGTGAACAAAGGCGCTTCTGCGTGAATTGGGTTCGACTTTGCAGCGCCAACAGGGCCGCGCTCGTCGATTGGCTCGCCGATAACGTTCATGATGCGGCCAAGGGTCATTGGACCAACTGGAACCGAAATCTGCGCACCGGTGTCACGCACGGGCTGACCGCGGGTCAAACCTTCGGTCGCGTCCATTGCGATCGTGCGAACGGTGTTTTCGCCAAGATGCTGTGCAACTTCGAGGACGAGGCGGTTGCCGTTATTGTCGGTTTCAAGTGCCGACAAAATGGCAGGCAGCTGGCCAGTGAAGGTTACGTCGACAACAGCGCCGATGACCTGTGAAATGCGGCCCGTTGCACCGGCGACGTTAATCGCGGTTTGGCCAGCACCAGCCTTTGGAGCGGGAGCCTTGGTTGCAGCAGCTTTTTTCACAGGCGCTTTTTTAGCGGCTGCGGCGGGTGCTGCGGCCTTTTTTGGAGCGGCGGTCTTCTTCGGGGCGGTTGCCATTTGCTTCTTCCTTGCCTTTGGATGTCGTTAAAGCGCTTCTGCGCCTGCGATAATTTCGATAAGTTCAGTCGTAATCGCCGCCTGACGCGTGCGGTTATATTGAATAGTCAGCTTGTTGATCATGTCGCCTGCATTGCGCGTTGCGTTGTCCATTGCGGTCATTTTCGAACCTTGCTCGGACGCAGCATTTTCGCGATTTGCGCGAAGCAACTGAACGGCAACATTGCGCGGCAGCAAGTCAGCGAGAATTTCTTCCTCATCTGGCTCATATTCAACCGTTGCAGAAACGCCGACGGCATCGCCTTCACCGCCGGTAACAGCGACGGGCATCAGCTGAATTTGCGTTGGTGTTTGCGTAAGGACGTTTTCGAACTTGCTGAAAAACAGATGCGCGACGTCAAATTCGCCCGCTTCAAAACGTGCGGTCAGATCTTCGCCCCATGCTTGCACATCAGCGTAAGTGAGCTTGCCCAAATCGCCGGGTTCAATGCTGTGGATGATATCGCCACGGAAAGTCCGGCTAAGCTGGTCGCGGCCTTTCTTTCCGATGGTGTAGAATTTGACGGTCTTGCCTTCGGCCTTCAATGCTTCTGCCTGACGGCGAGCAAGACGGACGATATTGGTGTTGAACGCGCCCGCAAGGCCCTTGTCGCTGGTGGCGACAACGAACAAATGCACGTCGCTGTTGCCTGAACCAGCAAGCAGCTTTGGCGATTGTGGACCGACCGTTACCTTCGACGCGATGCTTGATACGACCGCTTCCAGTCGTTCTGCATATGGGCGTGATGCTTCTGCTGCTTCGGTTGCCCGACGCAGTTTCGCAGCAGCGACCATTTTCATCGCCTTGGTGATCTTCTGGGTCGACTTGACCGAGTTGATCCGCATTTTGAGGGCCTTAAGAGACGCCATCTATTCTTCCCTTTGCCGTCACCCTGAACTTGTTTCAGGGTCTTAATTAAGATGCTGAAACAAGTTCAGCATGACGGGTGATTGTTAAGCGAAATTCTTCGTGAACTTTTCGAGAGCCGCCATCAGTGCCTTCTTGCTGTCGTCGCTGAAGTCGCGGCTGTCGCGAATGGTCTTCAGGATGCCAGCATGGTTGGCACGAAGGTCAGCCAGCATGGCGTCTTCATAGCGGTTCACGTCGGTAACAGGGATGCCGTCGAGGTAACCATTTGTACCTGCGAAGATTGACGCGGTCTGCTCTTCGAAAGGCAGTGGCGAGAATTGCTTCTGCTTCAACAGCTCAGTCAGGCGCGCACCGCGGTTTAGCAGCTTTTGCGTCGACGCATCGAGATCCGAACCGAACTGCGCGAACGCAGCCATTTCGCGATATTGCGCAAGCTCAAGCTTAATCGAGCCCGATACCTTCTTCATCGCCTTAGTCTGCGCAGCCGAACCAACGCGGCTAACCGACAGACCAACGTTAATCGCAGGGCGGATACCCTGGAAGAACAGGTCGGTTTCAAGGAAGATCTGACCGTCGGTGATCGAAATCACGTTGGTTGGAATGTACGCCGAAACGTCACCAGCCTGAGTTTCAATGATCGGCAATGCCGTCAACGAACCACCGCCATTGGCGTCTGACATCTTTGCAGCGCGCTCAAGCAAGCGGCTGTGGAGATAGAAAACGTCACCAGGATAAGCTTCACGGCCTGGAGGACGACGCAGAAGAAGCGACATCTGGCGATAGGCAACAGCCTGCTTCGACAAATCGTCATATACGATGACGGCGTGCATGCCGTTGTCGCGGAAATATTCACCCATCGCAACGCCGGTGTAAGGCGCGAGGTATTGAAGCGGTGCAGGCTCCGAAGCGGTTGCAGCAACAACGATGGAATATTCCATCGCGCCTTGTTCTTCCAATGCACGAACGATTTGCGCAACGGTCGAACGCTTCTGACCGACGGCAACGTAGATGCAGTAAAGCTTCTTCGATTCGTCAGTGCCCTTGTTCACTTCCTTCTGGTTGATGAACGTGTCGATGGCGACAGCGGTTTTACCGGTCTGACGGTCACCAATGATCAATTCGCGCTGGCCGCGGCCAACAGGAACGAGCGCGTCGAGCGCCTTAAGGCCAGTCTGTACAGGTTCCGAAACCGATTGGCGCGGGATGATGCCAGGCGCTTTGACTTCAACGCGGCTGCGCTGTGTTGTCTTGAGCGGGCCCTTGCCATCAATTGGGTTGCCAAGGCCGTCAACAACGCGGCCAAGCAATTCCTTGCCGACAGGAACGTCAACGATCGTGCCGGTACGCTTTACAACGTCACCTTCGCGAATTTCGCTGTCGGTTCCGAAAATAACGACACCGACATTGTCCGCTTCAAGGTTCAAGGCCATACCCTGAATACCGTTGGCGAATTCGACCATTTCACCAGCCTGAACATTGTCGAGGCCGTGAATACGGGCGATACCGTCACCAACTGACAGAACGCTACCGACTTCCGAAACCTGAGCTTCGGTGCCGAAATTGGCGATCTGGTCCTTAATGACCTTGGAAATTTCTGCGGCGCGGATATCCATTTTGCTACTTAGCCTTTCATCGCGTTAGCGAGGGTGTTCAAACGGGTTTTAATAGAAGTGTCGATCATCTGGCTGCCGATGCGGACAGTCAGGCCACCCAGTATGGATGGATCGACTTTGGTTTGGATGGCCACGTCGCTGCCGACGCGTGCCTTAAGATTTGCGGAAAGCGTCTTCATCTGCGCTGCGCTCAAGGCGTGCGCTGAAGTAACTTCGGCGGTAACTTCGCCGCGATGGGCTGCAGCAAGCGACGAAAATGCCCGCGCGACTGATGCGGTTTCGCTGAGCCGGCGATTGTCGGCAAGCACGCCCAAGGTCTTGGTCGTTAAAACATCCAGCTTCATTGCCTTGGCAACAGCAGCGATCGCTTTTTTCGCGTCCGTCCGAGTCAACACGGGGTTGGCGGTAAGCGACTTAAGGTCTGCCGATTCGTTCACAGCTTTGGCGACCGACGTAAGGCTTTTTTCAACGGCGTTGATGGAGTTGGCGTCGCGCGCCAACTCGAACAATGCCGTCGCGTAACGGCCAGATAGACTGGCTTGTATATTAGCGCTTGTGCCGCCGGAATTATCCACGCGTTGAAGTCCTTAAATGTACAACTGATGTATTTGCTGAACCAGCCGAAAGGTTGCCCTGTCTCTAGCGTCGCCGCGCGCCTAGCAGGGCTTTTGTTGCGATGCAAGATTGGGAATTAAGTTCATTGCATACTGTTGCGGCCACAAACTTGTTCTGGTGGTGCAAACTGGCGTTGCACGGCAATCGAAAACACGTGAAATGCGGCAGGAGAGGAGACCGAGATGGGTGAAATGATTCGGATGACAATGTCGGACGGCGCGGAAATTGCCGTCTACCATGCCTTGCCAGATGGTGCGCGGCGCGGTGGCTTAGTGTTGGTGCAGGAAATTTTTGGCGTGACGGACCATATTCGCGAGTTGTGCGACGAATATGCCGCAGATGGCTATGAAGTGTTGTCACCTGCTATTTTTGATCGCGAGCATCCGGGTTTTGAGGCGGACTATACCGGACCCGATTATAACCGCGCCGTGGAGCTGGCGCGCGATCTTCATCCATTTGTACAGTCGCTGGATGATGCGCAGATATGCATTGACGCGTTAAAGGACAAAGGCCCGGTTTTCATCACCGGCTATTGCTATGGTGGCTCAGTGGCTTGGGCCGTTGCCGGTATCAGCGATGATCTTGCGGCCGCCAGTTGCTATTATGGCAGTCTCGTGCCGACAATATATGCGGACCAAACGCCCAAATGCGCCACAATCGCGCATTTCGGCAGATACGACCATGGCATTCCGATGGAAGGTGTGGAGGCACTTATTGAAAAGGCGCACCCCACCGCGCAGATATTTGTGTACGATGCCAATCATGGGTTCAATTCGGACCGGCGGAAAGACTATCATGAAGAAAGCGCCGATCTGGCGCGTGCGCGGACCTTGGCGCTGTTCCGCGCATGTGGCGGCTAGACTGGATCGAAAAGGGGCATTTCGGCATGACACCAAGCGCGTGGAAAAATGGCGGGGCAGGGGTAACAATCCGTTGGGCGGTGGTTGATACCGCGCTGGGCAAAATGCTGCTGGCCGCGACCGATAAAGGCATCTGCCGCCTGTCATTCGATGAAGATGAAACCGCGCTGCAACGGCGGTTTCCAAACGCAGATATCATCGCCGGGGGCAGTGCGCTCACGCATCTGGTAACAGGCGCCATTGCGGCGATAGAGAACCCCGCACACATGCCGGACTTGCCGCTGGATGTGGCAGGTACGGCATTTCAACAGGCCGTCTGGAACGAGTTGCAGCACATTCCGGCGGGCGAAACGCGAACATATGCAGATATCGCGGCTGCGGTTGGCAGCCCCAATGCTGTGCGCGCGGCGGGAAGTGCCAATGGTGCGAATAATGTCGCTGTCCTGATCCCCTGCCACCGGGTTATCCGCAGCGACGGTTCGCTTGGCGGCTATGCATATGGTCTGGAGCGAAAACAGGCCTTGCTGGACAAAGAACGCGCGCAAGACCGATTATTGTGATGCGCGGCTGGTTGCTTAAGGATAAATTGCCCGCACAAAATACAGGCCTTCGGGCGGCGCATTTTCCGCCAAGGCGGAACGGTCTGCCGCATCCAGCGCAGCCTGCAAATCGTCGGCGGTCCAACGGCCAAGTCCAACCGCCACAAGGCAACCCACCATCGACCGCACCTGATGATGCAGGAACGATAAGGCCGCAGCCTCGACGATCACATGCTGCCCTTCGCGGCGGACGTTCAACCGTTCGAGCGACTTGACCGGGCTTGCCGATTGACATGCCGTCGACCGGAAGGTCGTGAAATCATGCACGCCCACCAAAATTTGTGCCGCTGCGTGCATTGCGTCAGCATCAAGGTGCGGACCAACGCGCCATACCCGGCCCTTTTCCAAAGTGAGTGAGGCGCGGCGGTTGAGGATGCGATATTGGTAGGACCGACCAATGCAGCTGTAACGCGCATGCCAGTCGTCGGCGACTTCCTCGCAATGTAATATCGCGATGGGGTGCGGCCGCAAATGGGCGTTAATGGCTTCCATCAATCGGAACGATGACAGTCCTTTTTCAACATCGACATGCGCGCGCATGCCCAGCGCGTGGACGCCTGCATCGGTGCGGCCAGCGCTATAGACCAATGTCTTTTCGCCGGTGGTTTTGAATATAGCCTCTTCGATGGCGCCTTGAACCGAAGGGCCATGGTCTTGCCATTGCCAGCCCATATAGGGGCCGCCGTCAAATTCGATGGTGAGCGCAAAGCGGGTCATTGCAGAACCGTGCCCGCCGGTATTGCCTTGCCACGCAGCAAGTCTGCGGTCGGCATGGCCGGTTTGCCGGCACGTTGGATTAGGGTGGGACGGATCGCATCCACGCCGCATGCGATGGTCAGCCGATCGTCCGAAATTGTGCCGGCTGTGCTGGTTCCCGCAACGATGTCGGCGGCAAGCACCCGATATCGCTCGCCCTCAAATTCGAACCATGCACCCGGCGCCGGGTTATATGCGCGTATTTGTCGTTCGACCGCTTCGGCGGACATTGAAAAATCCAATTTGGTTTCTGCCTTGTCGATTTTGGCGGCATAGGTCACGCCATCTACCGGTTGCGGCACGCAAGGATGGGCGTCGAGGTCCGATAATACCCGCACCATCAATTCTGCGCCAAGCTCGGCCAACTCGCTGGTCAGGATGCCCGTTGTCTTGTGCCCGATTTCGATTTCCGTTGTTGCGCGAACAGGGCCGGTATCGAGGCCTGCCTCCATTTGCATGACCATCACGCCTGTTGTGGTGTCGCCTGCCAGTATAGCACGCTGAACCGGTGCAGCACCGCGCCAGCGCGGCAGCAGCGAACCGTGAATATTCAGGCAACCATGCCGCGGCGCGTCCAAGATCGATTTGGGCAGGATAAGTCCATATGCCGCGACAATTGCGGCGTCGAGGTCAAGCGCGGCAAATTCCGCTGCTGCATCGTCCTGTCTCAGCGACAGCGGCGTGCGCACAGGCAAACCCAGTTCTTCGGCGCGCTGTTGCACGGCGGACGGCGTAAGCTTTTTACCGCGGTTCGCGGGGCGGGGCGGCTGCGAATATACGGCAGCCACATCATGCCCAGCGGCAACCAGCGCGTCGAGCGCGGGCACGGCAAATTCGGGTGTTCCCATGAAGGCAAGACGCATCGTCACTTTTCCTTTGTTCGAAACCCCCCTAAGACCCCCAGCATGGCATCGCAAGAAATAGACGCATTGGCACAGGCATTGTCGAAATTGCCCGGACTTGGTCCCCGCTCGGCACGGCGGGTTGTGCTGCACCTTATGAAAAAGCGTGAAAGCGTTTTGATGCCGCTTTTGCGTGCGCTGGAGCAGGTCGAGCAACGGCTGGTCGTCTGCAGCACGTGCGGAAATATCGATACCGGCAACCCCTGCGGCATTTGCGTCGATCCACGCCGCGACATTCGTTCCATCTGTGTTGTCGAAGACGTATCCGATTTGTGGGCGCTGGATCGCTCGCGGCTATTTCCGGGAAAATATCATGTCCTGGGTGGCCGGTTATCTGCATTGGATGGCGTTCGGCCAGAGGATTTGAACATCGAAGGCTTGGTTGCCCGCGTTGCCGCGGGCGGCGTTGATGAAGTCGTCTTGGCCATGAATGCCACTTTGGAAGGGCAGACAACCGCGCATTATCTCGCGGAACGGCTTGAACAATTTCCGATACGCTTGACCCAATTGGCGCATGGCGTGCCCGTTGGCGGTGAGCTTGATTATCTGGACGATGGCACTTTGGCACAAGCATTGCGCGCCAGACGTCCAGTCGGTTGATTTATCGTACGACCGTCCCTATTTGCGACCCATGGCCATATTACCTATTCTTGAAGCGCCCGATCCGCGGCTGAAAACCATTTCGACGCCTGTCGAGACATTTGATGCGGATTTGAAAACGCTTGTCGATGACATGACCGAAACGATGTACGCCGCGCCCGGTATCGGGCTGGCCGCTATTCAGGTCGGGGTGCCCAAGCGCCTGTTGGTTATCGATTTGCAGGAAGAGGAAGGCGAGGGCGACGAGCCCGTTCGTAATCCGCGCGTGTTTGTGAATCCGGAAATATTGGACCCGTCGGACGAACACAGCCTGTACAATGAAGGCTGCCTTTCGGTGCCTGACCAATATGCAGAGGTCGAACGCCCCGCGCAAATCCGTGCACGCTGGCAGGACCTTGATGGCAAAGTCCACGAAGAGACAATGACCGGCCTAATGGCGACCTGTCTCCAGCATGAGATGGACCATCTCGAGGGCATTTTGTTCATTGATCACCTGTCGCGGCTAAAGCGTCAGATGGTGCTCAAGAAAATCGAGAAAGCCCGCAAAATGGGCGGCGGGCATGTTCATAATGAGCATTGCCGCCACTAAATTGCGCTAGCCGGACAAGTTTCCGGCTTGATCCGCCGCGTTACTTTACAAATTGCGTCGGTGCGGGGCTGATTGTCACGAACTTGCCCGACTGAATTTCCTGCACCTCAAGCATGCGCTCGGTGAGGCCATTGGGCATAAAGCGGAATGCCCCATCAACGCCGATAAAGCCTTGGGGATCGGTAAGCTGCGCAACGGGGAATTTCGTCCCCGGACGCCAGTCACGTGCGACCCGCGCGATCAAAAGCACTGAATCATAGCCGAGGCTGGAAAGGCGCAGTGGCGCCTTGCCAAAGCGTGCCCGATATTTGGCGGCATATTGGGTATAGAGCGTGTCAGAGACGCTCGCAAACCAACCGCCATACATCGCCGGGCTACCCGCCAATGAACCATTGATATTCCACAAATCGGTGCCGAGAATTTTTGCATTGCGCATGCCGTTCCGACGAAGCGCCGGCACCAATACAACGCCTGCACGGCCGCTATCGGCAATTAGGACAGCATCAATCTGACCCAATTTTGCCAACCGGCGCGCCGCTGCATCGGCAGACGCTGTCGTTCCATCGGATTCTTCGATAGCAACTAGCGTTCCGCCTGCGCTGCGCACTGCAGAGGTCAGGTTTGATTGCGCACGCTGGCCATATACATTGGTCGAAACAACGCCTGCAATGCGGTTATAGCCTTGCGAACGGGCGTAGCGGACAACGCGGTCGATGGATTGATTGGGCAAATGACCGAGTAAGAATACATTTTGCCCGGCAACACCGACATCGTTGGAAAAGCTGATGATGGGCACAGCTGCGGTGCGGGCGACTGCGGCGGCCTCAACAACATCGTCGCCACGCAGCGGGCCCAATATGACCTTGTTCCCATCGGCGACCGCGCGCTTTGCCGCTGCGGCGACGCCGGTGCTGGTGTCATAGGTGATCATACGGATGTTGGTTGCTTTGGTGTCGGCCAGTGCAAGCGCGGTCGCGTTGGCGATGGATTGGCCAACGTCGCCGTCTGGACCCGTCACCGGCAACAGCAGCGCAACGTGGTGCATGCCGTCCAGCGCGTCCTCGGACACCGCAGCTGGTGGCCCTTTGCCCCCACGCGGGCCGGTGGCGCAGGCCGCGAGCAAAACGACCGAAGCCAAAACCAGCAGCTTTTTGATCTGTCCTGCTAAAGCTTGCGGCGTTGCGCCGCTTGCTGCATTGGATGCGCTCATGAATTTTCCCTTGGGTAGAAGCATATAAATCAGATGATGTTCGAATCGGGCTTATATGTCGTTGCGACACCAATCGGCAACCTTGCAGATATGTCACAACGGGCGATTGATCTGCTGGAAGCCGCAGAAATTGTGGCTGTAGAAGACAGCCGGGTAACCGGCAAATTGTTGCACCATCTTGGCCTAAAGAAAAAGATGCGGCGCTACAACGACCATAGTGGCGAGGCCGAGCGCGAGTCACTGGTCGCCGCGGCGCGCGGCGCGGTTGTTGCGCTGGTATCGGACGCAGGGACGCCGCTGATTTCAGACCCCGGTTACAAGCTGGTGCGCAGCGCACGCGAGGCAGGCGTTCCGGTATATACGATCCCCGGTGCAAGCGCTGTGACGGCAGCTTTATCAATTTGCGGTTTGCCCACGGATCGCTTTCTGTTTGCCGGCTTCCTTCCCAATAAAGCAAAGGCACGTGTCGAAACGTTGACGGAGCTGGGGCAGGTAAAGGCGACGTTGGTTTTCTACGAGGCAGGGCCGCGTCTCGCTGCATCGCTTTCCGCCATTGCGGAGACCTACGGCGACCGTGAAGTCGCCGTCGCGCGGGAACTGACCAAGAAATTTGAAGAGGTTGTAACGGGCACTGCGTCCGAACTTGCCGCGCGTTATGCAGCGCAAGAGCCAAAGGGCGAAATCGTCCTGATCATTGGCCCGCCGGCCGATGACGTTGCCTATGACACCGGTGATGTGGACACAGCATTGCGCGAAGCACTGGATACGATGTCCGCCGCCAAAGCCGCTGGCGTCATTGCCAAGCGTTTCGGGTTGGAGCGCAGCGATGTCTATGCGCGCGCTACGCAACTGAAGTCGCAGTGAACCGGCTTGCCGCAGAAAAATTGGGGCGGCGCGGCGAAAATATCGCCGCCTGGTTTTTGCGGTTAAAGGGCTGGCGGGTCGTTGCCACGCGCGTCAAAACGCCGCGCGGCGAAGTCGACTTGATCGCGCGGCGCGGCAAAACCATTGCGTTCGTGGAAGTAAAAGCGCGCGCAAATGTGCGTGACCTCGCCACCGCGATTGACGCGTACAGATTACGCCGCGTTGCAGCTGCGGCGGAAATTCTGCTCCCGAAATATGGAAAAGAATGCGAAAATATGCAGATAGACGTGATTATGGTTGCGCCATGGCGTTGGCCGAACCATCTGCCAAACGTCTGGCACGGATAAGGACAAGCAAATGGCAATACAAATGGCGGTCCAGATGGACCCGATGGACGGCATCAATATTCATGGCGACTCCAGCTTTGCGCTGATGCTTGCTGGCCAATCGCGCGGCTATGATATTTGGCATTATGATGTGATGTCATTGACGCTCGACGCCAACGACCGGCTCACCGCGCTCGCACATCCCGTGCATGACCTCCAACGCGTCGAGGGCGCGCATTACCGGTTCGGTGCGCCGCAGCGTATTGATTTGGGCTCCGACATCGACGTCGTGCTGATGCGGCAGGACCCGCCATTTCATGTGGGCTATATCACCGCTACCCATTTGCTCGAACGCATCGAGCATGAGACGTTGGTGGTCAACAACCCCGCCAGCGTGCGGAATGCGCCGGAAAAAGTCATGGTGCTCGACTATCGCAAGTTCATGCCACCCACGCTGATTACGCGTTCACTTGATGAAGTGCGCGCGTTTCAAAAGGAACATGGCGCGATTGTCGTAAAACCTCTCCATGGCAATGGCGGTAAGGCGATTTTCCGGATTGAAGCGGATGGCAGCAATGTCGGCGCGCTGTTTGAGGTGTTCAATTCGACATGGCCCGAACCGCATATGGTGCAGCCATTCCTGCCCGACGTTGCGAAGGGCGACAAGCGGATCGTTCTGATCGATGGCGAAGTCACAGGGGCCATCAACCGCCGTCCGGGTGAAGGCGAATTCCGGTCGAACCTTGCGGTAGGCGGCAGTGCCGAAGCGACGTTATTGACCCCGGAGGAGCAAGAAATTTGCGCTGCGATGGGGCCGCGTTTGAAGGAACTTGGGCTGATATTCGTCGGCATTGATGTTATTGGCGGAAAATGGCTGACGGAAATCAACGTAACCTCGCCAACCGGTATCGTCGCGATTGACCGGTTCAATGGCACTGATACCGCCGCCAAAATACTCGATGCCATTGAACGCAGGCTTGCCGGCCGGGGTTAATGGAAGACTGGATTATCCGGCTCGTCGAATGGGGGCATTATTGGGGTGTGGCCCTGCTGATGCTGCTGGAGACGGTTTTTCCGCCCGTCCCGTCAGAGGTCATTATGACCGTGGCGGGTGTGTCGGCGGCACGTGGCAATATGAGCCTTTGGGGCACGATCGCGGCCGGAACCGCAGGCGCGATGCTTGGCAACTGGCTGTGGTATTGGCTCGCCATCAAGTTTGGCGAAGCGCGGATGCATGTGTTTATCGACCGCTACAGCCGTTGGCTCACGCTTGACTGGGCAGAGATTGAACGCGGACATGCGCTGTTTCGCAAGCATGGACCAATCATCGTGCTCGTGGCGCGCATGTTGCCCACGCTGCGTTCTTTGATTTCGATTCCCGCTGGTTTGTTCGGGATGTCGCTGCGCCGTTTTCTGGTTTTTTCCACGATTGGAACGGCGGGGTGGAGCGCGGCTCTCGCTTCCGGCGGCTATTTCCTGGGCTCACAATTTGACGATATCGAAAAGTGGCTTGGGCCTTTGTCGACCGTCATCATGGTCGGCATATTGGGGACTTATGTTTGGCGGCTGGCGCGCTGGAAGCCCAATCTCATGCCCGTGCCTAAGCCCGTGGATGCGCGTTCTGATATTCATCCAGAAGCATAGCCGTATCGACGGCGGTATAGATTTGCGTTGATGATAGGCTGCTGTGGCCCAGCAGTTCCTGAAGACTGCGCAGATCTGCACCACCCGCAAGCAAATGCGTTGCAAAGCTGTGGCGCAAGGCATGCGGCGTTGTGCGTTCCGATAGGCCAAGCCGCATGCGGGCGCCTTGCACGGCGCGGCGCACAAGTGCTGGCGCCAATGGCCCGCCGCGCGCGCCGCGAAACAATGGCTGGTCGGCAGCCATTGGATAAGGGCACAATGCGATATATTCCTCAATAGCGGTGCTGACTTGCGCAAGCAGCGGCACAATGCGCGTCTTATTGCGCTTGCCGGTGACGCGCAGTGTCGTGCCAAGCGGCAAGATATCGCCGAGCAGCCCCGTCGCTTCGCTCACCCGCAGGCCGCTGCCGTACAGCAGGAGAAGCAAGGCCCAGTCACGTGCGCCAACCCAGCCATCGTTCGCGCTTTCTGCGACGTCATCCGCTAGCGCCAGTACGTCGTCGGGGTTTACGGGGCGCGGCAGGCTGCGCTGCACACGCGGGCCCTTCATTGGGGGCAGGGTTGCGTTTTCGCCCAGTGCAAAGCGCAAAAAATGACGGGCGGCGGACAATTCACGCGCGGTGGACCGGTTGGTCAGTCCATCGCCACGCCGGTCCGCCAAAAAGGCACGCATATCAGCGGCGGAAATTTTCATCAGCGTTGTGCGGTCGACGGCCGAACCCCAGTGCAATTGCAGAAAACCGGTAAGCCGATCTGCCGTGGCGTGATAGGCGCGGACGCTATGCGGCGACATCCGGCGATTGTCGGTCAGGAACGTCAGATATTCGGCGAGCAGTGACATTATGCCGTCATGCTATCAGGCGGCCGCATCCGCCTCAACCGCTACTATTTGCGGAAGGATCGCATCCAGCAACGGCATGCCTTGCGGCGTAACCGTGATGCGGTCGCCGTTGCGGGAGATGAGACCAAGGCGGGCGATTTTGTCCACCGCAGTGAAATCCAGCATTTTATCTGGCGCGATACCCGTGCGCGATGACAGTCGCTCAAGGCTGATGCCTTCGCTCAAGCGCAGTCCCATGAGCAAGCTTTCGGTTGCACGGCTTGCGGGATCGAGATGATCTTCGGTGCTGATGCCATGCGCGTTGCGGTCCACTGAAGACAGAAAATTCTCTGGTTTTTTATGGCGTTGTGTCGCATACTTCAGACGTCGTCCATGTGCGCCGGGGCCAATGCCGATATAATCATCATAGCGCCAGTAACTCAAATTATGCCGGCTTTCATGTCCCACCCGCGCATGGTTACTAATCTCATAGGCTGCCATGCCCGCGGCGCGCGTCATGTCCTGCGTCATGTCATAAAGGGTCGCCGCATCGTCATCGTCGGCGGGGGTGAAGTGCCCCGTGCGCACGAGCGTTTCGAACCTTGTGCCTGCCTCAATCGTCAACTGATACAGCGACATATGATCGGTGCCGAAGGACAATGCGCGCCGAAGCTCAGCCTCCCATTGCTTGCCTGTTTGTTCGGGCCGCGCATAAATCAGGTCAATATTGACGCGGTCGAAATGGTGCTGCGCAACCGTGAGGGCATCAAGGCTCTCCGCAACCGAATGCGCGCGCCCCAAAAAGGCCAAGGCGGCGTCATCGAGCGATTGCAGGCCAAGCGAAACGCGGTTGACGCCCGCTTTGGCCAAATCGGCGAAGCGGGATGCCTCAACCGAGGACGGGTTCGCCTCAAGTGTAATTTCGATATTGTCGGCAAAGCCCCAATGTTGCGCAGCGGCGTCAATCAACGCGGCGACCGTTGACGGCGGCATCAGCGATGGCGTGCCACCGCCGAAGAAAATGGAGCTCAGCTTGCGGTCGGGTGTCAACGCCGCTTCGTAGGCCATATCCGCGAGTAAGGCTTTGCACCACGCGTCTTGGTCTACGCTTTCCCGCACATGGCTGTTGAAATCACAATAAGGGCATTTGGAAACGCAAAAGGGCCAGTGGATATAGAGGGCGAGCGGCGTGCTCAAAAAACGGCCTCAACCAATTTGCGGAACGCATCTGCCCTGTGGCTCATGGCATGCTTCTCCGCAGGGTCCAATTCCGCAAAAGTGTGCGTGCGGTCGGTTGGCACAAACACAGGATCATAGCCAAAGCCCAACGTGCCACGCGGAGGCCATGTCAGGCTGCCCTGCACGCGGCCTTCGAACAGTTCTTCATGACCATCGGGCCATGCAAGCGCGAGGGTGCAGATAAAATAGGCGCTTCGGTCGGTATCCGGACCAAGCTCGGCCAATTTGCCCTCGACTTTACCCATCGCCATATACCAGTCGCGTCCTGGGCCCCCTTCGAACCGCTGCTTTTCCGCCCAGTCCGCGGTGTACACACCAGGCGCTCCGCCAAGCACGGCCACGCAAAGGCCGCTGTCATCCGCCAAGGCAGGCAGGCCCGATCCTTGGGCAGAGGCATGTGCTTTCAGCAGTGCATTTTCGGCAAAGCTCGTCCCCGTCTCTTCGGGCTCGGGCAAGTCAAGCTCGCCCGCCGAAACCGGTTCGATGCCGAAGGGCGCCAGCAAGGCGCGGATTTCGCGTACCTTGCCCGCATTGTGGCTGGCGATGACAAGCTTGCCGGGCTGCAATTTGCGATGGGTCATATTTTCTTGCCTTGAACCATATTGTCATCCCCGCTTTCGCGGGAATGACATTGGCGTTTAAACTGCCAAATGCGGTTACTTTACCGCTTCAGCTTGCACCGCGAATATCCGGTCGGTGCCCATGCGTGCGAGACGAAGCAAGCGCAGCAGGCTTTCCTCATCATAGGTCGCACCTTCGGCGGTCGCTTGTACTTCAGCAATCTGTCCACCTTCAATGAGGACAAAGTTCGCATCCGCGTCAGCGCTCGAATCTTCGATATAGTCGAGGTCAAGCACGGGCGTACCGTTAACGATGCCGCAGCTGATGGCGGCGACGCGGCCGCTGATCGGGTCTTCCTTAATCGCGCCCGAAGCAAGCAGGCCATCGACCGCAAGCCGCAAGGCCACCCATGCGCCAGAGATAGCTGCGGTGCGCGTTCCACCGTCGGCTTGCAACACATCGCAATCGATCGTGATTTGATGCTCGCCAAGCTTTTTCATATCTACGACAGCGCGTAAAGAACGGCCAATAAGACGTTGAATTTCTTGCGTTCTACCTGACTGCTTGCCCTTCGCCGCTTCACGCTGGCTGCGGGTGTGCGTGGCGCGTGGGAGCATCGAATATTCCGCCGTCACCCAACCTTCACCCTTGCCACGCAACCATGGTGGAAGGCGATCTTCGACGCTTGCGGTCACAAGCACGCGGGTGTCGCCAAAGCAGATGAGGCAGCTGCCCTCTGCATGCTTGGTGAAATGGGTTTCAATCGAAATGGCGCGCATTTCGTCTGGCGCACGGCCTGATGGTCGCATGATAGACTCCTGATAATGGGTTGAAGGATGCAATAGCTTGCCCCGCTTGCTTTGCAAGCGCGCTGCGCTAAACCAGCAACCGTGAGCCAAATTCCAATCAATGAACTGAACGATCGCACGCGCGTCATCTTCCGGATGGTGGTCGAAAGCTATTTGGACAATGGCGCGCCCGTGGGGTCGCGAACGCTGTCCAAATTTGCGGGCCTGAATTTGTCGCCCGCCTCCATTCGCAATGTGATGCAGGATTTGGAAGAAGCAGGATTGCTTGCCTCACCGCATACCAGCGCTGGCCGTGTGCCCACCGAAAGCGGGCTTCGTCTTTTTGTCGACGGCATGATGCAGTCAGCTGAACCGTCAATGGAAGAACGCCGTGCGATTGAATCGCAAATCATAAGCGATGGGCCAATTGAAGAAGCGTTGGCGGCGGCGACGTCGGTGTTGTCGGGGCTATCGGCCTGTGCCGGAATCGTGCTCGTCCCCAAACGCGATGCCGTGTTGAAAGCATTCAACTTTGCGCGCCTGTCGCCGACCCAAGTTCTGGCTATCATGGTCGGGTCCGACAACAGCGTCGAAAACCGGTTGGTCGCGATTGACCCTGCTGTTTCCGATTCGGCGTTGGTTGAGGCGTCCAACTATATCTCCGCCCGATTGTCGGGTTTGACCTTGTCAGAGGCACTGGAGCATCTTGATCGCGAAATTCGTGCGGAACAGGCGGAGCTTGATGTGGCAAGCCAGAAGCTCGTGCGCGATGGTCTGGCGATCTGGTCGCTCGATGCCAATGACCGGCCGGTGCTGATTGTGCGCGGTCAATCGAACCTGATTGACGAGGCCGCAGCGGCGGACCTTGACCGGGTGCGCCAGTTGCTCGACGAATTGGAAAGCAAAGAAGAAATCGCGCGGCTGGTCGACAGTGCCCGCGATGCGCAATCGACGCGGATCTTCATTGGTTCAGAGAATAATCTGTTCTCGCTGTCGGGCTCCTCAGTCATCGCTGCGCCTTATCGCGAGGCGGGTGGCAAGGTGGTCGGTGTCGTGGGCGTCATTGGCCCGACACGGCTCAATTATGCCCGCATCGTCCCAATGGTCGATTTCACGGCACAGGCGCTCAGCCGCTTAATAAAGTGACGCACGGCTTGATGAAACCGAATTGGTTTCTATATGCGCAAAGCAACAGGCGGCATAAGTGCCGCAACAATCATGGGTTAATAAGGTTATGACGGACAAGAACACTCAATCCGCAGATGCAGCAGCAGAAAAGGAATTGGAAGGCGTGCCAGAGCATATGAAGGAAGACGCCTCAGAAGCGACTGACACCGCCGACGCCAAAATTGCCGCGCTCGAAGACGCGCTCGCCACGGCACAGCAAGAAGTCCTGTATGCGCAGGCCGAAACCCAGAATGTGCGCCGCCGCATGGAGAAGGAAGCGCAAGATGCGCGCGCTTATGCCGCAACCGGCTTTGCCCGCGACGTCTTGTCCGTGTCCGACAATTTGGCCCGTGCATTGGAAGCTATCCCGGCCGAAATGCGCGAGAGCGAGTCGATGAAGCCGCTCGTCATTGGCCTTGAAGCCACTGGCCGCGAACTCGACAGCGTATTTGCCAAAAACGGCATCACCCGCATCGCCGCAATGGGCATGCCGCTTGACCCGAACCAGCATCAGGCAATGGTTGAAATCCCAAGCGCAGATGCCGAACCGGGCACCATCGTGGCCGAGATGCAGGCGGGCTATATGATCAAGGATCGCTTACTGCGCCCTGCGTTGGTTGGGGTGGCTAAAGCGCCGGAATAAGGGCTGGGGATTAGTCCCTACGCGGGAATGCCGAAGTTCGGGGGTGGTCTCATTGGCCGCTCTCGGCTATCGCCCCGCCCATGACCCCAAAGGCACTCTCAACCATAGGCCAATCCCCCTGGCGCGATGAGCTTCGGGCGACCTTGGTGCTTGCGTGGCCGATGATCTTGTCCAACCTGACGATGATGCTGATCGGCGTGACCGACGTCATTCTGCTGGGTTGGCTTGGTCCGCGTGCGTTGGCGGCGGGTGCTTTGGGGCACAACCTCGCCATTTTTTGCGCGATTTTCTGCATGGGTTTAGTCACGGCCACGGCGCCGATGATGGCATCCGAGAAGGGCCGCATGGCGCATTCGGTGCGCGATATTCGGCGGACGTTCCGGCAGGGTCTTTGGGTTTGTTGCGCGGTCATGGTGCCGGTGTGGGCATTTTTATGGAATGCCGAAGCCATCCTGATTGCGACGGGTCAGCAAGCGGATCTCGCCGCTGACGCTGCGGTGTTTGTGCGGGCCTATATGTGGTCCATATTGCCCTTCCTCGGGTTCCTCGTTCTGCGCAATTTTGTCGCGGCGCTCGAAAAGCCAGTCTGGGCAACCATCGTCGCATGTTGCGCTGTGTTGTTAAATGCCGTGGTCAATTACGGCCTGATCCTCGGGAACTTCGGCTTGCCGCAATTGGGGCTGGTCGGAGCAGGCATTGGCAGCACGATTACCAATGTCGCGCAGTTCGGGGTCATGGCTCTCGTCGTCAGTTTCCATCCGAAATTTCGCCGCTACCATTTGTTCGGACGCTTCTGGCGTGCGGATTGGCGGCGGTTTCGCGAGATATGGCGTTTGGGATTGCCGATTGGTTTTACGATGGGTTTCGAAGGCGGTGTGTTTGCAATCGCCATCCTGTTGATGGGGCTGATTAACGAAGCGTCGGTTGCGGCACATGCCGTTGCGATCCAGATCGCGTCGCTTACCTTCATGGTGCCGATGGGGCTGGGGCAGGCGGCGACGGTGCGTGTCGGCCTTGCTTATGGCCGACGCGACGCGGTTGCGATCACACGCGCAGGCTGGACCGCTTTCGTCCTTGGCACCGGATTTATGGCGGTCATGGCACTTGGTATTTATCTGTTTCCAGAGGCGCTGATTGGGATTTTCGTCACCCCCGTCGATGCCGCAACGCGCCAAGTGTTTGACCTTGCTGTCAGCTTCCTGCTGGTGGCCGCGATATTCCAGATTGTCGATGGCGCGCAGGTTGTCGGCGCGGGCATGTTGCGTGGGCTGCATGATACCAAAGTCCCGATGTATTTTGCAGCGTTCGGATATTGGGTGGTCGGCATCGGTGTCGGCGCATGGCTTGCGTTTCGGGCGGGTTGGGACGGCGTCGGGGTGTGGACTGGCCTTGCGGCCGGACTGGCGCTTGTGGCGGTGTTGATGCTGGTCCGTTGGTCGATGCGCGCGCGGCTCGGACTGCTGCCTTCAGAAGCTTAATATGCCGTCATATTGCGACAAAGGCGGCGCGCCGGAAACCTTTGCACCGTTACGCAACAGGAAAATGTGCCGGACAATCTCGGCCTGCTGCTCAATCCCATATTGTTCCAGCTTCCATCCGGGTTTCAGGCTGTAATCATAACGACAGAAGGGGTGCCGCCGCAGCGGCAGGCATATGCCTTTTTGGTGTTGCCACACATGCACCAGCTCGTGGATGAAATGGCCTTGTAAACTAAGGTCGCGGTCGCAAAAATCGGCGCAGAACAGGTCGCTTTTCGGGTGGAACCACAGATGACCGTTCGGGGCCATGGTGACGCGCCGCGGCTGGAACCACCAATATTTGCGATTGTGAATCCGGATGCGCTGATAATCCAGCGCGGAGCCGAACACAGATTCCGCCAACGCCCGTTCGCGGATCGTCAGCGGCCGGCCGGATTTATGCGGGCCGAATATGCTCATTCCAGATCCATTTCGTCATCCTGAACTTGTTTTAGGATAACGCGCCACCGTTGTTTGTTATCCCGAAACAAGTTCGGGATGACGACAATATTGGAAAAGGGTATGCCCTAGCCGTCAATTGCCTTTTTCTCGTCGGGTACAGTGCCGTCAACTTCCTGCACGCGGGCTTTTACCAATATGCGGACATTGTTGGAGAATAGAAATTCAGCCTCAATCACGCCAAGCCGGCGGGGGATAAGGTTGACGCCCCACATCATCACATGCTTGCCACCTTTTTTGAAGGCGACGGTTTCACCAGCGGGAATGCGGACGCGTTGCAGGGGCGCCATGGACACGGCCCCCGTTTTCGGATCCACCGTCACATCGTGCATTTCAACGCGGATGGCGGACGGCGAGCTGACGCGCAGCAAATAGACATCTTCGGGGCCGCCATAGACGTTGAAGTGAAATGCCGACGGATTGCTGTCGACCGGCGATAGCGTGAGCACCGCCTCTTTGACCTTTAGCTGCGGTGTCGGGCCGCAAGAGCCCAGCAATAATGCACTTGCTGCGGCTGCAACTGTGAATATCCGTCGGTTCATATGATCCTCGTTTCGGCATTGGCTTTGTTGTTCAAAGCCGGGACTGTGACTACTTTTTCCCTATCTAGGGTTGCCGAAGTCTTGTGCCAAGAGAATTGGCACCTATATCGCCGCTACAAGGTTGCATTACGGGAAAACACCGGTGCCTGATAGGGCCGGACCGTAAGTGGCCAGTAAGCGTTCAATTTTAAAATTTCGGGGTAAAGTTTTTATGGCTAAAGTTATTGGTATCGACTTGGGCACGACAAACAGCTGCGTTGCGGTAATGGACGGCGGCAAGCCCAAGGTCATCGAAAATGCGGAAGGCGCACGTACGACGCCATCGATCGTTGCCTTTGCTAAGGACGGCGAGCGTCTGATTGGACAACCGGCAAAGCGTCAGGCCGTCACCAATCCGGAAAGCACGATTTTCGCAGTGAAGCGCCTTATCGGCCGCCGCTTCGACGATCCAATCACCAAAAAAGATACAGAACTTGTTCCTTACAACATCGTTAAGGGCAAGAATGGCGACGCATGGGTAAAGGCTGGCGGCGAAGATTATTCGCCATCGCAAATTTCGGCCTTCATCCTTCAGAAAATGAAGGAAACGGCAGAGGCCTATCTCGGCGAAACCGTGACGCAAGCCGTTATCACGGTTCCAGCGTACTTCAACGACGCCCAGCGTCAGGCCACGAAGGATGCGGGCCAGATTGCGGGTCTTGAAGTTCTGCGTATCATTAACGAGCCGACCGCCGCTGCGCTTGCATATGGCATGGACAAGGATGAGAATAAAACCATCGCGGTCTATGACCTTGGCGGCGGTACATTCGACATCTCGATCCTCGAAGTTGGCGACGGCGTTTTTGAAGTGAAATCGACCAATGGCGACACGTTCTTGGGCGGTGAAGACTTTGACAGCAAGCTTGTCGAATTTTTGGCCGCAGACTTCCAAAAAGCCGAAGGCATTGACCTGACCAAGGACAAGCTTGCGCTTCAGCGTTTGAAAGAAGCCGCTGAAAAGGCGAAGATTGAACTGTCATCGACACAGACGACCGAAGTCAACTTGCCGTTCATCACCGCTGACCAAAATGGTCCAAAGCACCTAGTGAAGACAATCACCCGCGCAGACCTTGAAAAGCTGGTGGATGACCTCATCAAGCGCACGTTGGAGCCTTGCAAAAAGGCTTTGGCTGACGCCGGTCTGAAGGCGGATGCCATTGACGAAGTCGTCATGGTTGGCGGTATGACCCGCATGCCAAAGGTACGTGACGTTGTTAAGGCGTTCTTCGGCAAGGAACCGCACACTGGCGTGAACCCTGACGAAGTTGTTGCCATGGGCGCAGCCATTCAGGCGGGCGTGTTGCAGGGCGACGTTAAGGACGTGCTGTTGCTGGACGTAACGCCGCTGTCGCTTGGCATCGAAACCTTGGGCGGTGTGTTCACCCGCATGATCGACCGTAACACGACGATCCCGACCAAGAAGAGCCAAGTTTACTCGACTGCCGAAGATAACCAGAATGCGGTTACCATCCGCGTGTTCCAGGGCGAGCGGGAAATGGCGGCGGATAACAAGCTGCTCGGCAATTTCGACCTCGTCGGAATTCCACCTGCACCGCGCGGCGTGCCGCAGGTTGAAGTGACATTCGACATTGATGCCAACGGCCTCGTCAGCGTAACCGCAAAGGACAAGGGCACGGGCAAGGAACAGCAGATCAAGATCCAAGCCTCGGGCGGTTTGTCCGACGCCGACATTGATCAGATGGTCCGTGATGCCGAAGCATTTGCTGAAGAAGACAAGAAACGTCGTGAAGCTGCCGAAGCCAAGAACAATGCGGAAAGCCTTGTGCACACGACCGAAAAGCAGTTGTCTGAGCATGGCGACAAGATTGACGCTGCGCTGAAGGGCGAAATCGAAGCGGCTGTTGCGGAAACCAAGACCGCCATCGAAGGTGGTGATGCAGAAGCGATGAAGGAAAAGGCAACGGCCTTGGCGCAAATCGCAATGAAGCTTGGTGAAGCCATCTACAAGGAAGAGCAAGCGGCGGCATCGCCGGGCGCTGCGACCGAAGAAGCCCCTGCGGATGACAATGTTGTCGATGCAGAATTCTCCGAAGTCGAAGACGACAAGAAAGACTGATGTTGAAAATTCCCGACCGTCGCCAGCGAAATGCAGCGACGGTCGGGAAGCCGGGGGGTAGTCAGTCATGAATCTTGACATCGATTATTACGAATTGTTGGAAGTCGAGCGGACAGCGGATGAAAAGACGCTGAAGTCCGCCTATCGCCGGATTGCGATGGAATGCCATCCTGACCGCAATCCCGGCTGCGACAAATCCGAAGCCAGATTTAAAGCGGTCAGCCAGGCCTATGATGTCCTGAAAGATCCGCAAAAGCGTGCGGCCTATGACCGTCTTGGCAAAGCCGCGTTTGAAAATGGCGGCATGGGCGGCGGCGGCCAGGGCGGCGGTGGCTTTGGTGACTTTTCCGACATATTCGAAAGCTTTTTCGGCGATGCCTTTGGCGGACGTCAGCGTGGCCCCGCACGCGGCGCAGACTTACGCTATGATCTCGAGATTTCACTCGACGAAGCCTTCCACGGCAAGGATGCCGAAATCACCATCGACGTGGCGACGGCTTGCGGCACCTGTGAAGGAACAGGCGCAACGCCGGGTTCGGGCAAGCGCCGTTGCAACCTGTGCGCGGGTCACGGCAAGGTGCGCGCGCAGCAAGGTTTCTTCGTGGTCGAACGGACATGCCCGACCTGTCATGGCCGGGGTGAGGTTATCGAAGACCCATGCCGTGTCTGTGCCGGCGAAGGTCGCAAGGACGAACGCAAGACCATATCCGTAAACATTCCGCCGGGCGTGGATGAAGGCACCCGCATTCGGGTTGCGGGCAAGGGCGAAGCTGGGCCTTATGGCGCGGCCGCCGGTGACCTGTATATCTTCATCCATCTGTCGCGGCACAAGGTGTTCGAGCGCGACGGCACGACATTGTTCTGCCGTGTGCCCGTAAGCTTCACCACAGCGGCGCTGGGCGGCGAAATCCGTATTCCGGGCCTCGATGGTGCGGAACACCTCATCATCGTTCCAGAGGGCATCCAGTCGGGTAAGCAGCTGCGCCAGCGTGGGGCAGGGATGCCCGTCCTGCAAGGACGCGGACGCGGCGACATGGTCATCCAAATCGACGTTGAAACGCCGTCCAAGCTATCGGCGCGCCAGAAAGAGATCTTGCGTGAGTTCCGCGAAACCGAAACCGGTGAGGAATGTCCGCAATCGACAGGCTTCTTTGATAAGCTCAAAGGGATTTGGGACGGCATCGCGACGTGATTGCGGTGTGGTGAAGTGATCGGTCAGGTTTCGATCTGATCAATCTCGTTCCGCAATGATGCGATCAGGGGCTGGACATATTTCAGCCGATCCTGCTCCTCATCCAATATCGCATGGAAGGCGAGCCGTTTGTAAGCCCGCACCCTGTTTTCGGCGAAGTCATGACCGGCGGGAAGGGACGACACCAAAATGTCAATGAGCCGTTCCGCCCCGTGCAACCGCCCCCACAGATAATCATTCTCGCGATAGGACCGGCTGAAAAACGCGCCGAAATTGTTGAATTCTATGCCCTTCAACGTGGCCGCTGCGCCGCCTTTGCGGATGGAGCTGCAGTCTTCGGGTGAAATGCGGTCCACTTTGACGGGGTCAAATTCATCGAACCCTTCGTCCTGCAACAATGGCAAGGTCGCGATGTCGTACAGCGCATAACCCAGATAGCCGAGCAGCATGGCCCGGCGCGCCGCAACTGGCAGTGTCAGAAGCGCTGCGCACAATATCGCATCAACACGCAGGTCTGTTTGGACGAGGTCGCGCTGTGCCGCCAAATGGTCTATGAGCCCGGCCGGATTGGTGATGCCCGCCTTTGCGGCAATGGCGAAATCGACGCCTAGAAATTCGGCTGTTTCCAGATCCAGATACATCGCCAGACAGCGATAAATAGCATCACGGATCTGCGTGATGTCCTTTTCGGGTACGTCGATGACATTTTCGACCTCTTCCGTCAGATGCCGCGCAAGGAAGCGGAGCCGGCGAATTCTGAACCGTAGATCATGCGTGCCAAAAAAGGCGATGGACTGTTTGGTCGCTTGCTTGCCGCCGTCTTGCGGCATGCGGTCCAATCCCCGTGTCCTGATTTCCGACCACAAAGCGGCTCTCAAGTCGCGGAAAAACCCGTTGTTGGCATCGGGCAGGCTGCGCCGTGCGGTCGCCACAATATCGTCGACGACGCCCGCAAGCTTCAAATGGCCATAGGCCCGGTAGCTGAATCCGGCAGCAAGTATCGCCTTTTCCTGCGCAGATTGACGCCATTTCTGCATACGGACCGCAGTCGGCTGGCTCAGGAACCAGGTCTTGCCCAGCAGTGCCTCGACGGTGGTTTCGACTTCGTCCCGTAGGCTGTCGATCACCTGTCGCATCCGTTCGATCCGTTCCGACCGGCCCGAGATTTTTTCCAAGCTATCGCGGATCGGTTGCTCCCGCGGGATGTTCGATGTCGCGCCAAATATCGTTGCGAAAAAGCCGGGCGGTTTGCGCGGGTTGTCGGCGCTGCCATCTGCGTTGCGCCGACCGAAGCGGAAACTTGGCCGGCCGGGCTTTGGGTCAATATAGACAAAGCGGCGGTCGACTTCGCGGCGCGCCGGGCGGTTGCGCAGGGCGGCAATCGCCTGATTAAACGGCGCGTTGGCAAGCACGGAACCGTCAATCAGCATGGTGTCTTCCGCGGCATTGGCGGCAAATTGCTGCGGCAATATGCGTTTCAGAAATGCGTTCCGCCCCAACCACGGCACATTTTCGCGCGCAAGCAGTCGGTCAAGTTCACGCACGGAAAAGGGCGGGAAGGCACCGGGAAAACTAGCGGTCGCGCGTGCTGCAAAGATGAGTTCGGCCATATCGGCAAGGTCCGTCCGCCCGCGTGTCGAAAAGTCGACGGTGATCCGGTGCTCAGACTCCGTCACCTCGGGCGGACTGTTCAGGCGCAAGACTCGATCATGCCCGTTAAAATCGGTGACCGTCACAAACAGGTCGAGCGGTTGGTTGACGGGTAAAAGCGGCGATCCGGCTTTGCTTGCCTCCATGGCCTTCAACGCATCCAGCAATAGCTTGGAAAACACGTTGCCGCCAAAGGGCGGTGCGAACCAGCGGGCACGGACGAAGCGCGACAGCTTGGTTGCCACCTCGTCCTGTGCTTCCTTCGCGACCGTCTGTTCAACCGCGCCGCCGCGCCGCCGCAAGATCATCCACGCTATCGGTGTTGCCCAAAATTTGGAGAAGCGCGACAGCGGACGCGCATCGGGGTCAAGCAGGACGTCCACATCAGCCATTTCAAGCCACATATCGGTCAGCGGCTCCAGCGACTGCCCCGTCACAATGGCTTGGGACAGAAATATGCCGTTAATGCCGCCTGCGCTTGACCCGGCGATAATATCGGTCAGCACGCGCAGCTTCGTTCCGCTGACTTGTGATATTTCGGCGAGGAGGTCGTGATAGACGGACTCGCTGCCCTGGGCAGCCGGTCCTGCGTCATGGAATGCGCGGCTGGCGCGAACCATATGCCAAATCTCGCGGGTGACGCCATGCATGTAGATGGCAAGGCTCACCCCACCATAACAAATGAGCGCCAGCCGAAGTTCTTTTTCACGCATGCCGATGGTGTGACACCGCCAAAGGGCGTGCGCAAGCACCTATGCGTGCTTTTTACGGCTTGAGTTCTTGATATGTTCTGATAGTTTCCGTCTATGGCAAAGGCAAAGCGCAAATATGTGTGTCAGGCATGCGGTTCCGAAGCGAACCGTTGGCAGGGGCAATGTGACGACTGCGGCGAATGGAATACGCTGGCGGAAGAAGCGAGCGCGACGGTTTTTGAGCTGAAGCATCATTTGCATTCGGGCGGACGTTCGGTGGAACTGTCGGGGCTGAACACCGACATCAAGCTTCCTGATCGCGCCTCGACCGGCATCGCTGAGTTTGACCGTGCGCTGGGTGGCGGCCTTGTGCCGGGGTCAGCGACGTTGCTGGGCGGTGATCCGGGCATTGGTAAGTCTACGTTGCTGTTGCAGGCAGCGGCCAATCTGGCGCGGCGTGGGCTGAGCGTTGCGTATATTTCGGGTGAAGAGGCTGTCGACCAAGTGCGTTTGCGCGCGCGGCGGCTTGGGCTCGGCGATGCGCCGGTGCAATTGGCGGCCGCAACCTCAGTTCGCGACATATTGACGACGATGGGGAAGGGCGCGCCGCCCGCCTTGCTGGTGATCGACTCCATCCAGACGATGCACAGCGATTTGATTGAAGGCGCCCCGGGCACGGTCAGCCAAGTGCGCGCATCGGCGCAAGAGCTGATCCGTTTTGCCAAAGAGCGTGGCTCTGCATTGATGCTCGTTGGCCATGTCACCAAAGACGGAACGATTGCCGGGCCACGTGTGCTTGAACATATGGTCGATACGGTGCTGGCGTTTGAAGGTGAACGAAGCCATCAATATCGGATATTGCGCGCATCGAAGAACCGCTTCGGCGGCACTGACGAGATTGGCGTTTTCGCCATGGCGGAAGAGGGCCTGACCGAGGTTGGCAACCCAAGCGCGTTGTTCCTGACCGACCGTGCCGAACAAGTGACTGGCGCAACGGTGTTTCCCGCGTTGGAAGGGACGCGTCCAGTGCTCGTTGAAATTCAGGCGCTCACTGTGCGCTTATCCAGCGGCGCAACGCCGCGCCGCGCGGTGGTCGGATGGGACAGCGGACGGCTCGCCATGATATTGGCGGTTTTGGAAGCGCGCTGTGGCCTTAGCTTTTCGACTGCCGAAGTCTATCTGAACATCGCGGGCGGATATCGCATTTCGGATCCTGCGGCGGACCTTGCGGTGGCGGCGGCGCTGGTATCCGCATTGGCCGAGCGGCCCTTGCCGTCGGATGCTGTTCTGTTTGGAGAAGTCGCCTTGTCTGGCGAAATTCGCCCCGTTGCGCATGGCGCATTGCGCTTGAAGGAATCGGCCAAGCTTGGTTTCAGCCGTGCACTTGTTCCGCCATCGGTGAAGGGGCAGGCGGGAATTTCAACGCAAGAGTTCCGCACGCTGGCCAATCTCGTTGACCATATGCTGGGACGTCACTAAATCCGTTTTTAGGCCATGTCATATACGACAGAAATTAAGCGGCTTGGCAGCTTGAATGGCGATATGAGCGCACTGCGGACGAGGTGCGACGGATTATAGATTGGGCAGCAGCTTCACATGACCGCATTTGATATCATTGTATTTTTCCTAATCGGCAGCGGCGCCGTTTTCGGCTTAATGCGCGGTTTTGTGCAAGAGACGCTGTCGATGATTGCATGGATATTGGTTATCGCTGCCGTCCGCGTGCTGCACGCCCCTGCCACGTCTGCACTGGCGGAAACCATTGGTTCGGAAACAAGCGCGGCTATTGTGGCGTTTCTGTCTATTGGCATCGTCATCTATGCACTTGGTAGATGGATCGCAAAATCGCTTGGCGCGCGATCACGCAAATCGCTTTTGGGGCCATTTGACCGTGTTTTGGGCTTTGGTTTCGGCATGTTGAAGGGACTGATGATGGCGACCTTCATATTCCTGTTGCTCGTCATGGGTTATGGCATGTTCTTTGGCGCGGATGAGGCGCGGCCCGAATGGATGACACAATCACGCACCTATCCACTGCTGAACGCCAGCGGGACAGCCATGTCTGATTTTGTTCGGGAGAACCGCGTGGCCGACGACGAAGCCGCGGGAACAAACGAGTGAGCGATTCCGCTCTCTACAATCGCGACATACTCCGCCTCGCGACCGCGTTGGTCGCGCATGACCATCTTGAAAATCCCGACGGGTCGGCAGAGGTCCGCTCCCCCGTTTGCGGAAGTCGGATGCAGGCGGATGTAAGCACTGACGCAAGCGGGCATATATGCGGGCTGGCCTTGCGCGCAAATGCCTGCGCCTTGGGTCAGGCCTCGGCTGCCATTTTGCGGCAAAACGCCGACGGGTTGAGCCTATCGATGCTGAATGAACTGCGCGACGGCATTGCCCATGCGTTAAAGCGCGAGGGCGCGATGCCTGATATGTGGCCGGAGCTCGATCTGCTTTCGGCAGCCAGCGATTATCCGTCACGACATGCGGCCATCTTGCTGCCCTATGATGCGGTTCTGGCTGCGGCGCAGAATATCAAAGAAAAAAGCTGATGGAGGATGCGCCGCATAATCTTGTTGCCGACGTTATGCTCGGCGGGGTTGTGTTGCTCGGTGCAGCGTTGATTGCTGTGCTTGTTTTCCGCCGTCTCGGCCTTGGTGCGGTGCTTGGGTATCTGGTTGCCGGTATCGCCATCGGTCCGGACGGACTTGGCCTGATTGGCGCGCCTGAGACGATATTGGCCTATTCCGAAATCGGCATCATATTGCTGCTTTTCCTCGTCGGGCTGGAACTATCGCCTAGCCGATTGTGGCTGTTGCGCAGGGATATTTTGTTATTTGGTCCGCTGCAGGTAACGCTCTGCGGCCTTGGCATGTTTGCGATCATTCGCTTCGCCATGCCGACCTTCAGCTGGGAAGCGGCGTTGGTGCTTGGCCTGCCGCTTGCCTTGTCATCCACCGCGCAGGTGCTGCCGCTGCTGCAATCGCGTGGCCGCATGAAAACCGACTATGGCGAAAAAAGCTTCTCCATCCTGTTGTTTCAGGACATTTCGATTGTCCCATTGCTGACGATTGTCGCTGCATTGTCCCGTGCGCCGGCTGATGAAGGCGCCATTACGGGCTGGCGGCTTGTTCTCTATGCTATCCTCGCCATATTGGGGTTGGTGCTTGCTGGGCGCTATTTGCTGTCGCCATTGTTGCGGCTCGTCGGCAAGATTTCCGAACGTGAATTGTTCATTGTCACAGGGTTGTTCACGGTTTGCGTCAGCGCGGCGGTCATGCAGTCGATTGGCGTGTCGCCTGCATTGGGGGCGTTTGTTGCAGGCGTCATGCTCGCAGAATCGCCGTACCGGCATGAGCTTGAGGCGGATATTGATCCGTTTCGGTCAATCCTGCTGGGCCTGTTTTTCCTTGCGGTTGGTATGTTGCTGGATGTCGACGTCATTATCGCGCAGCCGCTGTTTGTTGCGGGGCTTGCGCTGGCGTTGGTCGCCGTCAAAATTGCCATCATCTTTGCGCTTGGCCGGTTCTTTGGATTGAAGAGCAAACCGTCCATCATCATGGCCATGCTGTTGAGCCAGGGCGGCGAATTCGCGTTTGTCCTTTTCACGGCGGCGCAGCAAGCGTTGTTGATTGAGCCGGAGGCTGCGAGCCTATTTGGCGCAGTTGTCACGCTGTCGATGGCGTCGACGCCTTTCCTGATGATTATTGCGGGCAAGTTGGCGGCGCATAAGCCCAAAGGTGCAGCCCCGCTTGATGACCCAGAGTTAGCTTCGCAAGCCAATGTGATCATCGTTGGCCATGGCCGGTTCGGGCAACAAGTGTCGCAGATCATGCAGGCCGCGGGGCGTTCGGTGACGCTCATCGATGTTAACCCGCGGACCATCGACATAAGCGGCGAATTTGGTTTCAAAGTCTTCTACGGCGATGGAACACGCGTGGATTTACTGCAGCGGGCAGGCGGCGAGGACGCCCAGGCGATATTCTTCTGCATCGATGACCGGCATATAACCGCAGAGTCATTGATGCCCGTTCGTGAGACATTTCCGCGTACCAAGCTGTTTGTGCGCGCTTATGACCGGCAACAGGCGCTCGCGTTGATGGAAGATGACGGCATCAATATTATCCGAGAGCTATTTGAATCGTCGATCCGCATGTCGGTCGATGCGCTGAAGTTCTTCGGAACCGACCGCGAAGCCATTCATGAAATCATCGCCGAATTCCGCCGACGCGACCGAAGCCGGCTAAAAGCGCAGTTTACCAGTGGTGATCTGCACGCCGGTAAACGCCACAGCTTTGGGGGTGATGACTCGGATGATTTCCTGATCGCGCAGGATTAAGCTTCGTCGTCGAGGAAGACCGCGACGTCGTCCAGTACAACGTCCTTGGACAGGAAGGTTTGCCCTATGCCGCGCGCCAGTAAGAAGGGCAAAGTGCCGCCGCTCATCTTTTTGTCATGCCGCATATAATCCACCAGCAACGCGCCGTTCGCGGTAACGCCAGCCTCTGAAAGCGTGGTGGGTAAGCCTGCGCGTCTTAGCAGTTGCGACACGCGCCGGGCATCTTCGTCGGCGCATAGGCCAAGCCGAACCGAATAGCGAAATGCCAGCGCCATGCCCGCGGCGACGGCTTCGCCATGGAACAATCTGTCTGAAAAGCCTGTGTCGGCTTCCAACGCATGGCCAAAGGTATGGCCGAGGTTCAACAATGCCCGTGTGCCCGTGCGTTCGGTCTCGTCAGCGGCAACGATGCGCGCTTTGGATTGCACCGATGTTATGATCGCCTGCGCGCGAATGGCGGGGTCACCGGCAAAGAAACTGTCCAGATTGTCTTCGCAATATCCGAAGAAATCAGGATCATCGATCAGGCCATATTTGACCACTTCGGCAAAGCCAGCCGCCAATTGGCGTGGCGGGAGAGTCGACAATAATTCAGGGTCGATCAGCACCAATGCAGGTTGATGAAATGCACCAACGAGGTTTTTGCCTGCCGCGCTGTTGATTGCGGTCTTGCCACCCACGCTGCTGTCCACTTGCGCCAGCAAGGTCGTCGGGATTTGCACGAACGAACAGCCGCGCTTCACGATATGCGTTGCAAAACCGGTGATGTCGCCGACAACACCGCCGCCTAGCGCGATGACATGATCGCTACGTTCCACATGCTGCGCGAGCATCCAGTCGGTCAGCTTTTCCAGCTCAGCCCAGCTTTTGCCAGCTTCGCCCGCGGGCAAAATATACACCGCAGTTTTCACGCCAGCGGTGGAGAGCGCGGCTTCAAACGCGGGCCAGACAGCGCGCGCAACATTTTCGTCTGTGACCACCAACAACCGGTTGTCGCGCGCATAGGGCAGCAAAAACTCCGGCGCCTGCGCCATTAAGCCCGCACGGACATGAATGTCATAAGGTGCGTTGGTCAGGTCGACGGAAATGACGGTCATTGGGCAAGGGCCTTCACGATATTTTCAACGGTCCGCATATGCGGCGATGTATCGCTGCGAATATGGATATTGGCCGTCGCATATAGCGGGTTTCGAATCTTGCCAAGTTCCGTCAGGACTTCAACAGGGTCCTTATCCTTTAGCAAAGGCCGGTGGCTGCGCCGGCCAACGCGGTCGGCCAGTACTTTTACGTCCGCGTCCAGCCAAATCGATATCGCGCGCTCCAATATGAGTGCGCGGGTGTCCGCATTGACGAACGCGCCGCCGCCTGTGGCGATAATCTTTGGCGCGCCCTCGACAAGCCGCGCAATAACCCGTCGCTCGCCATCGCGAAAATAGCCTTCGCCGAACTTTTCGAATATTTCGGAAATGGAAAGTCCCGCGGCACGTTCAATTTCATCGTCCGCATCAGCAAAGGGCACGTTCAACCGTGCAGCGAGGCGTTTTCCAATGCTGCTTTTGCCCACGCCCATCATGCCGACCAGAACGATCGGCCGGTCAATTACCGGGTCAGTTACTGTTCGGTCCTTGCCGATTTTTTGTTCATCGTTTCCGGGCATTGCGACACCGCCTATATATCGGCTATCCCCAACCCGAAAGTAATTTGCCACTTATCCAGAAAATTGTGGAAAAGCAGTATATTGCATAATGGTTCAACAGCAGCCGACATAAAAACCGGTTTTTGCGCTTTCTAATTGTTGCGGCAGTGGCATTTGGCTTGCTACTCTGCTGTGCATATTTAGGCGGTGGACAACTTATGCAGATAAGAGAAATTGCAGTGCAGCCCCAAAAAATTGAAACAGGTTCGCGTCATTGACTGATAAAATAACAAAAGGCGGCCCGTTGGCGGCAGCCGCTGTCGTCCTCGCATTTGCTTTGCCCGCATTGGGGCAGCAGGGTCCGGAGTCCCTTCTTCCCGAAGGCTTTGGCGACCCCGCGCCATCAGCACCCAATAACCCCGCGCGTCCTTCGTCGTCGTCAACACCGTCAACCACCAAGACGGGAACATCACCGGCCAATCCGGCATCGGGTGACGTTACCGCGGACGATGCGGCTGACGCAGCAGACGAAGAGGATGACGAAGACGCACAGGAAATGGTCATTCGGTATGACGTGCCACCTGCTGCGCGCCGTTCGCTCAATGCGATTGGCATCATCTCCGAAACATCGGGTGGATTTCCGGCGGCATCGTTTGGCGCGACCAATGGCGCCTTCCTTAAACAGGTTGTCGAACGCACATCGGGGCCAATCGCATCGCGTTGGGGCACGATCATGGCACGGCGGCTGCTCGCCAGCCGGACCAATACGCCACAGGGCGTAAACGGCGCGGACTGGGCCGCAGAACGGGCGTGGCTGTTGCTGCGCATGGGGGATTCGGTTGTCGCACGCGGGCTTGTTCAGCAAGTCGACGCTGGCAACTATACCAAACGGCTTCATGAGGTCGCGATGCAGACCTATCTCGCCAACGGCGACCTGGCGGGCATCTGTCCTTTGACCGAAGGCGGCGTTCGCCTTGTGAACAGCGGGCGCTGGAAAATGTCGCGCGCTATTTGTGCGTCGCTCGCTGGCGAACAAGGCAGCGCAACGGGGTTCATCAATCAGGGACGCTATCAGGGCTGGGTTCGGGGTGTCGATTATCTCTTAACCGAAAAGGCCGTGGGTGCGGGCATCAATGGCCGCCGGTCGGTTAAAATCGAATGGGATGGCGTTGAGGGGATGAACCCGTGGCGCTTTGGTTTGTCCGCCGCCGTTGGGCTTGAGCCACCGGAGCAGTTGTTCAGCAATAGCGGTCGTCAGATTGATGGATGGCGTGCGCAATTGCCCATGTTTGCACCCGCCATACGCGCCAAATATGCACCCGGTGCCGCGGCGCTTGGGGTATTTTCCAACCGCGATATGGTCGATCTCTATGCGCAGGTTCTTGATGATCCCGATGCACCTGATGCGATGAAAACGCAGGCTGAAAATCTGGGCAGCGCATATACCGCGTCGGACGATTCCGGAAAAGTTTCGGCAATGGCGTCGATTTGGGGCGCAGAGCGGACGGGTGCGGACTATCTGGCGGCGCTTGTCATGACGGCGCGGGCCGCAGCGCTTATAAACCCAAATTCAGACCATGCCGGGCAGGCCGATGGATTGATTGCATCAATGCTGACGGCGGGGCTTGATCGTTCGGCGGCGCGATGGACCAATATCGTTTCGGGTGGTTCGCTGGGTTGGGCGCTTGTCACCTTGGGCGCACCCGGCCGCATCACTCTGGCGGATTATGGCGATCTCGATGAATTTTACGGCAATGACGACAGCGATGATGGGCATAAGTCCGCGCTTTTGCTGGCTGGACTTGCCGGGCTGGGCCGCGTTGAAACCGGCGCACGCACTGATTTTGCCGACGATCTGAAGATAAACATTGCGCGGCAAACGGCTTGGTCAAAAGCGATTACGGCCGCAGCAAGTCGCGGTGAGCAAGGCACGGTCGCGCTGATGGCGGTTGCGGGAATGCAGGCCCCGTCATGGGCTTCGGTGCCGGCGCATCATTTGTACTATATCGTGCGTTCGCTGCGTCAGGTGGGGCTTGAGGCGGAAGCGCGGATGATTGCGGCCGAAGCGGTCACCCTTGGGTGACAATCAAGGCAGCGGCCTCTGATCGACGGATATGAGCGCGACGGACCACGATCTGATAGCGCGCTTCATCGAAATGATGGCGGCTGAGCAGGGCGTTGCTGCCAATACCAGCGCGGCTTATGCGAGCGACTTGCTTGCCGCGTCCAGCCTGACCGGCGGAAAGCTCGCATATGCCGATGCCGATAATTTGGTGACGCTTTCAAGCCATTGGCGTGACCTTGCCAACAGTTCAGTTGCGCGCAAATCATCGGTGCTCCGGCGCTTTTTCGGGTTTTTGCATGAGGAGGGTTTTCGCGATGATAATCCGTCCGCCGCTTTGCCCAAGCCTGCGCAAGTGCGCGCGCTGCCGAAAATCCTCGATACGGCGGAGGTCGATCTTTTGTTCGCCGCAATCGAGGCAAAGCTCACGCAGCCCAGTCCTGCATCCACGGACTATCGGCTCTCCGCCTTGATTGAGCTGCTCTACGGCTCCGGTTTGCGCGCGACCGAGCTGGTTGCGCTGCCGCGTAGTGCGATCGTTTCGGACAAGCCGTTCATCATCGTCAAGGGCAAGGGCGCGAAGGAACGGATGGTGCCCATTTCAAATCGTGCGCGGCAGGCCGTTGGGACATGGCTTGCGTTCGTACCGGAAAAATCGCGCTTTTTGTTTCCGTCGCGCGCCGGGCATATCAGCCGCATTCGGCTGTTTCAGATTATCAAGGCGCTCGCCGCCCAATCCGGCTTAGATCCGGCCAAGGTCAGCCCCCATGTGCTGCGGCATGCCTTTGCAACGCATCTTTTGGCGGGTGGCGCGAACCTACGGGCGCTGCAGGCGATGTTGGGCCATGTCGATATCGCCACCACGCAAATTTACACGCATGTGGACAGCAGCCGTCTGGTGGAATTGGTCAACCGCAGGCACCCGCTGGCAATGCGCACGTTGACCCGTGGCGCGACAGGCTCTAACCGACAATCATGATGGTATATCTTGAATTCGAAAAACCTGTCGCCGCTTTGGAAGCACGTATTATTGAACTGCAGGATGCAGCGCGCGAAAGCGACGTCGATGTCAGCGCCGAAATTGGCAAGCTGCGTGCCAAAGCGGACAAGCAGCTTAAGGACACATACGCGAACCTGACCGCGTGGCAGAAAACACAGGTCGCGCGCCATCCTGAACGGCCGCATTTCAAACATTTCATCGCGTCGATATTTGAAGATTTCATGCCCTTGGCCGGCGACCGCGCCTTTGGCGATGATCAGGCCATTATCGGCGGGCTCGCCCGACTCAACGGCCGGCGCGTCATGGTCATTGGCCATGAAAAGGGCGACGATACGCAAAGCCGTCTTCGCCATAATTTCGGTATGGGAAAGCCAGAAGGCTATCGTAAAGCCATCCGGCTGATGGAGCTTGCTGACCGGTTCGGTATCCCGGTGGTCAGCCTTGTCGATACATCGGGTGCGTTTCCGGGTATTCAGGCCGAAGAGCGCGGACAGGCCGAAGCCATCGCCCGCTCCACAGAAAAATGCCTCGCGCTTGGCGTGCCCATGATCGCCTGCATCGTGGGTGAGGGCGGTTCGGGCGGCGCGGTCGCGCTTGCGGCTGCAGACCGCGTTTTGATGTTTGAATATGCCGTGTACTCGGTCATTTCCCCAGAAGGCTGCGCGTCGATCCTCTGGCGGACAGGCGACAAGGCGGCGGATGCTGCGCAGGCTATGAAGATGACGGCCGATGATTTGAAAGCGCTTCGGATTATCGACCGAATCGTCAAAGAACCCATCGGCGGTGCGCATCGTGACCATGCGCTTGCGGCTGCATCGCTGGGCAAGGCGATTGATGAGGAAATTGCGGCGCTCTCGGCCTTTTCGTCGAAAGAGCTCTTGCAGCAGCGCCGGGCAAAGTTCTTGGCGATGGGTGCGTAAATTTAGTTGCAGCACGGTTTGCAGCGGCACAAGAATTTACGTCGGTGCGCACGATAATGTGATAGTTTAGGTTTTCCTGACTTTAGGAGGACATGGATGCGCAATTCGAAAATTATCATGGCTACTGGTGCGGCGATCCTTGGATTGACGGCAATGGTTGGCAGTCTTCCGGCAGATGCAAAAACGAAGCAGCCCGCCGCGCCGCGCGCATTCACAGCCCAGGAAAAGGCAGAGGGCGCTAAATATCATTCCGAAATTCTGAAAGAATTTGGCGGTCCGATGCAGAGCCCGCAGACGGCCTATGTTGTGCGCGTTGGCAAAAACATTGCGGCGCAATCCGGTCTTGGCAATTCGCAGGATGATTTTAACGTCACCTTGCTGAATTCGTCCGTGAACAACGCGTTCGCGCTTCCGGGCGGCTATGTTTACATTACGCGCCAACTGGTTGCCTTGTGCAATAGCGAGGCGGAGATGGCGGGCGTATTGGGCCATGAAGTCGGACACACCGCCGCGCGCCACAGCGAAAAGCGCCAAAACAACGCCACATTTGCCAACATATTGGGCATTGGCGGCACGATTTTGGGTTCAGTGCTTGGCGATTCGGCTGGATGGCTTGGCGCTGTCGGCGCTGGGCTTAAGCAATATGCGGGTCCGCTGGCACAAATCTTCAGTCTGAAATACTCACGGGTCCAGGAAGAAGAGGCTGATGACTTCGGCATCCGCTATCTGAGCAGCGCCGGCTATGATCCAAGCGCATTATCATCGATGCTGAACGCGTTGGCATTGCAGACAAGCCTTGATTCGCGGGTCGCTGGCCTTGGTGACAATGCGGTGCCCGAATGGGCCAGTACGCACCCCGATCCCGCGCGGCGTGTTGTCCGTGCGGCCACGCGGTCAAAATCCTATCCGGCCAGCAACGTGCGCAACGCTGACGCTCACTTCGCCGCCATTGACGGCATGCTCTATGGCGACGATCCGGAGCAGGGTGTCATTGAGGGGCAGGCATTCATCCATCCGCAATTAAAAATGCGGTTCACCGCGCCAACCGGTTTTGGCATTCAAAACGGAAATGAAGCCGTCTCCGTAAACGGCAACACGGGCAAGGCGATGTTCACCGCAGCGGCGTTCGACGGCAATCGTGATGCCTATGTCAGCAATGCGTTCAAATCGGTTGCCGGCAAGAACATGACCATTCCAGTCCGCGACATCCGCAGGACAACGGTGAACGGCATCCCGGCATTTTACGCCCGCAGCGTCGTCAATACGCAGCAGGGGCAGCGCGCCGTGTCTGTCTATGCCTATGAATGGTCGCCCGGAACCGCATTTCATTTTGTGACCATTACCGCCGCCAATGCGCGCCCGTTTGACGACATGTTTGAAAGCATGTCGCGATTAAGCAATGCCCAAGCAGCAGAGGTGAAGCCGCGCACATTACGCGTTTTGACGGTGGGGCGCACAGACACTGTGGCGTCGTTGGCAACGCGCATGGCGTACCCGTCGCTGCAAACCGAACGATTTCTTGCACTGAATGGCCTGACCTTCAATGCAGCGTTGCGTCCGGGGCAGAGGGTGAAGATCGTCACATATTAAATAAAAAAGGGCGGGAACCGTGAAGTTCCCGCCCTCATATCTTTGCTCAGGCTTGCTGCCTGATAGCCAGCTTTATTTCAGGTTACCGCTGACGTTATTAAAGGTGGTGCCCAGTTTTGTGCCGAGGCCTGACATTGCAGTTATTGCAGCAACAGCAATCAAAGACGCGATCAAGCCGTATTCAATTGCAGTCGCGCCATTTTCGTTCTTGAACATTTTCTTGATAAATTTCATCCTAATTCTCCTGTTATTAATTTATTCACCCGGGCGGTTTTGTAAATATTAACCGTAATCAGCGTGGTACATCATCAATGTTTAATAATTAGTTTATATGTATATTAAATCTAATGCACCGATACTTCGTTCGAAACATTGTTCCACATCTTTTGGGTTCCGTTTGCAACGGTCCCCAGAGAAGCCATCATTGCGACAACGATTAACGTCACGATCAAACCATACTCCACTGCCGTCGCGCCTTGGTCGCATTTGTGAATGCGTCGAATGAATTCCAACATTTTATTGGTCCCTCTTCGATCCTTGGTTGCGGGCATCCTGAAAATCCCACACAAGGGTTAATAAAAGCTTGCAACATGATGAGATTATGGAAAAAAATCCGACAACATTGTTCGTAGTTGCAGCGGCATTAGCCAACGAAAGTGACGCGATTCTGCTGCAAAAGCGTCCGGACCATGCCTCTATGGGTGGGTTGTGGGAGTTCCCGGGCGGCAAGGTCGAAGCGGGTGAAGCGCCCGAAGCTGCGCTTGCACGGGAGCTGTTTGAAGAGCTTGGCATCTCCGTAAACCCCCAAGACCTTATACCCGAAACCTTTGCAAGCGAGCCGTTGGGCGACCGACATTTGCTTTTGTTATTGTACAGATGCGTGACATGGCAAGGCACGCCCACGCCGCATTTTGCGTCTGAAATTGCATGGGTGCATCCAAGCGACATGGCTGCGTTGTCGATGCCACCTGCTGATTACCCGCTCGTTGAACGGCTCAACCGCATTTAGTCTTCGGGATTTTTGGACAAGATATCGGCAAGCGAAACTTGCGCGCTTCCCCTTTTGGCTGGGCGGGGTTGATTTTCAGACGGCGCCCAACCGCTCAGGAACAGATGCGTGAAATATTCCGGCACTTTGCCTTGGGCGTCTGCGCGTGCGGCGAAAATCCGGTCCAGCCGATTGATCGCGTTCTTGCCGAGATATGCGCGCGGTCCTGCCAAAGCATTGCCTATCCCGGCATCGCGCACATCGGACACTATGCCGCGCCAGTTGCTGTAACGCACCTCCGTCACATCCTGATCGGCAACGGGCAAGGCAAACCCGGCGCGCACGATCAAATCGGCCGCGCTGCGCAAGTCAATTTGCGGGTGCATATGTGGCCGAACCTGATCGGCGTCAGATTCCAGAAACATCGATTTCAATGTGGCCAGCGTCCCTGCGCCAAACATATGGCCCAGAAACAATCCATCCGGTTTGAGTATACGCCGGATTTGGATAAGCGCGCCGGGCAGATCGTTGACGCTGTCCAACGTGCCAGCCGAGATAACGAGATCGAACGATGCAGGCGCAAAGGGCAGGCGGTCCTCTTCACATCCGTTCTGTGTGTCTTCAGCTCCGCCTACTGATATCAATGGCATATGCGTGCAACGCATGTCCGCAGGCAAAATGTCCTTTTGCCAGTCTGCAATCGGTCCAATAATCAACGCATGTTCGAACGCGCGTGTCACAAAGCTCAGGCGTTCGCCAAGATCCTGCGCAACATGGCGCCACAGAAATTGATCACCCTGACGCCGTGATGCACGTTCACGCAGCGCGCGGCGGCGCTGGCGGTCAAATATTTCAGGCGGGTTGGTCTCGCTGGTCATTTCGGCCTTGTGCAGACACTGGCTTTATCCGACAAGTCTTCATGGCCATCACCCGCCACATTTTCCGTGCGGCGCTCAATTGGGCGCTGCCCGAACGCTGCCCATGTTGCGGCACGATAACGCCCGCTGGCGGACCATTTTGCGTTGATTGCTGGCAACAGCTGCAATTTCTTGCCCCGCCATGGTGCCATGGATGCGCAACGCCATTTGAATATGACCGCGGGACGGATAGCTATTGCGCGGCATGTCTGGCCAAGCCGCCCAAGCATGACGGCATTCGCGCCGCGGTGAAATATGACGACCTGTCTGCCAAAGTCGCACTCCGGTTAAAATATAGTGGAAAGATCGGATTGGCCCGCGTGATTGCGCAGCAACTGGTTCGCCATTTGCCCGAGGATCGAGACAATATCATCATTGCCCCTGTTCCTTTGCATTGGACGCGCATGTGGTCGCGCAGCTTCAACCAGTCCGCGTTGATCGGCCGCGCGCTCTCTGCGCAAAGCGGCATCGCTTTTGTCCCCGACATACTCGTCCGCCACAAACGCACGCCGAGCATGCGTGGCCTAAATGCCAAGGGCCGCCGAAAGGCCGTGGGGCAGGCATTTTCCGTGCATCCCAAATGGCGTGACCGATTAAAAGGCAGCCGCATCATTCTGATCGACGATGTCCTGACCACCGGTGCGACGAGCGATGGCTGCATATCGGTTTTGAAACGAAGCGGTGCGTCGTGGATTCAGCTGTTCTGCTGGGCACGTGCCCTGCGCGGAGAAAGCGCAGAGCAAAACTAACTGCGCTCGATGCTTGACTTGATGGCGGCTGGACACCATTTCAGATTCATGACCGCAAATGTTGAAATCTACACCAAATTCGCATGCCCTTATTGCGTCCGTGCCAAACAATTGCTCGACAGTAAGGGCGTCCCATATACCGAATATGACATCACCATGGGTGGCGCAAAGCGTGACGAAATGCTGACGCGCGTGCCCGGTGCGCGGACCGTGCCGCAGATCCTAATCAATGATACGCCAATAGGCGGCTCTGATGATTTGCGCGCCTTGGAAAATCAAGGGAAGCTCGACGCATTGTTAGGGCCGCGTGGGGCATAATGATCGCGTTTGACCTGAATTGCAGCAACGGACATCGTTTCGAAGGCTGGTTTGCGTCATCTGAAGATTATTCCAAGCAGCAATCGTCGGGGTTGCTGGCCTGCCCGGTGTGTAATGACATGACCGTGCAAAAGGCGCTGTCCGTGCCGCATGTGCCCAAAAAGGGCAATCAACGCAGCGTGCCTGTCCCTATCGCGGATGTAGCAGCGCCAACCGCCGCCGCGGCTGAGCCTGTAAAAACCGACGCGCTGCCGCCCGAAGTGATTGAGTTCGTTCAAAAGCTAGCGGTTGCGCAAACCGAGATGCTGAAACAATCGCAATGGGTTGGCGGCCAGTTTGCCGAAACCGCCCGCGCGATTCATTATGGCGAAGAAGCAGATCGCATCATCCACGGCGAAACAAGCGCCGATGAAGCCAAGGCACTGATGGAGGAAGGTGTCCAGGTTGCCCCGCTGCTTTTTCCAGTCGTGCCGCCATCTGCTAAAAATTGACCACCCGATAGCACACAGCTATGGCTTGGGACGCAGCACCCATAGCTCAGCAGGATAGAGCATCAGATTCCTAATCTGGGGGCCACTGGTTCGAATCCAGTTGGGTGCACCATATGCGTACCAATGCATGAACGGGGATTTGTCCCGTCAATATCGTGCCGACAGCAGTCTCTAGGCTGGCCGTCTCTCCGATAATCCGAACATTACGATCACCCGCTTCGATGCGGGATATCATCGCGCGCAGATAAGCTTTGCGGGCGTGCAATCGCCGCGAGACGGATCGTCCGCTTACGCCGCATTCATATTTTGACCAAAAATGATCACGTCATTTGCTCGCCGTTGATGACCGCGGCGTGATCACTGTTGCGGCCATTCGTGAGATGCCAGCAGGCCGGAAATTGCCCCAAATTTGCGACGCATCCGCATAAGTCGCGGACATATGCGACCATATTGGAGATAATGGTAAATGTAACAAAACCAAAAAAAGAGTTAATAATTCAATTACAAAATGTAAATTTGTTCAAATTCTGGTGTGGACATTGCGGCCTGAATTTTGCACTTGGGCAAATTATCACCATTTTAGATGTATTAGGAGGTTGAAAATGTGCCCCAGATCTAGCGAAGCAAAGCCGTTCACCTCACATACGAATCGCAAAAGTGGTCAGATTGACGGCAAATTCGCCGGCGGGTCTTCAATGGCGGCTCTGGCGGCGGGATTGGCTTTGGGGGGTGGGCTGCTGGCGGCTCCGTCCGCTTATGCTTTAACGGGCATAGTTGCGACGGGCAGTGGGCCGGGTCCCTTGAC